>JACLAD010016055.1_pt1 | contig 60916 bp, 50 predicted proteins | sample 8027901 | NCBI WGS metagenome assembly JACLAD01 (sample SAMN15725071, study PRJNA655200) | protist metagenome | isolation source: fluorescence activated cell sorting (FACS) single amplified genomes of... | place: Spain: Blaines Bay Microbial Observatory, Mediterranean Sea | collected 2016-07-05 | reverse complement strand
GCTGACATCCCCACTGATTGGCAAGGACTTCCATTTCCCCTCATCGGATGGTAGCGCCGCAAAACTTTCATATTCCAGGCCCATCTTCTCTTGGCGTTTGCCACAGCATCGCTGTTGGAGGAAATCCAAAAATTGGTTACGGAGTTCCGCAAGCTCCATAATTTCTCTGCAAGTATTGGTTTATTCGTATCGTAGGGAATCTACCGGGTGAAGCCGGGCAGCTTTAGTCGATGGGTAAATCGTCACTAAAAAACAGATCAAGAATGAGGAAACCGTTGTAATTAGCACATCGGTCCAGTTAATCAATACAGGGATTTTGTTTCCTCCAGGATAGACGCCAGGCGGAATGTCGATAAAATCAAAAGTCGCCAGGGCCCAGCAAATTGTTAATCCCAAGCTAACTCCTGAACAAGTACCGATCAAACCAATGACCACACCCTGCAGCATGAAGATTTTTCGCACACTTTGTTCCGAAGCACCCACTGCTTTGAGAATCGCAATTTCTCTTGATTTTTCAAGAACTAGCATGATCAGCGAGCTAATTATGTTGAAGGCCGCTACGACGACAATCAATGTCAGAATCACGAAGAGTCCAATTTTTTCAAGCTGCATCACTTGAAAAATACTCTTATTCTCATCGACCCAGCTACTGACCGCAAAGTCAGTGAATTCTGCACGTAATTCATCGGCTACTTCCTGGGCAGTTTCCGGGTCCTTCAAGCGAACTCCTAGACCTGTCACATCATTCTGCATGCGATAGACTTTCTGAACGAGTCGATAGTCCATGAAAGCCAGCACCTCATCATAGCCTGCGATTCCGGACTCGAAGAAACCTATCACCATCAATTTCTTGATTCTCGGAACATCTCCCACGGGAGTCATTCTTTGTTCAGAAGAAACGAGTTGGACGGTATCTCCAAGCTGAACACCTAATTGTTGCGCAAGGTTTGAACCAAGAATGATTCCATCCTGCAGTCCATCTGCTTTGGCTTTGGGATGTGAAAGACGAGCTAAGATTTCATCAGAAATTGTCTGCTGTTCTTCCGTCGTCGGAGGGCTAGGTGAATATCGTTCTTGTCTGAGAAAAAGGCCCAAATTGGTAACTTGGGTTTCTTTGGAAGGATCAATACCTCGCAATAAAGCACCTTTTGGACGCCTTGTCCCCGTCAGCAGAGCTTGCTTGAAAATATAAGGAGCTGTGGCTTTGACTTCAGGATGTTCGAGTATTTGAGGTTGGAGTTGTGGATACTCTGTCATCCGATCTGCCCACGAGAACAGAGTCACATGAGGAAGTGATCCAGTGATCGCTTGACGGAGATTATCTCTAAATCCGTTCATTAAGGATGTCGCCACAATCAGGGCAATCACCCCAAGGGCTACTCCACAAACTGAAATCCAGGTAATTACAGATACAGATCGGTCTTTACGAGGGGAAAAGAGGTAGCGTTTTCCAATGAACCACTCATAAGGCAGAGGTTTCACGCTACCTAAGCTCAGTTTAAATTTTGAAGGTAGTTCTCGATCTGATCGGCTGCTTGCGCCAAAGCGTGGGGAAGTTTTTCGGGTGACTTAATGCCCGCCTGTGCCAAGTGAGGCTTACCCCCACCCCGTCCATCTGCAAGAGCTGCAACCCGGTTCACAATCTCAGCCGCCTTCGCTCCACGATTGAGAATAGAGTCCGCAACAACACACAAGAGAGTAGTTTTGCCGTCAAGGTCCGCTCCCAGAAGTGCTATACCTTCAAGTTCCTTCCGCAAGCTATCTCCCAAAGAACGCAGCTCATCCATGGAAGTAGCCTCTACCTTCATTGCCAGGAGGGGGACTCCTGCAACTGGCCGAGCATTGGACATCAAATCTTGGGCGGATCCAGCAGCTGATTGCTTCTTTAGTAGTTGAAGTTCCTTCTCAAGCTTTCTTTTCTCTTCCATCAAATTAACGACCTGTGCTCCGATGCTCTCTGTCTGTACGTTAAGCAAGTGCTTCAATTCCTGGACCGCTTTGCTCTCATCTCGACTAACTTCTTCTGCACGTTCACCAGTGACAGCCACAATTCTGCGGATGCCAGATGCAATGGCACCTTCAGAGACAATGCGGAAGGAACCAATCTCTCCAGTAGCTGAAGTATGACATCCTCCACAAAGTTCGGAAGAGAAGTCATCTAACTGAACAACCCGGACGTTGTCTCCATATTTCTCACCGAAAAGAGCTGTGACTCCACTATCCACTGCCTCACGGTACCCTGTTTCAAAGACGTTCAGATCAATGTTTTCACGAATCTTCCGATTCACAAGACGTTCAATCTCTTCAAGTTGATCGCTGCTCAATCGCTCTGAGTGAGTGAAATCAAATCGCAGGTAATCTGGATGAACGATTGAACCTGCCTGGTTGACATGCTGACCAATGATTTGCTTCAAGGCCGCATGTAGCATGTGAGTGCCAGTATGGTTTCTGGTCGTTGCCTTGCGTTTATCGACATCGATCCTGGCGATGACTGGCTCCGGCTTTGGCTGTTCACTACCTTCACAAACATGAATGATCAAATCTCCATCTTTGCGAACATCTACCACACTCCAAGTTCGTTGACCCTGCTGTATCGTGCCCTGGTCCGCAACCTGTCCACCAGACTCTGCGTAAAAGGGTGTGGTGTCTAGTGTAAACAACCATTGCCCCGATTCGTTCTGTGCAAAGCGCCGAATCCAGGTCTCAGCATTGTAGGAATTGTACCCGATGAATCGAGAATGCGGTCCACCCTCCAATTCTTGCCATTCAATTTGAGCAGTCTGAAAACGAGCAGATTCACGAGCTTTGGTGCGTTGGCCTTCCATACATACTTCGAAATTTGCTTCGTCCAACTCCAGTTGACGTTCCTCACAAATCAAACGAGTCAAATCAACTGGGAAGCCGTAGGTGTCATAAAGCTTGAACGCATCCTCACCGCTAAGCTTCTTATGAAAAATTGTTGCTGGCTGAGCTACCATCTGTTCAAAGATCTCCAAGCCTCGATCGAGGGTATTACCAAAGCTCGCTTCCTCTAATTCGATCACTCTTGAAATATGGTCTTGCTGCTGACGTATCTCAGGGAATGCGTCCCCCATTACCCCAGCCAGGGTTGGCACCAGCCTGTGAATGAACGGGGTTTCCATACCAAGCACTCTACCGAAGCGAGTTGCTCGGCGCAGCATCCTGCGTAGCACATACCCACGACCTTCATTGGAGGTTATGGCACCATCAGCAATTGCGAAGCTCAAGGATCGAAGATGATCTGCAATCACTCGGTAGGCAACACCAATCTCTCCTTCGGCATCTTTTGTTCCTGTTATTTCAGAAATAGCCTTGAGGAGAGGAGTGAAAAGATCTGTGCTGTAATTGGAGTCAACACCTTGTAGCACCCGGCAAAGTCGCTCCAGCCCCATCCCAGTGTCAACTCCTTTGGCAGGCAGAGGAGACAGCTTACTATCATTGCCTCTGTTGAATTGAATGAAAACGAGGTTCCAAATTTCAATTACCCTAGCATCATCAGCATTGACCAACGGAGCCCCACTGCGATCTTCCGTCATATCGATGTGAATCTCACTGCAGGGACCACACGGGCCCGTATCCCCCATTTCCCAGAAATTCTCCTTCTTGCCAAAGAAATGGATATGATCCGGATTGATATCTGTGCATCTTCTCCAGAGTTCAGCTGCTTCTTCATCAGGAGGTAAACCATCCTTCTCATCTCCACCAAAAACTGTGGCGTGCAGCCGAGTTTTGTCTAGCCCCCACACATCTGTCAACAGTTCCCAAGCCCAACGAATTCCTTCCTCCTTGAAGTAATCTCCAAAGGACCAATTCCCCAACATCTCGAAGAATGTGTGGTGGTAGTTGTCCCGTCCTACATCTTCCAAGTCATTGTGTTTTCCACTGGCCCTGATGCACTTTTGAGAATTAACTGCACGATTATAGTCGCGCGTTCCAGAACCCAGAAAGACGTCCTTAAATTGGTTCATACCCGCATTGGCAAAAAGCAATGTTGGGTCATCATTCGGGACAACTGGAGAACTGCGCACAAATCGATGCTGACGCTCTTCAAAAAAACTAATGAATTCCTGACGGATCTGTTGGGATGTCTTCACGGGAGACTCCTAGAGTCAGAATCTGGGAAGGAAGTCCTCACAGGGCTGTGAGGACAGCTGGGATGCAAGGTTTAAAGAGCCATGTATTCGACAACTAGATGATCTTCCACCTGGATTGGAATCTCTTCACGAGCCGGGATCTGAAGTAACTTTCCAGTCATCTTGGATCCATCTCTTTCGATGTAGCCAAGCTGCTGTTCTGAGAGTTCGAACCACTCTTTGTATTTCTCAATTCCCTTGCTGCGGTCACGCATAGTGATTTCGTCCCCAACACGAACTTCCAAGGAAGGCTTATTGACATTTTTGCCATTGACCATGATATGTCGATGCACGACCATTTGGCGTGCAGCTCTGAGGGTCGGCGAGAAGCCCATACGATAGACCATGTTGTCCAATCTACGCTCCAACAACTGCACCATGAATACGTTGGTTTGCTCCTTGGATTTGGAGGCGCGATCGTAATAGCGTTTCAGTTGTTTCGCGGTTACACCGTAATAATGCTTCAACTTTTGGGTTTCCATCAACTGCATGGCGAATGGCGAAAGCTTGGCCCGTCGGCCTGCGCCGTGCTGTCCGGGTCTGTTCGGTCGGCGTTGAAGAGTGAGTGCAGCGCTTGGTGTTCCGATTAGATTGACACCGAGTGCGCGGCAGTGTTTGCGGAGAGTCTTGGTCTTAACAGTCATTTATTTCACTTTCTTTCAGATGGCATCTAACGGACTTTAGGAAAATTCTAGTTCAGGATTAGGTTCGTGCTGAGAGGGAACACGGGATGCCATCCCGAATTATTATCGGGTCCTTCCGTCATTCGTGAAAAATGCACGAAACTCAATAAAATATTCAATTTTTCAAATGAAGTCAATGAACTAATGCGTCATCAAGGACATGAGAGGGGAACTAAACCGAGTGGGAAAGTGTGGAGAATGATCTTCAAATGCCTCCTAGGATTGGTGCTTGCGTGCAGCATCCTACTGATTTCGGTCTTGAGTTGGGGCGCGACCATCGTTTGGCGTTCAAAACCTGATTACGATGGTCTTTTACGGAACCCACAGCTTCAAGCTGAGGTCACAATCCTTCGAGATCAGTGGGGAATCCCACACATCCAAGCGTCTCATTTGACTGATGCCTGGTTTGCTCTAGGATTCACGGTTGCTCAGGATCGCTTACCCCAGTTGGTCTGGTTCAAACTCCTGGGCCAAGGGAGACTTTCAGAAGTTTTTGGGCTTTGGGAACCTGTGAAAAAAATCGATCTGTTGATGCGTGGATTTCAACTACATCAGGTTGGGCAAAGGATGCTGGATTTGGCAAGTCCTGAAGCTAAACAGGCCTTTAGAGCCTACTATGCTGGGGTAAATTTGTTCTTGGAGCGGCAATCAGTTCTACCACTAGAGTTGGAATTACTCGAACTTTCTGGTTATGAGATTGAGCCCTTTGCTGATGATGATCTCGTGGGGATGGTGGGAGTAATGGCTCTGCAACTCCACCTTGCTATGCGAGAAGATTTGCTTGCTGAAAAGCTCAACCGAAAAGTAGGTGAAGAGAAGCTAAGAGAACTGTTCCCAAATTATCATGGAGGATCTCCAGCTGTTCTGTCCTCACCTCTTCAGATTGGTCGTCACTTTTCCCTCCCAAAAGATGAGATTACAGAACTCCTGTCTTGGCTAGAACCCTTCATGGGCATGGGCCACAGCAACAACTGGGTGATTGCCCCAAAAAACACAGTCACCCAAGCAGCCCTAATGGCACATGATCCCCACCTCGGTCTTGCTATTCCAAATTTCTTTTACGAAGCGCATGTGCAAACACCAGAGATGGAAATTGCAGGTTCCATGGTTCCCGGGTTGCCTTTCCTGGTATCAGGTCACAACACAAAAATCGCTTGGGGAATGACGAGCCTTCATGCAGATGCCGGAGATTATTACTCTGAGAAGCTAAGTCCAGACGGCAAATTAGTTCAAATCAATGGTGAATGGCAACCCCTGACTACACGTGAAGAGCGCTTGAAGGGTCGTTGGTCTGAAGAGACATACCTACTGAGAGAGACTCATCATGGGCCCATCATCAACGATTTTTTTCAACCCAACGATTTAGAAGATTTTCAAAACGAAATCCTCAGTTTTCGCTGGACATTGCTGGTGGACAAAGCGAGCAGCGAGATCGAAGGCTTCTTCAAATTGAATCAAGCAAACAATTGGAACGAATTCAGGTTGGCTCTCTCCTATTTTGGTGGGCTTCAACAGAACTTTGTATATGCAGACAAGCAGGGCAATATCGGCCTTCACCCCGCTGCCAGTCTACCGATTCGTCAGCGAACTGGACAAAAAATCCTCCCCGGTCACGATGGCTCCGCTGATTGGTTGGGGCTGCGGAGAACCTTGGAATTACCATTTTCCTACAACCCAAGCAAAGGATGGGTGGGCTCTGCAAACAATGCCCTAGAAGAAACCGGGATGGGTAACGTCATAGGTTACTTTGCCCCTGGTGAGCGGATGCGAAGAATGGAGCAACTTCTTCAAGGTTCTGGCTTCTTATCTCCGCAAGCCATGCAACGATTTCAAAACGATACCTGTTATCCACTCGCCAAGTTAATTAAAAAGGCTTGGAGTCGTTTGGATTCGATGGGACCTATTCAAGGAGTGCCCGTTTCTGCCCTACTTAAAAATTGGGATGGCTGTTTTGCTGCAGAAAATTTGGCAGCATCCCTCGTTGCCCAATGGGAATGGGAATTACATGAAATTCTTTTCAAAGATGAACTTGGAGCAGAACTGAGTGAGGATTATCGGGGTTATGCTAGCCAGGCGCTGGTTCGGCAAATCCTCACAGGTCTTGCACAAACATGGGTAGATGACATCAGCACCTCTAACAAGGAAACTTTAAATGAAGTTGTCTTGTCTGCCATGGAGCAGGCCATCACAAAGCTTTCTGCTTCTCATGGAAATGATTGGCAAGCTTGGGAGTGGGGTACAATTCAAACCCTACAGATGAAACATCCTTTCGGCTGGATACCTGGTCTTGATCGTTGGTTTAGCGTCGGGCCTTTCCCAGCACCTGGTTACCGGAGCACCCTCCGTAGAGCTTCTTCAAACCCACCTGACTGGAATGTCAAACACGGAGCTTCCATCCGTCAAGTCATAGATTTTTCAGACCTCAATCGCTCCTCCTCTGTACTGCCCACAGGACAATCCATGCACCCGCTTTCACCATTTTTCGCTAATCAAGCTCCCTTGTATGCCAATGGTGACTCTCACCCTTTGTTGATTGATCCCCGCGAAATTCAAGCAAATCAGCGCCATCAATGGCGCCTCTTGCCGCCCTGATTGAATTTTTGACACTGGGGCGGTTCATATCCGTTCAACAAAAAAGTTGACAGGATAATTCCATCAAAGTAAAAATTGTGTTTTTAAATAATCGTAACGTTACGAAAATCACTCAATTTTGGGTTCAGAATGGCCAAGATTTGTCTAATTGGTGCTGGCAGTACGGTTTTTGCGCGCCGACTTGTAGGAGATGTCCTGCTCACTCCCGGACTACAAGACTCAGAAATCGCTTTGCACGATATCAATCTAAGTCGTCTGAAGACTTCTGAGATCGTTACTCAAAGAATGGCTCGCACCTTGGGACTGAATAATCGGGTAGTTGCGACGACAGATCGCCGGAAAGCGCTGCGTGATGCGGATTATGTCATTCTGATGATGCAGGTAGGAGGATATCAACCAAGCACAGTGATTGACTTCGAGATTCCCAAGAAATATGGACTTCGGCAAACCATCGCCGACACGCTAGGTGTGGGAGGGATCATGCGGGCGCTTCGGACCATTCCGGTGATCAAAGGAATTCTGGAGGACATGGAAGAAGTTTGTCCGGCTGCCACCATGCTGAACTATGTCAACCCCATGGTGATGCTCTGCATGGCAATCAATCGCCTCACCCCCGAATTACCAATGGTTGGACTGTGTCATAGTGTGCAGGGAACCGCAGAGGAACTGGCCAAAGACTTGGGAGAAAACATCAAGGACATCAACTATTTCTGTGCAGGCATCAATCATATGTCCTTCTATCTTCGTTTCGAGAAGAAAACCGCAAGCGGAGTCGAAGATCTCTACCCACGTCTGAGGGAAATTGAAGCGCAAGGAAGCATGCCAGATGGAAACAGAGTTCGTTATGAGATGTTGCGTCGGCTAGGTTACTTTGTCACTGAATCCAGTGAACACTTTGCCGAATACACCCCCTGGTTTATCAAGCGAGATCGCCCAGACTTGATCGAACGCTTCAATGTGCCTCTAGATGAATACATCCGACGGTGCGAGAATCAAATTGCTGGCTGGGAAAAAACAAGGCTGGAAATGGAAGATGATTCGGCAGAAATGGAGGTTTGTCAGAGTCATGAATACGCTGCCGCCATCATCAATGCACTGGAAAACGGAGAATCGACTGTGATCAATGGGAATGTGGCTAATCAAGGATTGATCAGTAATCTCCCCCAGAATCTTTCAGTCGAGGTGCCTTGCTACATCGACAAGAACGGTATCCAGCCGATCAATGTAGGAGAATTGCCACCGCAACTAGCAGCAGTGATGATGACCAATGTCAACGTTCAGCAGTTAACAATAGAGGCCGCCTTGACAGGGAAAAAGGACTACGTTTATCAAGCCGCCATGCTGGACCCACACACGGCTGCAGAACTCTCACTTGATGAAATCTGGAATCTTGTGGATGACCTACTGGAGGCTCATGGAGACATGATTCCTCCTTTGAATTGAAGCCAAAGGTATTATGAAAGGATTCGATTACGGCCCAATTTCTCCTCGCGACGTTTATTTCTTTGACCTTAACGGGTATATCGTTCTGAGAAATGCATTGAGCACTGAAGAGGTGAAGGCGCTGAATCAATGCATTGACTCAATTCCAGAACAAGAACCCGGAACGATGTACGGAAACGTACATTTCCACGACTACAAAGATGATGGACAATCAGGTCTGAATCTGCAGCAAATCTACGAGGCTGGTGAACCCTTTGAGAGGCTGATAGATCATCCTGCTTGGATTGAACACATGAAGTTGTTTGTAGGGGGGCAAGGAACATTCGATCATGCGCATGGACCACTATTCATTGATGAGAATTTCGTAAATTTGCGGGGTATTGGCAAAGCAATCGGGATGCACTCAGGTGGCTATCCTTCAATCCTCAGAAGTCAATATCGCTTCCGTGGGGGGCGCTTCATGTGTGGTCAAGTGAACGCTCTGATTGCCCTGACAAACATAGGCCCAGGTGATGGTGGAACTGTCCTTGTTCCTGGCAGCCACAAGTCTAATTTTGAGCATCCAGACTTAAAGAAAGTGGCAATGCGAAGCGAAGGTTTCGGTGATTTGATCGAAGGAGCTATGGAGATCCAGATGGCAGCCGGAGATGTGCTAGTTTTTGTGGATGGAATCTGTCATGGTTCAGCAAAGCGCTGTAACAGTGGTATTCGACGAATTGCTGTTTATCGATATGGACCTTCCTGGGGAAATTTCCGACACAAGTACCGGCCCTCAAAGGAACTATTGAAACGACTCACGCCAGAACGCAGGCAGATGGTCGCTCCCTATACAATGTGGGATTCTGAAATCAATCAGCCTGAAAAGACTCATGTCTGAAATACCCACCAAAGATGTTGGTCGTTCGCCTGAAGGTGGACATTTGCCAAATCTGACTCCTGATATCTCACCAACCTCTGCGAACAAAACTTTTTCACTAACTCCTGCTGAACGGATACATCTGGATATCTACGGTTATGTTGTTTTAGAAAAGCTACTCGCTAAGGCCGAGGTTGATTTATTGGTGGAGACAATTCTTCAGTTTGAGCAGGATTATCAACGGGACAAAGTACCTCCCAAGTCTCATATGTTCTTTACCTCAACCACTTGGGATTTCTTCCGGATTGACAATCTCCCCCATCTTGCTTCATGTTTCCGCGAATATGTTACGAACCCAAAGATCGTAGGACTTGCTGAAGATGCAGTGGGTGGCAGTGTGCGACTAGAGCAGTCCGATGCCCACATTCGCAGGCAAGACCTGAATCAACCGGTCTCAGAAAACTATGGATGGCATCGAGGATTCGACCCAGCTTTCAGTTATCGCAGCAAAGGTTTGTTCCACTGTCCGTTTGTCAAATGCCTGACAAACCTGACTGACCTGGGGCCAGATGACGGAGGGACAACCGTGATCGCTGGCAGTCACAAGATGGTGGATATATCAGAGAGCTTGTTAATTGAAGCTGTCAAGGAAAGACCTGAGTTGCGACATCAAGTTGTTGCACCAGCAGGCTCCACCTTACTTTTTTTCGAATCAACGATTCACGCGGGTGGAATCAATCGATCGGGGAAAGATCGCTTGCTGATTCTTGGTGGATACACACCGGATTTCTTTCAGCCTTGGTTTGATTACGAGCCAAATCCTGAATTCTTAGGAACCCTTTCCGCTGAGGAAAAATCCTTTTACAATGGTAGCCGCAAGTACCACTGGCGCAAAATGAACCGAGATTTAACGGACCCCAAGGTTTAAACAATCAACTGAAAAAGTAGCACATGCGAATCGCTTTTATTGGTGCAGGTAGCGTCGGCTTCACACAGAAATTAGTTCGGGACATTCTCACTGTTCCAGAACTACAAGAGACGGAATTTTCCCTCCAAGATATCTCACAAGATAATCTTGAGATGGTGAAACAACTGCTTGAAAAAGATATCTCCGCAAATGGATTACCAGCAAAAGTCTTGTCTACTACAGATCGAGCAGAGGCACTAGCTGGTGCAAAGTATGTCATCAACTGCTCTAGAATCGGAGGCTTGGAAGCCTTCAGACATGATATTGAAATCCCGTTGAAATACGGAGTGGATCAGTGCGTCGGAGATACAGTTTGTGCCGGGGGAATCCTTTACGGACAGCGAAGCATCCCTGCAATTCTTGATTTTTGTGAGGACATTCGCAGCTATGCTGAGACGGACGCCCTTTTCCTAAATTACGCCAACCCAATGGCGATGAACACTTGGGCGGCCTTAGATTTTGGAAAGGTCAACACGATTGGTCTCTGTCATGGAGTGCAAGGAGGCGCAAAACTCATCGCTGAAGTACTTGGAGCAGAGGATCCGAAGGACTTGGAATATGTCTGTAGCGGGATCAACCACATGACCTGGTATATCCAACTCAAACTTCGTGGTCGTAGCATTGAGAAGGCAGAGCTACTTGAGGCATTCCGCAAACACCCAAAGTACTCAAATCAAGAAAAAGTCAGAATTGATGTTCTCGAGCGATTCGGAGTGTTTTCTACGGAAAGCAATGGACATCTGAGTGAGTATCTTCCCTGGTATCGAAAACGACCTGAAGAAATCAATTCATGGATTGACTTATCCGACTGGATTCATGGCGAAACTGGAGGTTACTTACGAGTTTGCACAGAACGTCGAAACTGGTTTGAAGATGATTTTCCAAGATGGTTGAACCAAGCAGGGTTGCCCCTGGAACAATACGAGCGCTCAACTGAACACTGCAGCTATATCATTGAGGCTCAAGAAACTGGCAGAGTTTACAGAGGGCACTTCAATACCAAAAACAATGGTGTGATCAAAAATCTACCGGATGATTGTATCATTGAATCGACCGGCTTTGTAGACTTCTTCGGTATGCACATGGCTTCAGGAATTGAAGTACCGATGGGTTGTGCTTCTGCCTGCAGAACTTCGATTGACGTCCAGCGAATGTCAGTTGAAGCTGCAATGAAGGGTGATGTGGATTTACTCAAGCTGGCTGTAATGCACGATCCCCTGGTTGGGGCGGTTTGTTCACCAGAAGAAGTATGGGCTATGGTCGATGAAATGTTGATCGCTCAAGCCCAATGGCTGCCTCAATACGAGGAGGCGATTGAACCGGCCCGACAACGACTTTCAAAAAACACTGTCAAAACCCGAACCTGGGTGGGAGCAGCCCGTAAAAAGGTTCGTAATGTTGCTGAACTGAAAGAGGATGTCCACGCCAGCCTGATGGTCGAGGACGACGCATTTCAGCCCTAAGCAGCCGCTGGTGCGACTGCTGAATCCCGCTTGGCAGGGAGCTGTCAAGTATTCTGAACCCCAATGGGGTTTTTCTCACCGTAACTACGGAGGAAAGTTATGACTTATCCTGAGTTCGAGATTAACGAGGAGAAAATTCTTTCTCTTTGCGATTCTGCTGAAAAAAAGTCAGCACCATTCCGCGTTTTGGACAAAATTGGTAATCACGCCAAAAAAATTGCTCTCACTACCGCCCTTGGACTCTCAGTAGCAGGTGCTTCAACAGCCTTGGCTGATCGTATTCCAGCTGAGAAGAGCATGGCTACTCTCAAGTGGGATCTCGTAGGTCAAAGTGACTTGTGGGAGTACAAGGCTCTCCCCAGCTATAATGAAGCTCCATTTCTATCTGAGATGGTAAAAAATGGCCAACTACCCCCTGTGAAAGACAGGCTTCCCAAGGAACCACTTGTCATGAAAACTGGTGCAATGATTGATGGGACGGGTGAGTACGGTGGTGTTTTCCGGCATGTAATTGGTGGTCGCCCAGAAGGCTGGAATTGGCTAGCTGGTCAGCATCAGGGCTGGGGTGGCATCAACATTACTTTGCAAGAGTGCCTTGTCCGCCAAGGACCACTTTGGCAGGTCAAGCCAGAAGAGCAGAATGGACCTCTACCTAATCTAGCAAAAAGCTGGAGTTGGAATGAAGACAAGACCTCTCTGACCATGAACCTTCTTGAGGGCGTCAAGTGGTCGGATGGAGATGCCTTCGATGCGGAAGATCTTCGCTTCTGGTGGGAAGACAACGTACAGGATGAAAAAGTCACCTCCAGGATGCCAAAAGATGGCATGGGAGTGGGCACTACCATGAGTGTAGTAGACCCCTACACAATTCGTTTTGACTTCCAAGAGCCTCAGGGTCCAGCCCGGGTTAGTGCGTTGGCTTATATTCAGGGATGCCCTGGACCCTCACACATCCTGAAAGATCACCATCCGCGCTACAATCCCCAAAAAACCTATGAAGATTACACCAATGCCCAACCAGCTGATGATCTGAAGAATGTAGTTTCATTAGGAATGTTTGTGGCAGTTGTGCATGCTCCGGATCAAATCGTGATCATGCGTCGTAATCCGTACTACTGGAAAGTAGATGAGAAGGGTAATCAGCTACCCTACATGAATGAGATGCATTTTAAACTATCGACTTGGTCAGATAGAACCAAACAAGCGGTTGCAGGATCAGGTGACTTCTCAAACATGGAAAATCCAGGCAACTATGTTGAGGCGTTAAAGCAGTCACAAAGTGCTGATGCTCCAACCAAGGCTCAATTTGGCCCTCGCGTACTCGGCTGGAACCTGGAGTTCAACTATTCAATGGATGTTGGTGTTCAGAACGATGTGGATAGGGAGCTACGGGGATTGTTCCGAAATCTGAAGTTCCGCGAAGCGATTAGCCATGCGATTGACCGGAATGCAGTTGGACAGTCTATCGCTCGTGGTCCATTCACTCATCCTTGGGCTGGTGCATTCACCTCTGGTTCCCCCTGGTATGATGTTGATAGCATCAACTTCAGGGGCTACAACAAGGCTGGTTCCATGCAAATTCTTGATAGCCTCGGCATCAAAGACACGGATGGAGATGGTGTTCGCAACCTGCCAAAAACTGGTAGTAACATCGAAATTGATCTGTCTTATGACAATGGTGAGGCCACAGACAAGAAACAAGTTGATGCGGTCGCATCAATGCTCGGTGACGTGGGCATTCGCATCATTCCAAAACCATATGATGATCTTGATGCAATTATGCAGTCAGGAAATTTCAATATGGTTGAGCGGAGAAACCATTGGGTAGTGCCAACACGTGAAACATGTAGATTTCTCCCAATTTCTACAGGTTGTCCTCTGACTCACCCATCCAGCGCCGACGGTTCGAGGGATCTCATGTCTTTTGAGAAAGAGATGGCCATCGCTGTAAATGCTATCCAGCAGTCATGGGACGCAGGAGAGATCTCAGCTAATGCTCGCAAGATTCAACAACTCTGGACAGACAATGTCTACACTGTTGGTCTAGTTCAGGCACCTGCTGCATTGCTAGTCAATAAGCGAGTAAAGAACGCTCATCCTGGTGTACCTGTCTTCATGTTTGAGTGGGCGGAAGACTCATTGGTTCGTGAGCGGCTCTGGGTTCCAAAAGATCAACAAATCTCTGAGTTGATGCCTGGGGTTATTCCTACCTACAAGCGCTAATCGCTTTCCCTACCAACTGAAGTAATAAAGGGGGGTTCTAATGAGCTCCCCTACTCATTCTACACATATTCAAAACTCATGGGATTATTGCTCTTTCTGTTCAAGCGGATTATTGCCAGTATTCCACTACTGTTTGGGATCTCTTTTGTTTCATTTTTAATAATTTATGCTGTTCCCGGTGATTATGTCGATGTTTGGTTAAATCAAACAATCTCAAGAACTGGTCAATCTAGAGTAGAGCTTGAGCCAATTGCGGCATTACTAAGGGAAAAATACGGATTTGACCAGCCTTTTATTATTCAGTACTTAAACTGGTTAAAGGGAATTTTAACAGAATTTGACTTGGGGCCTTCGTTTAGCCAATCAAGGCCTGTTTCTGAGCTACTAGGCCTTCGATTTCCAAGGACTATTGGAATAGCTTTAGTCACATTAATTATTGGCCAGATTACTGGAGCATTATTAGGTATCTATGCTGCCCTCAATCAGCATAAATTATCAGATACAGTTGCTACACTGATCGCATTTTCTGGAATTGCGATTCCAAAATTCATTATATCTATCGTAATTTTGTATTTCTTAGCTTTTGTATGGCACTCACCTTACATTGGAGCCATCCAATCCCCAGAATATATCTTGCAAGGATATTGGGATTGGAATCGATTAGTTGATTTTTTCTTCCATGTTTGGCCTATTCTTTTAATTTCAATTTGGGCAGGACAAAGTTATATTTTAAGGATGATGCGTGGCAACTTATTAGATGTAATGAAGATGCAGTACATTGAAACTGCAAAAGCAAAAGGACTTAGCAAAAATCGTATACTTTTTATTCATGCTATACCCAATGCTCTGCATCCAATTGTGATGAATTTAGGTTCTAGATTTGACTACATGGTTAAAGGCGAAATTGAAATAGCTATTGTCTTAGGAATACCTACCGTCGGACCTCTTATTCTTTCAAGTGTAGCATCAAAAGACATGTACGTCGTTTCAGCTATTTTTATGATGGTTGCTGTACTGCTTATCATAGGAAATTTGATAGCTGATCTTCTCCTCGCAATTCTTGATCCAAGAGTTCGAAATGCTACTATGGAGCTTACAACTTCGTGAAGAATATAAATTTGCACTCTCAACCAAAGAAATCTTTAACCTATTGGGAACTTGTACGTAAAAAATTTTTAAGGAAACCATATGCTGTAATTGGAACTTTTATTGTCATATCAATAATAATATTGGGAATATTTGCCCCCTTCTTCTCACCTTATTCCCCGACGCGAACAGACCGAGAGCGTCAATACTTTCCTCCCCAAACACTACACTTTTTTGATCAAGAAGGGAACTTCCATCTAAGACCTTTTGTGTACGGAATTACCGAGGAAATGGATCCCAATACCTATGAATTTTCATTCATGCCCGATCCAAATCAAAAATTCTTCATTAATTTTTTTACTAAAGGAGAAACGTGGAATTTTTTGGGTATTAATCTAGAAACACGGTTGTTTGGTGTTGATCAAACGAAAGGGGAATACATTTATTTAGTAGGGACTGATAATTTAGGAAGAGATATTTTTAGCAAATTATTAATTGGAACAAGAATAACATTATTGATGGCTTTCCTTGTTGTTGGTACTGCAGGATTGATTGGGATCGTTGTTGGTGTTTGTTCGGGTTACTTTGCTGGGACTTTCGATCTTGTGACACAAAGATTTGTTGAATTTATTTTAGCCTTTCCAGATCTACCACTTTATTTAGCGCTCCTTGCCTTATTACCAAGAAGAGCTGATGCAGTACTCGTGTTTATTATGTTCGCCGCGATACTGGTGCTTTTAAGGTGGGCTCAATTCAGTCGTGAGATCAGAGGAATGGTGATCTCAATTAGGAGTCTGGATTATGTAAGAGCAGCAGAAGCAGTTGGAGCGTCTAGGCCAAGAATTTTATTAAGACACATAGTACCCAACACTACATCCCATATCGTTGTTTGGGTTACCTATCAATTGCCTGATGTAATACTCTTGGAGAGCTTTTTATCCTTTCTTGGGGTTGGAGTACAGCCTCCGATGGTTTCTTGGGGAAGTATGCTCAATCAGATTCTTGATTTTCAATCGTTTAACAGAGCACCTTGGATGATGGCTCCTGTTGCAGGAATCATCCTAACCGTCCTTGCCTTCAACGCAATGGGAGACGGGTTGAGAGATGCCGTTGATCCCTATTCAGACAAGTGAGTCAGCCTCCCATGTCAACAAATTCAGATCAAATACTATTGAAGGCGAAGGATATTGAAGTTGGCTTCCCCATCATTGAAGGCTTCGTTCAAGCCGTCAGGGGAGTCAGTTTTGATATTATTCAGGGAAAAACACTAGCACTGGTTGGGGAGAGTGGTTCTGGCAAATCTGTTACTGCCAGGGCTTTGATGGGGATGCTTTCAGAACGCGCTGTGGTTGGAAAGAATACTTCCGTCGAATTCTCAGGACAACAGTTGATTGGCTTGCCAGATGAGCGATTACAAAAAATTAGAGGTAGCGCAATCTCGATGATTTTTCAGGAACCAATGACCAGCCTGAATCCACTCTACACGGTTGGGAGTCAAATTATGGAGAGCATCTTAGCACATCAAAAAATGCCCAAGAAAGAAGCTCGTTTAAGTGCCCTACGACTACTCCAAGAAGTACGAATCCCAAGACCTGAAGCCAGATTGGATCAATATCCTCATCAGCTCTCTGGGGGCCAGCGTCAAAGAGTCATGATTGCCTTGGCAATTGCCAATGAACCGAAGTTGTTGATCGCAGATGAACCAACAACAGCCCTGGATGTAACGATTCAAGCACAGATTTTGAGGCTGATTAAGGATTTACAGGTCAAGTATGGCATGTCTGTCCTCCTCATCACTCACGATCTCAACGTGGTTCGTAAGACGAGTGAGCAGATCTGTGTGATGCGAAACGGAGAGATCGTAGAAAGAGGTTTAACTGAGGAGGTTTTTACCAATCCGCAGCATCCCTACACCCAGCATTTGATCCGGAGCGAACCAAAGGGTTCTCCCCCTCCTCTTCAAGGTGACCCACCCTCCAGTCTCAAGGGCGATCAAATTCGAGTGGTCTTTAAAATAAGACACGGGAGTTTTTTCAACAGAAAAACCGAGGACTTGGTCGCTGTCAACAATGTTGATATCAGAGTCCGAGAGGGTGAATCTGTTGGAGTAGTGGGTGAATCAGGATCTGGAAAAACAACTCTTGGCTTGGCGTTGATTCGGTTGATCAGTTCTCAGGGGGGAGAGATCCGTTTTGGTGAGCGCAGGGTTGATAATGTGGAAAGAAAAGATCTGAGAGACTTAAGAACATCGGTCCAAGTTGTTTTCCAAGACCCATTTTCGTCCTTGAATCCGCGCATGATTGTCCGACAAATTATTGCTGAAGGTTTGGTGGTCAACAATATCGGCAATAGCGATGCGGATCGTGATGAAATGGTTCGTGTTGCCCTAAAAGATGTGCAGATGGATCCAGATGTTATGGATAGATTCCCCCATGAATTTTCAGGAGGACAACGCCAGCGAATCGCCATTGCCCGAGCGATGGTGATGAAACCAAAATTTGTGCTCCTAGATGAGCCTACATCCGCCTTGGATCTTTCTATACAGGCGCAAATCATCGACCTTCTCAAGGATCTTCGGGACAAACACAAACTTTCCTATTTGTTCATCAGCCATGATTTAAAGGTCATCAAGGCTCTTTGCCACAACGTCCTTGTCATGCAGCATGGGAACGTTGTTGAAGCTGGCCCCACACAGGATGTCTTGGTTAATCCCCAAAAAGAATATACCAAGGCCTTGGTCAACGCTGCTTTTGAGGTTTTTTCTGACCAACCCCAGAGTACTTCGCAGAACTTCAACTGAAGCAGATGCATTCCACAATTTCATAACTAACAGGAACTAACATGGTAAAACTATGTTTAATTGGTGCCGGAAGCACTGAGTTCACAAAGAAAATTGTCACCGATTTATTGTTGATGCCAGAATTCAAAAATATTGAACTGGCTCTGATGGACATTGACAGTGAAAGATTGCGTGTGTCAGACCTGATTGTTCGAGCTGTAGCCAGACAAATTGGGGCAGATCCTAAGATCACAATGCACACCGATCGAAGAGAAGCCCTTCGAGGATCCCACTTTGTTCAGACTTCAATTCAGGTGGGTGGCTATGACCCTGCGACAAAGATTGATTTTGAGATTCCCAAAAAATATGGTCTGCGTCAGACGATTGCTGACACTTTGGGGGTGGGTGGAATCATGCGTGGACTCAGAACCATTCCTGTACTCGTAGATATTGGACGGGACATCATGGAAATCTGCCCAGATGCGATCTGGTTGCAGTATGTCAATCCAATGTGCATGAACATGATGGCTATCGCCAGACTCGTTCCAGAAGTGAAGACTGTGGGGTTATGCCACTCCGTCCAAGGAACTGCCGAAATGCTTGCTGACGACCTTGGTGAGAAGGTGGAAGACATCGTGTTCCAATGCGCTGGTATCAATCACATGGCCTTTTATTTAAAGTTCGGTAAGCGCCTCGCTGATGGAACCACCGAGGATCTATACCCAAGGTTAGGTGAACTCGCTCAAAAAATTGCTTCTGGAGAAGATCAGTTCTCCAGCAGAGCTAGAAAACCAAGGCCTGAAGGCCATCGGATGTCTCACCTGACCGAAAGGGTACGCTATGAGATGTTGAATCGAATGGGGTATTTTGTTACCGAGTCGAGTGAACACTTTGCTGAGTATGTCCCCTGGTTCATCAAGCGAGATCGGCCAGATCTTCTGGAACAATACCAGGTTCCTCTGGATGAATATGTTGACCGTTGCGAATACTCTCTAAAACGCTGGGGCGATTACGCAAACACCCTGCAGGAGGAGAGCAAGCTGGAAACCTATCGATCCAACGAATACGCCGGAGAGATAATCCGTGCTGCGGTTACCGGAGATGCCGTTGTGATCAATGGGAATGTGCCCAACAACGGTTTGATTGACAATCTTCCAGCAGAGGCTTGTGTTGAGGTGCCCTGTTTGATTGATCGCTCTGGGATTTCACCAACTAAGATTGGCAAGCTTCCACCCCAACTAGCCGCAATGATGCAGACGAACATCAACGTACAAGAACTCACTGTGGAGGCAATCGCAACCGGTAAGAAAGAAAGCGTCTACCATGCGGCGATGATGGATCCTCATACCGCAGCAGAATTATCCATCGATGATATTTGGAAGCTAACAGATGATATGTTGGCAGCCCATGGAGACATGATTCCCACGTTACAGTAAGAAAGCCTCATGATTTCACTAATGCAGATAGCCTCTGCAAACAGGCACAGATCATTTGGAAAATTCAGATCATGACGCACCCAACACGCTTTTATGAATGATAATTCATCAAGTTCTGAGAAAAAGATCGTTGTTCTGGGTGGCGGTACCGCAGGGTGGCTCAGTGCTTTTCTGCTGCAGGACTTTTGTAGACAGCACGAACTATCTGCGAAGGTAACTGTCGTTGAATCCTCCAAGATTCCCGTGATCGGGGTAGGAGAAGGAACTACGGCTATTTTTAAAACCTTTCTTGATTCCTTTGGTTTGGAAGAAGCCGAGTTCCTCAGGGAGACAAGGGGCACCATCAAATATGGAATACGCCACAAAGACTGGCGGAAGCTGGGCCATCACTACGACGGCCCAATCGACGATCCGCACTTTCTCATTCCCCCAGCCGGAGAGGATGGATTTGAGTACCTGAATAGCTATTGTGTTGCTGCGGGACGTTCTGTTTCAGAGGCCCACCTCTTCCAGATTCTGCTATCCAGGGGACTTGCTCCGGTAAAACCCCAAAAAGACCAGCTTGTTCCAAACCACCCTTTTCTGCACGCATACCATATTGACAATGCCCTGGTTGGCCAATATCTCCGCAAAAAGTCCAAAGGAATTCGGATTGTTGATAGAGTCGTCGAGGAGGTCCTGAGGGATTCAGAAACTGGTCATATCAGGTCACTCATGCTTGATGATGGGGATCTAATTGAAGGAGACTTCTTTATTGATTGCTCTGGATTTCGGAGAATCTTGATTGAGAAAACACTTGGCAATGAATGGGTGGATTATTCAGCTGAATTGCCAGTCAACCGTGCAATGCCCTTCTTTCTAGATCACGACACATCAAAAGAAATCCCCGCTTACACACTTGCCTGGGCTCAAAAATCTGGCTGGATGTGGCAAATTCCCACGCAAGATCGTTTAGGCTGTGGGTATGTGTATTGTGATGAATATTGTAGCCCCGAGGAAGCTCAAGAAGAGATAGAATCAGTGCTCGGTCATCCGATTGAACCAAGACAGGATCTACGCTTTCAGGTCGGTCGGCTGCAGGATAGTTGGCAAAGTAACTGTGTGGCAGTAGGTCTTTCGGCAGGCTTTCTCGAACCTCTGGAAGCCACCTCAATTCACAGTACTCTCGTACAGCTAATCCTTTTTGCCAAAGAATACTTATCCGCTGCACTGAATGGCGATTACAGTGGCAGAGAAGATTTCAATCAGCGAATTGCTCATCAGTTTGATGATTTCAGAACATTTTTGAACATCCACTATCGTTCTGAAAGAAGGGACACCCCGTTTTGGGAATTTGTTCATCAAGAATGTTTGGGGGAGGAAGCTATTGACCGCTTGGAACAATGGCAGAAGAGTCTGCCAAAGCGAGAACATTTTGAGGGGTTTCTTTCAGGACTTCCTCACGTCGAAACGCAGTTGTACTTCCCGGTTTTGGATGGACTCGGCCTGCTTTCTCAGGGCGCTGCACGTCAGGAAATGTCAAACAGGAATCTAAAGCGCCAGGCACAGGAAGAATTGAAGCAACTTCATAGCAAATATCTGGAAATGACCCAGGGAAGCTTGGGACACCGAGAGTATCTTTCGAGGATAAGTGCTTAATCCAATTTCAGTCGGTAAATTAGGGCAAGAATTCAAAGAACCCAAAACTTCACAGGAAGATTTATGAACCTGATGATTCTGGAGAACTGCACCCTTGTTGATGCCAATTTTCATGAACCAAGGCCTGACACCACCATATGACTTTGCCAATGGTTCAATCTGTTCTGGAAGAATAAAATGGTTAAGCAAACGCTCTATTCTGGGGGTCTGATCTATGATGGACTTCATCAGGTACTTGAAGGTCAGGCGGTGCTAGTGAAAAACGAGCGCATTAAGGAAGTTGGCCCGGTTGGGGATTTTCAAGGCTTTGCTGGGGAACTAGTTGACTTCTCCGGAGGCACACTCTTACCAGGACTAATCGACTGCCACGTCCACTTAATCTACGGTGGGGAGGGTGATCCAAAATCCAAAGTAGGTGGAGCAAAACCTGGTGATTTAGTGATGAGAGCCTTGGACCGGGCTCAAGAATCACTACGCTCAGGAGTTACCTCCTTGCGTGATCTTGGAGGCAAAGACTTCTTGGAATTCGCTGTGCGAGACGCTTGCAATTCAGGCCGCCAACTGGGACCAACTATTCTTGCTGCTGGTCAAATGATCTGCATGACTGGCGGGCATGGAAATGCGTTTGGTAGGGTGGCTGATGGTCCGCATGAAGTCATCAAGGCAGTTCGTGAACAGGTGCACGCAGGATCCGATGTGATCAAAATCATGGCTACTGGAGGAGTGATGACTCCAGGCGTCAACCCTGAAGATGCTCATTACAGTCTTGAGGAACTGACTGTGGGGATTCATGAAGGTCACCGCTTCAACAAAACCTGTGCGAGCCATGCTCAAGGGTCTGAGGGAGTCCTCAACGCAGTAAGGGCTGGGATTGACTCAATTGAACATGGTATTTTTCTCACAGATGAATGTGTTGAAGAAATGCTGGCAGCCGGCACCTACTTGGTGCCAACCCTTTCTGCCTTACTAAATATTGTGGCGAATAAAGATCGTGGAGTCCCGGCTTTTGCCGTTGAGAAATCTCTACGTATCAAGGATCGCCATCAGGAATCAATCAAGATGTTTTACAAAGCTGGTGGCAAAATTGCGATGGGCACTGATGCAGGAACTCCATATAATCTACACGGCGCCAACGCAGGAGAATTGCGCTTCATGACCGACATTGGCATCAGCAACCTCGATGCTTTGAAATTCTCAACATCCAATGCTGCAGATTTGCTGACTCTCAAAGAGAGAGGGCGAATTCAAAAGAACTGCTTTGCAGACTTCCTTATCGTTGATGGCAATCCTCTGGAAAATATCCTTCAAGTGAGTGAACGAAAAAACCACCGAATGGTTGTTAAAAATGGGAAAGCCATCGTTTGAAATCTAATCCCCAAAGGAAAACAATGAATTCCATTGAAATGCTAAAAACTCTAGTCGGTTTCCCCACCGTTTCGAGAGATAGCAATTTACCCTTGATTGACTTTGTTGATGAATGGTTGGGCAAACACGGCGTTACCGCTGTTCGAGTTCCGAATGATGAAGGGACCAAGGCTAATCTTTACGCTACGATTGGCCCTGATGTAGAAGGAGGGATCGTTCTTTCCGGGCATACGGACGTAGTTCCAATTGATGGTCAGCCTTGGAACACAGACCCTTTTGAACTGACTCGGAAGCAAGACAAGCTTTACGGGAGAGGAACCTGTGATATGAAGGGCTTCAGCGCAATTGCTCTCTCGTTAGTTCCAGAGATGAAATCACTACGGAAGCCGATCCATCTGGCTCTTTCCTATGACGAAGAGATTGGCTGTTTGGGGGCTCCACGGCTGATCGATCAAATCAATGAACGAATACCCAAGCCGGATGCTGTGATTGTTGGGGAGCCTTCAATGATGGAAGCCGTTACTGCTCACAAGGGAATTGGTGCTTTCCGAACTGTCGTGACCGGTTACGAGGCACATTCCAGCCAAACACATCGTGGGGTTAGTGCTGTGATGAACGCAGCTAAATTGATCAACTGGCTTTCAGAGAGAGAGGCCCGCTTCAGAGATGCAACGCCAACTAACAACGGGTTCTTACCACACCACACGACTGTTCATTCTGGTGTTGTTCATGGAGGAACTGCACTAAACATTATTTCACGTCAGTGCGAATTTCTCTGGGATGTACGTGTCATTCCCGGAGAAAGCGCCTTGAGCGTCTTCGAAGAATTTCAAGCATTTTGCCAGGATGTTATTCTGCCAAAGATGCAAGCGGTTCATCAGGATGCTGATATACAAACAACGATCTTGGCCGATACACCCCCACTTCAGGAAGTAGCAGAGAGCCCGGCCCTTAAACTTGCTCAAGATTTGGCAGGAAACACTGTTCGCTCCCGGGTGGCTTATGCCGCGGAAGCGGGCCAATTTCAGGAAGCAGGATTTCCCACGGTCATTTGTGGCCCCGGATCGATTGATCAGGCTCATCAGCCAAATGAGTTCATCTCTATTGATCAGATGGAGCAGGGCGAGCAATTCTTGAGAAAATTGATCCATCGTCTGTCCTGACTACTCAGACTAATAGAGCAAGGACAATCCAGCGCAACTTGCTCGTCAATTTTAGAGAGCATGATTCGATCACGCACCAATCTAAAGACCATTGCCAAAGCTCTGGGGCTTTCGGTAACAACGGTCTCCAGGGCACTCAAAGATGGACCAGAGGTACGCCCCGAAACCATCCAGCGCGTAAAATCAGCTGCAGAAAAATTGGGGTATGTCCCCAACCAGGGAGGATTGATTCTTAGAACTGGGCGCAGCTACACCATCGCTTTGATTTTATCCCCAGAACCACAGAGTGCCTTCCCAGCATTGGGCTTCATGTTCTATTGCCAAGGGATACTACGCTCTCTTCAGGACAGTCCATACACCCTGACGATTCAGCCAAGACTTGAAGAAGAAGATCTGCTTAAGCCAATCAAGCGCATTGTCGAGGGCCAATTAGCTGACGGTGTGATCATTGGTCAAACACGAAATGATGATTCACGCGTTCGCTACCTACAACAACAACAATTTCCGTTTGTCACTTTCGGCCGAACAAAACTTCCTGAGCCCCATGCTTTCTATGATGTCCGACATGAATGGATTACGGAAAATTCTGTTCACAGGCTATCCAAGCTGGGTCACCAAAGAATTGGACTGATCAATCCACCAGAAGTATTAAATTATTCCGGACATCGGCTTGATGGCTTTATAAGAGGATTGGAGAGTTGTGGATTGTGCTTCCAGGCGGAATTGCAGGTAAGTACTGCTTTATCTTTCGAGGCTGGAAGAAAAGTTCTGCAGCAATTCATAGAACTTCCCAATCCCCCAACTGCGATTGTCTCTCCCGGTGTATCGACTACGCTGGGAATTTTAACCGAGATGAATTCAGCAAATCTTATCTTAGGGAAAGATCTAGATTTGATCGCGTTCGAAGGAACAAATTACTTGGAGTTCAACACTCCACGAATCAATGCCTATCACTCTTCCTTGGAGGCGGCGGGTCAACAATTGTGTAAATTACTACTCAGGAGAATAGAGGGGGAATCTGCTGAAAAATTACAAATGCTTCAAGAGCCAGAGTTTCTGAATCGGCAAGGAAATTAGGGTGGGAAGAACATTCGAGATGGTTTTCTACAATTGGTAAAATTGAACAAGATCTCCTCGCAATCAAAAATGTAATTTTGAAAGCGAGAAGTTTTTAATCATGAGATTGCCCCTCGGATGGCAGAATAGACCTCATCCAAACCGAGCATCCCGTTGACACTACGCAAGATGCCCTGATTGCCGTAGTAGTCAATGAGCGGAGCTGTTTGAGCGTGGTAGGTATTCAGACGCTCACGAATCGTATCTTCATTGTCATCTGGACGCTGAATTAGATCTTCCCCAGTGACGTCGTCTTTCCACTCAACCTGTGGGGGATTAAACTTGATATGGTAGCTTCGACCGCTTGGCTTATGAATCCGACGACCTGTCACACGCTCGACCAGCAGTTCATCATCAACTTCCAGTTGAATGACGTAGTCAATATTTTGCCCTGCCTCCTGTAACATTTCGTCCAATTTCTCTGCCTGGGTCACGTTTCTTGGAAATCCATCTAGCAAGTACCCACCAGCACAATCTTCCTGCTGAATTCTCTCCTCAATAATGGACACAACAATCTCATCTGAAACAAGCTTACCTGCATCCATCGCAGCCTTAGCTCGATTGCCAACCTCAGAGCCTGCAGCAACAGCTGCACGAAGCATGTCCCCCGTTGATAGTTGCACCATCCCGTAGTCCTGCATCAGATTTTGTGCTTGGGTACCCTTGCCCGAGCCAGGTGGCCCCAAAAGAATCATTCTCATTTCATCTCCTTTCAGTTTTCTGAAGTCAAATTAGGCGTGAAAGAGGTTGATGCAGGTATTGCTTCCCTCCTCCATGGTATCGGGCTACTCCTTGGCCACTGCCGTACAATTTGTATTTGTAGATTACAAGACCATCTAATCCCACAGGGCCACGAGCGTGAGTTTTACAGGTACTGACTCCTACTTCTGCACCAAAGCCATATCGAAAACCATCAGCAAACCTAGTCGAGGCATTCCAAAAAACATTAGCTGCGTCCACTTGATCCATAAATTTTTCTGCAATCGACCTATCCTCTGTAATGATCGAATCTGTGTGGCCGGAGCCATATTTGTTGATGTTTCCAATTGCTTCCTCATGGGAGGAGACCAGACGGACTGACAAAATCAGATCTGTGTATTCTGTTGACCAGTCCTGTTCAGATGCGTGAACCAATCTGTCTAATTTACTACTGAATTTTTTCATGATCGCTGAACAGACCCGTAGCTCGACTCCAGCTTCCAATAAGTTAGTGAGCATCTGCCTGATTTCACTTTCTGGGATTTGATCATGAATCAATAAGGTCTCCATGGCATTACAGACCGCTGGGTATTCTGTCTTGGCATCAATAATAATTTCCATTGCTTTGCTTATGATTGCAGATCGATCCCAGTAGACGTGACAAATACCATCCGCATGAGCAAGCACTGGAACTCTTGAATGTTGTTGGATGTGCTGCACAAGAGCGTTACTACCTCTTGGGATGATCAGATCAAGGCAATCATTCTGCTGTACAATCTCGCTGACAGCCTCACGACTTTGTAGTAAATTCACAGTGCCAGCCGGCAGATCAGTAAACTCATCCAGAACCTGATCGAGAATGCCGAACAAACACGCATTTGATTCAGAAGCTTCCTTACCACCTTTAAGAATGACAGCGTTTCCAGATTTCAGAGTCAATGCTGAGATTTGTACTACCACCTCGGGCCGTGATTCAAAAATCACCAGCAGCACTCCGATAGGACAAGATACTCGATGCAAATCCAGCCCTTCATCGAGCCTAGTCGCCAGTTGAACTTGGCCTACTGGATCAGGAAGAGCAGCAACACTCTCAAAATTTTTTGCCATTTGCTCAATTTTTCCAGCGTTCAGTTTGAGACGTTGGATAGAACTTTCGCTCAGCTCTCCCTGAATTTTCAATCTGTCCGCAGACTCCAAGTCTTTTTTATTGGCCGCTAGAATGAGCTCAGTATTTTCCCGAATCTTTTTAGCAAATGCCAAAAGTACTTCATTTTTTCGTTCAGTTGAAAGATTAGCTAGTTGCCTCGATGCGCTTCTAGCCTGCTCCGCAAGCTGTCTTAGAGTTATTGTCATTTGGGTTTGGAAAATGCTTTGTTTCGCTCGCTTGGTTTCGGTAGAATAAATTTTTTCATGGTTGTGATTCGTTTTACAGAGATCCCTCTATAATTACAAGAAACGCTTCATACAAAAACTGTATGCGGATTCCCTTTTCACTTGTAAAAGATCTAACGATTTTGGCTGGCTTTATCTGCAGTTTAGGGACTTTGAACGGATGTTTGCACGTTCAATTAGCGCCGCAGGATCCCGCATATGCTGAATGGGAAGCTTTACTAATCGATCCAAGCAACGAGTTGGGATACCTCCGTTTGGCATCGTATTATCACTCAACCGGGCAACTTCTTGAAGCAGAACAAGTTTATGAAGCAGGGTTAAAAAACATTCCTACCTCTGAGCGACTAGCCTCCTCGTTGGGGCGTCTATATTTAAGTTCTGGACAAAACACAGCAGCATTAGATTATTACAGCGAAGAACGACTTCAATCCTGTAATTGTGCAAGTCTCTACTTAGATCGAGCCCAACTTCGAGCCCAAGCTGGAGAAAATCAAGCTGCACTGAATGACCTCTCAAAAGCACTTCAACTGAATCCTGAACTTCTGGAAGCCTGGTTCTGGAAAGGAATGCTCCATAGTCGCCAAAACCAGACAACCGAAGCGCTGGCCGCTTTCAAAACTGCAGCGAACTTTAACACCCAACAAGCTGCAGTCTGGCAGCAAATCGCAATACTACAAAAACAAGCTGGAGATCTTGATTCCGCCGTCGAAGCCATCAAAAAGGCGCTCAGGCTTGAGCCTGAAGACTATAATCTTCTCCAGATGTATGCCTCCCTTTTGGAAGAATTGCTTGATCAAGGTGATCAGAGTGTGATGAAAGACCTCAGTCAGACTCTCCTAGTGATGAATGACCGATTCCCGAAAGACTCCTGGACACTTGCTCATCTTGGCACAGTCATCTGGCAAAGTGGAAATGAAGATGAAGGTCGCCGACTCCTCCAATCCGCCTTGGCCCTCAGATCTGATTACACATGGGCTCAACTGCGCCTCGCGCAACTTTATCTTGTTTCCAAACGCTGGGAAGACGCTAGCTTTTGGCTTCAAGAAGGCTTGAGAACCAATCCAGAAAATCGTTGGGCTTTGCAGCAACTCGCTGAATGCTACGAACGATTAAATCGCTCAAGAGAGGCCATTCAATTGATGGAATCGTGGATGCAGAAGCCCGAGAGGACGTCATTCGCACTGCACCAAACATTGGGGATGCTTTACCTCAACGAATTGGCATTTGAGTCCTATGAAAAGCATCAATTGAAAGGGCTCGAACGATATCCAAACAATTCTGAGATCTATCAAGAACTAGCGACATTTTACCAAGGAATTCAAAGACCACTAGAAGCTCACAAACTCTTGTTGAGACTTCTATCTAAACAACCTGAGAACGAAAATTTGATTCTTCAGATTGTCTCGCTCGAACAAAAGATTGGGCTCAACAATCAGGCTAAGAAGAGAATTCTTGACACTCTTGAAGGTAATGTCCCATCTGAAAAAATGTGGCAATTCTGGATTGAATTACAGTTAGCCCAGGAAGCATCAAAAGATATTTCAGCCGATTTGATAGAGATGCTAGGCCAGTTTCCCGAATCAGAATGGGCAGGAGTCAAGTTGGCTGAGATTTTCCTTCACGATGAAAAATATGCTGATGCAGAAAAAGTCATCGAGAAAGCCATGGAGGAATCACCGGAATCTGCTTCGCTCAAAATTCTCTTGGGTAGATTGTTAGAAATTCAAGGCAAATGGACCGAAGCACTAACTGCATTCAGTTCCATAGAAAAAGATCTTGGAGGAGTTCCACTACTGAACCACCAAGCTCTTGCTTACCGAAAACTAGGCAAACCTCATATTTCTCTAAAATTAGTAGAATATTCTTTGCTTAACCACGACTGGGATCTTTGGACTTGGTATCAATTTTTACTTTTGCAGCCCCCAATGAAATTGGAACAGTGGCTTGGACCCCAGAAAGATGCGATTCTGCAAACACTTGAATCAACGATGTCTTTGCAGTTTGGCCGGGCTCGCCAACAACTTACAAATGCTTCATTACCCACTATTCAAAAGGAAATTTTACGCAGGCTTGCGCATCAAATGCGTACAGGAGAGACTCTTCCGAGTCTGGAAATTGAGCTCAAAGAGGTTTTCACTCAACCAATCTGGGTTCGCTTTCAACTGGCAATAGAAGCAGAATCTAATCGTAGCCTGGTCCGTAGCGAGACAATATATCGAAGCATCTTGGACGAAGTTCCTGACCATCCTTGGATACACGCCCGCTTAGGCAGTGTTTATGCTGATTTAGATCAACTCGAGCGCAGTCAACGGCATCATGCTCGTTTTCTGAAGATTTATCCGAACGCTGTTTGGGGTAACTTTCGATTAGCGGTCTTAAAAACACTACAACAAGAAGAACCAGAGGCGATCCGTCTTTACCAACAAGTATTGAGTCTCCAACCTGATCATGCCGCAAGTTTAAATAATCTAGCTTGGACGTTCTTGACCAGTGGAGATCCTAAACTTCGAAATACTTCCGAAGCATTGAGCATGGCTCAAAAAGCCGTCAGACTTCAAGCATCTGTAGATCACTTAGATACTCTTGCTGAAGCCTACTTCCAGTCTGGCCAACCCATTGAAGCGATTCAGACAATCCGGCGAGCTATCTTAATCACTCCCCTAGATTCAGACCGTTACCCCTATCTCTTAAAGCAATTCAATCGTTTCCGCCAAGGAGACACTGATTCAGCGCCACCCAGCTTAAGCTCTGCCTCTTGAACCTGCATCATCAGGCTATGCAGCTTCTGAAACAATCAATGTACCGACAGCAATTCAGATCCAGACGAGGAATGGCATTATTGTTGACTTTGGTCATTCTAATGCTCCTCTCAATTTTCATGGTTGAGTTTTCATTTCAAACAACCTTGGAAACCCGTGGAATCAGGAATTTTCAAGCATCATTTCAAGCAAGAAATGCTGTAAAATCAATGTTAAAGGCTGTTCTTGAGGGCCTACAAACAAGAGATGAAATAACTTTCTTCAGGCAGGATCTGCAATTTCTACAAGAATTGAACGCATTGGCTGGAGTTGAAAACGCTTCTATTTTGAATCCTCCGCCACCAACGCAACTTCCTCAGGGTATTCTTGAAGACTTCGAGGATATTGTTTTCTACAGCCCTGTCATTCGACCGATTGATCACCTGTTCAACCTAAATCGATTACTAAGAGAAGGAACTCCTGTACCGGGTAATGACTATGATCTTCGACTCAGTTCACAATTTTTCCAAATGGTCAGCAACCTTCCAATAACTAATGTAGACGGTGTGCCTGTAGAGGAAGGGGTCCCATCCTACCTTGCTGAAAATCAAGTCATGCAGATCTACGGAAATATCTTTGATTGGCTAGACGCAAAGGATGGAGAGATGCCTTACACCACCCCCTATTTAGGGAGTATTGGCGCTGAGCAACTCAGCTACCTAGACTACGGCCAAGAAAAGATCGTGAAGAATCGCGGCTTGGATCATCTCGATGAACTTCGGCTGATCATGGGTTTTAGAGAAAGCGGAATTCCTTGGGAAAGTTGGGAGCGCTATTTCACAACCTACCCAGTGGGCAAACCACCCGAAGCGGGAAGTCCAACAGGAGAAGCCCGTTTGAATGTAAATCTGGCCACTGAGGAAGAGATTATTGAATTTTTGAACCGTTTTGATCAGGATCGAATTCCTTCTGAACTTTTTGAGTCCAATACCCAGGAATATGTTATCAATGCGGCAAATATCGCCTCGGTCCTAAAGCAGCAGGAAGAAACCACTGGCCCGCTAAACATGATGGTTGATGCTGAATATCGGCAAGCTGGCTCAATTCAATCAGCTCTGGATGCCGACCCAACAACCAATTATCTTCCACGCCAGGCAGAGCAAAAATTCTTTATTCGATTCAGCCAGTGGTACCAAATTCGTTTGAAAGCAGAGATGGACGGTGTCCTCGCATATGTGGAAGCAATTGTCCAAATCCAAAGGGATGATAAAGGAGAGCCCATTAAAGATGGGATGGTCATTCATCACTTTTCATTAAACTAAAATGCCACTTGGCAAGCCATTGCTTGAATTTGAGGAGTTACCATCCACAAATAGCTATCTGCTTGGCAACTTCTCTCTTTGTTCACAGCATGGATTAACTGTTTGGACCCATAAACAAACGAGCGGGAGAGGACGAGCGGGGAGAACTTTTATAAGCCCCTCAAACCAAGTTTTGACTTTTTCAGTAGTTATTCACTCCGGAGATCCTGAAGACAGACTTCATCTTTGGGCCCTATGGAGTGGGTTAGCATTGTTTAGAAGCTTATCTGGAAAGGGATTACCGAATTTACGTCTGAAGTGGCCCAATGATTTGTTAGATGGACGTCGAAAGCTTGCTGGAATCCTAGTTGAACGAGGATCTTGGCATCAGGCAGGATTAAATAGCCTGATTATTGGTATTGGTTTGAATGTGAATGGCACAGCTTCTGACTTTCCCACCGAACTCAAAGATAAAGTGACTACTTTATGGGCGCTAACTGGAATCGTTTTTTCCCCAAAGGAACTACTTAGAGAGATCCTAGATAACCTTCAAATAATTATCAGGGAACTTCGTGCTGAGAGTTCATTTCAACTCCTTGAAGAATGGCAAGCAGCATCAAACATCATTGGCCAGCAAGTAGGTTGGGAAAAGGATTCTGTAATTCAAACAGGGCTGGTTGAAAGACTTGATCATCGAGGATTCCCTCAAATTCGAATGGAGAACGGGCAACTTTACACGCACATCGCTGGTGACCTGATTCACTACGACAAGATTTAGCCATGATAGTAGTTACTGATATCGGAAACACCACAATCCACATCGCGGCTTTTGAAAAAAGTCAAATGATTGAAGACTGGTATTTGCAGACTCCAAAAAGGACTGCATCTGAAAATTTAGAGTTGGAACTCACTCAGTTTATTCAAGGCCACCAAACTCTTTTTAAAGAACCTCAAATTGAGGGCTGGATTCTCTGTTCAGTGACACCTTGGATTACCCCTATTTTCGGGGATATGGTCCGAAATTTGATTGGCATCATACCTACTGTGTTGGTGCGAACAAGCCCGCTCCCGATCAGATTAGTACCAGATGAATCATTGACAATAGGTATCGATAGACTGATCGTGGCTGCCGCAGCCTATGACTTGGTTCGCAGTAGTGTCATCACAGTTGACATTGGCACAGCAACCACAATTGATGCTGTGACCAATCAAGGTCTATTTCTTGGAGGAATCATCCTCCCCGGGCCTAGGTTGTGGTTAGACTCTTTGCATATCGGAACGGCAAATCTACCAAAGACAGATATTGAACAAAAAAAAACTGTCATAGAGACTTCCACAACTGGCTGTATACAGGCTGGGCTTTACAACGGCTATAGACACTTGTTGGAAGGTCTTGTCCAGCAAATGCGGCAAGAGTTGGCTCATAGATCACAACATGATTCATCGATTTATTTGACTGGCGGGAGTGCAAAATACTGGTGTGAGGACTTCCCAAACTGGTGCTTTCATCCAGACTTACTCTTGAGTGGCTTAGCTCGATCGCAGGGGTGGTCCAAAGAATTAGGCAAAGTTGGTGACTGTCGTCGGCACGATAACACCCCTAACCTCACAGGCTAAGCCCCAAGACGAAATACCGAACCCAAGCAAGCGACGGAAAAAGGAGCTATGGCAGAAGAACTTGATGGACTGGAGGGGATTGGTGATCTGGACGATGAGTTCGGTGATCAACTCGACAGCTTTATGGACAGTGAAGGTGGTGATGATGGTGAGTTGGACTCATTCTTTGAGGATTTATCCACTATTGACGATCTAGAAGTTCAAGATGATGACCTCAGTGCCGGTGGTGGAGACGCAGATGACTTTGGTAGTGAAGACCTCGAAGATGAGTTAGCACCCGCTGCGGCCGCAGGAGCTGGAGCTGCTGCTGCAGCCGCTGCATCTGACGACAGTCCTGCACCCAAAGCTGAGAAGAAGAAAAAAAGCTCTGGTGACAAAAAGCCTCTGTTGATTCCGGGTATCATCACAGGTGCTGCAGGTGCTGTACTCGGGGCAGCGGCTGTTGCAGCTATGTATTTTATGGCTCCTCCTCCTCCTCCAATGGAAATAGACGAACCAGCACTAGCAATGCTTGAAGAGCCTCCTCCTCCTCCTCCACCTGCACCTTTGCTGACTGAAGACGCAGCTGCCATCACAGAACCTGTTCCTGCTGCTGAGCCATTGGAAGAAATTCAAGAAGTAGAAGAAATTGTCGTGGTAGCAGAGCCCCCTCCTCCAACAATGGATGAACTGCCTGTTGCCCCAGTGGTCCAAGCACCACCTCAGCCTGTCAAGAGGCCACGGACTACAAGATTTTTTGTACAAGTTGCCAACTGTATCTACCAAGAGTGTGTGGATGATTATCGCTATTTGCTGAAGCGAACTGGGTACGCAACTAGAGTAGAGACTGTCAACGAAGTCAACCCAATGACAGAAATTGTCTCCACCAATCTTTATGGTGAAGAGGAAGCGTCGAACCTAGTAAATCGAATCAATAACGAGAACTTGATCACTGGGCAAGCGTACAGGAAACCCACCAGCAACTCCTTCCAAATTTCACTTGGATTGTTCCCGGATCTTACGACAGCCAATCGGGTGAAAGCCCATCTCAATCAAATCTATTCAGCAGAAGTCTTTTTTGAAGCACGACGGTCAGATCAACGAATCCGCAACTACCGTGTATATGCTGGGGGCTTCAAAACAAAGAACGAAGCATTAGACTTGAAAAAAATCCTTGAAGAAAAAGATCGGCGTTTTGAGGGAATGTTTGTTGTTGCGATGAGTGAATGAAGTATCCTGCCTTGCTAAAAAAAAACTTCGGTGTTAAGAATTTATCTTTGTTTAAACCTTAAATCTGGAGAATCGGCTATGGCATTGAGTTGGCCACTAGTCTTTGGCATCATGGTTTTCGGCATGATGGTCTGTCCAGGAATCGTCTTCCTGATCCACCTTGCTCGTTTGAAAAGCGAAGACCAAAGCGTCTAAGCTTCCTGGCCCCAATTGGGGCCGCCATCCTCTTCCTTCCCTTTTTCCCTCTCTCATAAAAACTCTCATGAAAAAATTTACCCTAGCAACCTTATCTCTTGTCTTCTGGGTCAATCTGGTCGTCGCAGCTCCTTTGACAATTGCGCTGGATGGAGCACCAAAATCCTTGGATCCTCGCTTTGCTGTTGATGCGAATGGTATGCGGCTAACACAAGTTTTGCTGTTTGAAACGCTGGTTCAACAAGATGATGCGCTTCGCATTGTGCCTGGTTTAGCCGAGAGTTGGACACATCCTGACGATACAACCTGGATTCTAAAACTAAAAGCAGGTGTACATTTTCAGGACGGGTCCCAACTTAATGCTGAAGATGTCCGCTTCACTTTCGAGCACATCATGGATCCAGAAACCAAATCTCCGTTCCAGTTCCTCTCGAAAAAACTCAAATCTGTTGAAGCAACTGACGATCGTACGGTCACCTTTATCTTATTCCAACCTGAAGCAGCCTTTTTTCTAGACATCTTCATTCCGATTTTCTCTAGAAATTCAGATCTTGTGAATGCCAAGCTAATTGGAACGGGCCCTTATCAATTGGTCAGCCAAGATCCAAATGGAATCAGCCTTAAAAGATTTGATGACTACCACGGGACTAAACCCACTATTGAAGAATTAGAACTGAAAATCATCCAGGATGACAACACTCGGTTTCTGAAGATGCGTAAAGGAGAGATTGATCTCGCGATCAATGTGGTGCCTTTGGACAAACTTCCCCAATTTGAAAGAGGCTCTCTTGCAAAAGAATATAAGATGATGACTGGGCCGGCTCTGAACTATCAATATCTTGGGCTAAATATGCAATTACCCAAGCTCCAGGATCCAAGAGTTCGCCGGGCCATTGCCCACGGGATCAATCGTCAGGAGTTGATTGAGTTTCTCAAGAAGGGTAGAGCTGTTGCTGCAGATAGTGTCCTGACAAAACAAAATGATTTTTCGGCACCTGGGCTGGTAAGTTATCAACATGATCCTCAAAAAGCTCGTCAACTCCTTAAGGAAGCCGGCATTGAAAACCTCACGCTCGAATATAAAACCAGCAATAGTCGGGATGCTGTTCAACAGGCCCGAATTCTGCAGAATCAGCTCAAAGAGATTGGTATCAACCTTGAGATCCGTTCCTTTGAATGGGGCACGTTCTTCGGAGATGTAAAGGCAGGAAACTTCGAGTTATTCTCCTTGCGTTGGGTTGGAGTATCGGAACCGGATTTCTACTACTCACTTTTTCATAGTAGTGAGTTACCAGATGTTGGTGGTAGAAATCGTGTTCGCTACAGCAACCCCGAAATTGATAGTTTGCTGGAACAAGGGCGTAGTACTATCGATCCGCAAGAAAGAAAGAAGTACTACAACAAGGTCCAAGAAATTCTTCAGTTGGACCTGCCTTATATTTCCCTATGGCACAATCAGAACGTCGCTCTGGTCAAAGAAAATATCGATGGCTTCCGATTGCATCCAAGTGGTGGTTTCCAATCTCTCGTAAATATCAGCCGTCGTTAACAGTCGGTCCGACAGAATTATCGTTAATGAGAGGAAATCCCAATGAGAAAGAGTATCTTTGCCCGCATGGTCCCCGCTTTTTTGGGTCTGATGTGTCTTGGTCAAAGTGCTCATTCTCAGGGTGAATCTCACAAGGATTTCTTCAATCCTCAAACGCTCTGGCAAAGCCCAGGGCATTCTTCCTTTCAATCTCGCGCTGAAAAAGCCGTTGTCCTCGCCAACAGACTCAACCTCCGCCAATCCCCAAAAAAGCGTGGGAAAATTGTTGGAACGCTCAAAGCAGATCAGGTCATTGAGGTTAAAGATCGACAAGATGACGGGTGGGTTAAAGTCAAAGTCAAAAATGAATCAGGCTGGGTAGCTTCAGAATATCTGCGTTTTGCCAAGGAGCAGAAGAATTTTGAACTCCATGCCGTTGTGGATGTCCCCAAGCTGAATCTCAGAGCTCAAGCAGGAACAAAATACAAAGTTCTGCACACACTTCGAAAGAACGATAAACTTCAGGTGTTGTCAGAAGCCGATGAGAGATGGATGGAAGTAGAGCTGATTGGCAAACGTATACGAGGGTGGGTAGCTACCGAATATTTGAAATTTCTCTCCCGTGTAAAAGAGAAAGTCTATAATGAAAAAGAAGCGGATTATGCGATAGTCAGCACCCGAACTCTGAATCTCCGCTCTGGGCCCGGCAAAGACTACAAGGTAATTGAGAAACTCCGGAAAGGCATGCATGTTGTCAGCGCTTTTCCAGAAGAAAATGGATGGCGCAAGGTTCAAACCGCAACAGGAACAACCGGTTGGGTAGCTCGTCGACATCTAAAGTTTTATGAGCCTGCCGATTTTCCGAGCAAAGTTACTAGTGCAACAGAGCGTTTATATACCTCTCCACTTGAAGCCAGCATTCTGAACTTTTTGAGTGAGTCCTACGATAAGAAAACAATGAGTCCCCTAGACAAGTTGAGCATGGTCGTCCAGGATCTGGAGACTGGGGAAAGGTTGGTTTCCATCCGGCCAGAAGTGCAAATCAAAGCTGCTAGCTTAATCAAGGTGCCTGTACTGCAAGCTTACATGCTTCAGCGTTTTCGTGGAGAAATCAAACATAACAAACAGCACCAAAAAGCACTCAGTAAAATGATCCGCTTCAGCAGTAATTCTGACACTAACAAGGTCATGCGCTGGATCGGAGGCCCAAAGAAAGTCAACCATATTTTGTCTGATACTGGACTATATAACGAAATGAAGGTTGTCGAATACATCCCACGCTACGGTAGGACTTATCTCAACAAAGTTTCTGCAGAAGACTTGAATCGCTTGATGCTGACGCTCTGGTCTGATCAACCACTGGGGCCAGAATTTAGTAGAGTCGAAAATGAAATGGCAGCTGAGGAAATTCTCTACTTGATGGGCCAACCAAATGGACCACGTGCACGTGATCGGCTAAAGGATGGGACCTGCTTTGCTCGCAATAAAAACGTGAAGGTTTGGGACAAAACAGGCTTTGTAAAGGGGGTCAATGGGAACATTGGTATTGTACAAATCGACACGCCAGAAGGGCCAAAAAGCTACACAGTGGTGATGGCAATGGAGCGGGCAAACTACAAGAGCATTTCCGGGAACGCTAATGGCTGGTCCTTCAATTTGAGCCAGCACATGCGTCGTATCTCAGAGTTGGTCTACACCTACATGTCGATTCAGTACCATCGCTACAATGAATGTAAGCAAACAGACAGGCTAGTCTATCATGCATCTCAGGCGTTGGAGCGACCAGAGATCGTCAAGGCATCTCTTTGAGGATTCATGCTCGATCCTGAATTTGTCAAAATTCTGGTCTGCCCCGATAACAGAACCCCAGTTCGAGTAGCCTCTGAACAGGAGATCACTGATTTGAATCAGAAAATTGAGGAGGGGACTCTACAAAATATCGGCGGGCGTAAAGTCAATGATAAGCTTGACGGAGGATTAATTCGTGAGGCTGGAGATCGGCTATATCCTGTACGAAAAGACATCCCTGTGATGTTAGTAGAGGAAGCGATCCAACTTTGACAAATCTTTTCGTCAGGCTTCCACAATTACATAAGCCAAAAGAAAGGCAATTGCCCAAAAAACCGGAAGGGATTTTAAGGCGGACTCAAACATTTGTTTAAGATAAATCATCGAGTCCTGAAAAGTGAAAACTCTCCTTGGATCTCGATCATAAATCAACAGCCACCAGAAACTAAAAGCACCCAACACCAGGGCAATCTCGATTTCATAGTCCCCAAGCATTTTTCCTCGCTCTTCCCAATTCTCGATTGTCTCTTCCCTTGCTAAGCATCTTTTTGTAATCTGCGTTCTATTGTGCAGTGATTTAGTACGCTTAGCTGCCGCATGATTTTGATTCTCTTGTTGAAGTTATGCTTCTGTTTCTGCGCCGTCAAGGCAATGTTTCATTTTCGAATATTCCCTGGTCCCTCACAGAAAGTAAGCTCAGCAGATTGAGAAGCCTCTTAAAGTAATTTTTCAGTGGAACCAACATGACACTAAGAACTTTCATTACTATCCTTGTACTTTCTGCATCCTACAGCCCAATTTCGGCCCAGACACTTCAAAACTTTGTGTTTCTCAATGCCGAATTCTCCGTTCAGATGGCTCTTACAGCTGTTCAGGACTGCCAGGAAAAAGGCTACAATGTCTCCGCTGCCGTGATGAACCGAGAGGGTAGGCTATCAGCATTTGCCCGCAATCCAATGGCTTCTCCAATGGCTTCTGAAATCGCTCAAGGGAAAGCATACGCTTCAGCAATGACTATGGTAGCGAGCGGTAACCTAGACTTAAATGAAAGCCCTGCTTTAGGTTACCCAGATAGCATTGTGCCAACACAAGGTGGTCTTCCATTTAGTGCTGGTGGGCGGTTTCTCGGTGGTATCGGAGTTTCTGGTGCACCTTCAGAGATTGATGAAGAGTGTGCACAAGCGGGGATTGATGCGGTAGCGGATGATTTGGAATTTGCGGAGTGATAGGGAAACCTTCTAAAGACTTAAAATTATCAATCTAGTACTTCAGTCAGAGTTGATTTGACCCCTGCCATCAACAATCCCAACTGTTGGCGGGTCGCTTCCTTACCATTTACTTCCCCAATGATGGAGCCCCGATACATCACTACAATCCGGTCAGAGAGGGCAAGAATTTCATCCAACTCGGAACTAACTAACAGCACTGCCACTCCCTCATCTCGCTTGGCAACAATTTGCTGATGAATGAATTCAATCGAACCAACATCAATACCCCGAGTGGGCTGTGCTGCAATTAGCAATTGAATCGAGCGACTCAACTCTCGAGCAATCACCATTTTCTGCTGATTGCCACCGGACAGACTTCCCCCGGATGTGTATACTGAGGGAGTTCGAACATCAAACTTTTCAACTAGGGCTTCTGCATGTTGCTCGATAGCTTCCTGCTTAACCGTTAAGCCATTTGCAAACGGTGGCTTGTAGTAAGAATTCAGAACCAGATTATCTGCCACTGAATATCCTGCGACCATTCCAAAGGCGTGTCGGTCCTCCGGTACGTGACAGATTCTCCCCTGATCTGTGATTTCCCGAGGATTCTTATTTGTCAGGTCTTGCCCTCCGATCAGCAAGGTTCCCTGATCCAGTTCTCGCAGTCCCGTCAGTACTTCCACTAATTCGGTTTGCCCATTCCCTTGCACACCCGCAACACCAACAATCTCCCCTGAATGAACCTCCAAATCCACATTTCTGAGACAAATTTCACCCGGATCATCGCGAGCTTCTAGACCTTTCCCTTGTAGGATTGGCTTGCCAGGCTTGGCTTCCTGTTTATCAACTTGGAGCATGACCTCTCGACCAACCATCATTGCCGCTAATCCAGGCTCAGTCGCTTCACTGGGAGTTGCTTCACCTACCACTTTTCCACGACGCAGAACAGAGATACGATCTGCAATCCTCAGCACTTCCCTCAACTTGTGGGTAATGAAGATGATAGATTTGCTCTGCATTCTAAGCAAGTCCATCACGGAAAATAGCCCTTCAATTTCTTGAGGAGTCAAAACAGCTGTGGGTTCATCAAGAATCAGAATATCTGCTTCACGGTAAAGCGCTTTGATGATCTCTACCCGCTGCCGTATTCCAACCGGCAAATCTTCAACGATAGCAGTCGGGTCAACTTCCAATTGATAATCCTGAGAAAGCTGCTGAATGCGCTTGGAAACCTTTTCCTGATCCAAAAGGCCTTGACGAACACTTTCACTGCCTAGCATAACATTTTCAACAACCGTCATTACTGGGACCAACTGAAAGTGTTGGTGAACCATCCCGATCCCAAGATCGATCGCATCCCTCGGTGAATGCATTCTGACCGACCGGCCCCTCACCAGAATTTCGCCAGATGAAGGCTGATACAGTCCATAGATGATGTTCATCAAAGTAGACTTGCCTGCCCCGTTTTCTCCCAACAGGGCCAGAATTTCTCCTGAATTTAGGCTTAAATTGACATTCTCGTTGGCCACAACTCCTGGAAAGTATTTGCTGATTTGGCGGGCTTCCAGAACTGCTGATTCGCTCACTTGCTTCCCTCCGTATCGTATGGCTTTCCTATGGCCGCTGGTGGACGTACTCGCCCCACAAGACCAGATACTGCAACGATCGTCACTATGTAGGGGAGCATCGAGACAAACTGCCGCGGAATGGTCGTCACCCCAGCCAGTAAAAATTCATTCTGCAGGGCTTGAGTGTAGCCAAATAATGTTGAGGCGCCCAAAGCTCCGAAAGGTGTCCAGTTGCCAAAAATCATTGCTGCAAGTGAGATAAATCCTCGGCCTGCGGTCATTCCTTCCTGAAATTGCCCGACTGCCTCCAAAACAAGAAATCCTCCGGCTAGTCCGGCCAGCATTCCACCCAACATTGTGTTGACATAACGTTGCCGATTGACATTGATGCCTTCCGTATCTGCGGCTCGTGGATGCTCCCCAACTGCCCTTGTGCGCAATCCCCAGCGGGTATGAAATATCGCAACATGGACAACGAAGACCAGAACCATCGCTAGGTAAGTGATGGGCGCATTGTTAAATAGCACAGGGCCAATTACTGGGATTTCTGAGAGGAGCGGGATTGGAATTGGTGTAAATTTTCCGGCTGAAATTGCATCGCGATCATAGAGATAGGAGGAAAGGCCTGCTGCTAGAATAATGATCACGGTGCCTGAGATGATTTGATCCATGCGGAAACGGATCGAGAAAAGGCCATGCAGCAATCCCATCAGTCCACCCACTCCCAATGCCACAAACACACTGAAGGCTAGGCTTGCGTAAAGTGGCCACTCATTCGTAGATGACTTTGCGACAAATCCTGCAAATGCTCCGGCTAGCATCATTCCCTCGATGCCAATATTGATGATTCCAGAGCGCTCACAAAGGATTCCACTTAATGCCCCTAAAACTAGAGGGATGGCAGCACGGAGAGTGAAGTTCAGAGCACTGATCCCGAAAAACACTCTCATCCATGGATTCTCTCCCAGTGGTGTGATCTCTACTAAAATTGCCATGATCATCATTAGTAGGGCCAAACAAACTGAGATGCGTGCAGTCCTTGACCAGAATGTCATTTCAAGAACCTCCCCAGCTTGTGTTCAATTTTGTAGCATGTTCCTCATCCCCACTGGACCTTAGGCGGAATAGTGCCTTGATGATCAATGGTGCTGCAACAAATGCCAACACTAGTGCCTGTATGACCTGAATAATATCTGCGGCGACACCCGACTCAAACTGCATCTTCGCTGCTCCAGCATCCAAAGCACCAAATAGAAAAGACGCGATGACCACTCCGAATGGGTGTGTTTGACCGAGCAGTGCTACCGTAATTCCATCAAAACCAACCTGACCACCGAACTCTGGGGCAAATTTGTGGTTCAGACCAAGTGTCTCTATTGTGCCTGCCAACCCTGCAAGTGCTCCAGCAAGTCCCATTGTCAGCACGACAGTTTTTTCCACACGAATTCCCGCATAACGGGCGGCCTTTGGATTTTGACCAACAGTTCGAATTTCAAAGCCAATCGTGGTCTTGTAAATCAACCACCAGACAATGAACACAGCGATCAGGGCCAGAAAAACCCCATAATGGACACGGTAGGGTGGACCAAAAAGCCATGGAATTTTTGCAGATTCGAAGACATCTGGTGTTTCTGAAATTGCCCTCGCAGTCCGATCCCAAAGTGGACCTGGAGTTTGACCTTGTGTTCCACCAGCATAGACCGTCCACCCAGCAAAAAGTGATGCCAAATAATTCATCATGATTGTGACGATGACTTCATGAGCTCCTGTCGTCACTTTCAAAAGTCCTGGGATTGCCCCCCAGATCATTCCTCCCAGCATCCCGCTTAAAATTGCCAATGGGAGATGAATGATCATTGGGAGCCCTTCAAAATGAATCCCAATGGCCACCGAGCAAACGGAGCCCATCACAAACTGCCCGGATGCCCCAATATTGAAGAGCCCAGCTTTGAACGCGACAGCTACAGAGAGACCCGTGAGGATAAAGGGAATCATCTTTCGAATAGTGACACTCCAAGCGCGCCCACTTCCAAAAGCTCCCTGGAAAAGCCCTTGATATGCCAAAATAGGATCATCTCCAAAAGCAAGCATCACCACTGCCCCAGCAACAAGCGAGGTCAGGAGAGCAAGGAATGGGATCAGCAGGACACCAAGGAAGATTCGCTTTTGAATACTTTTGGGTTCTTTGGAATTTGCCTGTGCCATGAAACGGTTGAGGCAGAATAAGAGGAGGGAGAGTGGAGGTGCTTGCTTTCAAGCACCTCCGAGAAGACTAGGGAATCTACGTAATTAGTTGCCGTAGCCTGTTTTGATGATCCCGCTGTCCAGTCCAGCTTTAGCGGCTGTTAACATGTCCTTGAGGGGCTGTGGAACAGCATTATCGAAATCATGAAATGGAGCCAATCCAGCTTCCCCAAACACATTTCCACCTTTGAAGGTGCCCGCTTGCGCTCGTCCGATCAGATCAGCGACGGCCGGTGTAATCAGCTTCATTGCGCTGGAGATCAAGCAAGGATGGGCTGCTGGAACGGTAAACCACTGATCCGCATCCACACCAATGCAGTAGACACCTTTTTGTGAAGCAACTTCCTGCAAAGCACCATTTCCAGTTAGACCGCCTGCACCAAAGATCACATCGGCGCCCTGATCTATCGCCTGCTTTGCTGTTGCCGCACCCCACTCTGGATCAACAAAAGCCTGACTGATTTCGCCAGGGTGATAAGTAGAAATGACGTTAATTTTAGGATTCACTGATTTGGCTCCTGCGATATAACCCTCATTGAAAGCGACAACAGGAGGAATCAGATCCGTTCCAAGGACAGCTGCGATCGTTCCACTTTTCGTCATTCCTGCTGCCAACACGCCAGCCAAGAATCCAGATTGATCTTCAGGGAACAGAAGGCCTGCCAAGTTGGGAAGCGCTTCACCTTGGTATTGATCAACACCAATGAATAACGTATCTGGATTTTCCTTAGCGGCCTTGACAGTTGCATCACCTAGAGCGAAACCAACCGTGACGATGACTTGGTACTCCGCTTCAATGAATTGAGCCAGGTTATCCGCATAATCCTTGGCATCTTGAGTTTCAATATACTTGATGTCTCGGTCTCCTAAACCGAGATTGGACTTAGCCAACTCAACACCTTCCCAGGCAGATTGGTTAAAGCTTCGATCATTGACTCGTCCCACATCGGTCACCAATCCAACTTTGATGGGGGCTGCTGAAAGGGTTGTGATGGCTAACAGCAGCATTACATTGCTCAACCATAGGACTGTTAACCAAGAGATTCGTGGCTTGGGCATGAGGACTCCTCAGGGATGGAGAGTTGAATTTTACTGACAGAAGTAATGTTAGTTGGACCAGAAGAACGCTAACAAACTTTGCCAAAAGGAAAGAAAATTAGTCTTCTTCTACATCTTGGTCAAGGGCAATCAGGTCGTAAACGCAATTTGATTGGATATTTTTTCTGGCTCCTCAGCAATAACACATGCTTTCAGGATATTCAGAATCGCCTGCTCTGCTTCAGAATTTGTACGTGCGTGAACAAAGGCAATGGGTTGTTGCTGGCTCACATAGTCATTAAGATCCACAAAATTTTCGAATCCGACCGCATAGTCAATTTTCTGGTCAGCGCGGGTTCTTCCCCCTCCCAAGTGGACTAGGGCCAGTCCAATTTCCCGTGCATCCAATTTCACAAGATATCCACTTTCCTTGGGCATCACTGGCACAACCACAGCGGCTTTTTCTAAATGATGGTCACTGTGCTCCACAAGATCAGCTGGCCCTCCTAGAGCTGCTACCATTCTAGCAAAATATTCTGCCCCTGACCCGTCCTCACGAGCATTCCTGATTCTAGCCCGACCTTCCTCAGCAGAGCTAACTAAACCTCCAAGAAAAAGTAATTCTCCACCGAGGGAGACGGTGACTTGATCAAGTCGAGGATCAACCTTTTCATTTTTTAGATATTTGATCGTTTCCTGAACTTCCAAGCCGTTTCCTACACTTAAACCAAGAACTTGGTTCATATCTGTCAGCAGTGCGGAGGTCTTCACTCCATTCTCATCTGCAACAGCCACTATGCTTCTCGCCAAAGCCACTGACTGATCATGGGTTGGCATAAATGCCCCAGATCCTGTTTTGACATCCATTACCAAAGCATCCAATCCCGCAGCCAGTTTCTTGGAGAGTATTGAAGCCGTAATCAAAGGAATGCTCTCTACGGTGGCAGTCACATCTCGAATCGCATAAAGACGGCGATCTGCAGGAGCCAATTCTGAAGTTTGCCCAATGATAGCGACGCCCACCTCCTTGACAACTTTTCTTAATTTCACCAAATCCGGTGCAGTCTGATACCCAGGAATCGAATCCAGTTTATCCAGGGTTCCCCCTGTATGGCCGAGTCCACGACCGGAGATCATTGGCACATACCCCCCACATGCTGCAACCAGAGGACCCAGCATGAGGCTAACCTTATCACCAATACCCCCAGTGGAGTGCTTGTCCAAAACTGGTCCATTTAGCTCCAAGTTATTCCAATTGAGGGTATCTCCAGAGTTCATCATTGCCCGCGTTAATCCTGCACATTCTTTTGCGGTCATACCCTGAAAATAGACTGCCATTGCAAAGGCGGCGACCTGGCCTTCACTCAGTTGCCCAGAGGTCAATCCATCAACCAACAATTCAATTTCCGGCAGTGTCAGTTCCAGTCCATCACGCTTCTTACGAATTAACTCCTGGGGAATCATCTGGCAGCCTAGTAATTTTTCAGGAAATTTTTCAAAAGCTTTGTCATCCGTGGACCTGCCAAAGCAGCTTGCTCAAAAGTGTGAGTATGACTCAATGTTTCATCGCTCAAGCCCGCAGCTTGATTGGTCACAATGGAAAGGGCAACGACCTTCAATCCAAAATAACGTGCCATAATGATCTCGGGCACTGTGGACATCCCCACACAATTTGCTCCTAAGGTGATCAGCATTCTGATTTCTGATGGGGTTTCGAATTGTGGTCCTGTCATCCAAGCATAGACACCTCGTCTCAATGGAATATCAGCTTTGAAAGCCTCTGACTCAATTAGCAGGTTTATTTCTGGATCTAGGGCGTTGGTCATGTTCACAAAGCGTTGGTCTCCGGCCACTCCAAACAAGGGAGAGACGCCAGTCAGATTGATCGTATCCTCAAGCAAAATCAGTGATCCTGGTGGAGAATCTGGATCCATGCTACCTGCGGCATTCGTCAACAGCAGTAATTCGCAGCCTATCTGCTTCAAGACTCCGATTGGAACACGCATGTTATGCGCTTCTCCATGCTCATAAAAATGACTTCTGCCTCGTAGGATTACAACAGGGGTTGTGCCAACAGAACCAAACACAAGCTCTCCACGATGCCCTCCAACAACTGGTTCTGGGAAGCCATCCAACTCAGAGAATTGAATCGTTTGTAGTTGGTCTATTTCATCCGAGAACTTGCTGAGTCCTGAGCCCAGAATGATCGCAACCTTGGGAGTAAATTCCCCAATCTTTTCTTTGAGGATCTGACTTGAATTCTTGATCTCTTTTTCAAAACTGTTGGGAGGAAGATTCGTCATTGGGGCTCGTTGAGTAAGTATTCTGGACCGAAAGAGTGTGGAAGTAATTCTGCAAGCGTTTGACGCAATCTTAGTACTTTGAGATCCCCAATCAGGATAGGCGTTGTGGGCTTCGCGAATTCTCGTATTTTTTGACGACAGCCACCACAAGGAGTCACCGGATTTGTGCTTCCGCCAACAACTGCGAGCGCTTTGATTTGCCTTCCTTCAGCCAAAATCATGGCAGCGATCGCTCCAGCCTCAGCGCACGTTCCCTGTGGGTAAGCTGCATTTTCAACATTACAACCCTTATGAAGCTTCCCCTGATCATCCAAGATAGCAGCTCCAACCAAAAATCTTGAGTAGGGCGCATAAGCTTTCTTCCGCGCATCTCTAGCTGCCTCTAAAAGCATTCCCTCATCCAACATCGCATCATTTTCTGACATACTTTGCATTGCTCTATTTTTGGATCCTTGACATGATAAATAATCTACTAAAACACTGAAAAAAATCGGATTGAAAACATTACTTGATTCATGGAGGTCTATTGAAGGAAGTCACTCATAACATTATATTTTTCATTCTGGCACTCAGTTTTGCAATAACTGGTTTTTCCTGCAGTAACAATGCTGAGCAACCACCAAATATCAACTATGCAAGGTCTCAGTTCAACGCTTGTGACCGCATCGGCGATTACAACGAAGTGCGTCAATGCGAAATCAAGATCAATGAGAGCCGCTACCGAAATGCCCAATTACAGACTGTGTTTCAGGAGAAAAAACCTCCCACTCCAGATCGAAGCAGTGAGCCAGTGATCCTTGCCCCCAATCTTCCCTAGATTTTTCAAATCATTACGGGAGTTATATGGCTTTCCAGTATGTCTTTTGAAATGAATCTGTAGTATTGTCTCCAGCAACTTATTTCATTTATTCCTGAAAAATTAGGAAAAATCACTTTTATTCAAGAATCGGAGATTTCATGCAAGTCGAGCTTTCCTTCGGACGTCAGGGATTGTTAGTTGAATTACCAGAAAAAGCCATTCCTCAAATCATTCGCAAACCCAAGTATCCAATACCCGAAGACCCGCATGCTCTTGTTCAGCAAGCCCTATCTAAGCCAATCCGCAACAAGAAGCTCTCTGAAGAAGCGCAGGGCAACAAAACTGCCTGTATTTTAGTCTGTGACATCACTAGACCAGTTCCAAACAAGCTTTTTCTGAAACCCGTTATTGCAGAACTGGAAGCTGGGGGAATCCAAAGAGATAGCATCACGATCTTAATTGCTACAGGCCTTCATCGTCCAAATCTTGGGGAAGAACTAGAAGAGGTCATTGGCGACCCCTGGGTAACGGAAAACATCCTAATCCTCAATCATGACGCTCGTGATGAAAGCTCAATTGTTCATCTTGGTAAAACATCAACCCATCAGGTGCCTCTTGGACTGAATCGCCACTTCGTGGAAGCTGATCTCAAGTTAGTAACAGGTTTGGTAGAACCACACTTCATGGCAGGATACTCAGGCGGCCGAAAGGTCATTGCGCCTGGCATCGCCCATCACGAGACAATCCGCACTTTCCATTCCGCGCGCTTCATGGAGAGTCCTTATGCTGCCTCTTGCAATCTGGATAGTAATCCGTTGCATGAATCTCAGTTGGAAATCGTTCAGATGCTTGGGGGGAAAATCCTGGCAGTGAACACGATTTTGGATGAAGAACGGAACCTGATTCATGTAAATTTTGGTGAAGTACTCGCTAGCCATCAGGAAGCGGTGAATTTTGCCCGAGCCAGTTGCGAGATCCCTGTTGGTCGGAAATTTAAAACGATTTTAACCAGTTCTGCAGGATACCCCTTAGACAAAACTTATTATCAAACTGTCAAAGGGATGGTCACCCCACTGGATATTCTGGAGCCGGGTGGAACGCTCATCATTGCTTCAGAGTGTGCAGAGGGAATCGGCTCACCAGAATTTCGGGAATCACAGGCCAGACTTGTCGAACTCGGCCCAGCAGCATTCCTAGAAACTCTGCTTTCCAAGGATCTCGCAGAGATTGACGAATGGGAAAGCGAGATGCAACTGAAACCTATGCGTGTGGGCGAAGTTCAATTGTATTGCCCTGGCATGAGCGAGGAGGATCAGAAGCTAACTGGAGTAAAAATGATTCAAGATCTTCATCAGGCAGTAGCGGAAGCCATTGAAAGGGTAGGCGACTCAGAAGTTGCCGTCATTCCTGAAGGCCCTTACCTGGTACCTTTTGCAGCCGCTTAAAGTGCTGGGATCTGTGATCTAATCTTCAACAGGCTACTCCAAGGGTTGACTCAAAAACTTGTTTCGAAGCTTAGAGCTAATTGGGAGCCTGATCACCTCTTTGTTCAAAGCCAAGAGCGTCTCTCTGGACTGCCCAGAGATTCCACTCTCATTCAGCAGACCCTGCAGACTTAACCAAAGATCTAATTTCAATTGTTCTAAAGCTATATTCCAGTCTTCGATTCCAAGAATGTTTTTATTCTGTGGATCTTCGACAGTCTTTGTCTCCGGATTACAAATTTTAGGGGGGCAATTCTGTATTGTGGGTTCTAAAACCAAAAATCTTGAAAACACTCCTACACTATCTTGATGAAGCTTAGACGGGAGATCAGGGTACACATCCACCAAAAATTTGATAGCAAACAAGCGTTCTGAACTGTCTGCATTGGCTAAGTATCTTTTATTTTCAAACTCCTCAGTCGTCCCCGACCTGCCAAAAATAAATTCTGAGACTTCAAAGATTGTATTCAACTTATAGGCTTCAGGCCATTCTTGATGGGTCAGTATTCCTTTAAGCCTAGCCAGACTTCTTTCTTGAATGTAGCCATCATCTGAAACAAAAGTAAACCAGACCAAAGGCTTGATAGCTAATTCTTGCTGTTCTGGGATGGCGGACTGGCTCAACTGGCGCAAATGCCCCTCAGCTTTGATTTGATCAACGATCGACCCTTCTTTAGCCAATCTCATCAGTTCTTCAGTCGCCTCTCGCTGATCTTGGGGGTTCTTACTTGTCGTCAGCACAATATAGCTTCTTAGGCCAGTTGGGGTACATCCCCAAAAAATGCTGAAAAGGAGGATTAAGAAAAGTGAATCTTTTAGTTTTTTCATAGACGTCCTGTCTCAGAAATAAATAGTTTTCAGCAGAACAACTGTTGGAAGGAGTAAGACTAAATTGGTAATTTTTTTCAAAGCAATTGTGAGAAAAGCGCAACCACAAATGCTGTCACCAGCCCATTGAGTGCCATGGCAACCGCAGCAAACACACCAGCCACTTCATGCACCTGAAAGGCACGCGCCGTTCCAATTCCGTGGGAAGTAACTCCAACCGCAAAACCACGGGCACGCCAGTCTCGAAAACCAAGATGATTCATAAGGGGTGTAATAATGATTGCTCCAAGAATTCCTGTCAATACGACCAATCCAGCGGTTAATGAAGGCAATCCTCCAATCTGTTCGGAAATTCCCATTGCAATTGGAGTGGTCACCGATTTAGGGATCAGAGAACGGATCGCTTCATCAGAGGCACCCATTGCTTGTGCAATAAAAATTGCTGCAAAGATTGCCGTTGCTGAGCTAGCAATCAGAGCTGCTAGCATAGGAATCGCTGCTCTGCGGACTCTCGGAAAATTAGCCACCAGCGGAATGGCAAGGGAAACTGTCGCTGGTCCTAGAAGAAAATGAACAAACTGGGCACCTTCAAAGTAAACAGGGTATGGTGTGTCGGTGATCAGCAGAATCACTCCCAAAAAACTTGCAGCAATGGCAACCGGGCTCACAATTGGACTTCGTTTCATTTTTTCAAAACACCAAAATCCCGCAAGATAGGCTATCATGGTCAACATCAACCAGAGCAATGGGGTTGTGCGGAGATAAGCCCAAATATCCTGAACTTCATTGATTGGGTTCATGAGCGCAGTTCCTCTCCCTCCGGTAAGGCCCCTGTTACACGCACCATTACTACAAAAGTCAGAGCCCCAACGATCAAGGCCAGTATTGTACTGACCACAACCGCAGTCAACAGAATCTTGCCCTCCAAAGCAAGCCGCTCCAAATGTTGAACAATTCCCACTGCAGCTGGAACGAAGAGCAAAGACAAATGGGCAATCAATCCCTGGGCGGTCTCCTTTAACAACTTGGGTCTGGGAGCATTCATTCCCAGCCAGCCAATCAGAAAAAGTAATCCTGCAACCGGTCCAGGAATCGGCACTCCTAGCCCCATCACAGCCGCAGTACCCAGGAATTGAAATCCCAATAAAAACGTAACCGCCTTGAGAATTTCAGTCATGGTTTGATGGGATTCTTCGGACTTATTGATTGCTCTGAGTCAATGTCCTGTTTCTCAAAATCTTGCTTGGTCTGCTGTTTTTTAAATTCTCACTGGCAATTCGAACCAGTAACTCGCTTTCGCCATCGTAGAGCAGTCCGAAAAGCTTACCGATTTCCGCAGGCATCTTTTGCTTATTCATCTTCTCCATTTTGTTCATCTCCAATCTGAAATATTTTTCCGAGTCTTTGCTGATTGCAAATCTTGTCAGCTAAAGCTTTTGTTAGAATAATGAATCCTAGTGGGAGTTTTCAAATCCAAAACCGAACACCCTATTTTCTAGACTTAACTGAATTCCACTCCTGATCTAGCCAATTGAAAAAAATTCAAAATCCTGTCTAGAATTGTGATAGTTTGCTGAAAGTCTTCTATTCTATTTGCTTTTTGGATGCATTCAAAATTCATTTCACATTTTTTTGTGAGCCTAATTCATGGATGAAAAATCACCTAAAACGAAAACGACAAATTAGAATCATTCTGGTTGATCACTCTTTCTCATCTAAGAGGAGGTTACATGCCCAAAAGAATACTAAAATTATGGATATCTGCACTCTTGATGTTGAGTTCCACTCAATTGTTTGCGGCAGAGCTATTTTTTGATCGCCAAAATAACAATTGGTCCAAAGCCGGGAATGCAGTGTCAGAAGAAGCATACCGAGGAGAGATAAAGAATGGAGTTCCACACGGGACCGGCACAGGGACTTTACCTGATGGAACCCTATTTGTGGGGATTTTCAAAGATGGTAGGCCAGATGGAATGGGAATTTTGAATCTTCCTGATGGGAGTCGATTTGTAGGTCCCGTAAAAAACTACCGAATTTCAGGTGATGGAACCATCAGATTTCCAAGCGGGGACATGTACGTTGGTCAGTTTAAGAATAGCCTGCCCTGGGGACAAGGGACTTTCGTACAAAGTGATGGCGAAAAATACGAAGGTCAATTTGTTGAAGGCCGATTTGAGGGTCAAGGGATCTACCAATGGAAGGATGGGAGAAAGTACAAAGGAACTTTTCAGAAGGGTCAGCCCAAAGGGGAAGGTAATTTCCTTTTTCCAGACGGCAGAAGCTATCAAGGCCAGGTCAACAATGAGCAATTTAACGGAGAAGGGATTCTCAAGTGGCCGGATGGGCGTGAATACTCCGGCACCTTTGTTAACGATCAACTTAATGGAATTGGTAGCTACCAATGGCCAGATGGGCGGACCTACTACGGCAATTTCAAAAATAACAAATTAGAAGGACGAGGTATTTATCGATGGCCGGATGGGAAACGATATGAAGGTGAACTAAACGATGGTATCCCTCATGGTAGCGGGGCTTTCTTCTTCCCAAATGGTGAAAAATATGTCGGTGACTTCCGCTATGGCAGAGAGGATGGAGAAGGAAGCTACACTTGGGCTGATGGAAGAAAATACTCTGGTGAATTCCGTAACGGACAACTTAACGGCAAAGGATCCTACAGTTGGCCGGACGGTGCCTTGTACACAGGTGAATTCCAAAATGGAATCAAACAAGGTAAGGGCGTTTATACTTTCGCTGATGGGACCAGATACACAGGTGAGATAAAAGAAAATCAGCCGGATGGGCGTGGAAATTTCTCATTCAAAAGTGGGAAGGAATACACTGGTGATGTTCGTAAAGGGATCATGCACGGCAATGGAACCCTGATCTTTGGGGATAACCGTAAATTCACAGGATCCTTCAAGGATGGGAAGATTGATGGAGATGGTGTTTTGATTTGGCCGGATGGGAAAAAATATACGGGGCAGTTCTCAGAGTCTTTACCTGATGGTGCAGGAACCCTGGCTTGGCCGGATGGAAGAATTTATACCGGTGAATTCAATAAGGGTGTTGTTGAGGGCAGGGGTCAATTGACATGGTCAAATGGCAAAAAGATCATTGGTAATTTCAAGAAAGGACTGATCAACGGACCAGGTGAACTGAAACATGCGGATGGAAGGAAGTATATCGGCAACTTTCAATCTGGAAAAAAACATGGGAAAGGAACTTTCTCATGGCTAGACGGAAGATTGTACATGGGGGAATTCGTAAAAGACTTCTTTCAAGGTGAGGGAACTTATATCTGGCCCAATAAGGACCGATACCAGGGAAATTTCATCAAAGGGATTCCACAAGGCAAAGGAACATACATTCATGCTGACGGGATCAAATTCGACGGTGTATTTCGGGATGGCTTACCCTGGAGAGGAAAAGAAATCGACAGCACTGGAAAGCAGATCCGACGTTACGCTTTTGGAAGATCTGTAGAATAGACCTTTTAAACATGACCAGTCAGTCCCGAGCGACACCTCGGGACTCTGGAAACTAGACGCTGAAACTCTGCTCGACCTCTAGCTTGGTCCTCAACAGATCTGGTCCAACTGTGATCTGTTGATCCCCCACAAATCCGACGTATTCGATATCATTTTCCTTCATCACAGTTCTTACCACCGCAAATACTTCTGCATCATAAGCTTTGCCGCGATAAAGACTCTGATTTTCCTTGCGTAACAATCCCCACTCAGAAGCTTGGGTGCGTACCCAAGATAGATGTTCTTGGCGAAGTTGAAGAGCGCTGATTTCTGGTAGGCCGACGGGGACGCGTTGCAGCTTCATGCTGACTCCTTTTTGTCATCCATGAAAGAGAAATGATGGTCTAGGGAAGGTTGCTCCCAGAGGGAACGCCAACACCATGCTCCTACACAACGCAAAAAGCAAGGACCTAAATCAGCTTATGCCGCTTTTGGAAAATAACTTTCTTCATCCTCAGAATTTTCAGTTTTTCTGCCAACGCCAAAGAGTCTTCCCAAGACACTTTTCAAACTATCTTGTAACGAATAAAGGATCGGGACAACGATCAACGTGAGCAGAGTAGACACACTGATTCCATAAATCACCGCTAGTGCCATTGGTTTCCAAAAGACTCCACTAGGCACGCCCAATAGGATAGGATCGGGCCAGCGGAAGAAGTTAATATCCATTCCAAGAGCCATTGGCATCAGACCCAGAATGGTCGTTACAGCAGTCAGTAGCACCGGTCTGAGTCGGACAGCAGCAGCAGTCACGATCGCATCCAAAGCCGCGAAGCCTTTTTTACGAAGCTGTTGTATAAAATCAACCAAGACGATGGCGTTGTTCACAACAATTCCTGCCAGCGAGATCCCTCCAATGCCTGTCATAATTAGGGAGAACGGCCGGTCATGAATGATCAGGCCAACAAGGACCCCTGAAAGTGAAAGGAAGACAACCAGCATAATGATAAATGGCAACATTACGGAGTTAAACTGTGTCACCAGGATCAGGAAAATGAGCAGGATCGCAGTCAAGAATGCTTTACCCAAAAACGCCTGTGATTCCTCACGATCCGCGTTTTCACCGGTATATTCGAGAGTAATTCCGTTGGGCAAAGGAAAGTCAGCGAGCTTTTTCTGTACTTGGCCCAGCAAAACAGGGCCAGGAATTTCACGATTATTTCCAGAAACAGTAATCACCCGCTCACGATCAACATGACGGATGGAGCCAAAAGCGGGACCTGTGGTTATTTCAGCAATTTCACTTAAAGGAACCAATTGCCTTGAGGGTGTAAAGATATAGAGAGATTCAAGATCCCTAGAGTTACTCCGAAAATTCTCATCCAACTGCACGAAAATATCGTATTCGTCACTCCCGTCTCTAAAATTGGAGACCTTACTGCCATTAAATGCTGTTCGTACTGTAGACGCGATCTCTTGAGCCCTTAGCCCAAGACGAGATGCCTTGTCGCGGTCGATCAAAACCCGAATCTCGGGCCTGCTTCGATCAAAATCATCAGACAAATCAACCAAGCCCGGCAAATTTCTAATGATTTGCTGGATATCCTGAGCAACTTTCTGCATCAATCCGAGATCAGTTCCGTGGACTTCAATATTGATGGGCTTTCCGCTAGGAGGTCCATTCTGTTGCTTGGTCAACTCAACCTCCACACCCGTCACATCAAAGAGCTTATCTCTGACATTCTCGATGACCACCGATGGTTTCTCTTTCCAATGCATCCAATCAGGGAAAGGAACCACAACATGGCTGATATGGGTAGTGGTACCACCTGAATCTCCAGCTCCAAAGCCACGTCGTTGTCCAATATTCGCTACTACTGCTTCCACACTTCCTCCGTATGGACGGACGATCTCTTCCAATTCATTGACGTATTTATCTGAAACCTGAAGTGTAGTCCCAACAGGAGCTTTTATGTTGAGAACAAATTCCTGCGGCTCTGAGGGTGGAAAAAATTCCATCCCATTGCGCGGCGCTGATACCGTGGCATAGATGAAAATGATGCCAAAAATTCCTCCCAGCGCCGCTAATAAAGCTAGAAAGCGAAACCGAATCAGCCCTTTCATGAAACTCAAATATCTTTGAAGAAACTTTGAATTCTGAAGGATAGCTAGTTCGTCTTCACTACTGCCCAACTTTTTGGCACTGACCTTCATCATCGTCGAGCACAAGACTGGATTAATGAACAGTCCAACAAACAGTGAACAGGAGAGTGTGATAATTAAGGTTTGCGGGAGATAGGTCATGAATTCACCGATGATCCCCGGCATAAAGATGATCGGTCCGAAGGCAGCTAAGGTCGTTAGGGTTGATGAGGTGATGGGACCACCCACTTCCTTGATTCCAATCAGAGCAGCCTCAAAGCGATTTTTTCCACCCTGCATGTGCCTGTAGATGTTTTCCACCACAACAATCGCATTGTCGACCAACATGCCTAGGGCTAAAATCAAGCTGAACAATACGATGAAATTCAGGGTGTATCCCATCGCCTGCATGATCCACATGCTCATCAGGAAGGAAAGTGGAATGGAGACTGCCACGAAAAGAGCGTTACGTATCCCCATCACCACCAACAGCACGACAAAAACAAGGATGAAGCCGGAGATAATGTTGTTTTCCAAGTCTGAAACCAGCTGGGTTACCCACTTTCCAGAATCAGCCAAGATTGTGAAACGAATCTCACCCCGTTGTTCTGCTTCAAACTCTTTCACCAAATCCTGAACTTGCTGACGAATCGCTAACAAGTTTTCTCCGCTGCGCTTGATAACACTCAAAGAAACAGATTCCTGCCCATCAAGACGAGAGCGATTTGATAGTTCCTTGAAACCAAAAACGACTCGACCCAGATCCTTGACCCGAATGGGAACCTGATCCCCAGAAACTGCAACCAAGGCCTCATTGATGGCCATCGGCGTTTCGAATTCACCTGGAACCCTTACAAGGTATTTCGTGGGCCCCATCTCGATTGTACCACCGGGAATATTCGTGTTTTCGGCAGAAATGGCCCGAGTTACCTGGTTCAGATCCAGATTGTGATACTGCAGCTTGTCAGGATTGACATAGACGCGAATCTCCCGTTCTACTCCTCCAACTCGACGAACTTCCAAAATCCCTGGAATCGCCTCAATCTGTTCCTTCAAATCATCTGCAACCTCCGTCAATCTCTGTAATTCCAATGTACTGGACAAATTGATCAACAACATCGGTTGTTCTGACAGGTTGATCTCGCTGATCACTGGATCTTCTGCATCGTCTGGAAGTTCTGGAGCGACGGTATCCAGCTTTTCACGAACCTTGGTTCTTGCCTCACTGATTTCGTAGTCTGGATCAAACTCCAGGGTAATTGCGGCAATTCCCTCTGACGATGTGGACTCCAGCTTCTTGAGACTTTTGAGATTTTGGAATTCGTTCTCAACCTTGTAAGTGATCAAGGACTCAACGTCCTGCGGAGATGCCCCGGGAAAAGGGATTGCGACGATTAGAATGGGGACTGTGATGTCTGGACTGGCTTCCCTAGGCAGGCTGCGGTAGGACTGAAAACCAATCACTGCAGCGATGATAATCAGTACAAAGATCGAGGCGGCGTTACGAATGGCGATGTGACTTGGATACATGGAAAAACCGTTCAGGAATCGCTGCGAGTGATGTTGATGGGTTCATTATTGATTAGCCTTGTTTGGCCTTCGACAATCAGGGATTCTCCATGCTGGAGCCCAGAAATTACCTGAACCCGATTGTCCTCACTGATTCCGGTTTCGATGATTCGACGTTTTGCCATACCATCAGATGCGACGAAGACCACACGTTCCAGTTCTCCCTCAATAATGGCGTTTCTTGGAATGACAACCTGATTTTCAGAGATACCTAAATCGATCGACACTTTTGCCAACATTCCCGACCGCAGGCGCTGTTTCGGATTCACCATCTGAACTTCTACAGGGAAGGACCGTGTCTGGGCGTCGGCCTCAACTCCGATGCGAAAAATTTTGCCATCATAGAGTTGACCCGGCTCCGCATAGAGTTCAATTTTGACAGTTTGTCCTTTCTGAAGCTTAGCAATATCGAGTTCTGGGACATCCAATTCTACACGCATTTTTCTGAGGTCTAGAATCTCGGCTACCTGCTTGCCAATGGCCAGGTATTCACCTGGTTCAACCGCTCGAACCTTGACTACCCCACTAATCGGAGCCTTGACCAAAGATTTTTGCAGCTGCACCTCTGCCAGATCCCAATTGTACTTCGCAAGCTGACGTTGGGTACGGCTATGATCCAAGATTGAGCGAGCAATCAGCTGCTTGCGATCCAACTGTAGATTTCGTTGGTAATTGATTTCGGCCAATTGGAAGTCTGCCTGGGCCATATCTCTGCGAACGGTCAATTCCTTCGTTGAGATATGAGCAAGAACACGATCCTTCGAAACCTGTTCTCCTTCCTGAAATTTCACTTGTTCAACAACTCCTGCCAACTCGTTGTGGACATCCACGCGTTCGTTGGGTAACAACTTCCCAACAAATTCAATCTTGTGCTGAAGTGACTGAGGCGCCAGGGTCAATGTAGCTACGTTTACTCGCTTAGGAGGGGCAGGGGCTTTAACTTTCGGAGCGGCTTGGTTAGCCGATGCTTCAGCAGATGACTGCTCAGCAGGCTTTTCACAAGCAGTGATCAGCCCAGTAAGCAGAATAAGACTGAGCAATTTCAGCGTATTTCTTTGTAGATTCTTAAACATTCCGACTTGCCTCCTAGTACTTTGTTCGATTGAGGTTGAATTCTTCGTAAATCTGCCCGGTGAGGGTCAGCAGACGAAGGTAAGCTTTTTCATAGCGGACACGGGCAAGGATATCTTGTGCTTTTGCCTGAGACTGTTGTTGCTGGAACTGTGACACCTGAAAACTAGTACCTTGCCCCAATTTGAAGCGCTCAATCTCGTTTTGCAGCTGCTCCCCCGCCAGTTTGACCACTGCCTGAGCAGTACTGACTTCTTGCTCAGCCAATTCCAAATCTCGTAAAATGGTTTGCAGGCTGACATCGAGCTCTGACTTTCGACTGTCAATGTTCAGTAGGATTTGCTCCTGTTGAATTTTCTTTTGTTTGATTCTCTCCGGTGTAGCTTGATCTCCAAGAGGAACAGTCCAGGTCAGTGCAGCCTGAAACCCATGCAGGCCCGGATCTATGAAGTCTCCAGCACCTACCAGAGGTGTGTTCGCATAACCTGTCATCGTATAACTCAAATTTAGATCCAGGTTGGTTTGCAGCTTATTTTCTTCTTGCTGAACCTCCAACTTGCAGCTGTTCATGGAGATTTCCAACAACTTCAATTGTGGATCATTTTCGAGAATCTGGGCCTGCAGATCCTCTGAGTCTGGAAAAAAATCTCTCAATTCGGGGCGATTACTTGGGTAAAAACCTAGCTCTAGTCCACCTAGATTCAAAACTGCTCGCAGTTGATCTTCGATTCTCAACGCATCCAATCTAGCGGAAAACAGTGCTTGACGATCTCTGGAAAGCTGCGTTTCAGCCACCAGCACATCTGTCCGATTCAGCGTCCCAACTTGCAGCCGAGCCTGGTTGTCTTGTAGCAGCTGTTCAGAGAGTTCAACAGATGACTTCTGAACCTCGATGTTTTCCAGGACAGCAACCATATCCCAATAGGTAGAGGCAACCATGGCTAGTTGAGCCAATTCAGCCTGCTTGATGGCTGCAGTGCTGCGATCAATTCCCAATTCTGCAAAGCGTTCTGGTAAGTTGTTGATTTCCTCTCCTGCATCCTGGAAAAACGGGATGCTAGCGAAGGCTCTGACGGAGGTTACGTCTCGCCACTCTCCTGAGGGGCCTGAATCCAAAGAACCTATTTCCTCTTTGCGGCTCAAAGTTGCACTCTGATAAAATCGTTCTTGCAGAGTAAAGCCGTAGCTACTGCCAGTTCTTAAGCGCCGAGCAAAGGTAGAGGAAAATTGGAGAGAGTCTGAGTGACTACCGACTGCGTAAATGTCCTTTGGGACTTGAGTCGGATCATTGGTCATGATTGTATTTCGCTCTAAGCCAGTGCGGGTTGTGATTTGGTCAATGTAGCGTGCCTGCACAGACTTCAGTTCCTGGTTAGCAATATCCTCTGATAACCGTGAAGCCTCCAAGCTCAAGCTTCGACTGATGGTTAGCAGCAGAATATCTTCGAGCGACACCTTCACCACATCACGATCATCGTAACTTATGATTTCAGCCCGCTCTGCTAATTCGGCAACTAGCGGGTCACTTATAAAGTCATCTTGAAGTTGAGCTGACAAAATACCTGGAACACCAAGCACCAAACCAAAAAATAGAAGCTTACGCAAATCTCTCCTTCTCCAAAAAATTTCAAAAAATGACTGTCTCATCTCAATGACTAGCTGCTGGAGGTTGCTCTGGCAGGTGCAAACCGTACCAAATTAGTTCATGAAGTTGCTTAACTTCCTCACAAACCGTCTCCCAATCAGCAAGGGCAAGCCAACGGGGAACCCACAGCCTCTCCATTTGTAGGAGGGTTTTCGCCGTCTCCAGCTTATCCAGCTCAGGTCGAATAGACCCTGTTTGCTGACCTTCCTCTACCAATAACAGAGTCTCTTCGAGTAACTCTTCCTCGTGATCACTCAGCAGAAAAGTGGCTTCGACCAATTCCTTCATCACTGATTCAGTGACAAGACTGGGACCAATCAATTTGCGAATAAATTGTAGACGCAGTTCAACCTTCTGAATCCATCGGGCTGGCTGTTCAAGACTATGATCGCAGTGCTTGTGCAGGTACTCATCTATTAAGTTTCGCCAATGCCGTGAGCAACTGCCAAAAAGCTCTTCCTTGTTTCGAAAATAGTTATAAATCGTTCCCTTGCCAATACCTGCTTCCCGGGCAATCTGATCTACACTGGTTTTTCGAAACCCATAGTGGAGAAAAAGTTTTTCAGCAGCCGCTTGGATTTGTTGCTCCATCCCATTCATAAGTTAGTAGAGTTTTTCCAGTATTCTTTAGGTTGTTTTGATTTAATGATTTTAAGAATGAATTTGTTTGCATGACTAGTTTAGTCATCCGGTCAATTCCCTGTCAAATCTAAAATTGGACTGGTGACCGTTTTTTTCATTTGGTCAAAATCTAGTGAGAAATTTCTTCTGAAATAAAAAATTTTAATAAGTTTTGGAGAAATTTATGAAGAGGAAGCGAAGTTGATGTAGACGGACTTCGATAGAGTTTTGAAGTCCGTCACACTTTGAGAGGCTTTTTCAGGCAGCACCATGTTGTCTGAACCACTGCTGCAGTCGTTGCCAACCATCCTTGGCTGCTTCAGGATCATAGCTTGGTCGATAATCCGCATGAAAACCATGTTGGGACTGATCATAGACACGGATTTCAGAGGGGGATCCACTGGACTTCAAGGCACTATTCATCCGATTCACGCTTTCCAAGGAAATCCCCCGGTCTTTTCCTGCATAGAGTCCCAAGACGGGGCCATTGAGCTGATCGACAAGATCAATCGGATTTTGAGGCTTCAGCTCACTTGGTTCTCCTTCCAACTGCCCATACCACGCCACACCTGCCCGAATCAGGAGATTGTGCGCCGTGTACAACCAAGTGATTCGGCCACCCCAGCAGAAGCCAGTAACACCCATCTTAGTGGTGTCTCCGTGGTTCAATCCAGCCCATGCTGCCGCTGCATCAAGATCACTCATCACCTGGGCATCTGGTACCTTTGAAACGACTTTGCCGATGATCTCACGGTAATCTTTAAAGTTTGAGACGTCCCCTTGTCGATAAAAGAGCTCAGGGGCAATAGCCAGATGACCCAATTTTGCGAAGCGCCGACAGACATCTTGAATATGCTGATGCACTCCAAAAATTTCCTGAATCACTAGCACAACTGGATAAACTCCATCTCCAGCTGGACGAGCGTAATACCCTGGGATACTTCCATCTGTGGTAGGAATATTGATTTCGCCAGCGACAAGTCCGTTACTGTCCGTGGTAATTGCAGACTGTGCTTGTATCGGCTTCACAGCCAGAGCGAAACCTGCCGTTGCCAATCCCCCAACAACAAACTCCCGACGACTGTACTCCATTTTGGGAGCCAAACTCGCTGCGTGCTCTTGCATAGAAATCTCCGAAAGGTGAGGAATGATTCATCGAGATAATTATTTAAATATCTTGATACAAAAACGCTAGCAGCCTTCCGTAGAACTGACAACTGAGGAATTAGGATCTGTCATCAATTTAGCCAAATGACCGCAGCTACCCAGTGGATAGCTCCCAGAAAAGCGCAGGCTCGCTTATCGTAGCGGGTGGCAATCCCCCGGTACTGCTTCAACTTGGCAAAGAAGTTCTCAATCAGGTGTCTCCAGCGGTACTTGCCTTGGTCGAACTCCCAGGGGTCCTTCTGATTAGACTTCGGTGGAATCACTGCTTCCACTTGTTGCTCCTCCAAGCGATCCAAGAGCCTTGCTCTTGCTGCGTAGGCAATGTCCGCTA
>JACLAD010012220.1_pt1 | contig 61642 bp, 56 predicted proteins | sample 8027901 | NCBI WGS metagenome assembly JACLAD01 (sample SAMN15725071, study PRJNA655200) | protist metagenome | isolation source: fluorescence activated cell sorting (FACS) single amplified genomes of... | place: Spain: Blaines Bay Microbial Observatory, Mediterranean Sea | collected 2016-07-05 | reverse complement strand
TTCCTCCTCTCGTCTGTTCCTAGTTCATAAGGCCCGGGAGCCAGAGGCTGATCGACGGGAACAGGACGAAGACGATCAGCAAAGCGAACTGCACGAAGACGAACGGGACGAGCGCACGATCTCCTCGAGCCGCAGCGTCGGGACGACCGCCTTCAACGTGTAGAGATTGAGGCCGACCGGCGGCGTGATCACCGCGATCTCGAGGTTCATGACGAGGATGATGCCGAACCAGAGCGGGTCGTAGCCGAGGGTGGTGATGAGCGGCAGGAGGATCGGCGTCGTCACCACGATGAGTGACACGGCGTCCACCAGCATCCCGAGGCCGACGAGCGCCAGCATGATGAGGATGAGGATCGCCTCCGGCGGGAGGTTCGTCCCGATCAGCGCCGAGGTGACGGCGTCCGGCACGCGGACGAGGTTGAGGTAGTCGCCGAAGATCCGCGCGCAGCCCATGATGAGGAGGATGGCGCCGGAGATCCGGGCGGATTGCCCGAGGACGCGGACGATGCCGCGCAGGTCGAGCGAGCGGAAGATGAACACCGCGATGACGAAGGCGCCGAGGGCGCCGAACGCCGCCGCTTCGCTGGGGGTCGCGAGGCCCGAGTAGATCGTCCCGAGGACGAAGGCGATGAGGAGCATCGCGTGCCAGATGCCGCCGAGGGAGCGGAAGCGCTCGCCCCACGTCACCCGGTCGCCGCCAGCGGGCGCTTCCTCCGGATAGATCCTGACGCGGATGTAGAGATAGACCGAGAGGGCGAGGGCGAGGGCGAGCCCCGGGACGATCCCGCCGATGAAGAGATCGGCGACGGAGACCGAGGAGACCGCGCCGTAGATGATGAGCGGCACGGAGGGCGGGATCAGCATTGCGAGCGCGCCGGACGAGACGACGCTGCCGGCGGCGATGGTCCGGCTGTAGCCGCGCTGGAGCATCTGCGGCACCGCGATCGACCCCACCGCCGCGACGCCGGCGATCGAAACGCCGCTGACCGCGCCGAAGATCGCCGACGCGCCGACGGTGGCGATCGCGAGGCTGCCGCGCAACCAGTTCAGCCAGGCGACCGCGACGCGGAAGAGGTTCGACCCGACCGGGGTCGCGGCGAGGAAGTTGCCCATGAGGACGAAGAGGGGGAGGGCGAGGAGCTCGAAGCTGTTGAGCTGGCCGAAGAGCGAGGTGGGGCCGAAGAAGAAGGCGAGGGACCCCCGCGCCATGTAGAGGCCGAGGAGACCCGAGGCGCCGAGGGCGAGGAAGATCGGCGCGCCGACGGCGATGAGGCCGAGCAGAACCACCACGACGATGATCGGCTCAATCATCCCGCCCTCACCGAACGAGCTCGCTCCTGCGATAGGTGCACCCTTGGTCCTCCGGTTCGCGCCCCGCTTCTGTCGGCGGGGACGCAGAATGACGCGTTAGATGATCCCGTTCTGCCGGGCCTCGGCAATGGTGCCTTCGTCCCAGCCGAGCCAGTCGGAAAGGACGGCGGACGTGTGCTCCCCGAGCGCCGGCCCGGTGCGCTCGACGGCCCCGGGCGTCTCGGACAGCTTCGGAAAGACGTTCTGCATGGCGATCGGGCCGAGCGTCGGGTCCTCCACCCTTACGATGCTTTCGCGCGCAGCGTAGTGCGGATCGGCGAGCATGTCCGGCGCGCGGTAGGTGAGCCCGGCCGGCACCCCCGCATCGGACAGGGCGTCGACGAGCCAGCCGGCGTCCTTCGTCGCCGTCCAGGCGCCGATGATGGCGTCGAGCTCCTCCTGGCGGCGCCCGCGGGACTGGTGATCGCGGAAGCGCTCGTCGACGGCGAGCTCGGGCTCGCCCATGAGCTTGGCGAGGCGGCGGAACAGGGTGTCGCTGTTGGCGCCGATGATGATCGGGACGCCGCTCGCGGTGGGGTAGGCGTTCGAGGGGGCGATCCCCGGAAGGACGCTGCCGGACCGCTCGCGGATGTGGCCGCCGACGTCGTACTCGGTGATGAGGTTTTCCATCACCGACAGCACCGACTCGTATATGGAAGCGTCGACCGTCTGACCTTCGCCGGTCCGCTCCCGCTGGTGGAGCGCGAGGAGCGCGCCTTGGAAGCCGAGCTGCCCCGCCAGCGTATCGCCGATCGAGATCCCGGCGCGCACCGGAGGGCGATCGGGGAAGCCTGCGATGTAGCGCATCCCGCCAAACGCCTCGCAGACGGCGGCAAACCCGGCGCGCTGCCGGTAGGGTCCCGTCTGCCCGAAGCCCGTGACGCGCACCATGATGAGCCGCGGGTTGACCGCCTTCAGCGCGTCGTAGCCGAGGCCCCACTCCTCCATCCGGCCGACGCGGAAATTCTCGAGGACGATGTCGGCATGCCGCGCGAGCTCGAGGACGACGTCCTGCGCCGCCTTCTTGCGGAGGTCGAGCGTGAGGGACTTCTTGTTGCGCGCGATCACGGGCCACCAAAGCGTATGGCCCTCGCCGTCCGTCCGGCCCCACTGGCGCATCGCGTCGCCGGTGCCCGGCGGCTCAATCTTCACCACCTCCGCCCCGAAGTCGGCGAGGAGCTGCCCGCAGAACGGACCGGCAATGAATTGGCCGAGCTCCAGGACTCGGATGTCGTTGAGCGGTCCCACGAGCGTTTCCACGGATGTTGGCGATTCCATTGCAGGCGCCGCCAATCTTTTCGTACTGTTTCGTCACGTACCCCGATTGTATACAATTCGTCAACAGAAGAGGCGTGTGCTATGATTCTGCCAGTCTGTTGTATCCAACGGGGTTAGGCGTGGGAATTGCGGCCGGTGAGACCGGCGTCAGGCGCGCGGCAGACCGGGTTTACGACGCGGTTCGGGAGGAGATCATCCGCGGCACGCACGAGCCTGGCTGCCACCTCGGCGAGGCGATGCTGGCCGAGCGGTTCAAGGTCAGCCGGACGCCCGTCCGGGCAGCGCTATCGCGGCTCGAGAGTGACGGGTTCATCACCATCGCTCCCCATTCCGGGGCGGTGGTCGCGACGCGTTCCGTCAACGAGGTCGGCGAGATCTTCGAGGTCCGCGCGATCCTCGAGAGCGCCGCGGCCGGCCTTGCGGCCCTCCGCCGGACGGAAGGGCAGGTGGCGACCCTCCGTGAGCTTGCCGATGCAATGGAGGCCGAAGTCGCACGGGGCCTGGACGTCGGCCGCCTGTCGGCCCTCAACCGCGACTTCCATACGGTGATCCTCGCCGCGAGCGGCAACCCCACGCTGTCCCAATCGGCCGAGCGGCTGATGGCGCTCGGTTTCCTCACCCACACCTACTCCAACTTCTCCGACGAAGACGTGCACCGGAGCCTCGCCGATCACCGCAGCCTCATTGTGGCGATCGAAAGCGGCGACGAGCGTTGGGCCGCGGCCGCCATGCGCTCCCACATTCTGGGGGCGAGCAACACGTTGCGCACGCGGCTCGCCCGGGGGCGGCGCGGCTAGACCGCCTCCCAGTTGCCGCTCGCGCCCGCGCGGTAGAGCGCGTCGACGACGCGCATGTTGGCGACCGCATCCTCGATCGGGAACTCGGCCGGCTGCTCGCCGCGGAAAATGGCCATCGCGAGCTCGGCCTGGAGGCCGTACTGGTCGCACGGCGGCATAATCTCGACGGTGATGCCGCTGCCGTCGAACGCCCCGGTGCGGTCGACGACGACGCGGGTCGATTCGTTGGGGGGCGCGTTGAGGGCGATCGGCACCTCGATCCGTCCGCCGTCGCCGAGGATCTCGACCGTCTGGTAGGGGATGAGCTGCGTCGCCGACGAGAACACGAGCTGGCGCCCTTCGCCGAAGTCGACGAGGCCGCTCGTGAGGCGGTCGGTCTTCATCGTCGGATCGCGGTCGATGAGGGCGGCGACCCGGGTCGGCTCGGCGCCGAACAGGAAGCGGGCGAGCGCCACCGGATAGCAGCCGATGTCGTAGAGCCCGCCGCCGCCGATATCGACCTGGTTGCGGACATTGTCGGGGTCGCGGTTCATGTAGGCGATCGTCGCCTGCACGAGGCTGACTGCGCCGATGCCGCCGGTCCGGACGAGCTCGCGGGCGCGCAGCCACTGCGGATGCTGGCGCACCATGAACGCTTCGAGAACCACTCGCCCCGACGCGTCCCTGGCGGCGACGAGACGCTCCGCTTCCGCCGCCGTCAAGGCGATGGGCTTCTCGCAGAGGACGTGCTTGCCGGCCTCGAGCGCCTTGACGGACCATTCGACGTGAAGGTGGTTCGGGAGGGGGTTGTAGATCGCCTCCACCGACGGGTCGGCGAGCAGCGCCTCGTAACTGCCGTGCGCCGTCGGGATCGCGAACTGGTCGGCGGCGCGCTGTGCCTTCGCGGCATCCCGCGAGGCGATCGCGGCGATCCGTACGCCCGGCGCTCTCAGCATCCCCGGGATCACCTTCCGCAGCGCGATGTCGGCCGCGCCGAGCACACCCCAGGCCATTGTTTCCGTCACGCCAATTCCCCTCTCGAGTCCGCCTAGATTCCCGGCCCCATGACCACGTTCGGGAGCCACGTCGCGATCCCGGGGACCGCGCAGAGGATCACGATCGCGACGATCATGCACAGAACGAACGGTGCCGAGCCGACGAGCACCTTCTTCAGCGAGATGTCGGGCGCGATCCCGTTGATGACGTAGAGGTTGAGGCCCACCGGCGGGGTGATGAGCCCGATCTCCATGTTGATCGTCACGATCACCGCGAACCAGTACGGGTCGAATCCGGCCGAGACGATGATCGGCAGGAGGATCGGGGCCGACATCAGGATCACCGCCACGGGCGGCAGGAAGAATCCCGCGACCAGCAGGAAGAGGTTGATGATCGCCATCAGCGCCCAGGGGTTCACGTCGAGTGCGGCGATCCACTGGGCGATGGACTGGGTCACGAAGAGCGACGACAGCATGAAGCTGAACACGCCGGCCGCGCCGATGATGAAGAGGATCATGACGCTCTCGCGCGTGGCGTCGCGCAGGACGATCCAGAGGTCCGTGGGCCGGACCATGCGGTAGACGATGACCGCGACGATGATGCAAAGGAGCGCGCCCACGGCGGCGGTCTCGGACGGCGTCGCGATGCCGCCGTAGAGGGCGTAGAGGACGCCTGCGATGATCGCGAGGAACGGCAAGACGCGGGGGAGGATCTCGAACCGCTCGCGCCAGGAATAGCGGACGGTGCCGAGGACCGTGCTGCCGGCGCCGCGCCGCCAGGTGTCGAAGATGGCCCAGGCGATGAAGAGGCCCGTGAGGAGGAGCCCGGGCAGGATGCCGGCGAGGAACAGGCGGCCGATCGAGGTCTCGGTCGCGATGCCGTAGACGATCATCGTCACCGAGGGCGGGATCAGGATGCCGAGGGTTCCGCCCGCCGCGATGGATCCGGCGGCCACCTCGTCCGGGTAGCCCCGGCGGCGCATCTCGGGGATCCCCATCTTGCCGATCGCGGCGCAGGTTGCGGGCGAGGAGCCCGACATCGCCGCGAACAGCGCGCAGGCGCCAAGGTTGGACACGAGCAGCCCGCCGGGGACGCGGGTGAGCCACCGTTCCAGCGCCTCGTAGAGGTCGGGTCCCGCCCGGGTCGATGCGATCGCCGCGCCCATGATGATGAACATCGGGATCGACAGGAGGGCGAAGCTGTTGAGCTCGGCAAAGAAGAGCTCCGGCAGGGCGACGAGCGAGCGTGGCCCGTCGAAGGCGAGGAGGAAGCCCGTCGCCACGACCAGAAGCCCGGTGGCGACGGAAATGCCGGAGAAGAGGACGACGACCGTCGCGACGGCGATGAGCAGGCCGACCGTGAGTGGCTCCATTAGAGGTTCTCGCCTTCGGGGCTGCGTCCGTGGGGGGAGGCCGAGATGAGGTCCGCCCGGCCGGTCACGACGAGCCACAGATCGAGGACGAGCTGAACGGTGAAGAGGCCGAAGCCGAGCGGCACGGCGAGGTAGGGGATCCAGAGCGGGAACGCCCAAACCGATTCGGACTTCCAGTTCCGCGACCAGGCGAGGTGGAACATGTCCCAGCCATAGACCGTCATGGCGCCGATCATCACGAGCGACAGGACGAGGACGATGAAGGCGAGGACACGGCGCGCGCCGCGGCCGAGGAGACCGGGCACGAGGTCGACCCCGACGTGCCCGCGCTGGTGCTGGACGTAGGGGAGGCCGATGAGGGTCGCGCCGATCATCAGGTAGATGACGGCTTCGGTCTGCCAGATGGTCGACTGGCCGAGGACGCCGCGGACGAAGATCATCTGGCAGGTGATGAGGACGGACGCGAGGATCATCGCCGCCGCGACGACGCCGCAGACGCGCGAGATCGTCTCGACGACCCAAAGCAGTCTCGAACCCGAGGGCTTCGGCGCGTCGGGCATGGCGCAATCCTTCAGTCGGTCGGGGGAGGGGCCGAGGGGGAAGCCTCCGGGACCGGCTTGCCGCCGATCCCGGAGAGAGAGGTCACTCGACGGTGAGCGCGAGGTCCAGGAGCTCCTGCCCGTTCGGCGTCTCGGCGACGAAGGCGGGATACGAGGTCTCCTTGGCGATCGCGCGCCAGGCCTCGAAGTCCTCCGGGGTCATCTCGGCGATCTCGACGCCGGCGTCGGAGAACGCCTTTCGGGCCACTTCGTCACCGGCCTTCGCCTGCTCGAGGTAGTAGGCCTCGGCCTTCTCGGACGCTGCACGAAGCGCGTCCTGCTGCTCCGGCGTGAGCGATTCGAAAGTGGATTTGTTGATGAGGAGCGGCTGGTACATGAACCAGAGCGCCGTGTCGCCGGCGGGCGTGTAGCACGTCAGCTGCTCATAGAGGCGGTAGCTGACGAAGCTCTCCGACGAGGTGTTGGTCGCGTCGAGAACGCCCGTCTGCAGCGCCGGATAGATTTCCGAGGAGGCCATGGACGAGATCGACGCCCCGGCGCCGGCGAGCATCTGCTCGAACGACTTGCCGGCGGCGCGGATGGTGACGCCCTCGACGTCCTCCGGCGCGGTGATGCAGCCCTTCGTGGAGCCGAAGCCACCCGCGAGGTAGCCGTGCACCAGGACCATCACGTCGTCCTCGGCCATGATGTCCGACAGCTTGTCCATGAACGGGGAGTGGGAGAGCCGGTCGGCATGGTCGTGATTGCGGACGAGGCCGGGCATCAGGGTGAGGTTGTAGGCCGGCTGCTGGCCGCCGGCGTAGCTCAGCGGCAGGACCGTCATGTCGAGCTGGCCGCGGCTGAGGGGCGTGTACTGCTCGCGCGCCTTGAAGAGGGTCTGGTTGGGGAAGATCTGGATCTGAAGGTCGACGTCCGCCGCAGCGACCTCGTCGGCGACGATCTGGGCCACCTGATGGCGGACATCGGAATCCGACCATTGATGCGAGAGCTTGAGGTCGGTGGCGCCCGCGGATGCGGCCCCGGCCAGGACGGTGATCGCGGCCACCGTCGATGTGAGCTTGAACTTCATCGGCTCCTCCCCGTTTTTGCACCCGAATTTGCACCGGGCCTCGTTCACTCAACTTCGGTGCAGGAAGAGTGTCAATCGCAAGACCCTCGACGGTTCCCCGCGGTGCCGCTCCGGCGAGGCGGCGCGACCCGCCTCGCCGGTGCGGCTTGCCTCAGCGTTTCGCCGTCAGCCGCTGCGCGTAGACGTTGATGACGAGGGCCGCGAGGAGGATCAGCCCGCGGATGAGGATCTTCAGGAACGAGTCGATGTCGACATGGTCGAGCCCGTTGTTGAGGACGCCCAGCACCAGGAGGCCGATGATCGTGTACGGGATCCCGCCGCGGCCGCCGAAGAGGCTGGTGCCGCCGAGCACCACCGCGGCGATCGCGTCGAGAAGGTAGGCGTCGAACTCGTTCTGCTGCGCCGAGCCGAAGTAGGCGACGCCGAGCATTCCCGCGACGCCGGCGCACAGCGCCGAGATCACCATCACCGCGCCGAGGACGAGCTTCACGTTGACGCCGGAATACTCCGCCGCCTCGCGGTTGCCGCCGACCATGTACACGTATCGCCCGAACCGCGTGTAGGTGAGGACGAGGTGGGCGACGAGAAGGAACAGCGCCGCCACGATCACGATCCAGGGAATGCCGTAGAGGTTTCCGGCACCGAGCTCGCGGATGACGTCGGGCACCGCGTAGGCGATCTGTCCGCGCACGAGGAGGGCGGAGATGCCGGCCGCGATCTGCATCATCGCCAGCGTGATGATGAACGAGGGGAGGCCGATCCGTGTCAGCCCGATCGCGTTGACGAGGCCGAGCCCGCCCGCCGTCAGGAGGGCGAGCATGATCGCGAACGCGCCGGGAAGCGGTATGTTCGCGATGTTCACGTACGCCTCTTGCGTCGTGAAGAAGGCGACCACGATGCCGGCCGTGTTGGCGACCGCCGCGAAGGAGAGGTCGATCTCCCCGCAGAGGAGCACGAAGGTCAGCCCGGTCGCCATGATCGCGGTGATCGAGATCTGGCGCAGGATGTTCGCCGCGTTGTCGACGCTCGCGAACGACGGGCTCGCCGCGACGAAGACGACGATGAGGAAGAAGAGCGTCGCGAGAGGGGCGATCTCCCGGACCCGGCTGATGAGGAAGGCCTTCACCCCGCTCGGGCGCTTCGCGCCGATGCCGCCGACGCTCATGCCGCCGCCAGAAGGTCGTCTTTGGCGATCGCGCGACCGGCGAACTCCTCGACGATGCGCCCCTTGCGCATGACGATAACGCGGGTCGCGAGCGCGAGCACCGTTTCAGGCTCCGTCGAGACCACCACGACGGCGACGCCTTTGGCCGAGAGGCCCTTGACGATCTTCACCACATCCTCCTTGGCGCCGACGTCCATTCCGCGCGTCGGCTCGCACATGATGAGCACCCGCGGCAGGCGCGTCATCCAGCGGCCGAGGGCGACTTTCTGTTGATTGCCGCCCGAAAGGTTGCCGAGCCGGGCGAGCTCGTCGGCCGGGCGAACGCCGAGGGTCGTCACGTGCCCGCGGGCGATCTCGCGCTCGCGCTTCGGCCGCAGCCAGAGCTTGTCGATGTCTTCGAGAACGCTGATCGTCATGTTGGTGTAGACGGGCTGATCGGCGAACAGCATCTGCCCGCGGCTTTCCGGCACGAAGGCCATGCCGGCCATCTTCGCCTTCGCCGTCGAGCCGAAACGCCGGGCCTTGCCGCCGACCGAGACGCGCCCCTCGTCAGGGCGGATCTTGCCGAAGAGAGCGCGGGCGAGTTCGAGCTGGCCGCAGCCCATGAAGCCGTAGATGCCGAGGACCTCGCCGGGCGCGACGGAGAAGTTGACGTCCTCGAAATTCGGCCGCCGCGTCAGGTGCTCGACCTTCAGCTCCGGCGCTGCGGTGGGGGGCGGCGCCATCGAGACGGCGCCCGTGTACATGTTCTCGAGCTCGCCGTGGCCGGCGCCGATCATCTTCTGGATGATCCAGCCTTTGTCGACGTCGGCGGCGTTCGCCGTCGCGACCTTCTCGCCGTTGCGGAACACCGTTACGCGGTCGGACACCATCAGCACGTCTTCGATGAAGTGCGAGATGAAGACAAAGCTGCGCCCGTCCTGCTTCAGCTTCTCGAGGACGTCGAACAGGCGCGCGATCTCGGGCGGGGAGAGGGCCGAGGTCGGCTCGTCGAGGATGACGACGCTCGCGCCCGAGAACAGCACCCGGGCGAGTTCGACGAGCTGCTGCAGTCCGACCGGAAGGTCGCCGAGGCGCTGGCGCGGGTCGATCGCGAGGCCGAGCCGCTCGAGCAGCGCCGTGGCGCCGTCGGCCATCGCGCGCCAGTCGACGACGCCGAACCGGGTGACGGGCTGCGAGCCGAGATAGACGTTCTCCGCGACGGTGAGGTCGGGCGCGACGGAGAGCTCCTGGTGCACCATGCCGATGCCCGCGTCCCGCGCATCGCGGGCCGAGCGGAAGCGCCGCTCGACGCCGCCGAGCACAAGGCGACCCTCGTCGGCGGTGTGGACGCCGGCGATGATCTTCATGAGGGTCGACTTGCCGGCGCCGTTCTCGCCGACGAGGGCGTGGACCTCGCCACGGTAGAGCGTGAAATCGACGTTCGACAGCGCGCGAACCCCGCCGAAGCTCTTGGAGATGCCGCTCAGCGCGAGGAGCGGCTCGGCCGGCGCACTCGGCGCCGGCTCCGCAAACGCGTGTTGGCTCACGTTCAGATCAGGTAGTGGGCTTGCATCCAGAGCATCCCCGGCGCGTTGTCCTTGGTGACGACCGGCCCGTCGGTGATGACGTGCTTCGGGATCCCCTCGCCGGTCTTCTCGCCGTTCACGGCCGCCGCGACGCCGGCCACGACCGCCCCGCCATGGATGCGCGAGGACGGGTTGCGGACGGTCGCGTGCATCCGCCCGTCGATGACGGCCTCGACCGCGGGCGGCATCGCGTCGACGCCGCCGACGATGATGTCGTCGCGGCCGCGCGCCTTCATGATGTTCTGCGCGGCGAGAGCCATGTCGTCGTTGTGGAAGAAGGCGCCCTTGATCCGGTCGCCGTACTTCGTCAGCAGGCTGTCCCAGATGCGCGTCGCCTTGGTGACGTCCCAGTCGGCCGGCTGCTCGTCGAGCACCTCGATGCCGGGCATCCCGTCGACGACGCTGTGGAAGCCGCGGGCACGGCCCTGCGCGCCGGTGTGGCCGAGCGCGCCCTGCGTCATCACGATGCCGCCTTCGCCGCCCATCGCGTCGACGATCGCGCGCGTCACCGAGGCGCCCATGAACTCGTTGTCCGGGGCAAGGAAAGAGTGGACCTGGATCTGCTCGAGCGGGGCGATCAGGGTGTCCATGTCGATGACGGGGATGCCCTTGTCGATCATCCGCTGCACGGGATCGGTGAGGGTGCCGATGCCGAACGCCTGGATCGCGACGAAGTCCCAGTCCTGCGTGGCCATGGTGTCGATGGCGCTGCGCTGTTTCGGGGCGGAGAGCTCGCCGTCGAACCAGGTCACGTCGACGTTGAAGAGCTTGCCCCAGGCTTCGGCCGCGGCCTTCCCTTGGGCGCACCAGGTCGCCTGCAGGCCGGCGTTCGAGAACGCTGCCTTCAGCGGCGTCTCCGAGCGGCCCATCTCCTGGGCCATCGCGAGCATCGCGTCCGGGCCCCCGGTGAGGCCGGCGAAGGCACCCCCTGCCGCGCCCGCGGCAAGGCCGGCGTTGCGCAGAAATCGGCGGCGGTCGATTTCAGATCGTTTCGTCAAGGCGTGTTCCTTCCCCTGTAAAGTCGTTCGCTTTTCACGGGGGATTTGCCGCGCGGTGGTGATCGCGCGGTCGCCCCTCGTGCCTTTTAGGCATCCGGCCGCGCCGCCGCCGAAATAAGCGGCACGTTTGGCCAGCGCAGGCGCACTATGATCTTGTGCCCCACGCCCGCGCAAGCGTCGAAATGCTAGCGTCCTCAGTCGCCGTTCGTGGCGCGGAAGAAGGGCTTCAGCGTCTCGTAGAGGCTGCGGAAGGCGCGGTAGCCCTTGTCGTAGACCGCGACGGCCTCGGGCCGGGGCTCGTGGCGTCGGCCGTAGCGGACCATCGTCGCAATGTCCTCCCAGCGGAGGTCCTCGCCGCTGCCGATGGCGGCGACCCAGGCGGCGCCGACGCTCGAACCGTAGGAGTCGCGCAGGACCTCCACCGGCCGGCCGGCGACATCGGCCATGATCTGCATCCACAGCGCGCTCTTGCTGCCTCCGTCCGACGCGATGAGCCGCCGCGTCGGGTGGCCGATCTCGTCGATCACCTCGAGATGGTGGCGGAAGGCGTAGGCGATCCCTTCGAGCATCGCCCGCCAGAGGTGCGCCTGGGTGTGGCCGAGGCTGAGCCCGGTGATGGTGCCGCGGGCGAGCGGGTCGTGGATCGGGGTCTTCTCGCCCAGAAAGTAGGGTAGCGCGAGCACGCCGTCGCTGCCCGGCGGCACGCTCGCGGCGAGCGCATCGAGATCGGCGTGCGCTCCCTTGGCGCCGAGCACCTCGGTCAGCCAGTTGAGGGCCGAGCCCGAGGCGGCCATGCAGCCGTTCGGCGCGTAGAGGCCGGGGACGAGGTGGTAGTCCATGAAGAGGCGCGGGTCGGCCTTGGGGGTGTCGGAGACGACGATGATGTCGCCCGCGCCGCCGAACTTCAGAAGCACGTCTCCGGGTGTCACCAGGCCCGCCGCATAGGCCGAGGCGATGTGGTCCGCCGCGCCGCCGAAAACGGGGAGGCCCTCGGGAAGGCCGGTCGCCTGCGCGGCCGCGGCGCTCACCGTGCCGAGCGGCTCGTGCGTGACGGCCTTAGGCGGCACGGCCTGCCGCGGGAGGTGGGAGAGGGCGACGAGATCGTCGGCGATCCTGTGGTCGGCGAGGTCGATGAAACCGGCTTCCAGTGCCCAGTTGTGCTCGACGGCTCTGACGCCCGTGAGGCGGTAGTTGATGTAGTCGTAGGAGCCGAGGACCGTTGCGACCTTGGCGAAGATGTCAGGCTCGTGCCGCTCCACCCACCTGAGCTTCGCGGCGACGAGCTGCTGGTTGATGCCGTTGCCGGTGCGCTTCAGGAACGCCGCCTCGGCGACCTCGCTCGCGAGCTCGGCCACCTCGCGGCCGCAGCGCCCGTCGCTCTGCTGGATCGAGGGGCGGAGGACGTTGCCGGCCTCGTCGAGGAGGACCACCGCGGGCAGCATCCCGGTGACGCAGAGGCCGACGAGGTCGCGCCGCGCGTCCGGCGCCGCGTCGAGGATCTGCCGCAGCACGGCTTGGGCGTTCGCCCACCACTCCGCCGGGTCCTCTTCCGCCCAGCCGATCTTCGGCGAGGACAGCGTGACCGGCCGGGTCGCCGACGCGACCACCTCGTCCGGCAGCCGCACGAGGACGGCGATGGTGGAGGTGGTCCCGATGTCGAGGCCGATCACGTGCGCCATGGCTAGAGCCGCTCCACCACGTCCATGAAGCGTTTCACGCGGTCGCCGTCGACGGCGTTCCAGGTGTTGCCGTCGACCTTGAAGTGGGTGCCGATGACGCAGCCGTCGGCGATCGAGAGGGTGTCGCGGACGTTGTCGAGGTTGACGCCGGTGTTGGCGAAGATCGGCATGTCGGGCAGCGCCTCGCGGACGGTGCGCAGGTCCGACGCGTCGGCCGGCTGCCCGGTGATCGGGCCGGAGACGAGGATCGCGTCGGCGAGGGAGGAGAACACGGCGCTCTTCGCCCTGAGCGCGATCGGCCGCTGGTCGAGGGACGAGGCGAACTCGGCGTTGATGTTGAAGAGGAGCTTCAGGTCGTCCCGGCCGAGGTTGCGCCGGAGACGCAGCGCTTCGGCGGCCTTCGGCTGCCAGAGCCCCATGTCGGACGCGAAGAGGCCGGTGAAGATCTCGCGCGCGAACGAGGCGCCGGTGGCCGTCGCCATCGCGACGGTCGCGACCGGGTCCCACAGGAAGTTGACGCCGAACGGCACCTTGAGGCGCGGCTTGATCGCGGCGACGACGGCCGTCATCGCGGCGAGCGCTTCGGGCGGGGCGGTGAGCTGGTAGGGCCGGTCGTTCTCGTTGCCAAACATAATGGCGTGGACGCCGCCGTCCTGGAGCTTGTCGACGTCGCTCGCGACGCCTTCGATCAGCGCGTCCATGCCGCCGGCGGCGTCGTAGAGCGGTGCGCCCGGGAGTGCGCCGATGTGGGCCATCGCGATCACCGCCTTCTTGCGGCCGGCGAAGAAGTCGAACGGCATGAATGTCACTCCGGGTTTTCGGTGGTCAGAAGAATTTCGACGCCCGCCTCTTCGAGCGGGCCGGCGAGATGGGGCGGCGGCTCGGCGTCCGTCACCAGCACGTCGACCTCGTGGAGGCGGGCGATGCGGGCGAGGGAGCGGCGGCCGAACTTCGAGCTGTCGGCGATGACGACCACCCGCTCCGCCTGGGCGATGAGGATTCGCTTCACCTCGGTGTCCTCGAGCGAATAGTCGTAGAGGCCGTTCTCGCTGAGGCCGGAGACGCCCAGGAACACGCTGTCGAGCGCGAAATCCTGGAGGTGGGCGACGGCCGCGCCGCCCACGATGGAGAGCTCACCTTCGCGCACGGTGCCCGGCGGCACGTGGACGGGCAGGTGAGAGGCGAGCACCGTCGCCGCGCGGAGATTGTTGGTGAAGACGCGCACGTCGTTCCGGCCGGAAAGGGCGTGGGCGAAGGCGAGCGCGGTGGAGCCGACGTCGACGCCGAGCGTCTCGCGCGGGGCGACGAGCGCTGCGGCACGCTGGGCGATCGCCTCCTTGGCGGAGGCGTTGGTGCGGCGCCGCCGGTCGAACGCGGGCTCCTCGGCCTCGTAGGCCTCCCGCCGCCGCAGCGCGCCGCCGAAGGTCCGCTCCACGAGGGCCTTTTCGTCGAGCGCTTCGAGGTCGCGACGGACGGTCATCTCGGACACGCCGAGGATTTCGGAGATGCTGCCGACCGACACGAACCCGTCCCGCTCCACGATGCGCACGATCGCGCTGCGGCGAGCGGCGGCGGGCATGCGGGGTGCATCCTTGGTCATGAATTCGGCGAGCGCGGTTCCCATCCCTCTCTTGAAATCGCACAAAGTCGATCATTCCCGCAAGAAACTTTGGCCGGATTGCGTTGCAAGGCGGTCGATGTTGTGTGACTTTGGGCGAGATGAGAGCGGCGATGGCTGAAAATCTGTCCGACTGTCCGCGCAAGGCTTTGCTTGGCCCGGCCGGGAGCCCTGGCGCCGCCGCGCCGCGCGGGGGACGGCCGGCCGTGGCCGTCACCGGCGTCGGAACGCGATGAGCTCGGGCGTGCGTTGGGGTCCCATCATACGCCACATCATCCTCATCGCGTTCTCCGCGGTGATCCTGCTCCCGCTCGTCTGGGTCCTGCGCGTCAGCCTCACCGACAAGCTGACCGCCTATAAGCTCCCGCCCGAGATCGGCACGCTCGGCCTCCACAACTTCGTCGAGGTCTTCACCCGGTACGACTTCGCGCTGTGGTTCGGGAACTCGCTGTCGATCGCCCTCGCCTCGACGCTGATCTCGCTGCCGGCCGCGACCGCGATGGCCTATGCCGCGGCGCGCCACAGGACGGGCGGCTCGCCGCTGCTCATCACCGTCCTCGCGAGCCAGATGCTGCCGCCGATCATCCTGGTGCTGCCGCTGTTCCTACTCGTTACGACGCTGGTCCCGATCAGCGCGCGGCTGTCGATCATCATCGCCCACATCGCGATCAACCTGCCGTTCATGGCGTGGATGATGGTGAGCTTCTTCGAGGGCGAGACGGTTCAGCTCGAGGAGGCGGCGCGCTGCGAAGGGGCGAGCCGGTGGCAGGCGTTCTTCAAGATCACCGTGCCGGTGGCGGTGCCGGGGATCTTCGCGGCAGGGCTCCTCGGGTTCATCCTCAGCTGGAACGAGTTCCTCTACGCGCTCGTCCTCAGCGACAAGGGCAGCCAGACGCTGTCGGTCGGCCTCGCCGGGCTCGAGACGCAGGCGGGCGTCAACATCGCGCCGCTGGCGGCCGCGACGCTGCTCGGGCTCGTGCCGGTGCTCGTGCTCCTGCCGCTTCTGAAGACCTACCTCATCAAGGGCCTGTCCCTGGGGGCGCTAAAATAACCACACAACCATCGAGAGGAGTACGCGAGATGAAACTCATGAAGCCGTTCGCCGGCGCGCTGATCGTGTCCGGCTCGCTCGCCGCGATGCCCGCGGGAGCGGAGACGATCTCGATCCTGATGGAAGGGGTCCCCGACACGCAGTACGTCGAGTCTCTCGTTTCCCAGTTCGAGGAGGAGACCGGCCACGACGTCGACCTCGAGATCGTGAACTACGCCGAGATGCACACCAAGCTGGTGCCGCAGCTCGTCGCCCGCGAGGGCAGCTACTCGGCGATCGTGGTCGATTTCTACTGGGTCGGCGAATTCGCCAAAGCCGACTGGATGATGCCGCTCGACGAGTTCATCGAGCGCGACGGGTTCGACACCTCGGTCTACGTGCCGGCGATGATGGACCTCGTCGGCGAGGTGGACGGCGCCACGTACATGCTGCCGTTCTACAACTACGCAATGGGTCTCCTCTACCGGACCGACCTCCTCGAGGACGAGGCCAACAAGGCCGCGTTCCAGGAGAAGTACGGCATGGAGCTGAAGAAGCCGGAGACCTGGGAAGAGTACCTGAAGCAGGTCGAGTTCTTCACCAAGGACGGCATGCACGGCGTCGTGAACCAGGGCTTCGCCCCGATCCGATCGCGATGGAGTGGTCGAACTACCTGTTCGCCCGCGGCGGCGAGTACATGAACGAGGGCTGGGAGAGCCAGCTCACCAGCGACGAAGCCAAGCAGGCCCTCAACGACTACATCACCAACATCAAGAACTACGGCCCGGTCGGCGCCGAGAGCTTCTCGTTCGACGAGGCATTCAACGTCTTCGCGCAGGGCAACGCGTACAGCTACATCACCTACAACTTCTTCCGGGCCTCGGCCGACGATCCGGCGAGCTCGCAGATCGTGGGCAAGAACGCCATCACGGCGGTCCCGGGGGTCGAGCTCGGCAAGAGCGGCAGCCTCAACGGCGCGTGGGGATGGGCGATCCCGAAGTCGAGCCCCAATCCCGAGGCCGCGTGGGAATTCCTGAAGTGGGTGGAATCGAAGGACGTGGCGGTCGCGCGCGCCATGCAGGGCGGCTCGCCGACGCGGACCGACGTGTTCGACGATCCTGAGGTCCTCGAGAAGTACCCCCACATGGCCGACCTCAAGGAGCTTCTCGTCGAGAGCCACAACTTCCCGACCTTCACCTACACGCCGCAATTCGTGGAGGCGCTCGGCCGCGAGCTGTCCCTCGCCGTCGCGGGTGGCAAGTCCCCGGAGGAGGCGCTCGCCGCCGCCGCCGAGGAGTTCAACGAACTCGCCGAGAAAGATGGCAAGTAAGAAGACGCGCTCCATCGGGGCCGGTGTGTGAGTACGACAATCGAGCGAGCCGACCGCCGGTTCGGCTGGATGATGACGGCGCCGGGGCTCTTGCTGCTCCTCGCCGTCATCGGCTTTCCCGTCGTATGGGCGCTGTTCACGAGCCTATACGACTACACGCTGATCGCGCCGGGCTACGACAACTTCGTCGGCGTGGGGAACTACGCCGAGGCTCTCGGCGACGACGAGTTCCACCACGCCGCGCTCGTCACGCTGATGTTCGTGCTGGCGATCGTCGCCGTCGAGTTCACGATCGGCTTCCTCGTCGCGCTGATGCTGAATTCGACCGAGCGAGCGAAGGGGGTGTACTACATCATCCTGCTCTGCCCGCTCCTTATGAACCCGGTCGTGGTCGGCCTCATCTGGCGGATGCTGCTCCACCCGACGCTCGGGATCGTGAGCTACCTCCTCGGCCTCGTCGGCATCGGGCCGGTGAACTTCCTGGGCGATCCGACGAACGCGTTCTGGACCGTCGTGCTGGTCGACGTCTGGCACCAGGTCTCGTTCATGATCGTGCTGCTCCTCGCAGGGCTGAGCGCGCTGCCGACGGAGCCTTACGAGGCGGCGAGGGTGGACGGCGCCTCGCCGCTCCAGTCGTTCTGGCACATCACGCTGCCGATGATGCGGCCGGTGATTGCCGTCGCGCTCCTCATCCGGATCATCTTCGCGATCAAGACCTACGACATCATCTACATCATGACCCGGGGCGGTCCCGGCAACGCAACCGACCTCGTCAGCTACTTCATCTATCGGCGCGCCTTCGTGGGGCTCGACCTTGGTGAAGCCTCAGCCATGGCGGGCATCCTCCTTCTCGTCATCATCGCGATGACGGCTTGGCTCCACCGCATCATGCGTACGGTTTAGGCGTGGCATCCATCGAACTCCGGAACGTCTCGAAGGTCTACGACGGCGGCGTCGTCGCGGTGAGGGACGTCGATCTCGACATCGCCGACGGCGAGTTCATGATCTTCCTCGGCCCCTCGGGCTGCGGAAAATCGACGACGCTGCGGATGATCGCGGGTCTCGAAGCGATCTCCTCCGGCGATCTCCTCATCGGCGGCGAGCGGATGAACGACGTCGACCCGTCGAAGCGGGACATCTCGATCGTCTTCCAGAACTACGCGCTTTATCCCCACATGACGGTGCGCAAGAATCTCGGCTTCGGGCTGAAGCTGCGCGGCACCGACAGCGCCGAGATCCGGCGACGGATCGGCGTGGTCTCGGAGATGATGGGGATCACGGACCTTCTCGACCGCCGCCCGGCGCAGCTGTCGGGCGGGCAGCGGCAGCGCGTCGCCCTCGGGCGCGCCTTGGTGCGCGAGCCGGCCGCCTTCCTCCTCGACGAGCCGCTCTCCAACCTCGACGCGAAGCTCAGGGCCACGATGCGCACCGAGCTCATCAAGCTGCACCAGCGCCTCGGCACCACCATGATCCACGTGACGCACGATCAGGTGGAGGCGATGACGATGGGCGAGCGCATCTGCATCATGAACGGCGGCGAGGTGGTGCAGACCGGCGCGCCGCTCGAGGTCTACACGAACCCCGCGAACACCTTCGTGGCAGGCTTCCTCGCGACCCCGGCCATGAACCTCCTCCCCGCCCGCGTCGTCGCCGACGGGGACGGGTTGCGGGTCGAGGCGGATGGGATCCGGATCGCCGTCCCCCCGGCCTACCGGGACGCCTACGGCGCCTATGTGGGGAAGCCGGTGATCGCCGGCCTCCGCGCGGAGGACTTCGCGCCGGTGGACGCTGCCGAGCCGGACGCCGAGGTGAGGGCGAGGATCGAGACGGTCGAGGCGCTCGGACCGGAGACGATCCTGACGCTGACCCTTCCTGCCGGGACGGGGATCGCCGTTCGGGTGCCGGTGGCGAGCCGCTACCGCTCCGGCGAGGCGATCGCGCTCACCTACGACGCGGCGAAGCTCCACCTCTTCGACCCTCAGACCACGCTGCGCGTGCCGCGTCCCGACGCGCCTCAGCCGCGGTGAAGCTCTAGGAGCGCCGGCTCCGACCTGGCGGGTAGCGTGATCCGTCCCCCGGGCGCGACCTCGAGCGGGATCCCGCCGAGGGTCGCGCGCGCGATCGGCCGCAGGGGGGAGGCGATCCATTCCCCGACCGGGCCTTCGCCCACCTCGAAGCGCATCACGTCGCCGGCGAGGGAGATGCGCTCGAGGCGGGGGAGCGACGTTTGCACGAGCACCGAGCCGGCGCACCCGACGGAGAGCGTCTCTCCGCGCGCCTCCACCTCGACCGCGCCGATCGGCGTCGACACCGGGCCGAGCGGCCCTGAGCCGAGGGGGCGGCCGACGCTGAGGCCCGCCCACGGCGTCACGTCGATGGCGGAGGAGACGGCCATGGCGGGGAGGAGAGCGCCCCAGGAGTAGAACGCGTCGGTGTCGGACTGGTCGAGGATCGCGCCGGTCTCGCCATTGTAGTTCTCGCCGCAGAGGCGGTCGCGCCAGCCGCAGGTGTCGAAGAGGCGCCAGCTCGCGGCGGCGAGCGCTCTCGCCTTCTCGTGCCGCCCGGCGCGCGCCAGCCCCGCGAAGGTCCAGAAGTTGAGCGGCCCCCAGATGCGGCCGCGCCAGTAGACGTTGTCCTGGTAGGCGGGATGGTCGCGCGTCGCCGAGGGGAGGCCGGGCCAGCCACCAAACTTTTCGCGCGGCGTGAGGTAGTTCGCGACGAGGCTCTCGACCTGCTCCGCGCTCGCCGCGCCGGCGACCATCGGGAAGAACGAGGTCGGCGCGAGCGGCTCGACGAAGCCGCCGCCGACCAGGCGGTTGGCGAAGACGCCGCGAGAGGCGTCCCAGAGATGCGTGCCGATCTCGGCCCTGTGCGCCGCGCTCGATTGCCGGAGCCGCTCGGCATCCTCCGCATAGCCGAGCGCTTCTGCCATGAGCGAGAGGCATTCGCCGTCGAGGGCGAGAAGGCTGTTGAGCGCGACGTCGTAGGACATCAAGAGGCCCGTCGCGTCGTCGAACGGGGCGGGATCGTGGACCGCCATGTTGTCCATGGACGACTCGTCCTTCGCCGCGAGCTTGGTGCCCTTGTAGAGCCCGTCCCCCGCGTCGAGGCTCGTGCCGTAGACGACGAGCCGCGCCTCGCCGACGCTCCGGCGCCGCCACCACCAGTCGTGGTTCCTGAGGAGGCCGGGGTAGGCCCATTCGAGGAGCGACCTGTCGCCGTGCCGGGCGGCGAGCGACCAGACGACGAATGACAGGATGGGCGGCTGCGACCGGTCGAGCCACTGGTCGTTGCCGGTGACGAGGCAGGGGAAGTTGCCCGCCTCCGTCTGCCAGGCGAAAACCGCCTCGAGGTTCTCGCGCGCGCGCTGAAGGTCGGTGAAGCCCCACATCCACGCGTTGAAGACCACGTCGTTGAGCCAGATCCCGAAGCCGCCGAACTTCTGGGCGTTCCAGTAGCGCGTGAGGACGGTGTAGGGGCGGGCGTTGATCCGGTCGTAGACGTGGTTCCACGCCATCACGTCGTGAACGGCACGGAGCGGCCGGTCGGCGGCCTCCTCGGCGCGCGGGGGCACGATGTCGACGGGCGCGTCCGGCAGGGAAGGCCGCCCGCCCACGGCGCCGTCAGGAACGACGCTGACGCGCATCGCGGGCGCTTCCTCGAGGTTGAAGCGCAGCGCGAGGCAGTGGCCGGCGTTGCCGCGCGAGGCGAGGTAGAAGTAGCCCTTCTCCTCGTACTCTTCGGCGAGCGCGCTCAGATCGTCATGGACGGTCACGAGCAGCGGCTTCTTGGCCGCGCTGATCGTGAAGGCCGTCCCGTCCGCCACCGCCAGGAGCGCGCCGTGGTCACGGTCGTAGGTGAGGGCGGCCTCGGGTCCGTGGACGCAGAGCGCGACCCAGAACCTCAGCCCCCACTCGCCGTTGGCGATGGTCGTCCACTCCAGGCTAACGCCGCCGTCGGCGCCGAAGCGGTAGGCGAAGTCGAGGGTGGTGCCGCCGTGCGAGGCGCGGAAGGCGAGGGCGCTGCCATCGAGCGCGCGCTCGCCGAGCGTCAGGTCGGGTCCCATGCCGATGAGGCTGACTTTCCCGACGCGGGCCGAGTAGAGGACCGGCGTGATCGTAAGGCCGCTCGGCAGGTGAACGAGCTCCACCGGCCGCTCCGCGGACCAGGTGCCCCAGCCATCAAGGTTCATCGTGGTGCCCAGGATTGCATGATTTCGGCGGACCGAGCCAGTTCGACCTGCTGGTCGAAGCGTGACGCGAGAAGGCTGAGGGACGCGTCGTGAGAGGGCGCGTCGCAGCTTGCGAGGGCGTCCTCGATGAGGATCACCCGGTGGCCGAGGTCGACGGCCGAGAGGACGGTCGCGAGGACGCAGACGTCGGTCTCGACGCCGCAGACGAGGAGCGTCGCGGGACCGCGCGCCGCCACTCTTGCGGCGAACGCCGGCGCATCGAAGGCGTCGTAGGTGGTCTTGTCGAAGACGTTGGCGGGGTCGGCGAGCTCCGCAAGCTCGGGGTGGAGGTCGAACGGCGCCCGGCCGAGTTTCTCGATCGTCACCCCGTGCCAGCGGCGATAGTAGCGCTGCCAGCTGCCGACCGCGTCGTCGGGCGTTTGCGCAGCGATGAAGCGGGAGAAGAGCGCCTGGCTCGGGCGGGCGGCGACGAGAGTCTTCACCACCGGGAGGATCTCGTTGGAGCCGGCGCAGTACCAGTCGCCCGGCTCCATGAAGACGCGCTGCATGTCGACGCAGACGACCAGGGCATCGTCGGGCACGGCGCCGAACCGCAGGCCGGTCATGGCGCGACGACCATGGTGTCGGCGGCCTTCCAGACGAGGTCGACGGGGCTGCCGGCGGCGATCGGCTCGGCGCCGTAGTTCTGCGCGAAGACGCGGATGGTCTGATCCCCGCGGGTCGCGAGATAGGTGATGCTGTTGCCGGCGAAGATCGCCTCGGCGAGCGTCGCCTCGAGGACGTTCTCGCCGCCCCGCTCGCCGCTGCGGAGGCGAACCTCGATCCGCTCGGGGCGGACCGCGACGGTGATCGGACCCGCCGCCGCGATCGGGTCGCGTGGGGCGAGGAGCGCGCCGCAGGGGAGGCGGACCGCGCCCGCCTCGGCCTCGCCCTCGAAGAGGTTCGCCTCGCCCAGGAAAGTCGCCGCGAAGGCCGTCGCCGGGCGTTCGTAGACCTCCCGCGGGGCGCCTTCCTGCACCAGCCGCCCATCCCGCAACACGCCGATCCTGTCGCTCAAGGTGAGCGCCTCTTCCTGATCGTGGGTGACGAAGATGGTGGTGATGCCGATCTCCCGCTGAATGCGCTTCAATTCCACCTGCATGCCGGTTCGGAGCGCCTTGTCTAGCGCGCTCAATGGCTCGTCGAGGAGGAGGACGCGCGGGCGGATCACGGTGGCCCGGGCGAGGGCGACGCGCTGGCGCTGGCCGCCGGAGAGCTCCTTCGGCCGGCGCTTCTCGAGGCCGGTGAGGCGGACGAGGTCGAGCGCCTCGCCCACCCGTCGGCGGATCTCGCTCCGCGGAAGCCCGCGCACGGTGAGGCCGAAGGCGACGTTGTCGAACACGTTCATGTTGGGGAAGAGGGCGTAGCTCTGGAACATCATGCCGATGTCGCGCTTCTCGGTCGGCAGGCGCTCGACCGGCTCGCCGCCGATCGCGACGCGGCCTTCGTCCGGGAACTCGAACCCTGCGACGACGCGCAGGAGGGTGGTCTTGCCGCTGCCCGACGGGCCGAGGAGGCCGTAGAACCCGCCGTCCGCGAAGGAGATCGTCACGTCGTCCAGCGCGTAGATGGGGCCGTAGCGCTTGGTGACGTGGCTGACCTCGACGCCGGCCATCAGCGCGTCCCTCCGAACCGGTAGAACCGCGCCACGGTGAACAGCATCACCATCGAGGCGACGATGACGATGGTGGAGATGGCGTTGATCTCCGGCGTGAAGCCCTTGCGGATCGCGGTGTAGATCTCGACCGGGAGCGTCGACACCCCGGGGACGGCGAGGAAATAGGAGATCACGAACTGGTCGAACGACACCGCGAACGCGAAGAGCGCCGCGGCGACGATGCCCGGCGTGAGGAAGGGGAGCGTCACGTAGCGCGCCACCTGCCAGGGGCTCGCCCCGAGCGAACGGGCGGCCGCCTCGAGGTCCGGGTCGAACGCCCGCAGCCGCGCGCCGACGACGATGATGACGTAGGGGAGGGCGAGCGCCACGTGCCCCAGCACCATCGCATGGAGCCCGCGGCCGATGCCCGTCCAGAAGAAGAACACCAGCATGGCCGTCCCGGTGATGAGCCAGGGGATCGCGATCGGCGGAAACAGAAGAAGCTGCATGATGGCCTTGCCGCGGAACTCGTAGCGGAAGAAGGCGAGCGCCGCCGCGGTGCCGAGGGTGCCGGCGATCATCGTGGTGACGAGCGCGACGACGATGCTGTTGAGCCCGGCGCCGAGGAGGCGCTGGTTGCCGGCGAGCGCCTCGTACCACCTGAGCGACCAGTCGATCGGCAGCGTATAGAACTGTGAGGCGTTGAACGACATCGCCGCCATCACCGCGATCGGCGCGTAGAGGAAGACGAGGACGAGGACGAGGTAGACCCTGCCGAGGAGCCCCAGCATCACGTCGCCCTCCGTAAAACGGGCGCGAACAGGGCGAAGATGACGAGGACGCAGGCGAGCAGGATGAACGACAGCGCCGCGCCGAGCGGCCAGTTAAAGACGGCGGTGAACTGATCCTCGATGACGGTGCCGATGAAGGTGCCCTGCGGCCCGCCGAGGATGCGCGGCTCCATGAACGAGCCGATCACGGGAATGAAGATCAGCACCGCGCCGGCGGCGAGCCCCGGGATCGAGAGGGGGATCACGATGCGGCGCAGGATCGTGAACCAGCCGGCGCCGAGCGAGCGGGCCGCGTCGATGAGGTCGTCGTCGATCGCCTGGAGCGAGATGTAGAGCGTCAGGATCATGTAGGGCAGGTACGAGTGGACGAGCCCGATCACCACCGCCGTGTAGGTGAACATGAGGTCGAGCGAGCCCGCGCCGGGGGAGACCGTGCCGATCGCGCGCTCGAGGATGCCGTTGCCGCGCAGGACCATGGTCCAGGAGAAGACCCGGACCAGCGCGTTGCTCCAGAACGGGATGACGATGAGGATGAAGAGCGCCTCGCGCCAGCGGCCTTTGATGGTCTTCGCGAGGACGTAGGCGCAGGGGAAGCCGAGGAGGATGCAGATGAGGACGACCTCCGCGCCGAGCCTCAGCGAGCGCAGGAGGAGCGTCGCGTAGAAGTCCTTCTCGAGGAAGGTGCGGTAGTGCTGGAGCGTGAACTCTCCCGTGCGGCCGGCCATCGGCGCCTCGCTCAGGACGCTGAAGTAGAGCATCGCGAGGATCGGCAGGAACACCGCGACGGTGAGCCAGACGTAGGCCGGCCCGGTCAGCGTCGCGATGGCGCGCGCGTTGGAGGGCGCGCGCACCGCCCGTGTCGGCGCGGCGCCAGCCGCTTCGGCGGCATTCATCGCGCGATGGGCGACGGCCCGATTACTGCTGGAAGTACGTCTTCGTCTCCTGCCAGAGCTCGAGCATCTTCGCCCGCATGTCGTCCTCGATCGGTCCCATGAACCGGAGCTTCGCGGAGACTTCCGGGTTGCCGAGGACGGCGCGGTTGAAGGCGTCCTCCGGGAGCTCAGCCATTGCCTTCGCGTTGGCGGAGGCTGGTGCGCCCACGTCGGTGTCCCACATCACGTAGAACTCGGGGTCGACCATCCAGTCGATGAACTGGTGCGCTGCTTCGGCGTGGGGGGCGTCGGTCGGGATCGACAGGCCGTCGAGCCAGCCGATGGCGCCCTCCTCGGGGATCACGAACGAGACGGGGAGCCCGAAATTGTTGGCCGACCGCGCGGCCGATCCGCTCCAGTAGGTGGCGGCGTCGAACTCGCCCGATGCCATGTACTGGTTCCAGTCGTTCTCGGAAGTCCAGAACGTGCGGATCTGCGGCTTCAGCGCCCGGAGCTTCTCGCGGATCGCGTCGAGGTCTTCGGGGGCGTTGATGTCCTGGCCGAGAGCGATGGCGGCGAGCTGAACCGCCTCCACCGCGTCGTCGCGCCATCCAATCCGACCCTGCAGCTCGTCGGACCAGAGAACCTCGATGGAATCGACGCCTTCCGGCATCTTCTCGGTGTTCACCGCGAACGAGGTCGCACCCCACACCCACGGGACGCCGTACTGTTCGCCCTCGCTCGTGAGGTTCGGGCTCTCCCGCATCTCCGCGATGAGATCGTCCGAGTGAGAGATCTGCGACATGTCGACGGGCTGGATCAGGCCTTCCTCGATCGCCTGCGGTGTGTAGGCGCTGTTGATGAGGACGACGTCGTAGACGCCCGGGTTCGTCCGCAGCTTCGTCAGCATCTCCTGTTCGGAGTTGAAGTACTCGTGCGCGACGGTGTGGCCGGTCGCTTCGGTGAACGCCTCGACGGCCCACGGCTCGTCGGTGCCGTAGCCCTGCCAGTTCAGGACGCGGATCGTGTCGGCGCTGGCAATCGTGGTGCCGACCATCACGATCGCGAGGGCGAGGAGGCTCGAACCGCACCGTGGCTGCATGTCATCATCCCTTGGGCGAGCGACGCGGGCCGGCCTGCCGATCGGGAGATCGCGGCGGCGGCCCTTGATTTTCGCCGCCAACTTTCGGCGCCCGGGGCGGTGAAGTCAACCGAAGGAAGCTGCCGAATGCGGGCCGTTCGACGGATCGGCCGCCATCGGTCGACGCCCGCCCGCGGCTTCTAACGAAATAGATTCCAAGGTAGGAGGCTGTAGGGGTCTTGACCGAAACCTCCGAGTGCGCGCTTGCATTCCTTCCTCACGGCCGCGCGGTTCGCCCGCGCTGGCATCGATGCCCGTGGCCGCAATTGCGCTCATTCCGTCACCCCTCGCCGATCGGCGAGGCGAGCCGGGAAAGGATCAATTCATGGACGAACGATCGAACCAAACGTCGGCCAGGCCGATCTCGCCCGACACGACCCTCACCAACCGGCAGGGTCACCCCGTACACAACAACCAGTCACAGCGCACGGTGGGTGCGCGCGGGCCGGCGACCCTCGAAAACTACCAATTCCTCGAGAAGATCTCCCACTTCGACCGCGAGCGGATCCCGGAGCGCGTGGTGCACGCGCGCGGCTTCGTCTGCTACGGCGAGCTCGAGGCGACCGGCATGATCGGCGACGAGCCCGCCTCGAAATATACCCGGGCGAAGCTGTTCCAGGAGCCCGGCAAGAAGACCCCGCTCGCGATCCGCTTCTCGACCGTGATCGGCGGCCGCGATTCATCGGAGGTCGCCCGCGACCCGCGCGGCTTCGCGGTGAAGTTCTACACCGAGGACGGCAACTGGGACCTCGTCGGCAACAACCTCGCGGTGTTCTTCATCCGCGACGCGATCAAGTTCCCGGACGTGATCCACTCGCTGAAGCCCGATCCCGTGACGTTCCGCCAGGAGCCGAACCGGATCTTCGACTTCATGAGCCAGACGCCCGAGTCCATGAACATGCTCATGAACCTCTTCTCGCCGCGCGGAATCCCCGCGAATTACCGGCACATGGAGGGATTCGGCGTCAACACCTACAAGATGGTGAACGCCGCCGGCGACACGGTGCTGGTGAAGTACCACTTCCACCCGCAGCAGGGCGTCGCGAGCCTCACGCCGGAGGAGGCGGCGAAGGTGCAGGGGAGCGACCTCGGATCGGCCTCGAAGGACCTCTTCATGGCGATCGAGAAGGGGGACTACCCGAAGTGGGACATGTTCGTGCAGATCATGGAGGATCATGATCACCCCGAACTCGACTGGGACCCGCTCGACGACACGAAGGTCTGGCCGGAGCGCGACTTCCCGCTCCGCAAGATCGGCACCATGACGCTCAACCGCAACGTCGCTGACTTCTTCGACGAGAACGAGCAGATCGCGATGGGGACGGGCGTCCTCGTCGACGGGCTCGACTTCTCCGACGACAAGATGCTGGTCGGCCGCACGTTCTCCTACTCCGACACGCAGCGTTACCGCGTCGGGCCGAATTACCTGCAGCTCCCGGTGAACCAGCCGAAGAACGCGGCGGTGGCGACCAACCAGTCCGGCGGGCAGATGTCCTACGGGCGCGATCTCCACCCGAAGCAGAACCCCAGCGTCAACTACGAGCCGTCGATCCACAACGGCCTCCACGAGGCGCGGGAGGATGCCCCGAACAACCAGCCCGAGATCACGGGCCGGCTGACGCGCGCCGTGCTCGACCGGCGCAACGACTATGTGCAGGCGCGGGCGCGGTTCTGCACCATCATGGACTGGGAGCGGGACGACCTCGTCTCCACCATGGTGACGATGCTCTCGCAGTGCGAGCGCGACGTGCAGGAGCGGATGATCTGGCACTTCTTCCTGATCCATGACGACCTCGGCCGCCGCGTCGGCGAGGGGATCGGGATCTCGGCGAACGACGTGAAGGGGATGGCGCCGCTCGCCAAGCAGGTCCTCACCGAGGAGGACCAGAAGCGCCTCAAGAGCCTCGGCAACAACGGCGATACGATCGACGCGTCGAAGTACGGCGCGTGGACGAGCTCGGTCGAGAACCGCAAGGCGACGGCCGAGGAGGTCCTCGGCATGCAAGAGGCAATGAAGAAGAGCATGATGGGGCAGGCCGCCGAGTAAGCGGCGTTCCCGATCGCTTGGATGGCGGGGCGGCAAGGCCGGGGGCTCACCTCGGACTTGCCGCCCAGTTTGATTCTGGGCGCGCGTTGGCGCCAGTTGCCTTTCCGCTATTCCTCGATCGTCCGGTTCGAAGTCAGGATCGCGCTGATGAACTCCGGGACGCCGAGCCCGCCTTGGACCTTGGCGAGGAGAGCGGCCTCCGCCGTGCGGACGGCCTCGAGACTCTTGAGCACCGCCTCCGCCCGCTCCTGCGGGACGATCACCACGCCGTCGTCGTCGGCGATCACGATGTCGCCGGAGCGGATCGTGACGGCGCCGATCACCACCGGGAAGCCGACAATACCGGGGCCGTTGCGGGCCGGAGAGTTCGGCGTCAGCCCGCCGCTGTAGACCGGCAGGCCGACCGACAGGATTCCCGCCTTGTCGCGCACCGCGCTGTCGGTGACGAAGCCCACCGCGCCGAGGTTCTTGGCCATCCCCACCAAGAGGTCGCCGGTGATCGCGGTCTCGGTGAACCCGTCGGACGCGGCGACCAGGAAGTCACCCTCCTTCAGGAGATCGAGCGAGGCGAAGAGGCCGAGATTGTCGCTCGGGCGGGAATAGGACGTGATGGCGACGCCGACCGTCGTCCCGCCGGGCGCGAGGGGCTTGATGCGGGCGGGCAGGGCGCCGTGGCCGTCCATCGCATCGACCACGTTGCCGGTCTGTGCCCCCGCGAAGGCGGCGACGATCTCTGCCGCGGGCCGGGTGAATCCCCGTTTGACGCGCAGGACGGGAGGATCTTCGATCATTCCGCAATCTCTCTCATGGGATGGGAGCGGGGCGTCGCGGCGAGGGCCGGCGGCTGCATCAGCACGGTACGGTCGATGTCGGCGACGGTGGTGAAGCCGCACAGCCCGATCGCCCGGTCGAATTCGGTCCGGTAGATCTCGAGGACGCGTGACACGCCGGCCTCTCCGGCCACGGCGAGCCCCCAGAGCTGCGGCCGCCCGACAAGGCATGCCGTCGCCCCGAGGGCGAGCGCCTTCACGATGTCGCCGCCGCGCCTGACGCCGCCGTCGACGAGGACCGGGATCGCGCCGGCCGCCGCCTCGGCGATCGCGGGAAGCACCTCGATCGGCGCCGCCGCACCGTCGAGCTGCCGGCCGCCATGGTTCGAGACGATGATCCCGTCGACCCCGCGCCGGACCGCCTCGGCGGCATCGTCCGGGTGCATCACGCCCTTCAGGATGAGCGGGCCGTCCCAGAGGCGGCGGAGGTCGTCGACATCACGCCAGCTCATCCCCGGGTCGAGCATGCCGCCCATTTTGCCCGCAAGCGCCGCAGCGTTCACCGGCTCGCCCGGGCGGACGTAGTTGCCGAAGGTGATTTTCGGCAGCTCGCGGCGCATGCGCCAGAGCCACTCCGCCCGGGTGAGCGTGTCGGCGATCCCCGCGAAGCCGGGCCTCGGCGGGATGGTGAAGCCGTTCCGGACGTCGCGCTCGCGATTGCCGAGGAGCTGATTGTCGATCGTGAGGACGAGGGCGTGGTAGCCGGCCGCCTTCGCCCGCTCGGTGAGCTCGCGCGTGAAGCCGCGGTCCTTGTAGATGAAGACCTGCATCCAGCGCGGCGTGGCGCCGGTCTCGGCGACCTCCTCGAGCGTCGCCACCGAGCCGTGGCTGAGGCAGACGCCGACGCCCGCTTGGTGGGCCGCCCGCGCGGTGCAGCACTCGCCGCCCGGCCAGAAGAGGCCGGCGAGGCCCGTCGGGCCCACCATGAGCGGCATCGAGAGGCGATGGCCGAAGAGGGTGATCGAGGTGTCGCGCGTGGCGGCGCCGCGGAGGGGGCGGGGGAGGAGGGCGATCTCCCGCATCGCCGCCTCGTTGCGGCGGAGGGTCGTCTCGGTCTCCGCCCCGCCGTCGGCGAAATCGAAGACGGCGCGGGGGAGGACGCTGCGGGCGAGGTCGCGCATGGCGTCGACGCTCACCGCCCGGCGCTGCCAGTTCTTCACCGCTGCGGCTCCGGCGCAGCGGCGCTCATGCGTCGAGACGGTAAAAGGCGATGGCGTTGTCGCGGAAGAGCCTCCGCCGCTCGTCCGCCGAGGCATCGGCGACGATCGTGTCCACCACCTCGACCCAGCGGGGATAGGGGGCGGCGAGCTCCAGGACGTGCCAGTCGCCGCCGTACATCGAGCGCTCGAAGCCGAAGCAGTCGAGCGAATGCTCCACGTAAGGGCGGATCTCGTCGAAGGTCCAGTTCGCGTGGTCGGCTTCGGTCACGACGCCTGAGATCTTGCACCAGACGTTGTGGAGGCCCGCGAGGGTCTTCATGTTTTCCCGCCACGGTCCCGGGTCCACGCGCTCGCGGATGCCGGGCTTGCCGATGTGGTCGAGGACGAAGCGCACGTCAGGGGTCCGCCGCACCATCTCGATCACGTTCGGCAGGTGATGGTGGAAGACGCAGATGTCGAAGGCGAGATCGCGGGCCGCGAGGAGGGAGAGACCCTCGAGGAAGTCCGGCCGGAGGCAGAAGTCGGGGTCCGGCTGGGTCTGGATCAGGCGCCGGATGGCGCGGAGCTCCTTCACTTCGCCAAGCGCGTCGAGGTCCTCCGCGACCGCGGCGCCCTTCTCGAGCCGGGCGCAGGCGACGATCCCCTGCAGCCGCGGGTCCTTCTTGGCGAGGCTCGAGACCCAGCGCGCCTCGTCGATCTCTTGCGGCGCGTCGACGTCGACCTCCACGAACACGAAGCGGTCGATCTCGTAGGGCGCGGCGGCCTCCGTCAGGTGCTGCGGAAGGACCTCTCGGCTGAGGCTCGGCGCGCCCGCCGTCCAGGAGTAGCCGAACCGGCCGGGGTCGGCGAGGTGGACGTGGCTGTCGACGATCGGGAAGTTGATCATGGTTCGCCTTTCTCCCTTCCTGCCCGCGCGCCGAGCGGGGTGCAGCGCGCGGGGGCCGCGTCAGAGCGCGCGGTTGGTCCGGCCGTCGAAGATCGACGCGCGGGCCATGTTGACGTCGAGGTCGACCGTCTCGCCCGGGCCGCTCACGTCGTGCGCCTCGAGCTCGGCGACGACGGGCTCGCCGGCGAGGCGGAACGTCGCGTAGCTCCGCGCGCCCGTCGGCTGGACGAGGTCGATCTTGGCCCGGTAGCGCTCGCAGCCTGGTGCCGGCTCCGGCCCGCGGGCGCGGCTGAGGTGCTCCGGTCGCAGCCCGAGGAGGACCGGCTGGCCGTTCGCCGCGCCGTTGAGGTTGCGGCTCTCGCCGACGGGGAGGAGGGTGTCGCCGAGGCGGATTGCATCGCCGTTGCCGGAGCGGGCGAGGGTGCCGGGGAGGAAGCTCATCCGCGGCGAGCCGAGGAAGCCGGCGACGAAGGTCGAGACCGGGCGCTCGAAGAGGTCGAGCGGGGCGCCTTGCTGCTCGATGATGCCGTCCTTCATGAGGACGATCCGGTCGGCGAGGGTCATCGCCTCGATCTGGTCGTGGGTGACGTAGACCATCGTCGTCGCGATCTCCTGGTGGAGGCGCTTGATCTCGCTCCGCATCTCGTCCCGAAGCTGGGCGTCGAGGTTGGAGAGCGGCTCGTCGAACAGGAAGACGCGCGGGTTGCGCACGATGGCGCGGCCGATCGCGACGCGCTGGCGCTGGCCGCCCGAGAGCTGGCGCGGGTAGCGGTCGAGGAGCTGCGTGATGCCGAGCATCTTCGCCGCCTCCGCCACGCGGGCCGCGATCTCGGCCTTCGGCATCTTCCGCGCCTTCAGGCTGAAGCCGATGTTCTTCGCCACCGTCATGTGCGGGTAGAGGGCGTAGTCCTGGAACACCATCGCGACGTCACGGTCGCGGGGGCGGTGGTCGTTCACCACCTCGCCGCCGATCTCGATGGTCCCCTCGGAGGCCTCCTCGAGGCCCGCGATGGTGCGCAGGAGCGTGCTCTTGCCGCAGCCCGAGGGGCCGACGAGGACGGTGAACTCACCGTCCGGGATGTCGAGGTCGACCCCGCGCACGGCCGGGTGCTGGCCGTAGCGCTTGTGGAGCCCAGTGATGCGTAGTCCGGCCATTTAAGAAGTCCCTAGCCGCGCACGGCGCCGAGCGTGAGCCCGCGCACGAGATGTCGTTGGACGAGGACGCCGAGGAGGATCGACGGTCCGAGCGAGACGATGGCGAGCGCGGCGGCTTCGCCGTACTGCGCGCCCTGGAAGCCGATGAAGGAACGGAACACGGTCGGCAGCGTGAAGGCGGTCCGGCTCGTGAGGATGAGGGCGAAGAAGAACTCCGTCCAACAGGCGATGAAGGCGAAGACGGCGGCGGCGACGATGCCGGGCATCGCGAGCGGCACCGCGACGGTCCAGAACGCCCGCCACTGGGTGCAGCCGTCCACCAGCGCCGCCTCCTCCATGGAGCGCGGCATCCCGCGGAAGTAGGCGAACATCATCCACACCGAGACGGGGAGGGTGAACACCACGTAGGCGAGGATGAGGCCGATGTGCGTGTCGTAGATGCCGATGTTCCGGTAGATGAGGAAGATCGGCAGGATGATCGCGATCGGCGGCAGGAAGCGCTGCGACAGCACCCAGAACGAGAGGTGCTTGCCGCCCGTGTTGTAGCGGGCGAGGCTGTAGGCCATCAGCATTCCGATGGTGGCCGACAGGACCGTCGCCGACAGCGAGATGATGAGGCTGTTGATGAGCCCTTCGAGCCCCCGGTAGGTGAAGAGCGCGGCCGTGTAGTGGATGAGAGTCGGCTCGTCCGGGAACCACACCGGCGGGATCGCGAGGTAGTCGTCGCTCGGTTTGATGGACGTGTTGAACATCCAATAGAGCGGGAAGAGCACGAAGAGGATGAAGGTCCCGAGGAGCAGGATCCGCCAGACGGACCCCGCGGTGATGCGGCGCCGCCGCCGGGCCGGTGCTGAAGCCGCCATCAGACGCCCTCCACCTTGAGGAGCCGCCGCACCAGGAGCACGATCACGAGGGCGGTGATGATGAGGAAGAGCCAGCTCCCCGCCGTCGCCTGGCTGAGGTGAAACTGCGTGAAGCCGATCGTATAGAGGTAATAGGAGGCGGTGAACGTCTTCGTGCCGGGGCCGCCGCCGGTCATGATGAAGATCGTGTCGAACATGCGGATCGCGTCGAGCAGGCGAAACGTCAGCGCGAGCAGGATCATCGGCGTGAGGTGCGGCAGGGTGATGTACCAGAACGCCTGCCACGGGCTGACGCCGTCGAGCTCGGCGGCCTCGTAGAGGTTGGGCGGGATCGCCGTCAGCCCCGCGAGGAGGATGACGAACATGAACGGCGTCCACTGCCACACGTCGGCGAGGATCAGCGAGAAGTAGAGCCAGGGGCTCTCCGTCAGCCAGCTGATCGTGACGTCGGTGCCGAGGATCTGGCTGAGGATGTAGTTCGTCGGTCCGAACGGGCGCTGGAGGAGGAGCGTCCACGCCTGCCCCACGATCACCGGGCTGATGAAGAGGGGCACGATCAGGATCGACATGACGAGCCCGCGGCCGCGGAAGCTTTTCACCATCACGAGCGCCACGAGCAGGCCGAGGAAGAACTCGATGGCGACGCTCGAACCCGAGAGGAAGGCGGTGACGACGAGCGAATAGCGGCCGATGGGGTCGTCGACGACGCGCTCGAAGTTCTCGAGGCCGACGAAGGCGTGGCCGGGGACCTGGAAGTCGTAGTTGATGAACGAGACGACGAGCGAGAAGAGCAGCGGGTAGATCGAGAACGCCAGGATCAACAGGATCGCCGGCGCGACGAGCAGCCATTTGAAGTTCCTCTCGGACCATCGGCCGAGCGCGGATTGGCGCGGCGGCGCCCCCGCGGCGCGGAAATGAGAGGTGGCGCTGAGCGTCATCGAGGGGTCCTTCTCGGCTCGGAAGCCTCGGGCGTGGCGCGGGAAAACACGCCACGGTCGGTGGGACGGCCCGGCGGGAGCGCCGCCGGGCCGCGGAGCGTCAGTCGAGGGTGACGGCCATGCCGAGCTTCTCGACGGTGTTGTCGGCCGTCGCGCCCGGGAGCTTCAGGAACTCGGCGTAGAACTCCTTCTGCCGGTCGGCGCCGAGGCGGTCGGTCGTGGAGTTCCACTCCGCCGCTGCGGTCTCCAGCGCCTCCATCGGGTCGGCACCGGCCCAGACCGACGTCGCCATCCGGTCGAGGGAGAGGTAGTAGTCCTGAGCGCCCGGGATGATCGGGTCGAGCAGGCCGACGTTCGCGGAGTTGTTGAGGTTGCGCAGGTAATCCTTCGCGTCCGGCCAGAGCGCGCCGTAGAGGTCCGACTTGAAGTGCGACAGGCGGTACGGGTCGCGCAGCGCATAGGGCAGCATCACGCGGGCGAGGGACACCGGCGGCGACGTCACCCACTGCATGAAGAGGTAGGCCGCCTCGGGGTTCGCCGAATCCGCCGAGAGCGACTTGGTGAAGCCCGTCGCGTGTTCCGGGTTGCCCGGCACCACCGCGTAGCCGACCTTGCCGGCGATCTGCGACTGCGGGATGAAGTTGATCGCCGTCGCCGTCTGCGAGTAGTTCGCCGCCATGCGGCCCGTCGGCGGCCACGAGTAGATCATCGCCACCTTGCCGGTGAGGAAGGCCGCCCAGAGCGACACGGCGTCGAGCTCGTTGTTACCGGGGATCGACGCCTCGTTGGCGGCGATCATGTTCTGCAGCGTCTTCAGCCCCTCGGGCGAGGCGATCGCGGCCTGCATGTCGTCGTCGAACAGCTTGCCGCCGTTGGCGCGGAACTGCTGCAGGAAGTCGAACTGGTTGCCCGGGCTGCCCGCCTTGCGGAAGTGGCCCGCGCCGTAGACCTCCGGCCCCATCTGGTCGGTGATGAACTGGGCGATCTGGATGTACTCTTCCCAGGTCTTCGGCGGGGCGAGCTTGGCGCCGAACTTCGCCTGGTACGCCTCCATCATCTTCGGGTCTTCGAAGATGTCCTTGCGGTAGTAGAGGGCGAACATGTCGCCGTCGTCGAAGAAGCCCCAGATCTTGCCCTTGTAGGTCGGCAAGGCCTTGTAGAGTGGGTGGTAGTCGTCGAGATCGGCCGGGTTCATGTACTGCGCGATATAGTCATCGAGCGGCTGGATCACGCCGCCGTCGGCGAGCGAGGGCGTCCAGATCGGCGAGATCTCGAGGACGTCGTAGGAGCCGGACCCGGCGAAGTGCTCCGCCACCGCCTTCGAGTAGAGGTCGGGGAAGGAGAGCTCGGCCACCTGCGTGTTGATGCCGGTGAGGTCCGTCCAGAGCGGCCCCGAGAAGTTGCGCGGGTCGAGCGCCTGGAGCCCGGCCTCGTAGGTCTGGGTGATGGTGACGCCGGAATATTGCTTCGCGGCCTGGACGGCGCGGTAGGCCGAGCCGTCGGTCGGCCCCTCGGTCGACGCCTGAAGGGCGAGGGCCTGCGCCTTGCCGAGCGGCGTCGTCGGGTCGGCGAGTTCCACCGCGCCTTGGGCGAGCACCCACTCCGTCGTCGAGGCGAGCAGGCCGCCGGCGAGCGGCAGCATCCCCGCCATTTGGCCGAAGCGCTTGATGAAGGTCCTGCGGTTCGGCTTGCCGGTCAGCCAGCAGTCGACGTCGTGCGCGAGACCCGCTTCGAACTCGCGCTTTTCGCGATCGTTCATGCATTCCTCCCCGTTGATGCGCCGGCCACAGGCGGGCGGGCGCGGCTTCCTTCCCTTCGGCTCGTTGCGCGGGAGACCCGCGGTCGAGCCGTTCTTTCAGAGCCGCCCCGGCAGTGCCGCGGCGGCTCGTCGTGTCGGCGCCTCAGGAGCCGAAGCGCCGGGCGTAGTCGGCGAGCGCCGCGGTGAACGCGGGGTTCGCGAGGACTTCGCGGTTGACGACGCCGCGCGGCTCCCGGCCGTGCATCACGTCGAGCACCGCCTTCACGTCCGCCGCGCCGTTGCCGGCGAAGCACTGGTCGGTCCAGCACAGCGCGTGCGGCGCGAGGATCACGTTGTCGAGCGTCAGGATCGGGTCGTCGTCGGCCGGCGGCTCGGCTTCGAGGACGTCGAGCCCGGCGCCGGCGATCCCCCGCTCCTGGAGCGCCTTCGTCAGCGCCTTCTGGTCGACGATCGGCCCGCGCGCGGTGTTGATGAGGTAGGCGGTCGGCTTCATCAGCCCGAGCCGCTCGGCGTTGACGATGTGGCGCGTCTCGGCGGTGAGCGGACAGCTGACCGAGAGGACGTCGGACCGGCGGAAGAGCTCCTCGAGGCCGACCAGCTCGATGCCGAGCTCGGCCGCCATCGCCTTCTCGGCAAAGGGGTCGTGCGCAATGAAGGTCATGTCGAACGGCTTTGCCATCCGGAAGACCTCGGCGCCGATGTTGCCGATGCCGAGGGAGCCGAGCGTGCGCCCCACCAGGCCGACGCCCATGTGCTCCGACCGCTGGGCGAACCCCGCCGCCCCCTCGCGGGTGAGGCGGTCCTTCACCATCAGCTTGCCGGTGAGGGCGAGCATCAGCGTGATGACCGACACCGCGACCGGCCGTCGCACGCCGTCGGGCGTGATGACGAGCGCGATCCCGGCCTCGGTGCAGGCCGGAACGTCCACTGTGTCGTAGCCGACGCCGAAGCGGGCGACGACGCGGAGCCGACCGCTCTTCGGCACGCTCTCCGGCGCGAAGCGGTGGATGAGGAGGATGAGCGCGTCGAAATCCTCGAGCTGCTCGGCCCGCAGCGGGTTGGCGGTCTCGAGGAACTCCATCTCGAGGCCAGGCGTGGTGCGCAGCGGCGTCAGGTCGAAGTCGGGGTACGTCGGCGATCCGTCCGGCTGGCGGAAGTCTCCGGAGAGCGCGACGCGGAAGGTGTCCGTCATCGCCCCGCCCTCACTTGCAGCCGGCGCGGAGCTTGCCGACGGCATCGGCAAGGGCCGCGTGGAGCACCCAGACGTCGCCGGAGTAGCAGATAAAGTCGAATCCCTCGCCGTAGATCTCGATGCCCTGCTCCACCGTCGGCACCAGCCGGCCGAGCGACTTGTTGTGCTTCTTGGTCGCAGCGGCGGTCTTCGCGATGGCGTCCTTGAACTTCTGGTTGTCGAACTCGCCGGGGATGCCGAGTGAGGCCGAGAGGTCGAAGTGGCCGACCCAGAGGCAGTCGACCCCTTCGATGGCGGCCATCTCGTCGGCGTTCTCGACGCCCTCCGCCGTCTCGATCTGCACGAAGAGCGTGGTGCGCTTGTTGGCGCTGCCGAGCTTGTCCAGCACCGCGCCCGTCCGGTAGCGGTCGTGGGCGACGCCCAGCGCCACCCCGCGGTTGCCGAGCGGGTGGTACTTCATCGAGTTGATGATCTTCCGCACCTGATCGGCGTTGCCGACCATCGGCAGCATCAGCCCCTCGGCACCCATGTCGAGCGCGCGGGCGATGTGGTGGTACTCGAGCGAGGGCACCCGGACGATGCACGGAAGGTCCGCCGCCTCGAAGTAGCGGATCGCGCTCTTCACCGTCTCGAACCCGAAGCCCGAGTGCTCGAGGTCGAACAGGACGAAGTCGCAGCCGGCCGACTTCAGGATGTGCCCGATCCCGGGCGTCGCGAACTCGACGATGAAGTGGCCGAGCTTTACCGGCTTCGTGCCGGCCATGGCCTTCAGACCATGTTCCTCCATAACCGTCTCTCCCTGGCGCACCGCTCTTCCGGCGGCGGCGCCTCTCGTGTGATCCGTTCTACGTGCCGCACACCAGAGCGCAGCGGATGACGGACTTGTCGTCCACCAGCGGTGCGCTCTCGGCGTTGAAGTGCAAAAAGTGCTCGGTCCTGCAGTGCGCGTCGAAGGACGCTTCGTCGTCGTAGATCTCGTAGAGGATGACGCGGTCCGCCTCGTCGAGCGTGTCGCAGACGTCGAAGCGCCGGCAGCCGGGCTCCCGCTCGACTGAGGCCAAGGCGTTGGCGTCCACCAGGCGGCGGAACTCGGCGTGGGTGCCGGGCTTCAGCCGGAAGTCGACGATGATGACAAAGCCGTTCACCGACGGCCCTCCTTGAGGCTGGTGTAGCGGTCCGCCACGAATTCGAGATGGTCGCGCATGGCGTGCTCGGCGCGGTCCGCGTCATGGGCGGCGACCGCTTCGAAGATGGCGACGTGCGACTGGTAGGCCGTGAGGTCGACGCCCTGGGCGAGGGTGGTCCGCCGCTGCTCGTGGAGCCAGTCCGCCAGCGCAGCGTGGATTGCTGTGAAGATGCGGTTCCGCATGATGAGCGCGAGAACGTAGTGGAAGTCGACGTCGGTGCGCTCGAACTCCTGCAGGTCGCCGATCGTCTCGCGGTTCGCCTCGAGCGCGGCGCGGAGGGCCTCGATGTCCTCGGGGGTCGCATACTGGGCGGCGTGCCGGGCGAGGCCGATCTCGAAGAACAGGCGGGCGCCCTGGAAATCCTGCGCGCCGCCGGGAAGGGCCATCAGATGCCGCGCGGGACCCGCGAGCTGCTCGATCACCACTTGAGGCGTCGGCCGGGTGACGCGGGCGCGCTCGCCGCTCCTCACCTCGACGAGGCCCATCTTGCTGAGGTGGAGGAGGGCCTCGCGGACGGAGGGCCGGCCGACTCCGAAGTGCCGCATCAGCTCGCGCTCTGAGGGGAGGCGCCCGTCGTCGACCATCTCGCCGCGGCGGATCATCTGCTCGAGATGCTCCGCAACGTCTTCGGAGAGCCTGCGCTGACGAACCAGCCTGCCTTCCACGGTGGCGTACCTGTTATACCACCGCGAGGCTAGGCTTGGTTCACGAAGCTGTCAAGCGCGGTTGAACCGCCGTTCACGTCAGTCGATCGAGGTCTCGGGGGCGGGTGCGAGGCGGTAGTCCGCGTGGGGTGGGACGGGGATTTGAGCGATCGTCCGAACGAACGCCGCCCGCTCGGCGCCATCGATCGGGCGGTCGTCGAGCAGCGTCACGAACCCCGCCCAGCGGTGCAACCGTTCGACCTCGACGGCGCCGACGAGGAGCGCCGACCCGGCAACGTCGAACCGGGACTGCCAGAGGCGGAGGACGAGGCGCTGGCGCTCGCCGTCGGGGAGGATCCAGATCTCGTCGGCGGGGCGGCCGAGGTGAAGCTGCGGCATCGGCGGCACCGTCGCGGAGCTTCCGTCCGCGGACACGAGCGCGCTCAGCGCCGCCGCACCCCACCGCGGCGCCCGTGTCCAGCCCGCCTCGGCGAGCGCATTATGGAGCGCCGACCGGTCGCCGAGCCACTGGAGGACGAACGGGGTCTCGACGTCGCCGTCGAACTCCATGCGCCCGGGGCCGACGATGGACCACGCATCGTCCTGCCACTCCGATGCGGCGATCGAGATCGAGAGGTCGCGCGGGTGGTGGAGCGCCCGCGCCGCCTCTCCGTTCAGGACGACGTTCGCGCCGCCGGCGAGGACGAGCGCCGTCGCGACGGTCGCGGCAAGGCCCCTCGGCGCGACGCTGCGCGCCGGCAGAAGGCTTCTGATGAGGGCGAACGCCGCCGTGACCACGATGGCGAGGGCGAGGCCGAGCGCCGCCTCCGACGGAAGCTCCGCCTGGAGATAAACCCCGGCGAACGCGATCACCAAGGCGAGGGTCGAGAGGACGATGGCCGCAGCCCAGCCGGCGCGCCCCCGAAGGGAGCCCGCGACGAGCACCGTCAGAAGGCCGAAGAGGACGAGAGTGTTGGTGAGCTGGATCGAGAGGCCGCCGTCGTCGAGCCCGGGCGTGGAGCGATAGGGGAAGAGCTTCTCGCGATGGGCGCTCACGATGGGGACGATGACCCAGGGCAGCGCGATGGCCGTCGTGAAGAGGCTGGCAACCAGCCAGCTCCGCCGCCACAGGAGCCAGGCCACGACGGCGGCTGCGACGGCGACGAGGACGAGCGCGTCGCCGAGCATCGCGAAGAGGATCATCACGGAATCGACCGCCGGCGTCCGGAACGATTGCAGGAAGCGGTCGAGCGCGAGGTCGAGCGTGACGATGTCGCCGCCGTCCCAGACGGCGCCGGTGAGCTCGGCGAAGACGATGACCGCCCCGGTGAGAATGGCGGCCCAGAGAACGACGAGGAGGCCCGTCACGTCGTCGGGAGACAGCGTCCAGGCCACCAGGCGGGCGGCGCGCCCACGGCGAGCGGCGACCCACCGGTACGCCGTCTTTCGCAGGCGCTGGACGTAGCCGAACGTCGCGACCGCCGCGAGCTGCGCGATCCACAGGGCGATCCCGATGAGCACGAGCACCCCCACGAGGATCGCGGCGAGGCGGCCGCCGATCTCGGCGAGGAGCCCCGCCGCGAGCCCAGCGCCGAAGACGTGGAGCGCCGCCCAGACCACGCCGGAGACGCCGTTCGCCGCGGCGAACTTCAGCGGCGGCATGCGCGTGATGCCGGCGAACGTCGGCACCATGGTGCGCACCGCCGGGATGAAGCGGGCGATCGCGACGCTCATCACGCCCCGCGACTCGAAGTAGCGCTCCGCCGTCGCGAAAACGTGGGGGCGGCGGGCGAGGGGGCCCCACTCGGCGATCTTCAGCCCATAGCGCCGGCCGATCCAGTAGGAGGTGAGGTCGCCGGCGATCGTCCCCACCGCCGTCGCGGCGAAGACGACGAAGAGGCCGTGGCCGGACGCGCCGGCGGCGGCCGATACCGCGAGGACGATGGTGATCCCCGGCACGAAAGTGCCGACGATGAGGACCGCCTCGCTCATGGCAAGGAGGGCAACGACGGCCGCGACGGCGAGGGGATTGTTTTGGAGCTGTGTCGTCAGCCAGTCGATCGCGCCAGTCACGTTCCCTCTCCGCTCCGGCGCACCGGCTCTGGAGGAGGAGTAGCGCTGAAGGAGAGCCGAGCAAGGGCCGCAGCGGCATTGCAGCAGGCCGGAAGGCCTCTAACGTGCGGGAAGGCTGGCCTCGATCGGCTCGGTTCGGTCCGGAACGGCCCGCAGCGCGTCGACCGCGGCGCGGCCCGGCATGCCGTCCCACCCGCGGGGGTCGCGGCATTTGGCGGCGGCGGCTGCGGCGGCGAAACGGGCGGCATCGAGGGGCGTGCGGCCTTCGGCGATCGCGAGGGCGTAGCCGCCGTGGAAGACGTCGCCGACGCCGTTGCTGTTGACCGCCTCGACGGGCACCGCGGCGACGTGATGGTGGCGGCCGCCGATCAGCCAGTGCGACCCATCCTCGCCATGCGTGACGCCGAGAACGGCGTCGGGCGGCGCGATCCGGGCGGCTTCTCTCAGCGCCGTCTCGGCCGCATCGACGCCGACGAGCTCTCTCAGGCCCTGGCGCGAGAAGATCGCGTGGTCGGCGAGGGGGACGAGCCGGCGAAGCGCCTCCCCGTCGCCGCCATCGGCGTCGAGCACCGTGGGGATGCCGCGCCGGCGGGCCTCGGCCAGCGCCGCGGCGGCGCCCGAGGGCCAGCGCACATCGGCGAGGAGGGCGTCGAGCGAGGCGACGCGGTGGAGCGGCAAGGGCTCGGGCGCATCGGGGAGGCTGCCGCGGAAGTTCGTGAGCATCCGCTCGCCCGAGGGGTCGATATGGACGACGGAGGTGGCCGTCAGCCCGCCCGGCGCGACGATCACGTGGGCGCGGCTGACGCCGGCGCGCGCGATCTCGGCGAGGACGGCGTGGCCCGTCGCGTCGTCGCCGACGCGGGCCCAGAGCTCGGCCTCACCGCCGAGCGCGGCGATGGCGGCCGCAGCGGTCGCCGCCATGCCGCCGCCCCGCTCGACGTAGCCGCGGGCGACGGACTTCGACGGGCCCGACGGCAGCGCGTCGACGAGGAGGACGCGGTCGAGAACGACACCGCCGACGCAGGCGACGAGCTTGGCCATGGAACGGACCCTGCGCTTCGCGGCGCGCTGACCGCTGGACGAGAGAGCGCCGGACCCGACCCTTCGGTCAAGCCCGGCGCGGGTTAGAGTTCGGGTGGCGCGCCTCAGCGCACCGCGTCGATCTCGGCGGCGGTCGTGACGGACCAGTCCTCGGCGAAGAGGCGGTCGATCGCCGGGCGGACCTTGTCCATGAACCCGGCATAGTCGGGCTCGGTCACGGTCATCCCCTCGGACTTCAGCGTCTCGAGGAGGCGCTCCGAGCTCGCCGCCGACAGCTCCTCACCGTAGGCGAGAGCCTCCTTCGCGGCCTCGTCGATGAGCGCGCGGTGCTCCTCGGAGAGGCCCTCGTACCACTCCTCGTTCACCAGCCAGAGCGAGGTTGCATAGAGGTGGCCGGTCAGCGCGAGGTGGGACTGCGCCTCGTGGAGCTTAAAGGTGTAGATCTGGTCGAACGGTCCGTCCGACGCCTCGACCGTGCCGAGCTTCAGCGAGGTGAAGAGCTCGGGGAGGGCGATCGGCACCACCACCGCGCCGGTCTCCGAGAAGGCCTCGATGAACGGCTTCGACTGGCCCATGCGGATCTTCACGCCCTCGAGGTCCGCGACCGAGTTGATCGGCTTGTTGGACGTGAGGTGGCGATAGCCGCGGCCCATCAGGCCGACGAGGTGCACGCCGTGCTGGTCCTCGAAAATCTCGCGGACCTCGTCACCGAGCTTGCCCTCGAACACCTTGTAGAAGTGGTCGCGGTCGCGGAACACGAAGGGCGCATCGAAGAAGGAGTAGGTCGGCGCGAGGGTCACGATCGGGTAGGTGCCGAACACGCCCATCTCGATTTCGCCGATCTTCAGCGCCTCGAGGTTGTCCTTCTCGCCGCCCATCTGGCCGCCGGCGAAGGTGCGCACTTCGATCTCACCGTTCGAGCGCTCCTCCACCAGCTCGCCGAAGCGCTTGGCGGCCTTCATCATGTCGGTGTCTTCTGTGAACGCGCTCGCGATCTGGATCGTCACGTCCTGCGCGAGCGCCGCCGTCGAGACGGCCACGAGCGAGGCTGCGCCTGCAAACAGCGCGGCGATGGTCTTTGCTGCTGAGCTCACCGAACTCCTCCCGAATTGTTGGTTTCCGTCCCAAGACCGACCGCTCTTGCGGCGGTTGCCTCACGCTTAACGCACTTTCCCACACCAAGCAACGAATTTGGGCATCAAGCGTGCATCGGTCGGGCAAGAGCGTGTTGCATTCTGTGGTTTGATGTGGCTTCCTCTCCGTCGCGACGGCGGTGCGAAAGCCCGCGCGAGGGGAGAAGCCGATGGCGTTTTGCGCGATCCGACGGGAAACGAGGGGCGGGGCGTCTCTGCCGCTCCGCTCATGAGCGGGACAGGGGTCCTGAGCGTGTTCGTCGCCGCGGTGGCGCGCCTCAACAAGGCACTCGGCGTCCTCACGGGGCTGCTCTTCCTCGTCATCCTCCTCCTCGTCGGCGCACAGATCCTCTGCCGCGCGCTCGGCGTCTCGGTGCCGTGGACGGAGGAGGTGAGCCGGCTCCTCTTCGTCTGGCTGATCTATCTCGGCGCGTCCGTCGCCTTCCATGACCGGGCGATGATCGTCATCGACACCGTGCCGCTGATGGCGCCGCGGACGTTCTGGTGGCTGCTGCCGCTCGCGGAGGTGGTCGTCTTCTCCATCGTCGTGTTCCTGTTCTCGGCGAGCCTGCCGATGGTGAGCTCGGCCTGGAACACCTCGCTCTCCACCGTGTCGTGGATCTCGAACGGCTGGGCCTACGTCGCCTTCTCCGTCGCGTTCGCGCTGATGTTCGTCCACGCGCTCGCCCACCTCGCGGCCTTCCTCGTGGCGCGGAAGGCGGCGCGGTCATGATCGCCTATGTCGGCATCCTCTTCATCCTCTTCGCGCTGGCGGTCCCGGTCGCCTTCGCGCTCGCCGGCACGTCGATCCTCGTCACGCTGATCGAGCGCGGGTTCGACTTCAACGCGGGCTTCATGGTCCAGCGCGCCGTCTCGGGTCTCGACAACTTCCTCCTCCTGTCGGTGCCCTTCTTCATCTACACCGGCAAGGTGATGAACGCCGGCGGGATCACGGTGCGCATCTTCCGCTTCGCGAACGCCATGGTCGGCTCGATGCGCGGCGGCCTCGCCCAGGTGAACATCGTCGCGAGCATCATCTTCGCCGGGATGACCGGGACGGCGGTGTCCGACGCCGCCGGCCTCGGCACGGTCGTCATCAAGGGAATGCGCGAGGCGGGCTACAAGGACGACTTCGCCGTCGCCGTCACCGCCGCCTCGTCCACCATCGGCCCGCTGATCCCCCCGTCGGTGCCGCTCGTCATCTATGCGCTGATGACCGGCGTCTCGATTGGCGGCATTCTGCTCGCCGGCCTCGTCCCCGGGCTCCTCATGGGCTTCGCGCTCATGGTCTACGTCGCGATCGTGGCGCGGCGGCGCAATCTTCCCGCCGGCGAGCGCTTCCGCCTGCGCGAACTCCTCGTGAGCTTCGCCTCCGGCTTCCCGGCGCTCCTGACGCCCGTCATCATCCTCGGCGGCATCGTCTCGGGCATTGCAACGCCGACCGAAGCCTCCGCCGTGGCGGCGATCTACGCCTCGATCCTCGCGGTGGTCTTCTACCGCGCGACCACGGTCCGCCAGCTCCTCCACATCTGCCGCGAGACGGCCGTCGACACGGGGACGATCCTCCTCATCGTCTCGATGGCGATGATCTACGGCTACCTCGTCACCCGCGCCGGGATCACCGCGTCGCTGGCGGAGGGGATCGCGAGCGTCTCGACCAACCCGATCGTCGTCAGCCTCCTTCTCGTCGGCATCCTCCTCGTCATCGGCTGCTTCCTCGAGGGGACGGCGGCGATCATCATCCTGTCGCCCGTCCTCCTGCCGGTGATGATCAACGTCGGCATCGACCCGTTGCAGTTCGGCGTCGTCATCGTGCTGACGCTGATGATCGGGCTGCTGACCCCGCCGTTCGGGATGGTGCTCTTCGTCCTCGCCCGGATCTCCGGCGTGCCGCTCCACAGGATCGTCAAGGCGACGCTCCCATTCATCATCCCGCTGCTCATCGTCAACCTTCTGCTCATCGCATTCCCGGGCCTCGTCACGTGGCTCCCGGAGCTGTTGTTGTGATGCATCGAGAGGAAAGCCCTATGCCGTCCACCCTCGCCCAGCCGGTGCAGCGCCTCGCGCCGGTCCTCGCCGTCGCGAGCGAGCACGGCTTCGCCGTCGGCTCCTTCGCGCCCCGCTACACCTCGATGATCCGCCCCATCCTGCGCGCGGGGCAGGCACTCTCCTCGCCGATCATCGTGCAGATCTCGCAGCGCGAGATGCAGCGCTACACCATCACCCCGGCCGAGTTCGGCGAGGCGTTCAGCGCCGCGATGGAGGCCGAGGCGCCGACCGTCCCGGTCGTCCTCCACCTCGACCACACCTTCGAGATCGAGGTGGTCGACGCCGCCATCGACGCGGGCTTCACCTCGGTGATGATGGACGGCTCGGCGCGCCCGTTCGCCGAGAACGTCGCCGTGTCGAAGGAGGCGGCAGAGCTCGCCCATCGTCGCGGCGTCTCGATCGAGGCCGAGCTCGGCAAGATCGGCACCACCGACTACGTCGAGACCGACAAGGACGAGGAGCTCTACACCGACCCGGACGAGGCGGCCGCGTTCGTCGCCGAGACGGGGGTCGACGCGCTCGCCGTCTCGGTCGGGACGGCGCACGGGGCCTACACCGTCCGCCTGCCGACCATCGACTATGACCGCCTGCAGCGAATCCGCCGCGCGACGGGCGTCCACCTCGTCCTCCACGGCGGCTCGGGCGTGCCGCCGCAGATGATCCAGCGCGCGGTGAAGCTCGAGGGCGGCGGCATCAGCAAGGTCAACATCGCGACCGACCTCGAGTACGCCCTCCTCACCGCGCTCGGCCGCACCGAGCGGATGACGAACGAAGAGTGCGAGGCGCTGCCCGAGCCGGAGCGACGGCGCGCCGAGGAGGCGGTAGAAGAGACCGTGACGGAGAAGATCCGCACCTTCCTGCTCTCGGAGGGAAAGGCGCATCTCTTCCAGAGCTAGAAGGGCGGGCAAGGGTGGCGACGGAGGCCGGAGGTCTTCTCCCGAGCGAGCGGCTCAGCGCGCTGAGGGACCGCCTCGTGCGCGCGGGCTCGCTCCGCGTCCTGGACGCTGCGGAGGAGTTCGGCGTCTCGACCGAGACCGTGCGGCGGGACCTGAAGCTCCTCGCGGCCGACGGGGTCGCCGAGCTCGTCCGCGGCGGCGCGCGTCTCAGGGGCGAACGCGGCCAGCCGGCGCGACGGTCGCCGCTGCCCTCGGTCATCGAGCGGGCGGACGTCTGCCGCGCCGAGAAGGACGCGATCGGCCGTGCCGCGGCGGATCTCGTCCGCGACGGCCAGGTCGTCCTCATCGACGGCGGCACCACCGCCGTGGCGCTCGCCCGCCACCTCAAGGACAAGCGCGCGCTCACCGTCATCACCAACAACCTCGTCGTCGTCGGCGAGCTGGCGCACTGCCCGGGCTGGCGCATCAACGTGGTGGGGGGCGAGCTGTCGCCGTCGTCGATGAGCCTTATCGGCCTCACCGCCATCGAGGACCTCAAGGCCGCCGCCGTCGACGTCGCGTTCCTCGGCGCCGCCGGCGTCTCGGTCCATTCGGGCTTCACCAGCGCCGACCGCGTCGAGGCCGAGCTGAAGCGCGTGATGATGACCATCGCCCGCAAGGTGGTCGTCCTCGCCGATCACACGAAGATGGAGACGAGCGGCTTCTCCACCTTCGCGACGCCGTCCGACATCGACGTCCTCGTCACCTCGCGCGGCGCCGCGACCGAGGTCCTGCATCCCTTCCGCGCCGCCGGCGTCGACATCATCATCGCCGACTGACGGTCGGCCAACCATGGAGCTCATCGTGAGCCAGCACCGCTTGGCCGTCCTCCACACGGTCGCCTTCCTCGCCGAGCGCTTCAAGGGGATGATCGCCGAGCGCTACCCCGGCCTCGACACGTTCCACATGCTCGACGAGAGCCTCCTCCAGGATCTCATCCGGCACGGCCCTTCGAAGGCGCTCGAAACCCGCGTCGTCGATTTCGCGCGCCTCGCCGAACGGGACGGCGCGACGGCGATCCTCTTCACCTGCTCGTCGACCTCGCCGATCATCGACATCGCGCGCGAGGCGGTCTCGGTGCCGATCGTGAAGGTGGACGACGCGATGGCCGACATCGCCGTGCGGTCCGGCGCGCGGATTGGGATCGTCTGCACCACGCCGAGCACCAAGGGGCCGAGCGCCGATCTCATCCGGAGCCACGCGGCCGCGCAGGGCAAGGCCGTGGAGATCGACGTGGAGCTGCGCGAGGAGGCCTACAAGGCGCTCGTCGCCGGCGACCGGGAGACCCACGACCGCATCGTCACCGAGACGGCGCTGAAGCTCGCCGAAGACCACGACGTGATCGTGCTGGCGCAGGCCTCGCTCGCGCACCTTCAGCCGGCGCTCGCCGCCGCGACGCCCGTTCCGGTGCTCGCGAGCCCGGAGACGTGCCTCGCCGCACTCGGCGAGCGGATCGGCTACCGCGCGGACTGACGCCGATCAGGTGCGCTCCCGCGGCTCCGCGCGCAGGAAGTTGAAGTCGCAGCCGTCCTCCGCCTGGAGCACCTCGTCGAAATAGAGCTTGGCGTAGCCGCGCGTGGCGCCGACGTGCGGCGGCGGGGTCCATTCCGCGCGGCGGCGGGCGAGCTCGTCCTCGTCCACCTCGAGGTGAAGGCGCCCGGCCTCCACGTCGAGCTCGATCATGTCGCCGTCGCGCACCAGCGCGAGCGGGCCGCCGACCGCCGCCTCCGGCGAGACGTGGAGCACGATGGCGCCGAACGCCGTCCCGCTCATCCGCGCGTCGGAGATGCGGACCATGTCCTTCACCCCCGCCGCGGCGAGCTTCTTCGGGATCGGGATATAACCCGCCTCGGGCATGCCCGGCCCGCCTTTGGGGCCGGCGTTCTGGAGGACGAGCACGTCGTCCGCGGCGACGTCGAGACCCGGCGCGTCGAGCCGCTCGGCCATGTCGGCGAGGGATGAGAACACCACCGCCCGGCCGCGGTGCTTCAGAAGCGCCTTCGTCGCCGCGCCCTGTTTGATGATCGCGCCGTTCGGGGCGAGGTTGCCGCTGAGGCGGCGGATCCCGCCGCCGGAGTGGATCGGATCGGAGAGCGGGCGGACGGCGTCCTGCGGCCAGGGCTCGGGCGCGGCGTCGATCTCCTCGCCGAGCGTGCGCCCCGTGACCGTGATGCAGTCGCGGTCGAGGAGGTGGGCGATTTCGCGCAGCACCGTCACCAAGCCGCCGGCCTTGAAGAGATCCTCCATGTAGTGCGCGCCGGAGGGCTTGAGGTCGACGAGGATCGGCGTCTCGGCGCCGAGCCGGTCGAGCTCGCCGAGGTCGAGATTGATCCCGAGACGGCCCGCGATCGCGGCGAGGTGGACGACGCCGTTGGTGGACCCGCCGACCGCCTGGAGGATCCGCAGCGCATTCGTCAGCGCCGGCGGGGTCATGATCTCCGTCGGGCGGAGGCCCTCCTCTGCGATAGCGACGGCGCGGGTGCCCGTCGCCTCCGCATGGCGCATCCGGTCGGCGTGGACGGCGGGGATCGCCGCGCCGCCCGGGAGCATCATCCCCATGGCCTCGGCGACGAGCGCCATGGTGCTCGCCGTCCCCATCACCATGCAGGTGCCGGGGCCGGGGGCGAGCTTGCCCGAGATCTCGTTGATCTCCGCCTCCGAGATCCGCCCCGCGCGGTGCTCTGCCCACAGCCGCCGGCAGTCGGTGCAGGCGCCGAGCCGCTCGCCGCGGTAGCTCCCGGTGATCATCGGCCCCGTCACCGTGAGGATCGCCGGCACGTCCGCGCTGGCGGCGCCCATCAGGAGCGCCGGCACCGTCTTGTCGCAGCCGCCGATGAGGACCACTGCGTCCATCGGCTGGGCGCGGATCATCTCCTCGACGTCCATCGCCATCAGGTTGCGGACGTACATGCTGGTGGGGTTCGAGAACGCCTCGTGCATCGAGATCACGGGGAACTCGATCGGCAAGCCGCCGGCGAGCATGATGCCGCGCTTCAGCGCCTCGATGATGTCCGGCACGTTGCGGTGGCAGGCGTTGTAGCCGGAGTAGGTGTCGGTGATGCCGATGATCGGTCGCTCGAGCGCGTCGTCCGAGTAGCCCATCGCCTTGATGAACGCCTTGCGCAGGAAGAGCGAGAACCCCGCGTCGCCATAGGTGGCGAGCGCCTTGCGCATTCCCTTCGGACGGTCGGTCATCTCGCGGCTCACTCCTCGCATCGGCCTTGGCAGGCGGACCTTACGCGTCCTGCCGCGCCGGGGCGAGGGAGGCGCCGCCCGAGTGCTTTCGCTCCCTGCGCGGAGGATGCGTTCTCAGTACGGAAGCCCGGTGTACGCCTCGGCGAGCGCCGACTGTGCCGCCGTCGACCGGGCGATGAAGTCGAGCTCGCTCTCCTGGATCCGCTGGTCGAAGTCGGACTGGGTGGGGAAGCGGTGGAGGAGCGTCGTCATCCACCACGAAAAGCGCACTGCCTGCCAGACGCGGGCGAGGGCGGTCGCCGAGTAGGCCTCGAGCAAGGCGCCGTCGCCATGGCGGAGAGCGGCGATGAGCGCCTCGGAGAGGTAGTGGACGTCGGCGATGGCGAGGTTCAGCCCCTTGGCCCCCGTCGGCGGGACGATGTGCGCCGCATCCCCGGCGAGGAACAGCCGCCCCCAGCGCATCGGCTCGGCGACGAAGCTCCTGAGCGGGGCAATGGACTTTTCGATCGCCGGCCCGGTCTCCATCGCCTCGGCCACCTCGGCCACCTCGGCCGGAAGGCGGCGGCGGACCTCGTCCCAGAAGGCAGCGTCGGGCCAGTCCTCGACGCGGGCGTCCGACGGGACCTGGATGTAGTAGCGCGACAGGCGCCGCGTCCGCATCGAGGCGAGGGCGAAGCCGCGCGGGTGGTTGGCGTAGATGAGCTCGGCGGCAGCCGGCGCGGTCTCGGAGAGGACGCCGAGCCAGCCGAACGGGTAGACGCGCTCGTACTCCCGGCGAGCCCCCTCGGGGATCGTGCGGCGGGAGACGCCGTGGAACCCGTCGCAGCCGGCGATGTAGGCGCAGTCGACCCGGTGCTCCGCTCCGCCCTGCCGATAGGTGACGTAGGGCCGCTCGCCGTCGATGTCGTGGAGGGTGACGTCCTCCGCCTCGGTCACGATCGTCGCGCCGAGCGCGTCCTGCGCCTCATAGAGGTCGCGCGTCAGCTCGGTCTGCCCCCACACCATCACGGCGCGGCCGATGGTGGCGCTGAAGTCGACCCGGAACTGCCGGTTCTCGAGGCCGAGGGCGACGCCGTGGTGCACCTCGCCGTGCCGGTCCATCCGCGCGCCCACGCCGGCGCGGCGCAGCGTCTCGACCGAGCCCCATTCAAGGACGCCGGCGCGGATCCGCGACAGCACGTGCTCGCGCGACCGCCGCTCGATCACCACGGTCGCGACCCCCGCACGCATCAGAAGCTGCGAGGTGAGGAGCCCCGCCGGTCCGCCGCCGATGATGGCAACCTCTGTCCGCATAAGCTCCTTTCGCGCGGTTCGCAGCGCTCGTCGAGCGGCATCTCAGCGAAGGCTGGCCGTCTCGCGCCATGCGGTGCCTGCGACCATGCCGACCTAGGCTTTCTCGACCCTGCCCACTTCACGCGGGTCTCCACGCGCGCCACATCCATGCGTTCGACCGAATTCCGCGCGCGCCTCTGCGCGATGGACCGAACGTGGCCCCGTCCGCAGCGTTGACCGGAGGCCCGGCCCATCCCGCCTTTGGCGAGTACCGCCTTGCGTCAAGGATCTCTATGCCCCCTCGCCCGATCGAGCCCGACGAGCACGTCCCACCGCCCGAGCGCGAGCCCTTCCAGGGGCTCTACCGCCCGTTCGAGGCGATGGTGGATGTCTTCGGCCCCTACGACGACACGCAGCCGCCGAGGACCCTCTCGGACTTCCTGCGCTGGAGCCTCAAGGACGTTCGCGGCCCCATCGCCCTCCTCGCCTTCTTCTCCATCGCGCTCGGCATCGCGGAGGCGGGCGTCTTCTACCTCGTCGGCCGCCTCGTCGACCGGGCGACCACCGTCGGCCCGGAGGACTTCTTCGCCGCCGAATGGCCCTGGCTCGCGCTCCTCGCCTTCGGGGTGATCGTGGCGAAGCCGATCGCGCAGCTCGGCAACAACGCGATGACCTCGCTCGCCCTCGGCCCCGGCCTCAACCCGATGACCATCTGGCGCCTGCACCGCCACGTCCTCGGCCAGGCGATGCGCTACTTCGAGGAAGACTTCACCGGCCGCATCGCCCAGAAAGAGACGCAGACGGCGAACGCGCTGACGACGGTGTTGATCGACACCATCACCACCACCGGCCTCCTCGTCTCGTACCTCGTCGGCATATCGGTGGCGCTCGGCGCGGCGGAGCCCTGGCTCGCCGTCGCAATCATCCTCTGGACGGCGGCGTTCGCTTGGGCGCTCGTCTGGTCCGTGCCGCGCATCCGCGCTCACGCCAAGGCGCGGGCGGCGGCACGAGCGATGGTGACGGGCCAGCTCGTCGACAGCCTCAGCCACATCAAAACGGTGAAGCTCTTCGCCCACTCCGAGCGGGAGGAGGCGGCCGCCCGCAAGGCGCTGACCGACTTCCGCGAGCGCGGCCTCGGCTTCGGCCGCTCGCTGATGGCGATGCGCACGATCCTCGCCATCCTCAACATCCTCGTCATGGTGGGGGTGATCGGCGGCGCGCTCTTCTTCTGGCATCTCGGCTCGGTGACGGTGGGCGTCGTCACCATGGCGGCGATGATGTCGCTCCGCCTGACGCAGATGTCCGGGTGGATGAGCCAGTCGGCGCTCTCGATCTTCTCCGAACTCGGCACGATCGAGGACGGCGCGGTCACCCTCTCGCCCGCCCACGAGGTGACGGACCGGCCGGCGGCGCGCGCGCTGCCCCAACCGGTGCGGGGAGACGTGCGGTTCGACCACGTCACCTTCGGCTACGGGCGCGAGAAGGGCGGCGTCCGGGACTTCGAGCTTCACCTTCGCGCCGGCGAGAAGGTGGGCCTCGTCGGTCGCTCCGGCGCGGGGAAGTCGACCGCGGTGTCACTGCTCCTGCGCCTCTACGACGTGGAGGATGGGCGGATCACGATCGACGGGCACGACATCCGCGACATCACGCAGGATTCGCTGCGCCGGGTGGTCTCGACCGTCACGCAGGAGACCGCGATCTTCAACCGCTCCGCCCTCGACAACCTCCTCTACGGCCGGCCCGAGGCGAGCCGCGAGGAGGCCTACGCCGCGGCTCGCCGCGCCCATGCGCACGAGTTCATCCTCGGGCTCGAGGATTCGCGCGGCCGGACGGGGTACGACGCGCGGCTCGGCGAGCGGGGCGTGAAGCTCTCGGGTGGCCAGCGCCAGCGGATCGCCCTCGCCCGCGCGATCCTCAAGGACGCGCCGATCCTGGTGCTCGACGAGGCGACGAGCGCGCTGGATTCGGAGGTGGAGGCCGACATTCAGACGGCGCTCCAGGAGGTGATGGAGAACAAGACCGTGCTCGCCATCGCGCACCGCCTCTCCACCATCGCGGCGATGGACCGGGTCGTGGTGATGGACGAGGGGCGCGTGGTGGAGGAGGGGCCGCATGCCGCGCTCCTCGCCCGTGGCGGCCTCTACGCGGACCTCTGGGAGCGCCAGTCGGGCGGCTTCCTTGGCCTCGAGGCGGAAGCCGCCGAGTAGCTCAGCCCTTCAGCGAAGGATGGCCCGGAGGATCCTTCGGGCTCACCTCGCCCACGAAGTGCCAGTCCTTGCGCGCGCGGAGCCCCTTCTGGTGCGCCCACGTCGCATAGCGCAGCCACATCGAGGCCCGGCGGCTCTCGATGGCGGGGATCGGCCAGAACGGCGTCTTCACGAACGGAAAGAACGGGTTCGGCCGGCTGTCGGCCCAGAGCTCCACGCGGACGGAGGGCTCCGTCGCCCGGCTCCTGCGGTGGAGGCCGTAGGTGTCGCCCGCCACCATCGTGCCGGCGGGAACCGCGAAGCGCTTCGGCTCGGGGAGGCGCAGGTGCGCTCGTTCGGCCTCGGTCACGCGGAACGAACCGCCCCGGCCGCCGCCGGTGGAGGCGATCACCGAGCGGCGCTTGTGCCAGGCGAGCCGCCGCTGGTCGAGCTTGTGCGAGCCCGGCACGTAGGCGAACGGGCCCATGGCCTCGGTCACGTCGTCGAGCCACAGCCACGCCTTCACCGTCGGATGGAAGGTGTCCATGTGGAGGTCGTTCTGCGGGTCGGGCGTGCCGTCCGCGGCCACGTGGGTGAAGATGGTCTGGATGTAGAGGTACGGGGGCACGTCGAACGACCCTGAATAGCGGATCGGCCCCTGATATGCCTTGGACGCGACGAGCTTCGCGAGGTTTGGCGCCGCCTTGAGGATCGCCGGGGTGACGGGCATGCGCCGCGTGATCGCATCGCCCTCCCGCATCTCCCAGGCCGGGGCCTTGAGCGCCATCACCTCGGCTCGGAGCGCGGCCACCTCGGCATCGGAGAGCGGCTGCTTGGCGATGTAGCCGTCCCGCTCGTAGGCGGCCCGTTCCTCCTCCGTGACGAGGTGAGCGAGGCGCCGCCGCCGCCGCGCCGCAAGCCGGTGCGCTGCCGCCACGCGGAAGGCATAGAGCCCGCGCCGGTTGAGGCGCTCGCTCCCGAGGAGCGGGTTCTGAAAGGTCTTCTCGGACGAGAAGATCGTGATGGGCCACAGAGGCGCCGCCAGCCAGTTCGCCATGAAGTCCGACTCAATTCACGAGGAGAAAGGGATGAAAGCCTATCTCTTCAGCAGCGCAACAACAATTGTGACGGGCTCGATTCAGCGGCCGGCGGGCGTGCCTGTCAAGGCCGCAGCGGGGAGCCCACCTTCCGCTCCGCCCGCGGCAGGCCGAGCTGGCGCTCGCGCAGGATGACGAAGATCCCCGAGCCGACGACGATGGCGCTGCCGATGAGCACCGTCGTCGAGGGGACCTCCGCGAACACGAAATAGCCGATCGCGATCACCCAGATCATCGAGGTGTACTCGAACGGGGCGATCAGCGACGCCTCGGCGTAGCGGTAGGCCTGGGTGAGGAGGAGCTGGCCGATCCCGCCGAGGACCCCGATCAGCACGAGGAGGATCGAATCGGTGAGCGAGGGGAAGACCCAGGTCGGCGCCGTGAGGAGCGTCACGCCCGACCCGGCGAGGAGGAAATAGAGGACGATCGTGATCGTCGGCTCCTTGGTCGCGAGCTGGCGCACGAAGATCGAGGTGATCGACATGAACGCCGCGGAGAGCAGCGCCAGCGCGGCGCCGAGCGCGGCCGCGTCCTCCATCACGTCGAACCCGCTCTCGATCTGCGGCAGGACGATGATGACGACGCCGATGAAGCCGACACCGACCGCGGACCAGCGGTAGATGCGCACCGTCTCGCCGAGGACGGTCGCGGCGAGGACCACCATCATGAGGGGCGCGGCGTAGACGATCGCCGTCGCCTCGGGAAACGAGAGGCGCTGGAGGGCCGCGAACCAGAGGCCCATCGAAATCATCCCGAAGAGGGAGCGCTTCACGTGGCCGCCGATGTTCTTCGTCTTCAGCGCATCGTGAAGGTGCCCGGTCCAGGCGACGACGATGACGACGGGGATGATCCCGAAGAAATTGCGCGCGAACAGGAGCTCCCCGACGGGGATGCGCTCCGCCGTGAGCTTCACCAGCGTCAGCATCAGCGTGAAGACGAGCGCCGAAGAGACCTTCCAGATGATGCCGCGAGCGGCGTCACTCGGCGTGCGGAGGGCGGGGAAGGGAACCATAGACCACCATTCGGGGTGACGAGTCGGCGCGGCTGGCGCCTGGCCCCTCCGGGAGAACGATCAGGATGACGATCCGCCCCGTCCGGGACGCGCGGACCGCCGGTTCGGTCAGGACCGCGAGCGGTCGGGGACGTTCACCGCGCCCGAGGCGTCGCGGCTCGCCTGCGGCTTGATGAGCGAGGCCGCTGCGCGTCCGACCGCGCGGCCCCGGTCGATGACGAGCTCACGGCGTGCCGCCGCCACGTCGGACGGGCGCGGCGCGTCGTAGTTGCCGTTGCGGATCGCCGCCATCGCGACCTTGAACGCCAGCCGCACCTTGGGCCGGCGCAGCGTGGCGAAGGGAAGGGCCCGGAGCGCCGCCATCACGTCGTCGGTGAAGTAGCTCCTCAGCGGCTGGCGCTCCTCGATGGCGGGATCGGCGAACTCGAGCCCGAAGATGTCGCGGAGGTAGGCGATATCGGCCCGTCCGCCGCTCGCGGCCTTGTCGAGCGCGTCCTGCGGGAGGGAGAACTTGCGGCCCGGAAGGCCGTAGAGCGCCTGCCAGGTGGGAAGGCGGTCCCCGACCTGCTGGTTCATGAGGTCCTTGAGGATGAGGGCCGGCATCGACAGGCCCATGTTGGAATCGACCGTCGTGACCGCCTCGCGAGGGCCGTCGTAGCCGATCGTGTGCAGGAAGTCGGACTGGATGCGCCCGCCCACCAATGAGCCCGTCTCGAACGGCCGCACGATCACGTTGTCGCGCCCGAAGACGTCGACGAAGGTGGAGAGGCGTGGGGCGAAGAGGCGCCGCTTCGGGTCGGCTTCGGCCTCGACGCGGGTCATCGAGCCCGTCTTCACCAGCTGCTGGGACAGGCTGACCGCCTGCGCCACGGGGTGGCGCACGTAGGCGACGACGCGGACCTCGTGCACATAGCGGCCGAGGAGGCTGCGCAGCCGATCGAGCGGCCCATCGCTGAGTCCGGCGAGCATTTCGGACGAGACGACCACCGTATCGCCGTCGAAGCGCCCGAGCTGGTCCTCGAGGGTGGCGAGCGTCGCGCGCGTCACCGCCCGCTCGGCCTCGGTCGTCTCGAGCTTGAGGCGGGTCCGCCGCGCATCCGACTTCGCCCCGAGAGCGAAGGGGAGGGCGACGTGAATGTCGGGGATGTCGACGAAGAGGACGCCGCGCTCGAGCAGCGCAGCCCGCGACGCCTTGAGGGTGGCGAACAGCGACGTCGAGCCGGTCTTCTCGAACCCGATATGGACGTAGGCGGTGGAGAGCGGCTTCATCACTACGACGTTTGGTTAAAGTCTGGACCCATAGCCGACCAAGGACGGGTTCGCCAGAGCGAGCCGGCCACATGAAGACTTTCCTCGGCGATTGCGCAAGCCGTCGCCTTGCCGCCGCCCGTCCGCAGCCTCTAACACAGAGGAAAGCCGGGCCGGCGAGGGGGAGGCGGAACGATGGACACAGCGCTCGAGCGGCGCGGGCCAGAGGCGCGCGAAGCCCAGCTCTTCGGCGATCTGCCGCAGCTCCTCGAGCGGCTCGCCACGGCGCCGTTCTGGCGCGAGCGGCTCGCCGGCGTCGACCTCCGCGCCGTCACCGGCCGGGAGGCCCTCGCCGAGCTTCCCGTGACGCGGAAGACGGACGTGATGGAGGCGCAGCGGGCGGCGCCCCCCTTCGGCGGCCTCCTGACGGTGCCGGAGGGCGAGCTCACCCGCGTGTTCGTCTCGCCCGGCCCGGTGTTCGTGCCGCAGGGCGACGAGGCGGACCCCTGGGGCGCCGCACGGGCGCTCTACGCCGCGGGCGTGCGGCCCGGCGATCTCGCGGCGAACACCTTCGGCTATCACGCGACGCCGGGCGCCTTCATCCTCGAAAGCGGCCTCAGAGCGCTCGGCTGCCCGGTGTTCGCCGCCGGCCCCGGCAACGCCGAGCAGACGGTCGGCACGCTCGCCGCGCTCCGCCCCGCCGTCTATTGCGGCGTGCCGGACTATCTCAACATCCTCCTCGACAAGGCGGCGGAGACCGGCGCGGACCTCTCCTCCATCAAGAAGGCGCTCGTGTCGGGTGCGGCGCTCCCCCTGGCGCTCCGCGAGACGATCGAGGCGCGCGGCGTCAGCGTCGCGCAATGCTACGCCACCGCCGACCTCGGCGTGATCGCCTACGAGACGGAGGCGCGCGAGGGCCTCGTCCTCAACGAAGGCCTCATCCTCGAAATCGTCCGCCCGGGGACCGGCCGCCCCGTGCCGGAGGGCGAGGTCGGCGAGGTGGTGGTCACGCGCCTCACCGGCACCTATCCTCTCCTGCGATTTGCGACGGGCGACCTCTCGGCCATCCTGCCCGGACCCTCTCCATGCGGCCGCACCAACCAGCGCCTCCGCGGCTGGATGGGCCGCGCGGACCAGCGGACCAAGGTGAAGGGCATGTTCGTCGACCCGGCGCAGGTGGAGGAGATCCTCCGCCGGCATCCGGAGATCGGCCGCGCCCGGCTCGTCGTCACCCGCGACGGGCACACGGACCGGATGGCGCTGAAGGTGGAGGCGCCCGCCGAGACGGCGCCCCGGATCGCCGAGACGCTGAAGGCCGTCACGAGCCTCACCGGGACCGTCGACGCGGTGGCGCTGGGGAGCCTGCCGAACGACGGCAAGGTGATCGCCGACGAGCGCCCGGTCGAGGGTTGACCCGAGGGACCCTCGACAAACGCCGCACGAGACACTATTCAAGCCCTCTGGCCTTTAGCTCAGAAGCTACGCACACGCGCTGCGGCGGCGGCGCGACGGGATCTGACGACAATGAACATCATCGAAGAGCTCAACCGCGAGCAGATGGCGGCGATCGAGGAAAAGCGCACGCTGCCGCCTTTCCAGCCCGGCGACACGGTCCGCGTGAACGTGCGCGTGACCGAGGGCACCCGCACCCGCGTGCAGGCCTACGAAGGCGTCTGCATCGGCCGTTCCGGTGCGGGGCTGCAAGAGAACTTCACCGTTCGCAAGCTCTCCTACGGCGAGGGCGTGGAGCGCGTGTTCCCGGTCTACTCGCCGATGGTCGAGTCCGTCGACGTGGTCCGCAAGGGCAAGGTGCGCCGCGCCAAGCTCTACTATCTGCGTGGCCGCACGGGTAAGTCGGCCCGTATCGCCGAGCGCAAGGACAAGCGCGTCGAGGCGAAGGCGAGCTGAGGCGGACGCTCGGCGCACGGCGCTCGAGCACTGCTTTGACCCGCGGGCGGCCCATCCGCCCGCGTACCGCATTCGACATCTCGTGAGGCGGTGCGTCCCATGCGCCGACCACTCGTCCCCGATCCCGTCCACCGGCGCCCGCGGCGGGCGGGGCCGAGCGCGCGCGCCATCGTGGCTGGCCTCGTGCTGGTCGCCGCCGCCGCGCTCCTCGCCGTGTTCGGAGCGCTCGCGCTGCGCGGCCTCTCGGAGATTCCCGAAGGAAGCACCGGGGCTGCGGTAACGGCCGAGATCGCCGCCGCGAGCCGCACCGCCGCCGACCGCGAACCCGTTACCGCACCGAGATCGAGGCTCGTACCCGGAGAGCCGCAGCCCGCGGGCGGCGAGGTCGAAGAGTCCGGCGGCGTCCGCTACGTCGAAGGAGCAGGGATCGCCGCGACGCGGATCGAAGGCCCGCTCGTCCGCGAGCCGACCACCGTCGCGCCACCGCCGCCGCCCCCGCCGGAGCCGACGCTCTACCGCCTCGTGGTGATCGAGGACGCGGACACCATCAATCTCAGAACCCGCACCGTGCAGCTCGCCCATGTGCGCGCGCCCGACGCCGATGCGACCTGCGCCACCGCCTCGGGCGGCGACTGGCCGTGCGGCATGCGGGCGCGGACGGCGCTCCGCCGCCTGGTCCGCCGACGGGCGCTCGAGTGCCTGTTCGCCTCCGCGGCCAAGGCCGGGGCGGAGGAGGCCGCCGCCACCCCTGCCAGTGACGGCGCCCCGCTCGAGGCGAACTGCACCGTCGCCGGCACGAACCTCTCCGAATGGCTGATCGAGCAAGGCTGGGCCAAGCCGGCGGGCGACGCGCCCGAGGCGCTGAAGTCCCTCGCCTCGGAGGCGGAGGCGGCCGGTCGCGGGATGTTCGACCGCGACCCGCGCTGAGGGTCAGCGGGCCGCTAGGGCCGCGCTCTCCGGCACCACGCGCACGGCGGCAAAGAACGGCACCGGCGGTTTTCCGACGAGGATGCGGAGCTGATAGGCCGGCGGCAGCCTGCTCGCATAGAAGCTCTCGATCAGCGGCTGCGGCAGGCGATGGAATCGGGCAAGGACGCGATGCCGGTCGCCCGGCTCCCCGGCGAGGAAGAGGAGGCGGTTGAGGAGCCTGTCGAACTTCGACCGCGCGAAGTGCTTTCGCGCGATCGTCTCGACCGCGCGCGTGAGCGCCGCCGTCGTCACCGGCCCCGTCCGCGAGGCGAGCGCCACGGCAGTGCGGGCCGATGCCGGAAGCGAGTATCCCGTCACCGGGTGGAACAGCCCTGCGCGGAGGCCGAGCGGGACCGCCCCGCCACGGGTCGCGCCACGCCAGAGCGTATCGAACTTGCCGCCGAGGAGGAGGGGGAGGGCGCCGTGCTCCTCGCGGATGATCTCGGCGATGGTCCAGCCCTGGTCACGCGCGTAATCGTTGATCCGCTGGCGCAGCGCCTCGGCATCCACCTCCGGCCCCTCGGCATAATAGGTGTCCTCGATGAGGAGCGTGTCGTCGGTGAAGGGGAGGAGGTAGACGAAGCGGTAGCCGTCCACCTGCGGCACCCGGGCGTCCATGATCGTCGGCCGCGTCAGCCCGTGCGGCGCCGTGAGGCGGACCTCACGGCCGAGGAATTTCTGCCAACGCAGCACCACCCCGTCGAGCGCGCGCGGGCCGCGGGCGTCGATCACCGCGTCGGCCTCGAGCCGCTCGCCCGAGGCGAGGGTCACGCCCCCCGCATCGACCTCCGCCACGGGGGCGTTCAGCCGCACCCGGTCGCCGAGCCTTGCCATCGCCACCTCGTGGAGCTTCGGCGAGGTGACGGACCGGTAGCCGGTCGAGAACGTGCGGGAGAAGTCCTGGAACCAGGTCTCGTACCCCGGCCAGGCGTACGTCACGAACGGCTCCACCAGCGCCTTCGCGGCGCCTTCGAGGTCCGTCTCGTAGAAGCTCCAGGTGTGATCGCCGCCGAGCGTCGGGCCGGCTTCGAGGACCGTGAGGGAGACGTCCGGCCGCTGCGCGGCAAAGGCGACCGCGGTCAGCACCCCCGAGAGGCCGCCGCCTGCGATGATCAGTCGTTCACCCATCTCACCTGCTTTCCTACGCAGCTGGTATATATGGCCGCCATGATGAGTGACAGCGCCCCCGCCCCATCGTTGATCGCCGACCGGCTCCGGGCCCGGCGGCTCCAGACGGTGACCGGCCTCACTCTCGCCGCGCTGATCGTCGGGGCGTGGGCGACGGTGCACGTCCTGTGCCTCTTCGTGATCGACTGGGCGGTCGCGCCCCTGTGGCTCGCGGCTGCGCTGATCGCGCTCGAGACGTGGCTGTTCGTGGGCCTCTTTATCGTCGCCCACGACTGCATGCACGGCTCGCTCGCCCCGGGGCGGCCGGCCGTCAACCGCACCGTCGGGCGGCTGACCCTCGCGCTCTACGCAGCGTTCTCCTACGACAAGCTCCTGCCGGAGCATCACCGGCACCATCGCCGGCCCGGCACCGCCGACGACCCGGACTACGACCCCGACCATCCGGACCGGTTCCTGCCCTGGTTCCTGAAGTTCGTCGGCCACTACTACACATGGCGCTCGTTCTGGCTGATGGGGGCGGCGATCGTCGCCTATGTGGTGGTGCTCGGCGTGAACCCGTTCGCGATCCTCGCCTTCTATGCCCTTCCGGCGATCCTTTCGGCGCTCCAGCTCTTCTACTTCGGCACGTACCGGCCGCACCGGCGCGAGGCGGACGGCTTCGCCGACGAGCACAACTCGCGGACCGACGACTTCCCGTGGATCGTCTCCTTGTTCACGTGCTTCCATTTCGGCTACCACCACGAGCATCATCTGACCCCGACGGTGCCGTGGTGGCGGCTGCCGGAGGCGCGCCGGTCGCGCCGGTCCACCGCCGTTGCGCCAGCCGCGGGGCGGGCTACATGAACACGAAGAGTTGACCGGACGCCGTTCGCTCACGGCGGCCGACCAGGAGAACCCTATGCTCCTTCTCAACACGCTGATCGTCCTCGCCACGGCGGCGGTGATGGAAGCCGTCGCCTACGCTACGCACCGCTGGGTCATGCACGGCCCGCTCGGCTGGGGCTGGCACCGCTCGCACCACGAGGAGCACGAGGGCGTCTTCGAGGCGAACGACCTCTACGCCATCGTTTTCACCGTGCTCTCGGGCGGGTTCATCGCCTTCGGGATGGCGGGGGTCTGGCCGCTCAGGCAGATCGGCATCGGCCTGATGGTGTACGGCCTTCTCTACTTCCTGGTGCACGACGGCCTCGTCCATCAGCGCTGGCCGTTCCGCTACGTGCCGAAGCGGGGCTATCTCAAGCGGCTGGTGCAGGCGCACAAGATGCACCACGCGGTCGACGGGCGGGACGGCTGCGTCTCGTTCGGCTTCCTCTACGCGCCGCCGGTCACCGACCTCAAAGCCCGGCTCCAGCGGAGCGTTTCGTCGCCCAAGCGCCGCCGCGACATGGGCGCGGAGGGCGTCGGCCGCCCCTGACGGACGCCGCGGCGGCGGGCTGAGGCAAGCGGCGCAATTGGCGGACCCCGCCGAACCCTTTATGCCGACCCTCCGACGGTGGAGGTGGGCATGACGCGTGCGGTGGTGATCGGTTCCGGCTTCGGCGGTCTCGCCCTCGCCATCCGCCTGCAATCGGCGGGGATCCAAACGACGCTCGTGGAGGCGCGCGACAAGCCCGGCGGCCGCGCCTACGTCTACGAGGACGACGGCTTCACCTTCGACGCCGGGCCGACGGTCATCACCGACCCGTCCTGCCTCGAGGAGCTGTTCGCGCTCTCGGGCCGCAAGCTCGCCGACTACGTCACCCTCGTCCCAGTCTCGCCGTTCTATCAGCTGCGCTGGGAGGACGGGGACAGCTTCGACTACGTCAACGACCAGGAGGCGCTCGACCGGCAGATTGGCGCCAGGAACCCGAAGGACGTCGACGGCTACCGCCGCTTCCTCGCCTACTCCAAGGAGCTTTTCGCGGAAGGGTATATCAAGCTCGGCGCGGCGCCGTTCCTCGACTTCCGGTCGATGATCCGCGTCGCCCCGCAGCTGATGCGCCTCCAGAGCTGGCGCACGCTCTACGCCCGCGTCGCCGACTTCATCGAGGACGAGCACCTTCGCGAGGCATTCTCGTTCCACACCCTCCTCGTCGGCGGCAACCCGTTCGCGACCTCGGCGATCTACGGCCTCATCCACGCGCTGGAGCGCAAATGGGGCGTGTGGTTCGCGATGGGCGGCACCGGCGCCCTCGTTGGCGGCATGGTGCGGCTGTTCGAGGACCTCGGCGGGACGGTGCGGCTTTCGGCCCCGGTCGAGGCGATCACCACGGAAGGGGCGCGGGCGACCGGCGTCCGCCTCGCCTCGGGCGAGACGCTTGACGCCGACCTCGTC
>JACLAD010007860.1_pt1 | contig 61878 bp, 60 predicted proteins | sample 8027901 | NCBI WGS metagenome assembly JACLAD01 (sample SAMN15725071, study PRJNA655200) | protist metagenome | isolation source: fluorescence activated cell sorting (FACS) single amplified genomes of... | place: Spain: Blaines Bay Microbial Observatory, Mediterranean Sea | collected 2016-07-05 | reverse complement strand
CATATGTCACATCATAAGCAGGCGCCAATGACCAGTGCCCCTGCCGATTCATAAGAAAGCCGATATTTTTCGTATGGTCATCCTGATGAAAGTTCGGAATCAGAAACTGCCGGGGCGAAATGTTGATACTGATGTTGGCCTGATAGCCTTGTTGGTACCACTCTTTCGCCTGAATGCAGGCCTGTTCGAGAATCCAGAAGCCGATGCGACCTATCATCCCGGCGTCTTCGGCAATGTGAATAAAGCTCTCGGGGGATACAAATTCACCGTTGGATTTGGGCCAGCGCAATAACGCTTCAAAGCTGTGAAGATGTCCTGTCGACATGCCCGGACGTATATCGTGCAAACATACCTTAGGCTGGTAATACAGCTCCAGTGCATTGCTTTCGAGGGCTTTGCGCAGGCTGGTTTCCAGAGACATGCGTTGAACTGCGATACGCTCCAGCGAGGGCGTAAAGAGATGGTAGCAATTCTTACCGTTTGCCTTGGCGCGGTACATAGCGATGTCAGCATTGCGCATCAGAATGCCGACTTCTTCACCATCGGTGGGATAGATGGCGATGCCCATTGAGGCGCCGATAACGAATTCCCGGCGCCCAAGGCGAATAGGGTCACACAACCGCAGTAACAAATGCTCTGCGGACTCTAACACTTCGTCGTGGTGCTCAACGTGATTGAAAAGAACAATAAACTCGTCACCGCCGACGCGTGCCAGCGTATCGCCTGGTCGCATTACTGCCTGGAGGCGCTGGGATACTTCGATGAGAAGTTCATCGCCAGTGCTGTGGCCAAGACTGTCATTAATAGTCTTGAAACCGTCGAGGTCCAGATAACAAAGCGCGAACCGCTTGTGTGTATCAGTCGCTTCTTTAATCGCTTCAGATAGCTTCTGCTGTAGGTGGACACGATTTGGCAGCCCCGTCAGGCTGTCGTGGTAGGCCTGATAGCTGATGGTCGCTTCTTTCTCGCGCACTTCGGTGATGTCCCGGATCATCCAGATGAAGCCTGCCACTTCATGGTGATGTCCGTAGATTTCAAGGATCGTTCCGTCGTGAAATCGATATTCGTCAAACGATGAGGTGCCCGGGGTGCGGATGGCCTCCAGCTGTCCATACAGCTTCGACTCGTCGCTGAACAGCGAGCAAGAGTAGTGGAACAGGTCGGTACCCGAGCGGCTGATGACTTCGTCGCGGGTGGTTCGAAGCAGGTTAACGTAGCGGTCATTGAAGGCGACGACAGAGTCGTCGTTATCGACAACGAGAATGCCTTCGTTTGATGCATTCAATGTGGCATTGAGTACTTCGTAAGACTGACTCAGCTGCTGCTGCGACTTTCTTTGTGATTCGAGGTTGCGCGTGAGGATCGCGTTCCGTTCCAGCATAGTGCGAGCGCTTTGCTCAAGGGTTTCCATGAGATCGGCACGCTGCTGATCGAGCAGTTCGTACGCTCGGTCAACGTCTCGGAGGAGCGCCTGAAAATTTTCAGGCAGGGCTTCATCTTCTCCGAGGTGTTGCTTAATGTGTTGCTCCAGCCGTTGATGCATAGGGCCGCCAGTACCTGCTTGTTATTGTTTTTGTCGGTAAGTGTCCTGGCTACCTGATCAAGAGATCAGGACGGCCTGACAACCGCCGGTTGCCGCAGCAGGAAATCGAGAGTGTCAGTCAATTCTGCCCAGTCGCCACCGTGCTCTTTCACTTCTTTGAGAAAGGTACGTTGCGAGTCAGAAAAGAAGTCCATCTCGTAGATCCTCTTGCTGTCTGCTACCGGCTTCTGCTGCTCAATAAATTTATCGATCTCTTGGTTGCCTGATGGCAGACCCAATTGATCAAAAAGCTGATTCATCGAATGTACAGGTGTACCCATATCATGCCTCCGTTACTTTTTAAAAGCTTCAGGAGTGTGATAGGTCACGACGCTCTGAGTTCCTCAGCTCCGTTTGAACATTCTGCACAATCTGCCTCTTCTTTCGTATATACGCTGGCGGTCCGAGCCGGTGTTCCCGGCACCGAGAGCGCCTTCATATGGCGGTAGTGTCCTTTAACGGCAGCCCACAGTGTTGGGTACGAACGAAGTTCGTAGCCCATCTCAGCTGCTTTCTTCTCGACCATTGGGTGAAGCTCTGCGTAATGCACATGGCTAACCCGCGGAAACAGGTGGTGTTCAGCCTGAAAGTTCAGTCCGCCGAGCGCCCATGTCAGGAAGCGGTTTTCGGTGGCAAAGTCTACCGTAGTACGCATTTGATGTACGGCCCACTCATCGGGCAACACACCGCGCTCGTCTGGTCGGGGAAATTCAGCCTTATCAACGACGTGGGCCAATTGAAAAATGACGGCGAACAGAAAGCCCAGAAACGCGTGCATTAACAGGAATCCGAGCAGTGCCGGACCCGTTCCCAGTGCCGCCATGGGAATCAGCAGATATAGGGTCACGTAAATGGCTTTTGATGCCCAGAACTCCACATGGTCGGCGAACTTCATGCGGTGTGAATAATCCCTGCGAGCGATCTTCTGACTGCCGTAAGCCTTAAAGTCCAGCGCGAAGAACCAGAACAGGCTGGTAATCAGGTACAGGAACCAGACGTAGACATGCTGGTATTTGTGAAACGGACGATGCGGCTGGTGGGGGCTCATACGGAACAGCCCAAGCGCATCGATATCCTCATCTGCCTCATCGACATTGGTAAAGGCGTGATGGTTACGGTTGTGTTTCTGAGCCCAGTAGTAGCGATTACTTCCCACAAGATTGAATGTCATTGCCATCAGGCGATTGACCTTGCGTGAACCACTGAACGACTCATGTGCGCCGTCGTGCATGATGTTGAACCCGACCAGCGCCGTAGCTATGCCGTGCATTGCCCATGCAATGTAATGCATTGAGCCAGACAGGCCATAGATAAGCAGGTAGCTCCCTACGTACAGCAGGGCGATAAAAATGGCTTTGTTGTGCAGGCGGTCGTCGCCGGTTTTCTTGATTCCTTTCTCTCTGAAGAAACGGGTCACTTCTCCAGATAACTCCTGATATACCGGGCGCTTGCCGGACTGAAAGTGTACGTGAGACATGTTAATTATTCTTTTGTTATGAGGCCGCAGCCTGTGCTTTTCGGACGCTCGTTTCTTCCACTTCCTTATGGACAATCAGCGCCTCAAAGTTATCGTTATTATACAGGTGTTGTGAAACTGTGGTTGGAAATATTGTGACTCAGGACACATGTTTGGTCAGTTTTCGGTAATTTAATGGTGTGATTCCCATCCATTTCCGAAATGCACGTACGAAGTTTGATGTATCTGTGTAACCCAATTGTTCAGCGATTTCAGATACCTTCATGCTGGAGTTGCCAAGCAGCCTTGTGGCCTGTTCACGTCTTACTTCTTCAACCATTTTACGGAAACTGGTGTTGAGTTGTGCCAGTTGCCGGTTGAGGGATCGGGCGCTGATACGCAGGCGCTCTGCCACGTCTTCAAGAGACAGGCCGCTGCCATAGCTGATCAGTAATGCTCTGACACGGGAAGCCAGATCTACATGCTCACCCGGTGCCTCGGCCAATAGCCGTTCGCATTCCTGCTCTGCGTTGTGGCGTGCGACGCTGTTCGCCGTGGATACCTCAAGACTCAGAGCGGCTTTGGGGAGTACAAGTTCGTACTGATCACAGTCAAAGTCGACATCACAACCTAACAGTTGTTCATAAAAAGCCACAGGCCGCTGCGCTGACTCGACGAGTCTGATGATAGGAGTCAGGATCTCGTTGTTGCGGGTCAAAAAGCGAGCAATAGTAACCAGTGTCGATAAAATATTATGTGCAATAAAAGGATAGGAATCGGGCAGGGCGGCTGCTCTGATGATCTCCAGGGCACATTCATCCTGCCCTTGACGGAAGCGTATGCGGGCAAGTCCGGTACGGGTACCAGCATAACGTACAGCGAGTGACAGGCCTTCTCCTAGTGTTTCGCTCGCCATCACGGCAAAACCGAGGAAACCATGACTGGCGATGCTCATTCTTCGCCCGTGCTCCAGCCCCAGTAGTGGATCGTTGGACAAGCGATAGGCGTTGCGTACGATCTGGTCGTACTCGCGTGCTGATATGTGCGTACCTGGTTGGCCAAGTGCACGTGGCGACAGCCGGGTATTAACGACCAGTTGTGCCGGGCTTATCCCCCGGTTAGCCAGCAATTCCAGCAGGGGGATCAGGTACTCGTTGGTGAACAGCGGGTGAACCGTGGATATTTCCTGGCGTCCGGGCATGATAAACCTGATACAATGTGTGGCGATAAATGACCAAAATGATGTCACGAATATCACTTTCGCTCAAACTCGCTTTGCTTCATAGTCTGGGCGCCATAAAAAACGATCAAATAAACAGGGGAAAAACCTATGGATGCGTCTTTCTGGGACGGCAAACGTGCGCCCGGTATCGTTGATACCATCAATGTGAATGAATACGATTCGGTTGTTGAATGCATCGACAGTGCATTCAAGCGCTACGCTGACCGTAAAGCGTTCACCAGCGTAGGCTACACTCTGACCTACCGTGAAATCGACGAGTACAGTGCAGCATTCGCATCCTACCTCCAGAACCACACGACTCTGCAGCCAGGCGACCGTGTCGCGGTTCAGATGCCAAACATCATGCAGTGTCCTATTGCTGTATACGGTGTTCTTCGTGCCGGTATGATTCTGGTGAATACCAATCCGCTGTACACCGAACGTGAGATGCTTCACCAGTTCAATGACTCTGGTGCCAAAGCGCTGGTATGCATGGACATGTTCGCTAAGTCTGTGCAGAGCATTCTGCCAGAGACAGGCTTGAAGCATGTTATCGTGACCAGTCTTGCCGATATGCTGCCTTTCCCTAAGCGTCAGCTGATCAACGCTGCTGCTAAGTACATCAAGAAAATGATCCCGGATTATTCGCTGCCAACGGCTGTGCGCTTCCGTAAAGCACTGAGCCTTGGTAAGTCTGCGGGGGCGCACAAGAAGAACCACATCACTGGTCACGACAGCACTATCGTTCTGCAGTACACCGGCGGTACGACAGGTGTTGCCAAGGGCGCAGAGCTGACCAACCTGAACCTGATTGCCAACATGCTTCAGGCGCGCGCCAACATGGCTCAGGTTGATGACAACGGTAAGCCGTTGAAACCTGCTGAAGGTGCTACGGTTGTTGCACCACTGCCGCTGTATCACATTTACTCGTTCACGGTTCACCTGATGGCTATGCTGGATTCTGGTGATCACAGCATTCTGATTGCAAACCCTCGTGATCCGGGCATGTTCATTAAGATGATCAAACCTCATCGTCTGGACGGCTTTGTTGGTCTGAACACTCTGTTCGTGGGTCTGTTGAACCACCCGGAATTCAAAGAATGTAACTTTGAACACCTGAACCTGACTCTGTCTGGTGGTACTGCACTGATGGACGACACCGCCAAACGCTGGAAAGAAACCACTGGCTGCGGCATCTCTGAAGGCTATGGTCTGACTGAGTGCTCGCCAATTGTTGCGGTTAACCCGGCAGCAGGCCTTGAACGTCTTGGTACGGTAGGTCAGGCGGTACCGGGTACGTCGCTTAAATGTATCGACGACCAGGGTAATGAAGTTGAACAGGGCGAGCGTGGCGAACTGTGCGTTAAAGGTCCTCAGGTGATGAAAGGCTACTGGAATCGCCCTGAAGCCACTGCTGACTCTTTCACTGAAGACGGTGAATGGCTGAAAACCGGTGACGTTGCAGTTATCGACGACGATGGTTTCGTGAAGATCGTTGACCGCATTAAAGACATGATTCTGGTGTCTGGTTTCAACGTATATCCAAATGAAATCGAAGAAGTTGTCGCGGCTCACCCAGCAGTAGAAAACTGTGCGGCTATCGGTATTCCAGATGAGAAGAGCGGTGAAGCCGTGAAGCTTTTCGTCATCTCAACCGATAAAAACCTCACTGCGGACGATATCAAAGCGCACTGCCGTGAAAGCCTGACTGGTTATAAACAGCCTAAGTACATCGAGTTCCGTGATGAACTGCCGATGACACCGGTTGGTAAGATTCTGCGTCGCGAACTGAAAGACGAAGAAGCTTCGAAAAATAAAGAAGCTGAACCAGCGTAATCGCGCTGACTTCATTGCTTTAAGAAACAGCCCCTCCTGCAGGGGCTGTTTTGTTTCTTGATCTACCTCAATAACGCCCCCAGAAAACCCCCTGAGTTACCACTGTGACACTCTGTGTTGGTCATCGCGGCCAATGGCGAGCTACTTCTCCGACTGAAAGAATGCTGACTGTCTGTTTTTTCAACAGCTTGTTTTCTATTTGCGAGACAGTTTCATGATTCAATTTAAAGCACCACTGCGCGACATCAACTTTCTGATTAATGATGTATTTGATTATCAGAGCCACTACAAGAATATTCCGGGCGGCGATGAAGCGACGCCTGATATGGTTGACGCCATCATTGGCGAAGCTGCTCGTTTCAGTGAAGAGGTGTTATCCCCCTTATACCAGGTCGGCGACGAGGGCTGTCAGTTTAACGATGGTCAGGTTACGACTCCGGCTGGCTTCAAAGAAGCGTATCAGCAATATATGGAAGGTGGCTGGCAGGGGATGTCTGCACCGGTTGAGTATGGAGGTCAGGGCTTACCTCTGTCTCTGGGTGTGATCAAATCTGAACTGATCGGCACGGCAAACTGGGTATGGGGTATGTACCCGGGCTTGTCTCTGGGTGCGATGAACACCATCTACCTGCACGGTACTGAAGAACAGAAGCAGACCTTCCTGGTGCCATTAACAGAGGGGCGCTGGACCGGCACCATGTGCCTGACAGAGCCTCAGTGCGGTACTGACCTGGGCCAGGTGAAAACCAAAGCCGAACCAAATCCAGACGGTAGTTACAATATTACCGGTACCAAGATCTTTATCTCGTCTGGTGAGCACGACTTTACAGACAATATTATTCATATCGTGCTCGCGCGCCTTCCTGATGCGCCGGCAGGGACAAAAGGTATTTCTTTGTTTATTGTGCCGAAGCTGAATGTGAACGACGATGGCAGCGATGGTGAACCGAACAATGTGACCTGCGGTTCTATCGAACACAAAATGGGAATTCACGGATCATCGACGTGTGTAATGAACTTCGATGGTTCTAAAGGCTTTCTGATTGGCCCAGAGAACAAGGGTCTACATTGCATGTTTACTTTTATGAACACGGCACGTCTGGGTACTTCTATTCAGGGTATTGGCGCAGCAGAGCTTTCTTTTCAGGGGGCACTGCCTTACGCCAAAGAGCGTCGTTCAATGCGGTCTCTGAGTGGGAAGAAGAGCCCGGATAAAGTGGCTGATGCACTGATCGTTCATCCGGATGTACGTCGTATGCTGCTGACCCAGAAAGCTATTGCTGAAGGAGGTCGTGCGATGCTGTATTACGCAGCCACTCTGGCCGATAAAATGATGGCGGCACACAGCAACGGCGATATGAAAGGCTACGAAGACTGGGATGACAAACTGGGCTTCTTGACCCCGATTATGAAGGCGGGTCTTACTGAACTAGGTTACGAAGCAGCGAATCACGGTGTGCAGGTATACGGCGGCCATGGCTTTATTAAAGAATGGGGCATGGAGCAGATCATTCGTGATACACAGATCGCGAAACTGTACGAGGGGACAACCGGCGTTCAGGCGCTGGATCTGTTGGGACGTAAGATCCTCCTCGGGCGTATGAAGTCGTTCGATGATTTCCGTGCTGTGGTGTCTGAGTTTATTAAAACTCACAAAAACACCAAAGAGATGAAGCCATTTATCCGCCGCTTAAAGCGGGCAATGATCGCCTGGCGCCTGAATACATTTCGTATTGCGTTTAAAGCAAGAAAGGACCGCGACATGGTGGGGTCTGCATCGGTCGATTACCTGATGTACTCGTGTTACATCGTTATGGCGTTCTTCTGGGCGAAAATGGCCGATGCCGCTTATACGAATATTGCAGAAGGGAAAGACGTTGATTTCCATAAAGCGAAGATTCAGACCGCAGAGTTTTACTATGATCGCCTTTTACCTCGTGCGAAATCACACAGCAAAATGATGCTTAAAGATCCGAAGTCTCTGATGCAGATGGAAGAAGACAGCTTTGCTTTTCTGTGAGTAGGTATCTGTGAGTAGGTAGCAACAACATAATAACGGCCAGCAATTGCTGGCCGTTTTTTTGTCAATGATGACCGATCAGGCTTCTACTTCGTTTTCATCGTCGTCGTGTACTGACTCGTCAGAGTGATCATGCAGTGCGATCGACAGGTTGATATCGAGCGTATTCTCATCGCTTAGCTGGCGATTAAGCTCACCATGAAAGCGGGTCGTGGCGATGTATTCAGCCAAACCAAAGTGAGGGTGAGGTGTCGCCTCATCCGTGCCTTCAGGTAGCACCAGTGAGAAATGCACCTGAGCGGTAGCACCTTTTACTTCAGCACTGGATTTGAGAAGGGTAGCTCGCTCCAGCATGGGTTCACGCTCAAGGATCAGGCTGATTAAAAATGATAACAGTCCGGCCGGCTCTGAAATGACCAGAGAGAAGGGCATCTGCGTCACGGTACGAACCGACTTAAGAATCTCCGACTCGTGCAAAAGGTCATCAAAGAGTTTTGGCAGGTCAACAGCGCCCTGACCTTCGTTGGTACAGTGGCGCAGGTATTCGCGCATGACGGGCATTCTGCCGGGAAGGTCTGCACCTTCAGGGTAGTGCTCTTCCATTTCTGCGAGCAGCCATTTTTTGAATTCGTTGGTAGATTGCTGGTTTACCTGAGCGTTCTTCTGTTCCAGTCGTGTCTCAAGACGTCGGACTGTTTCTCGGGCTTTTTGCTGCTCGGTATATAGCTGCTCTGTGCGTTCGGTCACTTTATTTTCAAGCGACGCCGCCAGTTCATGAGCACGACGCGTTGCAGATTGTTCCCGCGTTTTATCCAGCATGCAGATCAATACTTCACGAGGCCGTGACTCGCTGAACTGTAGTGTCTGCATGGTGATATCAAAGTAGCATTTCTCGTTTCGGAAGTTGGCGATGGTAAATTCGCCATGCAGGCGTGAAATACGACCAAGCAGTAACTGATTGATTTTCTCCCGCTGCTCAGGCCCTTTCAGACCTCTGACCATGTCACGGATATGCTCCATCGCGCTGGGCATGGATTCCAGCTCCTGACGGGTGGTTGCCAGGTGGCGAGCGAAGTGGTTATTGCACTGCAGGTGATCGGACTCGGGCAAGTACCGCGCGAAGCCCAAGGACGCATTGTCGATAGCAACGGTCAGTTGCTCTTTAGTCTCGACCAGTTGTTCACGGGCCTGTTCGCGTTCTTGTGCATCACTGCGAAGGGTTTCGCGCATGCGGTTGATGGCATTGGCGACCATGTCGAGCTCGTCTGATCTTTTATGCTGGTCGTGGAACTGCAGTGGGTTATCAAGACTATTTAAGCTGAAGGTGTGCGCCCACTGGGCCATCACATCAAGACGTCGTGTTATCAGCATGCGCACCATAACAAGAATGAAAATAGACACAGAGAAGGTCTTAATGAACTGCGTACCTATGATGGTAAGCGCTTTGTGCTTAAGGTCATCATAGAGTCCGGTGTAGTTCACGTTCAGGTACAGATTACCAAGTTCGTATTCTTGAGAGGCGCTCTGGTGAGTCAGCGGAAAAGAGTAGTGAAGATCGGCTGCTGCATAGATGTCGCCAGCACTCTGAACCAGCTTTTCGCGGCTTTCAATGTAGACGTAAACCACGCCCGGGAAATTAAGAATACCTGCCAGCTGAGATTCGATCTGGCGATTGTCAAAGTTCCACAGGCTGTAGCTGATACTTTCCTGATAACTTGCATGGATCTGATCGAGGTTGCTGCGATACTGGCTGACGCCCCGGCGATAATCGGAATAGAGTACAAAGCCCGACGCAAGAACGCTGACAATAAAACTGAAGGCCAGTAGATAAGAAAGCAGACGCACACCGACGTGGCTTTTCTGCACAAATTCCTGATCTGTTGTCTTCTGCGGGCTACTCAAGTCCTGTGTCCTGCAACATGAAAGTTATACTCATCTTGTAACTATAGGCCAGAAATCAAATTTTGACGACCCGCGTTCACAAAGGTCCGGTTGTCTGGCTTAACTCGCACATATCTATCTGAAAGTTGACATAGATCGTGCTTCGCGACTGTGAACCGTTCGTTGTTGTTTTGTTTTTGATTTGTATCAAATGACGTCATTGTCAATTGCGTACTCTGGCTGTGTTTTCTATTGCACAGATATAAGGAGTGCGCGATGAAACTGATGAAAACCCTGATCGCTGGTGCTGTATCAATGGCTTTCCTTCCTGCTGTTCCCGCATTTGCATACGAAGCCGGGGATATTATCGTTAAAGCCGGCGTAATCAATGTTATTCCTAAGGATGGCAATGCCGATACCAGCGCGTTGGTGCCGAATTCAGAGCTGAATATTGATAGTGACATCCAACTCGGACTGACCGGTGTCTATATGGTCAATCAGTATTTCGGTGTGGAATTGCTTGCCGCTACACCGTTCGAGCACACGGCTGAAGGTGACGGCGGTGCGATCGATGGTGCGGATGTTCTGACTACGAAACACCTGCCACCCACTTTGTCTGCGCAATACTACCCTATGGGCGCGGATTCTGCGATTCAGCCATACGTCGGACTCGGTGTGAACTACACCTTCTTCTTTGACGAAGAAGACGATGCCGGTCTGGGTTCAAATGGACTGAAACCAAGTTTCGGTTTGGCGTACAGCGCGGGAGTCGATTACATGGTCAATGATAAGTGGCTGGTTAATGCTTCTGTCTGGAAAGTGGATATCGACACCGAAGTGAAGGGTGGAGCTGCGGATGGCCTTGACGTTGAAATCGATCCGATCGCCTTTATGGTCGCCTGCGGTTATAAGTTCTGATCAATCAACGCATCAAAGTCACAGAAAACCGGGCTCTTGCCCGGTTTTTTATTGGCATTGATCTTTAAAGTACGGGCGCGATTAAGCGAAGCAGGCGTGCAAGAAGCTGCTTCCACCAACGCTGATCGACGTGAGTAGGACGGCAATGCTCAAGGTCATCAAGCATCATGGCCTCAATTTCGTCAGCAAACTCTTTGTCTTTAATCAGAGCACCAATTTCAAAATTAATGCGCAGTGAACGGTTATCCAGGTTGGCACTGCTGACACATGACCATTCGTCGTCAACGAGGAGAACTTTCTGATGTAGGAAGCCTGGCTCATAGGTATAAAACTGCACCTGAGCTTTTTGCAAAGAGGCAACATAACTGCGATTGGCCTGCGCCACCATCCAGTTGTCTGAGACACCCGGAAGAATAATTCGGACATCGACTCCGCGCAGACCGGCCAGTTGCAGCGCAGCATAGACATTCTGATCGGGAACGAAATACGGGCTTACTATCCAGCAACGCTCTTTGGCCGTATTGATCATATGAGTGAAAAAGAGACTGCCACTGTCGTAGTAATCTGCAGGGCTTGGGTTGATGCACATCACTTTCCGCTTACCCATGACTTGCGGCTGTTCCCAGCGCAACTGTGGCGTGTCACCGGTTGCCCACATCCAGTCTTCGCTGAACGACAACTGAAAGGCCAGAGATACCGGACCAGAAACACGCATGTGGGTGTCACGCCAGTGGCCGATTTCAGGATCTTTACCTAAGTACTCGATGCCCACGTTGTGGCCGCCTACGAAGGTGATGTGATCATCGATAATTACTAACTTACGATGGTTGCGGAAGTTGATATTGGTACGGTTGCGAAGTTTCAGCGGATTAAAGCGTGATACCTCAATCCCTACATCCGTCATCTGTTTGATGAATTTTTTATCCAGACCGCCTGAGCCAATTTCGTCGTAGAGCAGATAGATCCGGACTCCCTCAGCTGCCTTTTGACAAAGAACATCTGCGAAGCACTGGCCGAGAGCATCATCACGGAAGGTGTAGAACTGCACACAGACGGTATGTCGAGCTGTTCTTACTGTGTTAAGGATGGCATTGAAGGTCTCGTGACCATTGATCAGTAATTCGGTGTCGTTACCGTCGAGCATAGGTACGCGAAAAAGACGCTTTAGAGGCAGGGTAGTTTTGTCTGGGGATAGCTCAGCGTCGTTCAGCGTTTTTCGGATTTGCCTCTGACGTTGTGCGAGTCGTGTGTCTTTCTTGCGGCGGGCACGGCGATAGCCGCGAAACCGGCGACTGCCAAAAAACAGGTAGACGGGCAATGCACCGAGTGGAAATAAAACAAGGGCGAGCACCCAAGCAGCCGTTCCCTGAGCGGTTCTGCCTTGCCACAAGGCATCAGCAGCGGCGGCGATACCGCCGATGTACAGAAGGATGGGCCACACCCACCAGGCAAATGCTTCCATAATATTCCTGAGAGAACCTTAGGTCGTGCTGAAAGGCGCATCAGCGCCTTTCAAAGTGGGAGTGTCGACCGTTGCGTGGAGCAAGTGCTTAAAGACCAGTACCGAAAGATCAGAGGCCGACGAGCCTCATGAACTCCTCACGGGTTGCCTGATTCTCGCGGAAGTCTCCTTTCATCACCGACGTTCGCATCATTGAATTCTGCTTCTGCACACCGCGCATCATCATACACATGTGCTTGGCTTCAACAATGACACCTACACCGCGGCAGCCAGTCACTTCTTCAACGGCCTCTGCAATCTGTTTCGTCATGTTCTCCTGAATCTGGAGTCGACGGCCGAACATATCGACAATACGTGCGAACTTCGAGAGGCCAAGTACTTTACCATTAGGCAGGTAGCCAATGTGGCACCGCCCGATAAAGGGCAGCATGTGGTGTTCGCACAGTGAGTAAAACTCAATACCTTCTACGACGACCATTTCGTCGTTGTCGCTGCTGAATACGGCACCGTTGACGACTTCGTCGATTTTAGTTTCGTAGCCGCTGGTCAGAAACTGCATTGCCTTGGCAGCTCGTTTAGGGGTATCGAGCAGGCCTTCACGAGAGACGTCTTCGCCCAGTTCAGTTAATACGTCACTGTAGAGTGACTCTAATTTCGACATTTTGGTTCCGTCGCTTATTCAGATTTCAGGTAATGGTACTTAATTTGAAGAAACTTATACAGGGTTTTGTTCTTGTATAAGTTTTAGTCTGTCTTGGGCCAGCGGAATGGCATCCACTCCAGGTGCTCGCCGTAATCAGTCAGGTAGCCTGCAACGCCTTGCGGCACTTGATTTCCGGTCCAGTGCAAACTGGTGCGACGTGCCCTGTTTTCCTGGCTGATTGCTACTACCGCTTCGTGAGAGTTGCTCAATGAAGTGGCAACACGAAGTATTTTATCGGTCTGGCGCGCAATGGCTTCACCCGAGTCAATCCAGTGATGAGTCGGCCAAAGACGTTCTAACTCTTTACGTAGCAATGGGTAATGTGTACAGCCAAGCACAATGGCTTTCATATCCGGATATTGTGCCAGCCAGGGCCCAAGGTGGGCCTCAAGCTCTGAACTGACATCGTCTCCCGAGATCGCACGCTCCGCATAACTGACCAGCAGTGGGCTTCCAAAGCGGTGAACTTCGAAGCCATCAGCGAAGTCTGAGATCAGGTTGTCAGTGTAAGAACGTTTCACGGTCGCGGGGGTTGCCAGCAAGCCGAAAGAGATATCACCGGCTTCACTACAATGCCCAGCGGCGACTCGTACAGCAGGGACAACCCCCACGACAGGTATGTCCAGTGCTTCCCGCAGCAGTGGCAGTGCGAGCGTGCTGGCGGTGTTGCAGGCGAGCACGAGCACTGCAGGATTCAATTGTTCGACCGCGGCCCTGCATAATTCAGGGATACGGCTTTCAAGATGGCTATCGACCTGGTTGCCGTAGGGGAAGCAGGCGGTATCCATCAAGTAATGAAAATGGGTATTGGGGAGCTTTTTACGGACCTCACAAAGTATCGACAGACCACCGGCGCCAGAGTCAAAAATCAGAATGCTGTCATTTCGGGAAGTGTCAGGCGTGGAGGTAACCACTGAAGAGAAGTCCGCAGGTTAGTCAGTATTGCCGGCATTCTATCAAAGAAATTTCGCTCATGCCGGGCAAAAATCAGGACAGCGTCTACACTGAGTGCAACGGGAGAGGACAAACCTTGGAACTAGCGGAATTACTCGAAAACGCCCGCCGCAATGAAGCGCTGCTGAAGCGTCTACAGGCGTTTGAACTGCAACTGCTGTCAGCTCAGAACTGGCAGAATTTTCTGACCTTACTTCTTGAAGCTTTGCCTTCTCAGTTTGATCTCGACGCTGTCAGTCTGCGCATCTGTGACCCAGATGGAGAACTGAAAGCGTCTATGCTCCAGTCTCTCGACATCGATCAGGGTGCATTGCTCAATCAGATCGAATTCAAAGTCAGCCTGCCAACCAGCAAGGCCGATGTGATCGAAACACCACCACCATGGCGCTCAGGGTTACGCCTGCCTCTGATGCGAAACGGTGAGTACATCGGCCAGCTGTGTATGTTCTCTTCTCGTGAAGATCGGTTTACCGCTGGTATGGCGACGGATTTCATGCAACACCTGGCGGCGGTGATCGCTGCCTGTTTGGTGATGGTTCGCCAGTCAGAAGCTCAGGCGTTGATGGCGCTGACTGACCCGCTCACCGGCGCTGAAAATCGTCGCGGTTTCGATCGTGTTTATCGCAGAGAGTGGGCAAGAGGCCAGCGTCAGCATCATGTTTTTGCGATGGTGTTGATGGATATCGATCACTTCAAAAAGGTCAACGACATTCATGGCCACGGAACGGGTGACCGCGTTCTCAAAATATTGTGCCGGACATTAAAGGCGACCATTCGTCCAACCGATCATATCGGCCGCTTAGGGGGAGAGGAGTTTGCGTTGATTCTGCCGGGTTGTCAGCCGGATCAATTAACGGCCGTCGTTTTACGGGTTCAGGAATCGATTCGCAGGATGTCGGTATTGAATGACTCGGGAAAGCGGGTGCCCGTGACGGCATCAGGCGCGTTTATAGCGGTGACGCCGCGGCCACATCAGGACTTATCGGTCGAGCAGGTACTCGATCATCTCGACAAATACCTTTACAAAGCAAAGGCGGCTGGCCGTGATCAGTTCCTGCCAGCTGCCTCAGCGTGATGATTACTCTGGAGTTTCGGTAAACAGCAGAGTAAAGGTCACAGGAACGGTGGTAGAGATACGATCCAGACCTGCAATTTCTCTTAACGCCTCAACACCTTTCGCTAGCTTAAAGTCGTCGGCATTTATCAGAATCGGTGACTGTGTGGTCACAACAACGTGGCCGTCTGCAGCGGCAGTCGCGAGAATGTCGGCTTTAACCTCTTTCTTCTCACCATGAAGCTCAAGTGTCAGCGGTAATACCGACGTTGCTGTCTCTCCATTTTTTAGCGCCAGCATCATTGTGTCTGGCAGGTTGGCTGAGACGGTCGCTGTCGCATAGTCAGAAACATTGAAAAGCATCGACTGCATACGTTCATTGCGAATTTCGATGCCTGTCTCGACACTGCTCAGGTCGATGGCTATCTTAGCACTGCCCTGATCGCTTACTGAACCTGATACCTGAGTAAATTCGTGCACTTCGGTGATGTTGGTGTTCTTCGTACTGAGAAATTTCACCGAAGAGTCCGGGCTAAGCGTCCATTCAGCGAAGCTTAGCGGTGCGGCAAGAATAAGGAGAGTGGAGGTCAGCAGTTTCATAAGTGGTTCTCGTTAACGTTTAGTCTGAACTTTGACACGAAATCTCCGCAAGGTTCAAGGCAGGCTTTACGAATCGATTTCTTGTTTATTTAATGCTTTCTGATGCGGTCTGTTAATGAGAGTCACTGAATAAGGGTGACTTGCGGGAATGAATATGTACTCAGCCATTTCAGATCACGCTCAATCGTTAAACGGTTGTCATGCTCCAGAGTCAGGCGCTCTTTATCAATCTTAAACTGCTGCTTAGGCGTCAGGGCTTTGTATTCATCGAGAATCGGCATTGCGCGCGTGGCCGTGTGGTGCGCCCGGACACTGGCAAGCTCTTCCATCTCCCATACATCCGGGTCGAGTCCTTTCAGCAGGTATTCAAGGCGCAGCACTCCCTCTGTGATATCGCATTGCTGCTGAAGCACAGAGCGACTGACGAAACGGATGTCTGAAATCAGTTCTTCCTGGTGCTTTCGAAGCTGCAGCGCTGCTTCTGCTTCCTCACGCTCCTGCTCCGCTTCAAGTGCCTGAACTTTGCGCGTTAAGCGCCACGCGTACCAGGCGAGGGGAATAATTACCAGAATGGCGAGAAGGATAAGCAGAGTGGCAAGTGACATGAACACCTCGGGTCAGAAACAACAGTTTCTTCATGATAACCTCTGTCACCGGCCGGCTGAACCCCGCCTTACGCTTCCAGACGCGCTGCTTATGATTGATCCAGTAAACAGCGTCTGGCTATGGAACCCTCACGATAACGGACTGTAAAAACCGCTCCCTCGCGATGACGATTGATCTCAAAGCGCTCGTTTCTGGTTTCAGTGGTTGCCTTGTTGTGATCTCTTTTGCGTATTGTCCCGCTAACGTCAGATGATGTAGTTGTCATCGCTGTCCTCCCCGATTGAGTGGCCGAGAGCCACCATGGCTTCATTAATTGTGAAGAAAACCTGTCCGGGAGCAATCTTCTCTGCGAGGTGGGTTTTGTTTAACTGATCCATAACTGGACCCTTAAATTCTGCAAGATGGAGAAGAACAGACCGTTCTTTGAGTCGGTTATTGAGAAGTTCAAGTGCTTCGAGACCGCAGTAGTCGATGTGGTTGATCGCCGTACCCACCAGGACAACATGCTTTATATCGGGTCGACGCACGACACGTTCCAGTACGTAATCGATCAGATAATCGCTGTTGGCGAAATACAGGTTTTCGTCGACGCGAATGAGGGTGACATCGGGTAGGGTCTCTACAGCGTGACGTAATACATTACGGAACTGCAGCGTTCGCGGTATACGACCTATTTCCGCAATGTGAGGCTGACTGGTACGGCGTAGATAAATCACCAGAGACACGATAACACCGGCAATGATTCCAGACTCTGCATCCGTGATAATGACGAGCGCGAAAGTCGTTAGCCAGACGATTCCGTCGCTGCGTTGAAAATTCCAGGCATTCAGCCCGTCGCGCCAGCGGAAAAGGGGCCAGGTTGCAACAACGATCAGGGCACCGAGTGCTGCGTGGGGCAGATGCTGAAACCAGCTACCAGCGACAAGGCACACGAGCGTCATAAAGATAAAGGTAAATATCGCCGCCCATTGGCTCAATGCCCCGGCCGACTGCATGACCATACTGCGGCCAAAGCCCCCTGCCACAGGCATTGCATGACTGATCGCCGCGGTCAGGTTCGCCGTTCCGAGGGCCAGTAATTCCTGATTAGGCCGGATTCGATTGGTTTGATCACGAGCCATGGTATTTGAGATAGACAGGCTCTCAAGATAAATAATCAGGCCCAGAACAGCAGATGGCAGTATCAGTGCCTGCCAGTTGAGATCGGTTATGGTAGGTAATGATAGCGATGGAAAGCCGGACGGAACGGCGCCGACGGTCGCCAGCGGTGGCTCAATAAACAAAACCAGTAGTGTGCCTGTGGTGACCAGAACCAGTGGACCGGCCCGGTTAGTCAGTGTTTTCAGGGGGGCGGGTAGTGCGAAGCGCGCTGTCAGTGCGGGAGTTACTTTTTGCCAGAAAACCAACAACAGAGCGCCGCTGAACGCAGTGACGAGCGGCCACAGAGCAATGTCCTGCCAGTGTTGCGACGCAAAGGCTACCGGGCTCCAGCCAGGTCCGCCTCTTGGTATATCAAGGCCAGTGAAGTACTTCAGTTGGCTTAGGATGATCACGATCGCCGCAGCACTGGTAAAGCCAGAGATGACTGAATGACTGATAAAGGACGTCCAGGAACCGAGACCGATAGCAAAGAAGATGAATAGCCAGGTACCCGTCATACCGGCAAGTAACGTGGCATAAGCGGGGTAGTCTGACGCATCCGGGCTGACCACGCCATGAAGCGAGCTGAGAGTCATTAACGAAATAATGGCAACCGGGCCGACGGCGAGTGTCGGGCTGGAACCGAGTAGCGCGTAGGCCAGTAACGGCAATAGAGAGGAGAACAGTCCGGCTTCAGGGGGAAGCCCTGCAAGAAACGCGTAAGCCACCGCTTGCGGAACCAGCATCACAGCAACCACCAGGCCGGCGATAAAGTCGGGCAGTAGGCCCTGGCGGGGCAGCGGGTAGAGCGTATTACTGATCTTCACTACTGACAGGCCCGTATAATCGGTTGAGCAGGGAGATAACATCCGCGGCACGTTGATCCCCAAGTCGATAAAACATGGATTGAGCTTTTCGGCGACAGGTGACAAGTTGTTCGTTACGAAGCCAGGCCAGGTGTTGAGACATGGCAGACTGACTCAGCGGTAGTATGCTGCAGAGTTCGGATACCGAGACTTCTCCGCTTCGTAGCGCACACAGAATACCAAGCCGGTGTTCATTTGCCATGGCCTTAAGCAAGCGCACCGCGGCTGCCCGGTTATTGTCATGGCTCAGGCTATGGGCTGAACCATGGCTTTGGCTATTGGCGTCTTGCATGGAGGTTGGCCTCGTACGCAACGGGTTATTTATTCTTTATTGCTGAATAAGAATATTCTAATATAATGATTCTATCAAGATGAGTTGCCACGCGGGGAAGATATGAGTCACACCATTCAGAGCTATATCCATGAAGACACGTCGACCTTCACGCATCTGCTGGTGGATACTGGAACAGGTTCATGTGCCATTGTAGACCCTGTTTTGGACTATGATCCGAAATCAGGGAAGACAGATACGGGGTTTATCGACCAGATATTGAGTGACATCGAATCCCGTGGACTGGATCTTAAATTGGTTCTGGAAACCCACGCCCATGCTGATCATCTGACCTCTGCGGCCTACATTCGAGATAAGACCGGCGCCAGTATCGTTATCGGCCAGAAAATCAAAGGCATTCAGACGACCTTCGCGTCGATCTTTAACGAAGGTGAAACCTTCAGGGCGGACGGCTCTCAGTTCGATATTCTGTTGGCGGATGGTGCAGAGTTAATGCTCGGTGATACCCGTATTCACAGTATGGCGACACCGGGTCATACGCCCGCATGCGCGAGTTACGTTATCAATGATACCGATGTATTCATCGGTGACACCTTGTTCATGCCGGATGTCGGTACGGCGCGCTGTGATTTTCCCGGTGGTGATGCGGGTACGCTCTATGATTCGATCCGTAAATTACTATCGCTGGGGGATGATGTGGTTCTGCATATGTGCCATGACTACCCGCCAGAGGCGCGTACCGAGTTGAGAAGCGCAGTGACGGTCGGGGAACAGCGCCGTGATAACATTCACGTAAGCGATGAACACAGTCGTGATGACTTTATTAAAATGCGTACCCAGCGAGACAGTGGTTTAGCGATGCCGCGCCTGATTTTCCCGTCGCTGCAGGTGAATATCCGCGCTGGTGACTTCCCTGAGCCAGAAAATAACGGCGTCAGTTACCTGAAAGTGCCTCTGAATCAGTTCTGATGCGGGTTTTTGTTATTTATCAGTGCCCCGGAATTGGCATTCTCAGCGGCTTCCGTTAGTCTGAGGTGAACAGCAGACGCTAAAGCAATAAGGAAAACTTCATGCTGGTGAACAACCGTTGGGTTCGTGCAGGCGGTAGCCTGAAGGAAAAGCCGATCAGTATTCAGTTCCGCGAGGACTGGCAGATGGCAAAAGATTCCGGCCTCTATGGCTTATGCGTTCAGATTGCCTGGAACGCAGAAAGCCGGGATGAAAGCAGTGGTTTTCCTGCGACAGAAGAACAGGCACGCATCGTTGCCTTCACCGAACAGTTGCAGGCGCGCCTTGAGCCAGAAGAAGACTCTGTGGTGGCAATGATGATTACCCATGATGGCATCAATCAGTGGATTATCTATACCCGTGACCTTGAGCAACTGAAAACAGGCCTGGATGCTATTCCAACCGACAACGGCCTGTATCCTATTGAGGTCGTCGCTGATGAAGATCCCGATTGGGAGACCTTTATTCAGGTGCATGGGCGTATTACCAGCGAAGAGGCTTAAGCGTTACTCTTCGTTTTATCATTCTTCCTTGTGGTGCCGCTTTCCGCGTGATTCTTCTTTGGCAGCGGCCTCTCTGGCAGCTGCCGCTTCTGCTTTAAGGCGCTCTATTTCTTCCGATTCAACCTGAATCATCTCAGGTGTTTCCATGCTGATCCGGCCGATTTTCCCGGCGCGTAGTTCGTGCAAAACGATTTCTGACGCTTTGTGCAGATCGACGATTCCCCCGGCCCGCAGGCAGCCGCGTTTGGCGGCAATCGTATTCAGGAGCTGCTCTGCATTTTCTGGAGTGTCTTTCAGCTTGAACCGCGTCGTCAGTTCTTTTTCATAGGCTGTGCGTAAGTAATCCAGGGCAAACATGGCGACATCGGTATATTCTATGGCCGTGTCTTTCACTGCACCGCTGGCAGCCAGACGATAGCCGCTGAGTTCGTTCTCAAATCGTGGCCAGAGGATTCCGGGGGTGTCGGAGAGCACAATCCCGTTTTTCAGGTCGATCATCTGGTTGGCTTTGGTGACTGCAGGTTCATTGCCTGTGCGGGCGATGTAACGGCCAGCGAGCGCGTTGATCAAGGTTGACTTTCCGACATTTGGGATGCCCATGATCATTACACGCACCGCGCGATTCTTTTCCAGTTGGCCCTGACCGACTTTTTTAGCCAGGGCAATCAGCTGCTTAACCTGCTTTCTGTCTTCAGCGACCAGCGGAAGGGCCTGGGTGTGTGCCTGTTCCGAAAAATGGCTGACCCACGCGTTTGTTGTCGCGGGATCGGCGAGGTCGGCTTTATTCAGCACCTTGATCGTCGGCTTGTCACCGCGAAGCTCGTTAACAAGAGGGTTGGTGCTGGAGAAGGGCAGGCGAGCATCCAGAACTTCGATGACCAGATCAATGTCTGGCATCGCCTCGCTAATTTTTTTGCGGGCTTTGTTCATGTGCCCGGGGAACCAGTTAATGGCCATTGTGCGCTATCCCGATTGACGTTCGCTCAAGAAAGCGACACATTGTAATGCATGGCAGTGCAAGAGTAACCTTCCTCTGATTGTCATAATCAGGTGATACAAAGCATTGCTAAGGATGATGGGATTGGAGACAACCTATGGATCTTTTGCCTGTAGACATTATTGATACTGCGCGCAAGCAAGGCAGACACGCCTCGGCAACCGTTTCTGGACGCCGGCGTGAAGGTTTTTTACTTGGAAATCGCTTTGTCTTTTCGGATCAGAGTGAAGTTCTCTGGATGCAAGCCGGTCCGGGTGAATTCCGGGAATTGAAGATCTGGCGTAAATAGCCAACCTGGCTCATTTTGAGTTGAGGTAACAGTCGGCAGACACTGCCGTAAAACAGAGGCCGCCCAAGAGAGTGGGCGGCACAGAGTCTTTTGCGCTTCGCGTGTCACTTATTCTGCGTTGGCGGTCTGCTGTTCTTCGTCGTACTCGTTCGCTGCTTCCGTCTGAGTTTCCAGTGCGGCTGGTGCTTTTTCGATTGCGCTGGTTTCAGGGTAGTGGGTCGACTCTTCATTGCTGCTGTCTTCAGCGGCCATTTCAGGCGTTGCCGCCGGCTCTTCAGCCTGTGGCTTCGGCGCTTCCTGTTTGTTTGCCATGGCGGCTTCTTTCTCGGCCTGTTTCGCGGCTTTTTCGCGCTGCTTTTCTACTTTAGCGATCTGGCGATCCTGCTGTGCCCAGTAACCTGTGCGGAACTCGACATCACGCACGCCGTTCTCTTCCGCAATACTGTCGGCGATTGACTTAGCAGCATCGTCGGCATCACGTGCCATCAGTTTACGCTCTGTGGCATCAATGCATGAGAAGAGATCTAACAGCGCACTCGAGAGTACTTCCTGGGCAACATCATCACGACCTTTGCGGAAACGGCGCGCAATCATGCCCAGCATGGCCAGATCATTAGCATCAAGGCGCAGCTTCAGTTCTGCCAGAGAGAGTTCTTTCTCGCGTTGCTCACGCTCTTCTTCGTAATATTTTCCAATCAGGGCGTGGGTCTGTGTGGTCTCAGTCATGGTTGATGGCGTCCGTAAAGTGATTCGCAAACGCGTACTTTAGCGATAACCCTCATTGGTGTGCAACTGCGAGAGAGTCGTTTATGATAGGCCTAATCTAAGTAGTCAGGTGATGTATGAGTCAGGAGCGCACAGCACAGCTAATCGAGCAGAAATTATCGGCCCTCGAACCTCAGTTTTTGCGAATCGACAATGAAAGCCACATGCACTCCGGTCCAGCCACGGACTCCCATTTTAAGGTGACTCTGGTCTCTGCTGCGTTTGATGGCGTCCGCACTGTGGCGCGACATCAAAAGGTGTATGGCCTCCTCAGTGATGAGCTGGCAGGGCCGGTACACGCTTTATCTCTTCATCTTCATACACCTGATGAATGGCAGACTGATTCAACCATTCCCGATTCTCCCGCCTGTATGGGGGGCAGCAAGCATGATTGATAAATTGATCAGGCTCTCGCTGGCTGTTACGGCACTGGTGTTCACATCATTGGCTGCTGCCAGTGACTGGGAAGAAGTAGCCTACGACAAAGACGAAGATATCCGCGTGTTCACCCGGTTTGTCGAAGGCTCGGATATGAAAGCCTTTAAGGGCATTACAACCATCAAAAGTACAGTGACTGCACCGGTGGCTTTACTGCAGGACGTTAAGCGCGCACATGAGTGGGTATTCAATTGTAAGGCGATGGACCTGATAGAAGAGCTAGCCCCCAATAACGCTACTTACTACACCGTCACCTCGATGCCCTGGCCTGTGAAAAATCGCGATAATATCAGCGAATCACTGGTCACTCAGGATGCAGACACCGGCGTGGTGACTGTGACCATTCAGGCGCGTAATGATATTTTCCCAGCGAATGACGATCATGTTCGTGTGCGCGAACTTGATGCGACCTGGACGCTGGAACCACAAGCCGATGGTTTGTTAAAGGTAACGTATGAAGCGCATGCTGACCCCGGCGGTGGCTTGCCGTCATGGTTGGTGAACAGCTTCGTCGTTGAAGCCCCCCTGAATACTTTGCGTGATTTCCGCGAGCTGGTGGTCGATGAAAAATACCAGTCGGCCTCTCGGGAGTATATAACGCACTGATTTAAAAAGGCTTTTCGGTCTTTGTAATATTACTGTCATAAAAGTCAGGTACTCTCCGGCGCTGGTGAATAGAGTAGTACCTACTATGCGCATTTTTGTATTTGTCACAGCACTGTTGTTATCTTTCTCCGCTGCGCCTTCTTTTGGTCAGCAGCCGGCGTCACTCTTCGGTGACATGCCATCTGGCCGTTATCAGCATCTTTTCAGAATCGATGGTTCTAACACGATTGGTGCAGAACTTGGTCCAGCTTTAGCCGAAGCTTGGCTGACGAGCCACGGAGCAAGTAAGTTGTCGCGTGTTCCCATGGCTGAAAACGAAATCCGCATCACTGGCTACCTGGAAAGTATTGGCTCTCATGTCATTATTGATATTGCGGCCCACGGCTCTGGCACGGGGTTTAAAGCGCTTTCGAAAGGGCTGACTAACATTGCGGCGGCGTCACGCCCGGTGAAAGCCAGCGAAGCTGCCATGATACCCACCGCCGATCTGACCAGTGTCGATAGCGAACATATTGTTGGTATCGACGGTCTCGCGATTATTGTTGATCCATCGAATCCTATCAACGCGCTGAGTGTTGAGGCTCTGCGCGATATTTTTTCTGGCAAGGTTGTAAACTGGGCTGAAGTCGGTGGCCCGGATATGCCAGTCAGTATTTTTGCTCGTGATGATAAGTCGGGTACCTGGGATAGCTTCCGCCATATGGTTTTAGGCAAAACCCTATTGGCTGAGAGTGCCGAGCGGTTTGAATCGAATAATGACCTGTCTGATCGTGTCAGTGGTGTACGAGGGGCGATCGGGTTTGTCGGCCTGCCTGCCGTGCGTCAGTCGAAATTACTGTCTGTGTCGGTAGGTGATGTGGCTGCTCTGGCGCCTGATCGCCTGACCGTTGCTACCGAGGATTATGCGCTTTCCCGTCGTCTCTATATGTATACGGCGGGTAAATCGGATAACCCCTATGTGCGTGATTTCCTTAATTTTGTCGCAACAGATGGTCAGCAGCAGGTTGCTGCAACGGGCTTCATTTCTCAGGATGTCTCTGCGGTTCGCCCGGAGAACACCGCCAGTCTGCCCTCCGAGATTCGTCAGCGTGTTGAAGGCGCGTATCGCCTGAGTGTTAATTTCCGCTTTAAAGATGGCTCTGCGCGACTCGATAATAAAGCGCAGCGCGATGTCGATCGCTTGGTTAAGTACTTGAGTAAAAATCCGGACGCCGACGTCATGTTGTTTGGCTATGCCTCCGAGAGCGATGATCTGAACCGTGCTCATCTTTTGTCTAAGCATCGCGCTATGGCGGTGAGTCGCGCACTGAAGCAAGAAGCATTGTATCCGGACGAGATAGACGGCTTTGGTGCTGAAGCACCGCTGGCAAGGATTGAAGGCAATGATGGTCGTCAGAAGAATAGCCGGGTGGAGGTCTGGATTCGCCCCCCACATGCAATCGCAGAAGCGCTATAGCGCTTCGCGATTGAGGACGCGTCGCTCAGTTCAAGCGGCGCCGTGCATCATAAGGTACAGTTCGACGATGGCTGCTGGAATGTTTGCACACATGCGATCGGACAGGTCCGCGTCTTCATCGATATCCGCCATTTCTGGCTCATCCATAAACAGCCCTGATGCATACATAATCGGAAACAGGTGCTGAGCGACGATTTCTTCACGATCGGCGTACCAGGCTTCTTCATTCAGCAGAACGGCCGACATAAAGCCCATTGCCCAGCTCTCAAGGGGCGGTTCATTTTCGTCATCAATCAGAGTCAGGTCGGTAGGCACCGGGAAATCCTGCCCAGAATCCAGCCATGCCTGAATTTCTTTTGAGAGCTGGCTCATCAGGGTATCAACTTCCTGACGCTCAGCCTTCGAGAAGCCCGGCTGCGCTTCAAACGCACAATCCCACAGGGTTTGTTGATCCGTGCCAGAGGCACCAGACGGGCCTGTAAGAAGGCCGGTAATAAAGCCGTGAACAGCGAAGAAATCAAAGCTATCGTTGCGCTCAGCTTCGTCTTCAAGCAGAGTGCCGAGTCGTTCGAGTTCTTCTTCGGTAAGGGCTGGGATACTATTCAGATCAGTCATAGATTCAATATTCAGATTTACTTAATTCGGGCAATCGTATCAGGCTTATGAGACAGCGGAAATCCTACCGACAGGAATTATGGTTAGATGTTGCCGGTGAAAGCGTAAAAGTGCTGCTCAGTGCGTCTGTTCGGAAGTCGATTCGCCTGCAAGTGAATTCAGAAGGTGATGTTGATATCCGAGTGCCCGTCGGTACGCCCAAGAGCGATGTACTGACCTTTGTTCGCCGGCATGAGAGCTGGTTGAGCGAGCGTCGGGAGGCGGTGAAAGAACGTGACCGTAAGCGCAGTGCGTCTGTGATGCTCTATGGCCGTGAGCTGCCGATTATGGAGAGCGCTCTGGGGGAGTTTCTGGTCACTGATCAGCAGGTGTGGATGCCGCTGGAGTGGCCTCAGGAAAAGCGCGACAAAGCGCTTGATAAGTGGCAGCGAGAAGAGGCCCGCCACTGTTATACACGTTTAATCGAGCAGTGGTGGCCGAGATTCGCGAAACCCGGCCGCGAGCGCCCTGTGCTTCGAATTAAGCGGATGCGCACCCGTTGGGGAAGCCTGTCTAAAAAAGGCTATATCAATCTGAACCTGGCTCTGTTGTCACTTCCAGAAGATTTGATTGAGCTGGTGGTCGTGCATGAGCTTTGCCATCTTGAGCACTTCGATCACGGCCCGGGGTTTAAAGCGTGTATGACTTCATGCCTGCCCGATTGGCGCGCGCGCGACAAGCGCATAAATCAGGCAGGTTTGATGTTGCTTTAACGCTGTCGGAAATCCTTTACGCAGGGTCTCAGCGATTGCTTACGTCAGTATTCACCCAAAGCTGCGAGTACCAGTAATAACGCCCGGGTTGACTGAGGCTTGGCGCCGTACAGTTGTAACGGCCACGCCCCGCAGTGATCTTGGTAGGTTGCTGCATGGTAACGGTCATAGCGTCGCCATCCGTGGATGTTTCAATATCTAATTCCCCAGCACCCGCGGCATAACATTGCAGCTGAGCGGGTTTAAAGTCGTGTACGGCAATAGTCAGCGTCAGTTCCGGTGGGTTGTCTGCCAGTACCGGGTCCTGTACCTGATCGGCTGAGATAGAAAAGGGCAGGCTCATAAGCTTGGTTGCGAGAGTGTCGGTGTTGGCATATGCCCCTGACGCCGGAAAGCGCGCGATAACCTGAGGGTGAGCACTTGTACCAACGGCACCGCTTTGTTGGCCAAGCGCGATGTAGCCGTGGTCTTCAAGCCATTCAGCCATCTTCAGGGTGTACTCCCCGTATGGGTAGGCAAACATCCGTGTCGAGCTGCCTGTTTCTTCTTTGATACGTGCTTCCGCTTGTTTGATTTCTGTCGCCCACCAGTCTTCGGCATCTACGCCCTCTGGGGTCTCCAGCAGATAAGGATGGCTGCGAGTGTGATTCGCGATAACAGCTCCGCCATCTTTGATCTCACGCAGTTGAGCCCAGCTCATCATGTCGGCGTATTTCTTATCCACCGGGTCAGTACTGGTGAACATCGTAAATGACCAACCGCGCTTTTTAAGTTCAGGCCAGGCATTCTCGTAAACCGACAGATAGGCGTCATCGAACGTAATAGCGACCGCACGTTCAGGAAGGGGCTCGCCTGTCATGACCGACTGCATAGCCTCTTCAAGGTTCACGACTGACATCTTTTTTTCTTCAAGTAATGCCATGTGTCGACGAAAGGTTTCAGGCGATACGCTGGTGACTGCCGGAGTCGATGCATCGACGTGGTGATACTGAAGAATCACCAGGGCATTGGCTAAGCCCGGAATCAGGATCATTAAAACGAGTACTGCGTAAACGAATCGTTGTGTCATAGGGTCCTCAGTGGTATCTGCTCAGGCGTGACGATACTTCAGTCGCTGATACGCGGAGCTTACCCGGCGGAAGGTCTCAGGGTTACCACCTTTGTCCGGGTGGTGTTGATTTGCAAGTCGCCGGTATTGCTGTCGTAAGCTCTGGCGATTCACCGGTGGCGTCAGTTCGAGCGTCGCCAGATCGTCATCGTAATGTTCAGGTATGACCATCCGTTGCCAGAAATCGTTCAACAGAGCTTCAACGCCTTCCTTATCTGTATTGAGGTTGTTCAGATCGAGATAATACTCAGCGAGTGGGTCATGCTGCCCCGGCAGTTCGTTTTGCGGTGTGTCGTTGATAGGTGCCAGACCGATATCGAGTGCGCTTATCTCAAGGTAGCCGCGTCCGTCTTTAAACCAGCGATCACGCAAACGATACAGGGCATGCATCACAATGAAGTTAGCACGGAACAGAGTCATTGAATCGCTCAGTGCATCTTCACGGAAAATGCCTTGCTCTGGCTTTTGCAGCCATCGGATTAATTCGTATTCCGGGCAGCGGTGACCCTCGGCGAGGTAGGTCGCCAGCAGGTCAGTGACCAGGTTAAGAGTGTCTTCTTCCATGCACACAAGGTAGCACAGTGCGGGTGGATCAGCCTTGTCTGTCGGGGTCTGTTTCTTCAATGACCCGTCTGACAAAGCCTGGGAGTTTCGGGCTAATAAGGTTCAGGCGTTGTGAGGTGATCGGATAACGATGGCGAATCCGTTTCAGGAAGCGCGCCAGTGCGGGAATGGCCGGCACCAGTAACGATACGCCAAGAATGATCATCAGCAGGCCAACGGGTACAGGCAAAGGCAGAACGAGTAGCCCGGCAACGATCAGAAGGACGCCGCCGACAAGAGTTACACTGCGTCGAATCATTAGTTATGCTTTGGAAAAGCCTCAAAGGGCGCGTGCAAGTGATGTATGCGCTCAAACTACTTACCAGATGTTGCAATACGATGACCGAACATAAAAAGCCGCTGCCACGCCGGGCACACCTGATTACTCCGGGGGGCATGAAAGCGCTTGAAGACGAGCACGATTTTTTATGGCGCCGCGAACGCCCAAAGGTAACTCAGGAAGTATCCGACGCGGCGAAACTGGGAGACCGCTCAGAAAACGCGGAATACATTTACGGTAAGAAGCGACTGCGCCAGATTGATAGTCGCCTGCGCTTTCTTGGAAAGCGGATAGAGGCCGTCACCGTGATTGACCGGCCGCCAGCGGATCTCGATAAAGTCTTTTTCGGCGCCTGGATTGAACTGGAAGACGAAGAGGGTGAGATGCTGCGCTACCGCATCGTGGGTGAAGATGAAATCGACTTACCCCATGGCTACATCAGTGTGGATGCGCCTCTGGCGCGTGGTTTGATTGGTAAATTCGTTGATGATGAGGTGACGGTGCGTTTGCCCAAGGGTGAGACTACCTATTGTATCGTCAGCGTTCAATACGAGCGCCCTGAGTGGGATTTGCGGCCGATGCCCGAGTTCTCTTGAGCGCTATCTGCTGAGTAATGTGACGCCGGGGCTTGGATGAACTAATCTTGAGCGAAGGAGGTGCATTATTATGCAACGATGGCTGCTTATGCTACTTGCGATACCGGCCCTGGTTCTAGCCGATAATCATGGGAAACACAACGCTGATTCAAAAGAGGCGCTCGCAGAAGCCTATGTGATGCCGGTGTGGGTCGACGCAGTGACTCAGGTGTGTCCATGGAAATCGGAAGACGCCGAAGGGTATATCCGCCTGATCCGCAAGCAGAATGAAGATGGCAGTCACGGCCTGTTCGTTCAATGGTTGCGAAAAGGGATTGCTGGCGCTCCGACTGCGGCCGTATCAACGCTCGCGGTCGAACCGCTTGAGCACGACTATCTGGTCAGAATTGAGATGCCATCACCAACGCTGGCGCGCGATGCGTGCCGTCTGAAAGCGTTGGCCGAAGATATGATGAACGAGCGCCGTTACGAATTTGACCTGCTACTCCGGGGCCCTGGAGACATGCAGGTCAACGTCAAGCGTATGCTGGGCGGCGGAGTCTGAATCTGAATCAGTCGTCCGACATCAGAAGGTCGATTCGGGTACCCAGGTGGCTCTTGTCCTGCTCATCCTGAAGGCCTTCGAAATTCCAGAGTTCACGGTCACCCAGTTGAGATGGAGCAACGTTGCATACCGCGGCGAAGATATTCTCACTGCGACCAGGTTGCTCTTTCTCCCACTGAGCAAGCATCCCTTTGATATTCTGACGCTGCAGATTTTCCTGAGAGCCACACAGGTTGCACGGAATGATCGGGAATTCCTTCTCAGCAGAAAACTTTTCAATGTCCTTCTCTTTGCAATATGCAAGAGGGCGGATCAGAACGTGTTTCTTATCATCGCTCAGCAGCTTTGGCGGCATAGCTTTGAGCTTACCGCCGTGGAACATATTCAGGAACAGGGTTTCGATAATGTCGTCGCGGTGGTGGCCCAGGGCAATTTTGTTAGCACCAATGGATTCGGCAAAGCCATACAGAGTGCCGCGGCGCAGTCGTGAGCAGAGGCCGCAGGTGGTTTTCCCTTCAGGGATGATCTCTTTCACGACGCTGTAGGTGTCTTTTTCGATGATATGGTAGGGCACGCCCACCTTCTCAAGGTAAGCAGGCAGGATGTGCTCAGGGAAGCCAGGCTGCTTCTGATCCATATTGACGGCGATAAGCTCGAAATTGACGGGCGCACTTTTCTGCAGGCTCATCAGAATTTCCAGCATGGTGTAAGAATCTTTGCCACCAGACAGACAGACCATGATTTTGTCGCCGTCTTCAATCATCCGGTAGTCTTCGATGGCTTTGCCGACATTACGGCGCAGGCGCTTCTGGAGCTTGTTGAATTCGGTCCTGGATTTGCGTTCAGCTTGATTCTCTGCGGCTTCAGTTGTTCCCGCAGATGGCTCAACGGTCGCTGGGTCGAAGACCTCAGGCTGATAGCCTTTTTCAGGTTGCGAAACAGCAGATTCAGACACGTTTACTTCAGACATATAACACCCCATGCATAGGGTGCGCTTTATATCAGAATGTGGTGATTATATAAACATCAGGCCACAGCGTGACTGGATTCGACCAGCTCTTCGTAGCGTTGAACGAAGTCCTGAACGGTGAGGTCGTCACGGGTGTGGTAGCAGTTTTTCCAGAGTGTTGCCAGGTGCAGCACACTGGCGCCGCGCGGTAGGGTGAACTGTGGGTGACGAACGTAAGCAAGCCAGGTGACTGCAGTCGCGTAGGCCAGGTTGGTTGTTAGTTCGGCATGCGGGTTATCCAGAAATTCTCTTTGGCTGGCAATGCCACGCACCTTACTGGCCAGTTCTGGCCGCTCGGCGAGATAGTCGTCCCAGATGTGTCTGTGGGTCAGGCCGTGCAATCGGTAGATACCCGACGTACGTTGTCCTTCTGTTTTCAGAAAAGCCCCCAATTCAGACTCGATGGCGGCAGTACCCAGCAATAACAGCTCAGCGTCAGCGCTGTTGGCATCCAGCTTCTGCAGCGTCGGACGAATAACGTACGTCCGGAAATCCTCAGCATCTATACCCATCAGAAACTCCAGGGGGTAATTTTTGGCAGTTAACGGTAGTGCAGCAATTAGCGTACCTGTTTGGCTGGCCGTGAGATAAACCCTCGCTATCAGGTGTTTACTCAATCGTACTGCCTGATACGGTAAGCATAGTGATGCAGGTCGCAGGGGGAAGCAAATATTTGCGCAGTGTGACCAATGTCTGATATTGCGAGCGAGAAAAGGATGAGCACAATCCGTGTGCTGAGCGATATTTATAAGCGCCAGAACTGAGATCAGCTCTCTGTCTGGTGCAGACACTCATCGTTGGCGCGTGTAAGTCCGGCGAGATCAAACAAGGTGTCGCTGTCTTTCAGGATAATTTCCTTACCCTGAGTCTCGATCAGTTCGTTTTTCTGGAAGCGAGTGAAGACACGGCTGATGGTTTCTACCGCCAGACCCAGATAGTTACTGATGTCGACACGTGACATTGGCAGGCGGAAATGCGTCGCTGAGAAGCCACGGCGCTGATAGCGCTGAGAGATATCAAGCAGGAAAGACGCAACGCGCTCTTCAGCGTTTTTCTTACTGAGTAGCAGCATCATGTTCTGATCATGGCGGATTTCGGTGCCCATGGTCGTCATAAGCTGACGGCGAAGGTCTGGCAATTCATCGGCCAGCTGCTCGAGCTGCTGTAGCGGAATTTCACATACTGTGGTCGTTTCCAGCGCTTTTGCCGTCAGTGGATAGGTGCCAGCGTTGTAGCCAGACAAACCGATCAACTCGCTCGCCAGGTGGAACCCGGTAATCTGTTCTTCACCGTTACTTGCCAGTGTGTAGGTCTTAAGGGCGCCCGTGCGGACTGCAAAGACAGACTGAAATTCGGTGCCTTGCTGAAACAGCAGCTGACCTTTCTGGATAGGGCGACCCCGCCGAATGATATCGTCCAGACGCTCCATATCATTTTCGGTCAATGAAAGAGGCAGACACAGCGCATTCAATGAGCAGGTCTGGCAATGAGGCTGCGCTCCACGTAGCGGAGCATTAACTGACGTTTTCATAGGCAAGAACGATCTCAAGTACGATAGATCAGGCGGCTGTAAAGCTGGCAGGCTGCCACACAGAAGCCAAAGTCCAGCAACCATAACCGATCAATAATAGACCCGCAATATAACGTGACCACTGGTGACGAATTATGTTCATCACCGATGCCGATGCGAGCCCTGCAGATAATATGGCTGGAAATGTACCCAAACCGAACACAAACATGGTCAGAGCCCCCATTGCTGGTTCTCCGTTGGCAGCTACCCAGCTAAGCGTGCTGTAGATCAGACCGCACGGAAGCCAGCCCCATAACATACCGAGAATCCACTGACTGGTAGGATCTGAACGACCAAGACGTTTCTGGGCATGGGGTTGGATTCTGCGCCAGAAGACTTGACCAAACTGCTCAATGCGCGTCAGCCACAGTGCCCAGCGGGTGATGTAAAGGCCCATCAATATCAGCATCACTCCTGCGACTGAGCGTAACGAGAGCATCAGGGTATCGTGCAGGCTGGAGAGCCAGAGCCCAAGACTACCCACAAGCAGTCCTGCGAGGGTGTAACTGGTGATGCGGCCAAAATTAAACAGTAGAGATGCTCTTACTCTGTGCTGAGTATCAAGCTGCCCAGCGGCCGCTGCGACGCCACCGCACATGACCAGGCAATGGCTGGCGCCAAATAAGCCGAGCAGAAGGGCGGTGAGGAGCGAGAGGGGTTCAGTCATTCGTCGTCTTGTCTGGCTTACTGCCCGAATCAGAATCCGACTCTGAATCGGCCGTTTCAGCAGTGCTGTCTTCGCGGCGCTCGTTCAGGTATTCATCGTCGTCGAAGAGTATTTTGTGCGCGGGCGAGTCGAGATCATCAAACTGCCCCCCTTTGACGGCCCAGAAGAAAATAGCCACGGCAATAGCGAGTAGGGCAATCGACAGAGGAACCAGTACGTAAATAATATCCATGATCAGTTCTCAGCAGTAAGTGCAGTCGGGCGGCGGGTGAGTCGCAAGGCATTCAGTACGACCAGCAAAGAGCTGAATGACATGCCGATGGCTGCCGCCCAGGGCGGAACCAGACCAGCTGCCGCCAGTGGTAACGCAATCAGGTTGTATAGTAACGCCCAACCGATGTTCTGACGAATGACATTGCGGGTTTTGTGCGATACCGACAGGGCATCAGCAATCACTTCCAGTCGACCGTTGGTGAGCAGAGTATCTGCATTGGTTTTTGCCAGGTCAGTCGCTTCATTCACCGCCAGAGAGACATCCGCGCCTGCAAGCACAGGTACATCATTGATGCCATCTCCTACCATAAGCACGCTGTCGCCCTGTTCTTGCCACTCGCGTACGATGGCGAGCTTGTCTTCCGGGCTGAGGCCGTTACGTACATCGGTAATGCCTAGTTCATCAGCAACCAGAGTCGCAGATCTTGATGGGTCACCGGTGAGTAGTGCGACGTTAATTCCACGAGATTTCAGGGTGTCTATTAAGGGACCCGCGCTGCGGCGCACGGTGTCGTTCAGGAGGAACCAGGCTAGCGGTTGTTTATCGTCAGCTAACAACAGCCATTGGCCGGATACGCTTTCGGGCGGCAAAATACCATCTGGCCAGACGAAATCCGGGCGGCCGAAACGAAATCTGTAGCCATTAACCTGACCACTGACCCCCTGACTCGGGTGATGCTGAATGTCTTCGGTAGGAAATACCGGGTAATGACGAAACGCCTTAGCAATCGGGTGGCTGGCATGCTGTTCAAGGGATGCGACTACCGAGGCCAAAGTATCCTGATCCAGCTCGATATTGTTTTCTCTAGCGCCCGCGACTGGGCGGATTTCCGTCAGGGTCAGATGACCCAGTGTCAGGGTGCCGGTTTTGTCGAACACTACGCGATTTACCGACTGCAGTGTCTCTAATACATGCCCTTTACTGATTAACAGGCCGCGTTCACGCAGAGCTGTTGTCGCTGCAGTAAGGGTCGTTGGTGTGGCGAGAGAGAGGGCACATGGGCATGTGACTACTAATACCGAAAGTGCGATAAAGAACGCGTGATCGTTGCCCTGAAACATCCAATAGCTGAACACAGAGGCCGAGATAATCAGAACCGCAGCGACGAAGCGGCTGGCAATGCTGTCGGCAATAAGCGCGACTTTGGGTTTTTCCTGCTGGGCTCGATCCATCAGGCGGACGATGGTCGATAGCTTTGCATCCGCGCCCGTGGCCGTAACCTGCATTACAAGCGGGCTTTCGACGTTCATGGTGCCGCCAATCAGAATGTCACCGGCTTGTTTGTTGAGTGGCATGTATTCGCCCGTCAGTGCCGATTCGTCGACGGTGCTCTGGCCATCAATCACAACGCCATCCGCAGGAACTGGGTAACCGGGTTTGAGCAACAGGCGGTCGCCGGTCGTGATGTCGCCTGCGGCAATGATCTCTTCGCCATCGGGTGTTTGCTTAAGGGCAACATTCGGTAGCAGCGTCATCAGGTTATTACCGGCTTTCCCCATGCGGTGCCGGGCACGCATTTCCAGAAAGCGCCCGAGTAAAAGCAGGAAGGTAAACATGCAGACTGAGTCAAAGTAGACCTCAATACCCTGATTAAAGGTGCTCCAGATACTGGCGCAAAAGGCGAGAATAATCGCCAGCGATACAGGCACATCCATGGTCAGATGTCGGGTTTTTAAATCCCGGATCGCAGCATCAAAAAAGGGCCGGGCACTGTACAACACGACCGGAAGCGTCAGAATCATTGATGCGAAGCGCATAAATACTTCGTACTGCTCCGCCATCCCTGCGTACAGGGGCACCGCAAGCATCATCACCTGCATCATGCCGATACCCGCGACGGCCAGGCGCCGTATTGCTTTCTTGCCTTCGCGTTCGCGTTGCGCGTCATCTGCCGTTGATGAAAACGGCGCGGCTTTATAGCCGAGGCGGTAGATAGCTTCGAATATCTGGGATAGTGCGATGTCGTTGTTATTCCACGCTACGACGAGGCGGTGGTTCGAGAGGTTAAGCGTTGCACGTTCGACCCCTTTAAGCTGGTTAATTCTGTGCTCAATAAGCCAGGCACAGGCGGCACAACTGATACCGTCGATGATCAGAGTCGCTTCTTTCTGATCTCTCTGAGTTGCAACAAACTGCTTTTGCAGCGCTTCACTGTCGTAGAGGCTGAGAGACTCCCGCGCGGTCAGAACCTCATCGTCTTCGTTGGCAGGTGAGATCTGCGGGAGTTCGGTGCGGTGGCGGTAATAGTCTTTGAGTCCAGAAGCAACGATGGTTTCCGCCACAGCTTTGCAGCCTGGGCAGCACATGGGTTCTTCTTTGCCATCGATGATGGCTGTCCACTGCTGGCCTGCCTTCAGCGGCTCACCGCAATGAAAGCAAGGAGTAAGAGGGCTTTGCGTCATTGAGTGACTGTCTGAATCTTCTTACCATTTTCTATGACGGTGCGTGCGGTAACACGCCATTCCTGATCTGGGCTGGTCAGCCAGATCACTCGTTTCTGTGGCAGCTCCAGTTCATTGGCCGCAACATATTGGCCCCCCGGAGTGCGCTGCAGGAAGAGCGTCAGGTCGCGATCTTCCAGGGTCGGGTGAATCAGTTGTAGCTGCAGAGAGCCGGGCTCTTCATCCGCGATTGATGTCGCGTTAACGATAATTTCGTCTTCGGTGAAGGTCAGGTCAGCCTGAACATTCAGACGACGGGCGCCTTCGTGAAAACGTTGATCCTGGGTGTAGCTCATACCGTCTTTGTAGTAGCTGTTACTGACCAGAGAATCCTTTGTATCAAGTGCCAGCGACAACATTATGAAGCCCCAGATTACGGCGGCAAGCGGTACCCCAATAACAAGAAGCATCATGGGTTCTTTGTACCAGGGTGTTGTTTTTTCGCTAGTCATGCAGAGTATCCAGGGAGAAAAATGAAAAATCGCCCAAGTGTAACCACTTGGGCGATAGGGCTCCAGTGCTTCTGTGTCAGGAAGTTATATGACGTTTAAATCGCTCGTGGCGCGATAAAACGGCTTTCTTCCCGGGTCACTTCTTCACCGGTTTCCTTGTTGGTAATGACGAACTCGATGTCGGTCTTGCTGGCTGAGGTTTTTACCTCGTCAGGGTCGATTTCGAGATTGATCGTGGTTTCTTTCAGCTCGTTGACACTCAGGTCATACTCGGTGTCGCCAAGTAGCTGAATACCATCAAGACCGTCGACACTCAGGATGTAGGTATGAGGCTCCTGCGACATATTCATCATCTTCAGGGTGTAGGCATTCTGAATCGTGTCGTTTACGGTGATCTGATAGAGGCGACCGCGGTCGCGCTCAATATCCAACTCAAACGGTGTACGATCGAGAATCGCGTACCCCAAACCACCCATCATAAGAATCATGGCCCCGGCGTAACCAAAGAGACGAGGGCGAAGGATATGGGTCTTCTTGCCTTCAAGTTCGTTTTCGGTGGTGTAGCGGATCAGGCCTTTTGGCTTATCGAGCTTCTCCATGATGTCGTCACAGGCATCAATACACAGTGCGCAACCAATACACTGGTATTGAAGGCCGTCGCGGATATCAATACCGGTCGGGCAGACCTGCACACACATTGAGCAGTCTACACAGTCGCCGAGTTGTTCCGTATTGCTTTCGGCTTTCGCTTTTTTACTGCGTTTGCCTCGTGGCTCTCCACGGTTGTAATCGTAAGAGACCGCTAATGTATCGTTGTCGTACATGACGGACTGAAAACGAGCGTACGGGCACATATAAATACAGACTTGCTCACGCATCCAGCCAGCGTTGAGGTATGTGGCTACAGTAAAGAAGCCGATCCAGAAAATACCCCACGCACCGACGTCACCGAAGGTGAATATATCGACAACCAGTTCGCGAATCGGTGTGAAATACCCCACGAAAGTAACGCCGGTCCAGAAGGCAACGATCAGCCAAGCCGTGTGTTTCAGCGCTTTTTTGCGCAGCTTTTCGGGTGACATGGGGGCTTTATCCAGCTTTATTCGCTGGTTTCGTGTGCCTTCGGTACGCTCTTCGATCCACATGAAAATAAATGACCATGCCGACTGCGGACAGGTATAGCCACACCAGACTCGTCCGGCAAAGTTGGTAATGGTAAAGAGGCCGAACGCACAAATAATCAGTGCCCAGGAGAGCAGCATGAAGTCTTGTGGCCAGAAGGTAACGTTAAAAATATGAAACTGGCGTGCAGGCAGATCAAACAGAACGGCCTGGCGGTCTCCCAGATTGATCCAGGCAGTGCCGAAATAGCCCAGCATTAATGCCCAGAGTGACCAGGTACGAAGTTTCTGGAAAAAGCCTTCAACTTCACGAACGTAAATTTTCTCGCGCTTTTGATACAGGCTGACGGTCTCCGGATTCTTATCGGATTTACTGCCAGAAGGGGTGACGTCTTTGACCGGGATTTTACTCATAACTACTGATCACCTTGTCTTTAGAAAACTCTTATATAACGCGTTGATTATATAGTTTTCAGTCGGTGGCCGGGATAAAAAAAGCGGCCCGAGGGCCGCTTTTTTAGATTTTCTTGCTCTAGCTCAAGAGGGGAGCGGAGCCCCCACCTGATTACTTGTCCATAGACAAAGAGTAGACATACGCAGACAGGACGTGAACCTTCTCTTCGCCGAGGATCTCAGCCTGAGCTGGCATTCTACCGGCACGGCCATAGCGGAGAGTGGTTTCAATCTGCTTGGTAGAACCACCATAGAGCCAGATTTCGTCAGTCAGATTAGGTGCACCAACGAGCTGGTTACCTTTACCGTCGGCACCGTGACAAGCCACACACAGCATGTCGTACTGTGGCTTAGCTTTGGCAGCAGCGTCTGCATCATGCTCAAGGCCTGACAGGCTACGAACGTACTGAGCCATATCTTTGGTGCCTTGTTCGCCCAGAGCGGCTTCCCAGGCAGGCATTGCTGCCTGACGACCATACATAATGGTTTGTTTGATCTGTGCAGGCTCGCCACCGTACAGCCAGTCGTGGTCAGTCAGGTTAGGGAAGCCTTGTGCACCCATCGCGTTAGAGCCGTGACATACAGCGCAGTAGCTCTTGAACAAACGACCACCGGTCTGCATTGCTTCTTCGTTCTGAGCAAGCTCAGCGATTGGCGTTGCCAGGTAGCCTTCGTACAGAGGTGCGATTTTTTCATCGAACGCCTGAACTTCAGCTTTCCATTGGTTGGTCTGTGTCCAGGTAACGTCTTCGCCGTCAACCTTAACGGTACCGATACCGTCGAAGTTAGCCAGGCCATAGATACCGATGTAACCGAAACCGAATACGATGGTTGCCCAGAACATACCTACCCACCAACGTGGCAGAGGGTTGTCCAGTTCTTCAATACCGTCGTATGAGTGGCCGGTAGTTTCGTCTGTTTCTTCTTTCTTCTGACCTTTACTGGTGTAAACGATCAGGATACCGCAGGCAATCATGGACCCGATGACAATCGCCTGGACCCAGAAACTCCAAAATGAGCTCAACATAATTATTTACTCCGATCTTTATCGTCGTCCGCGGGCATTTCTGTGTTATCCCGGAAAGGGATATCGCCGTCATCCTTGAAGCGTTGCTTACGGCTGGAACCGTAAGCCCACCAGATGATGCCAATGAAAGCGATCAGAGCGAATACTGATCCAAGGCCGCGAACGTCGTTAATATCCATAGGGTTACCGTTTAGTGACGACTGTGCCCAGCTGCTGCAGGTAAGCAACCAGAGCTTCGATTTCGGTGACACCGTCAACCGCGTCTTTTGCACCTTCAATGTCTTCGTCTGTGTACGGTACGCCGACCATACGCAGAGCTTTCAGCTTGTTAGGTGTATCACGACCGTCGACCTTGTCTTCGAACAGCCACGGATAAGATGGCATGATCGACTCAGGTACTACGTCGCGCGGGTTGTACAGGTGCGCACGGTGCCACTCATCAGAGTAACGACCACCCACACGGGCCAGATCAGGACCAGTACGCTTAGAACCCCACAGGAATGGGTGCTCGTAAACGTGTTCACCTGACGTAGACGGAGGACCATAACGCTCAGTTTCTGCGCGGAACGGACGAACCATCTGGGTGTGACATACTGCGCAACCTTCGCGCATATAAATGTCACGGCCTTCAACCTGAAGTGCAGTCAGCGGCTTCAGGCCTTCAGCAGGTTGTTGAGTGTTCTTATCAAAGAAGAGTGGAACAATCTCAGCGAGACCTGCCCAGCTCAGTGCGATAACAATCAGCACCACCATGAGCGGCAGGTTCTTTTCAATATTCTCGTGCTTAATCATTTACCAGACTCCTTAAGCGTGTGCTGCAACCGCGGCTTCTTTCTTAGCGTCGCGGGTGGTCATGTAAACGTTGAACAGCATGATCAGCATACCAGTCAGGAAGAAAGCACCGCCCAGTACACGAACTACATAACCGCCGTGTGAAGCTTCAACAGACTCAACGAAGGAGTAGGTCAGAGAACCGTCTTCGTTAACTGCGCGCCACATCAGCCCCTGCATGATACCGTTCACCCACATCGCTGCGATGTACAGAACAGTACCGATAGTCGCGAGCCAGAAGTGAACATTGATCAGGCCGATAGAGTACATCTGGCCAGCCTTACGGCCGAACATAATAGGAATCAAGTGATACAGAGCACCGATAGATACCATCGCAACCCAACCCAGAGCGCCTGAGTGTACGTGACCGATAGTCCAGTCAGTGTTGTGAGACAGTGCGTTAACAGTCTTGATCGACATCATCGGGCCTTCGAAGGTAGACATACCGTAGAAAGACAGAGAGACAACCAGGAAGCGCAGGATAGGGTCAGTACGCAGTTTGTGCCATGCGCCAGACAGCGTCATCATACCGTTGATCATACCGCCCCATGATGGCGCCAGCAGGATCAGAGACATAACCATACCTGAAGTCTGAGCCCAGTCTGGCAGAGCAGAGTAGTGCAGGTGGTGAGCACCAGCCCAAACGTAGATAGAAATCAGTGCCCAGAAGTGAACGATCGACAGACGGTAGGAGTAAACCGGACGACCCGCCTGCTTAGGTACGAAGTAGTACATGATACCGAGGAAGCCAGCAGTCAGGAAGAAACCTACCGCATTGTGGCCCCACCACCATTGAATCATAGCGTCTACAGTACCCGCCCATACAGAGTACGACTTGGTCAGCGACACAGGCACTGCCAGGTTGTTACCCACATACAGGATAGCGATCATGATCATGAATGCCGCGAAGAACCAGTTAGCAACATAGATGTGGCTTTCTTTACGGATAGCCAGCGTGCCAAGGAAGTTCACGACGTAAGCAACCCAGACCAGAGTCACCAGAATGTCGATTGGCCATTCCAGTTCTGCGTACTCTTTAGTTGAGGTCAGACCCATCGGCAGAGTGATTGCTGCTGCAACGATCACTGCCTGCCAGCCCCAGAAAGTGAAGCTTGCCAGAGTGTCTGAAAACAGACGGGTACGACAGGTACGCTGAACAATGTAATAGGAGGTTGCGAACAGAGCGCAGCCGCCGAAAGCGAAAATCACCGCATTGGTGTGAAGAGGACGCAGACGTCCGAAAGAGAACCAAGGGGTATCAAAGTTCAGTTGAGGCCATGCCAGCTGAGCAGCGATGAGTACACCGACTGCCATGCCAACAACACCCCAGACAACAGTCATGATGGCAAACTGTCGTACCACCTTGTAGTTGTATTCTGGATGGTCAAATGCTGTGCTCATGATCAGATTCCATTAAACAGCGAGGGTTAGAGGGTTAAAAAATCGGCGCAATTATCGTCGCTGGCATCCCCATTTGCAAATAATCCATGTAAAAAAAGTGCCATAAATACAGCGGCTTAGGGCAGTTCTTACACGAATGATAATCAAATGAGAATCAGTCGTACTGACGATTAGTGGAATGTCTGACAATTTTACGTGCCTCGCCAAGGCGTAAAACTCAGACCCAACCTGCGCATACTCCAATTTTACCGCACTTCGGCAGCCCAATTGCAGCCCCTGCATGGTATTACTGTCGTAAACCGGAGTATTGACCCAGCTCAAGCCTTGACGCAGAACGCCTGAAAGCCAGAATACGCGCCGTCAGAACCACCAATTAAGAAGCTTGAGAAGCGTCAGCCAGAAGAATAGAAGAGGAGCACCATATGGCCAGTGAACAGATTCAGGAAATACTCGACTCCATCACCATTGATGGGAGAGAGGGCCAGCCGACGCTCATACTGGCTCACGGAGCCGGTGCCGATTTATCGAGCGAATTCATGACAGACATGGCCGGTAGGATAGCCACGCACGGCGTTCGAGTTGTGCGCTTCAACTTCCCTTACATGATCAAACGAGCACAAGACGGTAAAAAGCGCCCACCCGACCGCGCGCCCAAACTGATTGATGCATACAGCGATTTAATCGAAGCATTGAACACTCCTTGCGTGATTGGCGGCAAAAGCATGGGCGGACGAATCGCTTCGATCGTTGCGAATGTAGGTGTTAACGGAGAAGGGGGGTCACCTCTGATAAAAGGATGTGCTTGCCTTGGTTATCCATTCCACCCACCCGGTAAGCCAGACAACTTAAGAACTGAACACCTGCTCCGGCTTACAACCCCCACGCTCATTGCCCAAGGTACGCGTGATGCGATGGGCACAAAAGAAGAAGTCTTGGGTTACGGGTTAGATAAAACACTCGAACTGGTCTGGCTGGAAGACGGCAACCACGACCTGAAACCAAGAAAGGCATCTGGTTTTACCCATGATGCCCATCTTGAAGCGACAGCAAAGGACGTCGCAGACTTCGTAAAACGCTGCCTGTAGGAGGGGATCATATCCCCGACAGTGCCTAGAGATACAGCCTCCTTGTAGGAGCGCTTCAGCCAGCTTGCCTGGCTATGCGCGAAAACTGCATGAGTTCAGGCGATGGTTAATGTGGGAGCGAATCAGCCGCAGGCTATTCGCGAACCCCATACATGTAGGAGGGGATCATATCCCCGACCAGTGCCTAGGGGTACTGCCTCTTTGTAGGAGCACTTCAGCCAGCTTGCCTGGCTATGCGCGAAAACTGCACGAGTTCAGGCGATGTTTAATGTGGGAGCGAATCAGCCGCAGGCTATTCGCGAAACCCATACATGTAGGAGGGGATCATATCCCCGAACCCTGTCTGGGAGCATCCCCGACCTACCGCTGAAAATCACGCCGTCAGAATGGTGATCTTTTCTTGCGTCTCCAGAATCGGCTGAATCGACGCAATCACATTTGCACGCTCTGGCGACTTCGCCCAAGCCTGCCAGGCCTCAACGGTCGTCCAGTTAGTGATAATCATCCGGCGATTCTCTTTTCTCACATCTTTATAGCTGGCACCTGACACATAGCCTGGCGCTTCGAGAATCGCACGCAAGGTGTTCTTAACCGCAGCTTCATATGTCGTTTCCATATCTGCGGCAATCTCGCGCTCGATAATCACTTTAATCATTACAGGGGCTTCCTTCTGATGTTTCTTAATATCAAGTAAGGTATGGGCCGAAGGTGTCTATTGCAACCACGAAAACCCAAAAAGCGGAACAAAGAACCAATATGGCCAGCAGCGACCTCATCCAGCGACTCCATCGCCTGTTCTCAGAACAGACAACAGGCCTTAACACCATGATGCTCGGTGCAGAAACAGGCGTTGGCCCGGCTGAACTACAAAGTGCGTTGCAACAACTTAAAAGCGACTACAACGCTCCGCTCGAATACGACACCGACAGCCGCACCTACCGTTACGGCAAAACGCAGGAACAAAGCTTCGAACTGCCGGGCCTGCAACTCACCGCGACCGAACTCCGAGGCCTGGCCATCGTTCTTAACATCCTCAATGACCTGAACCCCGGTCAGGGCAGTGGCGAACTCAACCGCATCCATGAACAAGTATCACGACTGACCGAAGAACGCGGCGTCGACCTCAGAGAACTGACACAACGCATCCGCATCCTCAGTGCCACCCGCCGTCCGGTGAACCAGAACATCTACCAACAGGTCAGTGACGCACTCTTCTCCCGGCGACAGCTCAACATCCACTACGTCGCCAGCGACCAGAGCCTGAGTGAACGTAACGTTAGCCCGCAAACCCTGGTTTACTACCGCGACCACTGGTACCTCGACGCCTGGTGCCATAAGCGCCAACAACTACGTACCTTTATGCTCAGTCGCATCAATAGTGCCTACCAGACGGGCGACGCGGCGAAAGAATTCGATCAGAAAGAACTTAACGACCACTTTCACAACAGCTACGGCATATTCTCCGGCGGCGAACAACACACCGCCGAACTCATCTTCATGCCCGGTGCCGCCCACCTCGTCGCGCAACAGCAATGGCACCCCGACGCCAAAGGCCAATGGAAAGGCGACGAATACCATTTAAGCCTGCCATATAACGACCAGCGCGAACTGCTGCGAGACATGCTCTCTTACGCACCCAACGTCATCATCACCGCACCCGACGACCTCAAAGCCGCTTATAGAAAACGACTCCAGGAAGCGCTGAATCGCAATTTCTGACGCGTCTGCCGGATCGCATTTGTTGTGATGTAGGAGGGAAGCTTCTTCCCGACCCCATGCCAGATATCCGCTTCTGTAGGAGCGCAACGCGAAGCTTGCGCGATCGGTATACCTCGCCGTGCGAGCGAATCAGCCGGGAGCTCTTCACAAATCCCATAGCTGTAGGAGGGGATCATATCCCCGACCTGTGCCTCGAGGTTTGGCGTCGCTGTAGGAACGCTTCAGCCAGCTTGCCTGGCTATGCGCGAAATTCACGCTAATCAGGTCTGTGTTGATCGTGGGAGTAAATCAGCCGAAGGCTATTCGAGAACGAACAGTCAGGTAGATTAGGCACTGTCCTTAGTCTCAGTGATTACAGACGGAATCAGGCCTTGATATACAAAACTCCTACTACCGCAAATGCCATCAGAATAAGAATGGAGACTAGAAGAAGAGCGATACAAAGCAGGTAAGCACTGAAAACAATGTTGATCACGCTCCTCAGTCTGGGGTGTTCTTTAAAATAATCGACTTGCCCTGTTTTCCGTCCTCGTATGAGATTCCATCGACCAATGGTCAGGCCTGTGTAGCCTCGTAAGGTGCCTATAAACTCTGCACTTGTTACAGGAGAAAACAAGACAAGGTACGGCGTAAAATAACTACCATTATCTAGAAGCCTACGTATATCAGGATCTGCACTGTAGCCTCTTAAGTAAAAGCAAATAGTTGCAGAGCTAATACTCGCTATGAAGCCCGCCAGGCCTGAAACGACTATCAAACTAAACGGTAGAAAGAATGCTAATTCTGAACTTATGATTGACATTCTGAATGAATTTTCCGAGATCTATATCTGGCCATATAGGAATAGTATTAGCGATAGCATTGATAAACCTATAATAATAAGCAGCCACGACATTGAAAAAGCAATATATGAAAGCGCTTTGATATCTTTACCGGGGGGCTCAATCGAAGCTCCTTTGAAACGCTTTCCGGTCATTTTTCGGAAAGAAAATAAATTTATATAAATCAGTGTCTTGTATAGGCTTAGTGGGAATTCTTTGTGATTTTTTTGTTCGGCCTCGTTGAAATACGGACTTGTGAGTAACGACTTGTTCAGCTTTCTAAAGTAAAAAGATAAGACAAATATCAATCCCCAGGTTGCTAAACCTAGAAGTGTGCTAACGACTAGCATTGTCATGAAAATATCGAATAATAAATCATTATTTGATTCCATATTTTATATGTTTACTTCTATTTTATTCTATGGCGAAAAATACAAATAAAACATTACTGACAACGTGGCTGTTCCTAGAATTATCTGGAGATAGATTGCACTTGCCGCCGCGTATGAAAGTACAACTGTCGTTTTTCCGGGATTGACTTCAGGTGGACTTTTAAAACGCTTCCTAACTAATCGCTTAAAAGAGAATAAGTGAATGTATATTACAGTTTTATGAAGGCTGAGGGGAAACTCCAGGTAATTATCTTGTTCTGCAATGTTGAAATGTGGCTCTTTTAATAAAACCTTATCGTACTTTGCAAAATAGAACTTCAGAATGACAATAAAGATGACGGTACCTATGCCCCAGGACGCGCTCAATAGCATCAGATACAGCCAAATATTAAAAACAATCGGGGCATCAGGTTCTATCACAGTACAGATTCCAGGTTAGTTGATAGCAGTCTGTTTCTTATATTTACTTTTTTGGATTGGGAAAATATTGCATTACATGCGTTTGTAACCCCAATCTGGTCAGAAAATTCGCCAGACGAGTATTTTTCATACACCCCTCCAGCGAGTTTCCCAAGGCCGTAAGCTGATGCCGCTACTGCAGCACCGATTGCTAAAGCGGCGACCCAGCCCACTGGCGTCGATACCATAAAAAGAGTTAAGGCGGCTCCTGCCAATGTACCTACAATTGTGCTGGTCAGGCCTTCTGTTAGCAGAGTACTCCGCTTCCTCGGATCAGTCTCTCTCGCAATATCATGACACGTCATGCCTAAGGACGCTGCACCAAGAACATACCCGGCTTTTGTCGCTGCTTTGCCGTAACTCCCGAGCTTCGAAGCCGCCGCTTTAATATCCGCCGTTGGCGCTCTACCTTTGGTGCGTGATACCCGCAACACCTCACGGCTGTTCTTGCCATCGGTATATAGCCCAGTCGCCGACTTAAGGTTCTGCTCTAACTGCGTGATGATCTTCTTCCGTGCATAGTCATACTGGCCCTTAGTGCTTTTACCTGCTTTATACTTTTCATATTCTGCCGGGATCTGACCTATTAAGGCAGAGTTCGTGGTCAGCCATTTATCCGATGCCTCTGCAACAGCAGCACTGCCCATGAGTGACAACTCAATCAGACCCGGCATCAGCGTTCGCTCTTCAACCGTTGCTTGGTTCCAGTTTTTGCATATAGCACCAAGACACGATGAATCGTTCAGCTTAAGAGCCGGCACATTCAGGGCGACGAGTGGTGGTGTAGTATATGTAGCGGGTACCGGTACCTGAATCAGCTGGCCAGGGTAGATAAGGTCAGGGTTCTTAATGAAGGGATTAGCGGTCATCGACTCGGCGATCAAGCCCTGAAGCTTATTCCGATCTTGATGGCTGTGATAGTGCAAAAGAATCTTCGAGAGAGTATCCCCCGGTTGTACCTTATGGAGAATGATGTCCTGATCGTTGGTGAGCTTTAGCATTCCCTGCTACCCCTTGAGTGATTTGCCCGTATGATAAGGACGACTCAGATACGCGTCAACGTGCATGGCTTGGATGCCAACAGCGCCAATTGCCACTTAACCTGCACAACCAGTCTGATACCATGCCCTCATAACAAACCGAGGACACGGAATGCCAATCCCCGATTACCAAACCCTGATGCGCCCGGTGCTGGTCACTCTTGATACACACGGTGATATGTCGCTGCGTGATCTGGTCGACCTGCTCAGCGATCAATACCAGCTTACCGACGAAGAACGTCGCCGTATGACCCCCAGTAAGCGCAGCCCGCTGATGTACAACCGGGTTGCCTGGGCCACAACGTATCTGCGCAAAGCAGGCCTGATTGAAAGCCCGCAACGCGGAATCAGCCACCTCACGGCAATCGGCAGGCAAGCACTGGCAGAGAACCCAGAAAAGATCGACGCCAGTTACCTCAAACAATTCGAAGCCTTCGAAGAATTCAGAGCCATTGATAACCGCTCAACAGAGGCAGCCGAAACTCAAGCTGTAGAAGTATCAGAAGCCCTCGACCCCACAGAACGCCTCGAACAGGCCCATCAGGAACTGCAGGCCAGCCTGGCGGATGACCTGATCGCACAAGTGAAGCAACAGACCCCCGAATTCTTCGAAAAGCTCGTCGTCGAACTAATGCTCGCCATGGGCTATGGCGGCTGGAGCGAGAAAGCAGGGCAGGCTACCCAATACACCAACGACGGCGGCGTTGATGGCATCATCAACGAAGACCCGCTTGGTCTCGATACCATCTACCTGCAAGCCAAACGCTACACCGACAACAGCGTTGGTCGCCCAGACGTACAATCCTTCGTCGGTGCCTTAGAAATGAAGCGTGCTAGAAAGGGCGTATTCATCACTACCAGCCGCTTCAGCCGTGATGCCATTGACTACGTCAATATGATTGAGAAAAGAGTAGTACTGATAGACGGCGTACAACTGGCCGAACTGATGATCCGCTATGACCTCGGCGTTACCGTCAAAGACACCTATCAGGTAAAATCGCTCGATACAGACTATTTCACAGACGACTAATGACACTAATAAATCTAAAAGACCTCGAAGCTCACTTATGGCACGCCGCTCATATTATCACCGGCCCCATAGACGCATCTGACTACAAGACATACATCTTTCCGATTCTGTTCTTTAAGCGGATATGCGATGTGTATGACGAGGAGTTTGAGCAGGCCTTGGCGCAAGTGGGTGATGAAGAACTTGCCAAGGGCGACATGTTCCACCGCATTCAGATCCCTGAAAACTGTCACTGGAGTCATGTGTTCAACCGCACCAAAGATGTCGGCCAAGCGTTGAAGGATGCATTCAGAGGCATCGAATTAGCGAACCCGAAGCTACACGGCATTTTTGGCGATGCCAGTTGGACCAATAAAGATCGCCTGTCAGATGAACTGTTGAGCACACTGCTCAATCATTTCAACAAGGTCAATCTAGGTGTCGCCAGCGTGCGTGACGACGACATGGGGCGCGCCTACGAATACCTGATTAAGCGCTTTGCAGATAAGGCCAACAAAAAGGCCGGGGAATTCTATACCCCGCGCACCATTGTTCGCCTAATGGTGAACATTCTTGATCCCAAAGCCGGTGAAAGCGTCTACGACCCGGCATGCGGTACCGGCGGCATGCTGCTGGAAACCATCCACCACGTGAAAGAAAACGGCGGTGATCCGCGCTTGCTAAAAATCAAAGGCCAGGAAAAAAACCTCACCACTGAGGCCATTGCCCGCATGAACCTGTTTCTCCATGGACAGGAAGACTTCGACATTGTGCGCGGCGATACACTGCGTGACCCGAAATTTCTGGTCAGTGATCGCCTTGAAATCTTTGATTGTGTGATCGCCAACCCGCCATTCAGCTTAAAAGAGTGGGGGTATGATCTGTGGTCAAATGATCCTTATGGGCGTAAACAATATGGCTTGGCACCCAAAACCAACGGTGATTTTGCCTGGGTGCAACACATGTTCGCCTCTCTTAACGATAGCGGCCGAATGGCTGTGGTCTTGCCTCATGGCGTGTTGTTCCGTGGCGGTGCTGAGGGCGCAATCCGTACCAAACTTCTACAGGAAAACCGCATCGAAGCCATTATCGGTGTGGCATCAAACCTCTTCTATGGCACCGGCATTCCAGCCAGCATTCTCGTGCTCCGAAAGTCACGACCAAAGCCCCATAAAGATCATGTGTTGATTATTAATGCTGAAGAAATCTTCACGAAAGGTCGCGCACAAAACACACTGACCAACGATCAAGCCGATGACATCTATGGTATCTACAAAAGCCAGGTTAAGCAGGGCCCCAGCTCAGAAAATAGAAAAGGGGCAGCCGAACTTGAAGGCGTTGCTCGCTGGGTGCCGACCAGTGAAATCGAAGAAAACGACTTTAACCTGAACATTGCGCGCTATGTACAAAAGCCACTGGAAGAAGAAACCGTATCGGTAGAAAACGCCTTAAAGGATTTTCAGCAAAAGCTCACCGCATTGGAACAAGCTGAAAACGAATTGGAAGCCCTGCTGATCAAAGAAGGTTTTGAAATATGAAAAAAGCAGACTTAGAAAACCTCCTCTGGGGCGCAGCCGAGTTTTTGCGCGGCCAAATCGACGCCTCAGACTACAAGCAGTACATTTTCCCGCTGCTATTTTACAAGCGCCTGTCGGATGTGTATTTGGAAGAATACACCGAAGCCTTGGAGATCCATGAAGGCGATGCCGAATACGCCGCCATGCCCATGTTCCACCGTTTTGATATTCCCAAGGAAGCCCGCTGGGAAAAAGTGCGCCACACCAGCAAAAACATTGGTGAAGCCATTCAAAACGCACTGCGTTTAATTGAAGCCAACAACCCGCGCTTACATGGCGTGTTTGGTGATGCCCAGTGGACCAACAAAGAACGTTTACCCGATCATCTGCTATCTGATCTGATTGAGCATTTCAGTAAAATTCCGCTGGGGATTAAATCGGTTGCTCAGGATGATCTGGGTGAGGCATACGAATACCTAATCAAAAAATTCGCCGACGATTCCGGCCATACCGCCGCCGAGTTTTATACCAACCGTACCGTCGTGCATCTGATGACCCGCATCATGGGCTTAAAACCCGGTGAAACCGCCTATGACCCTACCTGCGGCACCGGCGGTATGTTGCTGAATGCGGTAATGGATTTGCGCACTCATGGGGAGCCTTCAGCTGATCAACAGCAGTGGCGAACGGTTCATTTGTATGGCCAAGAAGTAAACCTGCTCACTTCGGCGATAGCCCGAATGAATATGTTTCTGCATGACATTGAAGAATTCGATGTGCTGCGCGGCGATACGTTAGCCGACCCTAAGTTTATTGAGAACGACCAGCTCAAGCAGTTTGATGTCATTTTCGCCAACCCGCCATATTCGATTAAAAAGTGGAACCGCGACAAGTTCGCCGCTGACCCTTACGGCCGTAACCTTTACGGCGTACCACCGCAAGGCTGTGCCGATTATGCGTTCTACACCCATATCATCAAAAGCCTAAAACCCGACACTGGCCGCGCCGCTATGCTCTGGCCACACGGTGTTTTGTTCCGCGATTCTGAGCAAAGCATTCGTAAACAAGTGATTGAGTCGGACATTATCGAAGCGGTGATTGGTCTTGGGCCAAACCTGTTTTACAACTCGCCGATGGAATCCTGCGTGGTGGTGCTCAACTGCAATAAACCCGCCGAGCGCAAAAACAAAGTGCTGTTTATCAATGGTGTGGAACACGTAACCCGCGAGCGCGCCCACAGCCGCTTATCGGATGATGATTTAGTTGTGCTCTGTGAAGCTTACTTTGAGCCGGAGCAGCAAAGCGACATTACCGCCTTGGTAGATATCGACACCCTTAAAGAGAACCTCTACAACCTGTCTATTCCGCTTTATGTGCAAGCGCAAACCAATGGCGAAGTGCACGATATTGCACATGCCATCGAGGCATGGAAGGTCAGCCGGGTGCAATTGAAGAAACAGACCAATAAATTATTTCAGAGCCTCGCGCAGTTAGGTTATTAGGTAGAAAACAATGACAAATAAACAAACCGTTAAATTTGGTGATATTTGCCGCGAAGTAAAGCTCACTACCAAAGACCCGATTGCCGATGGTTATGAGCGTTACATTGGCTTAGAACACTTGGACTCTGGCTCGCTAAAAATTAAACGCTGGGGAATGATTGCCGAGGACAACCCGAGCTTTACCCGTGTGTTCAAGAAGGGACAAATATTATTTGGTAGAAGAAGAGCCTATTTGAAAAAGGCAGGTATAGCTGAGTTCGATGGAATCTGCTCGGGTGACATTATTGTAATGGAATCCAAAAAAAACGACTCTTTCAAACCTCTTGTTCCATACCTTATTCAGTCAGACAGGTTTTGGGCATGGGCTGTTAAAAATTCTGCTGGAGGATTGTCTCCGAGAACAAAATTCAAATTGTTAGCGGAATACGAGCTGTTGATTCCAAGCAATATAGATGCTGCTCACGCATTACTAGCAAAGAGCGAAGATGCTCTTTCATATATTGAGTCCTTACGTGATTCTTCCGATTCGATGCTGTACATGTCATTAAAGTCATTGGCTGGAGTTAACTCTAATAATCTAAAAGAATTTGTTGGTAGCAAAAAAAACTGGGAATTGATGAAAGTCAGGGACTGCATGCAAATTTGTAATAATGCTAGGAATCCGATCTCTGAAGCAGATAGAAAATCCATCCAAGGTGAATTCCCTTACTACGGCCCTACAGGGATTTTAGATAATTTGGATCATCATAACTTTGATGGACAATATGTGCTAATCGGAGAAGATGGTGATCACTTTCTAAAGTATAGAACAATGCCAATGACTCAATTGGTCTCCGGGAAGTTTAACGTTAACAATCATGCCCATGTTTTAAAGGGTACGGAATTAGTTACTACCGAATGGTTTTATTTCTATTTCTTGCATGCTTGGATATATAAATTTCTGACCAGACAAGGTGCTGGTCGATACAAGTTAACAAAAGAAGCTTTAGGAGCGATGGAAATACCTGTTCCTCCGCCAAGTGAGCAAAAACAATTGGTTGATTGTTTTTTTAACATATCTAGAGTGAAAGAAAATTCGCTTGAGAAAGAGCAGCGCTCAAAGGTTTTGGCGTTAGTGCTTAGAAACGAGCTGCTAGGAGTTTAAATGTTTAACGAACAAACCGTCACAGAAAATGGAATTATCGACCGTTTAAAGGGTTTAAGCGGAGTAAAGTGGACTTACTGCCACGGCGAGAGCCTGCCAAAACAAGCGCAGGATATCTTTGTCGATGAGTGGCTTAAAGACGCGTTGTGTTCGTTAAACCCCGATATCGCCAAACAGCCAGATTACGCCGACGAAGTGATTTACAAGCTGCGTGGTGTGGTGCTTGAAGCGCGTCATACCGGCTTGGTAAAAGCCAATGAGAACTTCCATGAATTGTTAATGGCCGAAAAAACCTTACCCTTTGGCGAGAATGGCGACCACATCACCATCAACCTGATTGATTTCGACAATATCGACAACAACCACTTTGTGGTGTCGCAGCAGGTGCACTATATCGCGGCGACCGAAGTCTATTTTGATATTGTGCTCTATGTGAACGGTATTCCACTTGTGGTGGGCGAAGTGAAAACCGCTACCCGTCCGAGTGTGACCTGGCAAGATGGCGCTGCCGATTTTATGGGCGGTAAAAAGCACTACTGGAAGAACGTTGAACCCTACTTTGTGCCCAACCTGCTGTGTTTTGCCAGTGAAGGTAAAACCTTTGCCTATGGTGCCATTAATGCGCGTGTAAAAGATTGGGGGCCTTGGCACAATACCGACCTGCGCGATGATATTCTGCCCGGCTTGGCATCGGTGCTGGATAGCTGTGAGGGCTTATTAAACCCGCAAACTTTATTGCAGTTACTGGAATCTTTCGCGCTGTTTTCAACGGTGAAAACCGGTAAGAACACGCCACCCAAGCGCGTTAAAATTCTGCCACGTTACCCACAGTTTGAAGCGGCCAAGCAGATTGTTGACCGCGTGCGCAAAGGTTATCCGAAAAAAGGCCTGATCTGGCACTTTCAAGGTTCCGGTAAATCGTTATTGATGCTCTACGCTGCCAAAATGCTGCGCAGTGATAATGCCCTAAAAAACCCCACCGTATTGATTGTGGTTGACCGGCGTGATCTAGATACGCAAATTAGCGAAACCTTTGGCGGTGCGGACGTTAAAAACCTTATCAAGGTACAAAGCTGCAAAAAACTCGGCCAACATATCGAGCAAGACAGCCGTGGCATTTTAATTACCACCATCTTTAAGTTTAAAGATGTCGAGATTGATGACAGCAACCCCAACGGCCTTAACAGCCGCGACAACATAATTGTGTTAGTGGACGAAGCCCACCGCACCCAAGAAGGTGGCTTGGGCGAGAAAATGCGCTGGGCCCTACCTAACGCGCACTTCTATGGGTTAACCGGTACACCGATTTCCGGTATAGACCGCAATACCTTCAAGCTATTCGGTGCCGAAGAAGACCCCGGGCGCTACATGAATCGCTATAGCTACAAGCAGTCAATCCGCGATGGCGCTACTAACCCTGTGAAGTTTGAACCCCGTTTGGCCGAGCTGCGAGTAGATCGCGATGCTATTAACGAAGAGTTTGAAAAGCTCGCCAAAGAAAACGACCTCGACGAAGAAGAAAAAGCTGCTCTGTCTAAACGCGCCGGAAAATTAGCAGTGATGCTCAAAGCCCCCAAGCGAATGGCTGCAGTAAGCGCTGATATCGCTGAACATTTTACCAGTCACGTAAAGCCGAAAAAAATGAAGGGCATGGTGGTGGTGTACGACCGCGAAGCCTGCGTGCAGATGTACTACTTGCTGGGAGAAAAGCTCGGCTTTGATGCCGTTGAAGTGGTGATGAACGTAGACCAGGCACCCGTGAAGGCATTGGAAGGCGACAAAAAAGACAAGATCAATAAAGACTGGCGCAAGTGGCATGGCGAATTGGGCTTGCCGATTCAGCAAGCAGATTTTGAGCGTTGGCAGCAGATTGATGCCGAAGACCAAACTCAGAAAGACTTAATCGAAAGCTTTAAAGACCCTAAGCATCCGTTGCAGCTGGTCGTCGTCACCGCTAAGTTACTCACCGGATTTGACGCGCCAATCTGCTACTGCATGTACTTGGATAAACCGCTGCGTGACCATACCTTGCTACAAGCCATGTGCCGCACCAACCGTTTGTACGAGACGGACGAGGTGCGCAAAGACATGGGCCTGATCATTGATTACCTTGGCGTGTTTGAAAACCTGCGCACTGCGCTGGCCTACAACCCGGAAGAGATTGATGGCGTGGTGGAGGGTATTGAAGCCTTTAAAGAGTTATTGCCAGCCCAACTGAAAAAGTGCCTGGACTACTTCCCCAATGTGGACCGCACGCTAGAAGGCTTCGAAGGGATTATGGCAGCGCAAGAGTGCCTGCCAACCAATGAAAAGCGTGATGAGTTTGCCGCGAGCTTTGGTGTGCTTGCCAAGCTTTGGTCGGCGATTAACCCAGACACCTTCTTAGCCCCGTATCGCAAAGACTATAAATGGCTGGCACAGATTTACGAATCGGTGCGCCCAATCGGCCAGACCGGTGCTCTGGTATGGGCCGCGCTTGGCCCAGAAACCATCAAGATGATCCACGAGCATACCGACATCAATCGCATTCGTGACGATATCGACGAGCTGATCATGGATGAGCACGCCATTTTTACGTTAACGGATAAAGAACAAGAGCAGCGCGCAAAGCGGCTGGAAATTGATCTGATGGGCCGGCTGAGAGGGCATGCAGATCCTAAGTTTGTCGCACTGGGCGAACGCCTCGAAAAACTGCGTCAAGACTACGAAGCTGGTGTCATCAAGGCCATCGACTGGTTAAAAGGCCTGTTAGATGCGGCTAAAGACACGGTGCAAGCGGAGCGCGAAACAGGTGACCATGTCGTCACCGAAGAAGACAACAAGCAGGCCTTAACCAAACTCTTCTTAGAAACCCGCCCAGAAACCACGCCAAAGCTTATCGGCGATGTAGTAGAGCAGATCGACAAGATCGTTAAAGCTACACGCTTTGAGGGCTGGCAAAACTCAAATAGCGGCCCGCGCGAAATCCAGAAGGCATTGCTGGTGACACTGGCTCAGTTTGGCTTGGGTAAAGATAAAGAGCTATTTAATAAAGCCTACAGCTATATAGAGGGGCACTATTGATGAAGTTTTATGTAATTAAACCCGGAGAGAGCGGACCAGCGGTCTTTCATGGTTTTGGTGAAAGAGCAAAGAACTTTGTATTTCTTAAAGCAATCAGGTGGAACGACTATTCTTTCTATACCACCTTTGATATGACGGTTTTCGATTCTGATGCGAGTCAGATTCATGTTGGTAAGGTCAGAATTGGATATCAAGGACAGGAACCAGGAGAAGCGCTTTTTGACCGAATCCCAAGAGAGTTTACAAAGTTGGGTGATGAATATTTCTCTTTGGGGTTTTCGCATGAATATTATGAGAGCGTGACTCAGTATTCAATGTATATAGATTTACTATCTGGATTGAAAGATATCGCTCTTGATGTCACTTTGATAGATAAGTTTAAAGATGAGGATGTGTTGAATCTGTCGCTGCTGCGAGATGTTTCCGCAACGACAGTCAGAAACGAATATTCAAGGATAATTCGGGGATTACCTGTATTAACAGATTTCAGATTCGGTTTTCAGTGCGTTGGTGCGTACGAAGAGTCTACATACAATCTAGATTTTGAAGTGGTTAAGAATTCAGTTCCCCCAAGTAATATTCATGCAGTTATTGGTAAGAATGGAGTTGGAAAGACAACATTATTTAATCGAATGGTAGAAGCAGCACTTGAAGTTGGTACTATAGGCTCCGGGCACTTCTATGAAACTGATCGTAAGTCATTATTTGGCGAACAATATTCTGGATTGGAGGCTGGCTACTTTAGTCGTGTACTTTCTATTTCTTTCAGTGCATTTGATACATATAATCACCCTGAAGATAACGATCAGCCGGCGAAGGGCCCTTGTTATTCCTATCTTGGCCTAGTAGACAGCAGCAATGGTCGATTGAAGAGCCATGAAGAAATATACTTAGAATTTGCCTCATCGCTGGCGGTTGTCTTTTCAGATTCTGATGTTTTAAATGATTGGCATGATACTATATCTAAACTCACTGAAACTAATAACTTTAATGGGCTGAGTTTTTCTGAATTCATTGCTGCCTACGACAGATGTGGTGGTTTTGATGCCTACCATCATGCTGAAAATCGGGAGTTTGATCATCAGTTTAAGTTGGAGCTTCAGCCTCTTCTGGAATCATTGAGTTCAGGTCACTTTATTGTCTTACGAATTGTTGTCGAATTACTTCGTCGGGTAGAAACTAAGACATTAGTTTTAATTGATGAACCCGAAACACATTTACATCCTCCGCTGTTATCTGCTCTGATTAGAACAATATCTAAGATACTTCATTTTCGAAATGGCGTGGCCATTGCTGCTACTCATTCACCAGTTGTTCTGCAGGAAATCCCGAAGTCGTGTGTATGGAAGATATACAGAGAAGGGATTTCATTTCGAGTAAGTCGCCCCAGTATTGAGACATATGGAGAGAATATAGGCACACTAACGGAAGAAGTTTTTGCTCTTGATATTGATAAGTCAGGGTTTATCAAGGATTTAGAGTTGATGGTTGATGATGGTGGTACATTTGATGAGATCATTAAAAAATATAACGGACAGCTAGGAACGGAGGCAAGGTTCATACTTAAATCATTGATCAGTAATAGAGGTGAAACGCAGAAATGAAAAGGATGGCCCGTCCTAATTATAGCTATAGATTGGTGGCAGAAAAACTACGAGATTCTATGGATCCGAATCCTAGACTCAATAAGTTGAGACCTCTAATTGTTACTTGCCTCGATTCTAATACGTGGATCAATGCAGAGAATGTTTATACCACCGCTGCCAACATAGGATTATTGAACACGTTAAAAAAGTGTGATCGAGGAACGAAAGAATCACCAGGTAGAGTACTAGGTGGTTTTACCGGAGAAGAGATGATTCGCTTGTACGAGGATTACCTGTCTAATCCAAAAAAACCGGAATTAAGAGCGATATACGACAACATTCGTAATTCTGCTGAAGAGGAATGCCCTTATTGTGCGGGTCTTAGCTCGGATGTCGACACTCTTGACCACTATCTTCCGAAGTCTAGCTACCCCCGGTTCTCCGTATTGCCTGCCAATCTCATTCCTGCCTGTTCAGCCTGTAATAAAAAGATGCTAGCTTCTTCTTCAGCCTTCGAAGGCGAGCAGTTTATACATCCATATTCAGATCATAGTAGGTTTTTTGATAATCAATGGTTATTTGCTGAATACTCGTTGGATAGAGCTGAAGTCACTTTCTTCGTTAAGCCGCCTACTGATTGGAGTGAAACGGATAAAGCGAGAGTCAATTATCATTTTAAGGAATTAAACTTAGGCGATCGTTTACGTAGACGCGCAGAGCGCGAGTTAGCAGGAGGGATGAAGCAGTTCCAAAAAGCACGATTAAGAAGCTCTGGCTTGACACTTGAAGAAGCCGCTGAAGATGTTTTTTCTTGTTGGATTGACGTAGAGTTTTTAAATCACTGGAAACGTGTTGCATTCTTAGCTCTCAAGGAAGCAGTCCTCAAGGCCTAGAAACATGACAATACTGCGTATCGAAGCAGACGTATCTGAATGCCAGTCTATCGTATTCGATATTGACGATTACCTTGATGTACTCGACCCTTCTATCGGCGAGAAACAGGCAATGTTTCTTCCCATGGTTAATCTTTCTATCACAGAAGTCTGGTCGCCGATTGAATTGTCGTATTTTCAGAATGAAAGTACTGTGGATCTTGCCGATGTAAGTCTCTGGAAATCGGGCCTGTTACTAATGAATCAGAAAGGATACGACGCCCTGCGCGACGTGCTCACTGGCAATGGAGAGTTCTTGCCTTGTGAACTTCATGGGAAGACTGCTTATATCTTTAACTGTCTTGAGTTGAAGCCAGAAAATGGCGCAAAGGTAAGTTACAAAGAAAAAAACGGGTGGAAGCAGTCTGTTGACGCAATTGAATTTCCCGACGGTTGGAATGAGCCGCTTTTCAAGTTTAAGAATGAGCTGACGTTTAACCTGTATGGTTCTGGAGCTTTCAAAGTTGCTTACGACTCAAATGAGCTGAAGGGGCTGTGCTTTCACTAGTTTCGTAACTAGGCCACTTCATTAGGCTCTTTTCCGGCCACTCTTGGCCACGCCCTAACACCCGTTCTACTCTTTATTCATCCTTCACAATAATTTTGGCTGAGTATGATTAATAAGAAACTAGTAGTAGCGGGTTGCTTTGCACTTTCATCTGTAGCGTACGCTGAGCGGCCTGTCGTCGAGCATGGTTTGATCGCGGGTGCATCAGTTCAGGTAGGTAGCTATGAAGAAGATGGTGCGGATAGCGTATCTCCTATCGGCGGTCTGATTTCTCTTGAGAAGCCTTTGACTGATAACTTCAGTTTGAGAGCGGATTACGCCTTTGGCCCGGAGGCTGATTCTACAGAGGTCGGTACAACCGAAGTCGATGTCTCTTTGGGTAATATGTTCTCGGGGTTTGCCAAGGTTCAGACCAGTGATATCGCTGGTTTCCGGCTCTATGGCTTGCTGGGTGTGAGTAAGGCGGAATTCAAGGCCGAGGTCATTGATTCGGACGCAGAGACAACAGACGGGGACACGGGGCTGTCGTATGGTTTAGGTGTCACGGCGGGCATTAAGCCGGGCCTTACAGTGAATGGCGAGTTCGTTTCTTATCTTTCTGAAGGCGACTATTCCTATTCTGGTTTTAACTTCGGACTTTCAAAGCGTTTCTGACCTCCTTACAATGACACCATCATTTACGAGGAGCACAGCATGGCCAAGGGTTTTGAAGTCACGGGAATCATCCACACCATCGGTGAGACGCAGTCGTTCGGTCAGAACGGGTTCACTAAGCGTGAGTTTGTGGTCAAACTGACCGGTGAAGGCGAGAAGGAAGAGTACCCGAACTACGTGGCTCTGGAGCTGATTAAGGACAAATGTGCTCTGATGGACAGCTATCAGCCGGGTGATGAGATCAAGGTTCAGTTCAATCTGAACGGTCGGCTCTGGAATGCACCGGGCAAGCCTGAGAAGTGTTTTACCAGTCTGCAGGCGTGGCGGGTTGAGCGCATGGACGATGCGCCGCAGTTTGCTCAGCAGCAGCCAGCACCGTCTCAGGCGTATGATGATTTTGACGACGACGTGCCGTTTTAAGCGTTACATAATGCAACGGTGCAAGGAGGCCTGACCTCCTTGCAATGAAGGGGCGTCTATTGATGACGCCTTTTTTGTGCGCTGGATTCCCGCCAGCGCGGGAATGACAGGGCGGCAGCGAGAATGCACAGGGTGCAGCGGGAACGATAGGCCTGGAGTACAGGAATCACAATCCTGAACTTTTGATTCTGGCTTAAGCATTAGCGGAACCGGACGTCATCTCCATGAAGGTGGAGATCCATTCAACGAGCGAGGTGACAATGAAAGTCTTAGTAGCTGGTTCATCTGGCGGCATTGGTGCAGCAATTGCCGACAAACTCCGCGCCGATGGCGATTATGTTCTGACGATCAGTCGTTTTGGCGAGCCGTCGTCTTCTCACTTGGTATGTGACCTAACTAAGCCTGAATCGGTTGATCAGGTTTCAAAATTTCTTGCTGATCGTGGCCCGGTCGATGCGGTGTTTTGCTGTACAGGCATTCTTCACGGCGGTTGGAATATGCCTGAGAAATCACTGTTGCAGTTAACTTCAGAGTGGTTGCAGCAAAATATGCTGGTGAATGTGCAGTCGCATATTCATTTAGCTCAGGCGATTGCCCCCCAGGTAAAGCGTACCGCTCCGATTAAGTGGGTGTCGTTATCCGCGATGGTTGGCAGTATCGAAGATAACGCGCTTGGTGGCTGGTACAGTTACCGTATGAGCAAGGCGGCGTTGAATATGTTTATTCGCAATTTGTCGATTGAGTGGGGGCGTAAAGCACCGGGCAGTGTGGTTGTGGCGCAGCATCCGGGGACGACAGATACCGGCTTGTCAGAACCGTTTCAGTCTGGTGTTGCAAAGGGTAAACTGTATTCTCGGGAGCAGACGGCGAGTCGTTTGATTGTTGTGATGAAGAAACTCTCTGAAAAGGAACATGGGAAGTTATTACACTGGGATGGCAGTGTTATTGTTTTCTGATCAATTAGTATATGGAAGTTGGATCGTTGAAATCGTTAAAATACAAGGCACTGCTGACCATTGACCGGATAGGATTCACCTTGGCGGTCACGCTCATTTCGTTCTCTGCCGCATTTGGTCTGATGGATGCAGTTAAATTCTTTAAAGAAGTTCTGAACGATTTTGTTCCGTTTCTATTTCATATTGGGGTGGACTCAGGCGCTTTGTATGCGATTGGTTGTGCGTCACTGTCTATCTTTATTTGGTGGTTTTTATCCCGCCTGATCGTGGACAAAAAATTGAAGTCTATCAAGTGGAGTGAAATCTCAGAGGAAACCGATATAAAGAATGTTTATGTATCTAAAGATTTCAATAGATATCTTATACTCGGTTTTTCAAAGTGGTTGACCGCCGCCTTATCTGTGTTGGTCGTCGCTCCGTTATATTCCCAAACGCTGTATCCGATCCCATTTTGGGTGGTGATTAGCTTGGCTGTTGTAGTTGCAGTCGGTGCTTCAATCTTTATCTATATGAACTACAGAGAGCCCAGGGTACATCGGGAATATTATCCTGATACGCACCATTTATATCCTATATGGTTATCATCTGAAGACGGGATCTGGGATGTTGCTTCTGATCAGGAAATGTCTCAGATACCGGTAGATTCAAACGATTATAAAATAGCTTCGTATCTGGCATCGAAAGTTAGAGATAGAAATGAGGACGCGAAGTGTGAAATAAATTTCGATGTTATTTCAAACATCACGATCGATGACTATCTATTACCTTACGAAATATCGTTCGGCTATTCGGAAGAGGAGCTGGGATGATGTCGGTTGTTGAACGATTGTTTCGCCGTAAGATTCGTTGGGAAATATGGGGTACTAAGGTTGAGTTCCTCTCTCCAAGGCGGCCTTGTGTGTCAGAGATGGTAACTCCAACCAAGTTGGATGCCCCGGGACATGAATCCCTGAGATTCTACGAGAGCTATTATGATAAGGCGCTGAATGTTCGTCATGAACTTCATGAAATAATTAATGCCGCGTCTGAGTACCCTTCGTTCGACGATCTTCCTAACGCCTTTTTTAAACGCGAGCGTTTTTGGGGCGAGTGGAGCTATGGCCGCGAGGGAACTTACGAACATTACTCCCTTTCTGTTCAAGGTGTGGTGTACAGGGATAGCGATGGTGGTTCCTTCTTTGATCCGGTTAATCTGAAGAATGCACACCTTCGCCATTGTGAAACAGGATACAAGCACGATAAGAAGCGTTATGAAGACTCTAAGAATAGCGACTCCAGCATCTTAGCTTTCCCTCCGGGTTTTTCAGACCTGCGGTGGCGGAAACGAGAGGTTTCTGGTCAATGTTGGCATGGTTATGACCAGTATAACTATCGCCATAAGACCGGAGAGGTTTGGTTGCTACCTCTTGGAAATGATCACTACATGGCTGTTCAGCTTGTTCTGCGTTGTGTTCACCAGGCATACCAGGAGTACATAAATCACTTTGACCGATTCGTTGATGAATTTTTCAATAGCTTGAATATCACTTACTCACCAGAGCTGTTGTCGTATCAGCAGCGGACAGCATCGCCTGCAGCAATAGAGAATGCCGTTGACCCTGTCGTGCTGGGGTACACAGGTGACGACCTGATCCAGTGGCGCTTATTAAACACTGAAGAAGGCCAGCTGAATAAAAAGCTCGCTCTCTCTTCCCTGAAGAAAGAGAGGTTAGACACACTAAAATATAATCTTCTGCTTCCTGGTATTTTACTAGGTGGGATTGTTCTGGTTTTGGGCTTTATTGGTCTCAGTGATGCCATTGCATGGCTCAATGAGCGGGGCTTTTCTTCAGCATCTGCGTATTTTTCTGTCTGCTTCGGCTATTTAGCATTGAGAGGTAAGATTCTCAAAAAGTTATATGAACTAAAAGATGCATCGGATGCATAGTGTTATAGGAGCGCATGCTATGTGCGATGTATTAAAACGTAATCCGCTCAGCCCACCCCGGTAATTTCATTCCTTCCGCACTCAATTCAATATCATCCGGCTCCGGCTGGGCTTCTTTATCGCGGTAGGGCAGTGGTAAGTTCTCTTTCGCAACAGCGCTCAGGTACTGCTGCTGACTCTCCCTGATCTTCTCATTTCTTGCTATGTAGCTGTGCCATTCGGCTTCGGTGACGAGTGTTTTCAGGTGTTCACGGCTTGCTTGTCCGCTCAGCACCCAGGCGCTGGCGTTGTTGCCTCCAAAGCCTTTGCTGTTAATAAAACAGACCGGGATATCTTCGGCTGAAACCTTGGTGTGGCTCAGCGGAATCGTCAGATGCGACTGCTGCACGTCGGGCGCGATTTCGCTGGCTGTGGTGATGCCGGGCAGGACACCGTAGTTCCATGAGCCCAGAGTCATTAACAGCTGGTCGGCGGACGCCGCAGAGATGGAGTGCCCTAAATGGGCTTTCACCGCGCATACAGGCCACTTGCTGATGCCGAATTCTTTGGCAAGCCGGTTAAACATGTCTGATTCGGTAGTACGGTTTTGTGGAGTGCTGCTGCCGTGAGCCTGCACAAAGCTCTTCTGTAGGGCATCGTCTCCCAGTGCGGTTTTACTCAGGGTACGTTTTGCGCTGGCCATGGCTTTTCCCATGGTGATGTAGTTGCCAATGCCCGGTGCCGAGATAGAGCGTTTATAGCCATCT
>JACLAD010015663.1_pt1 | contig 61894 bp, 45 predicted proteins | sample 8027901 | NCBI WGS metagenome assembly JACLAD01 (sample SAMN15725071, study PRJNA655200) | protist metagenome | isolation source: fluorescence activated cell sorting (FACS) single amplified genomes of... | place: Spain: Blaines Bay Microbial Observatory, Mediterranean Sea | collected 2016-07-05 | reverse complement strand
AACGCAGCCCAATTACCAGGACAATTTTTCATCGAGGATTTTGAACCTTACTGGGCAGGCTTTGAGGCACCAGCTGCCTTCGTGGCAGCCCCTATTTTTGAAATGACCAGAAATGGCCTGGTCAAACTTGGTGTAGTAATTTTTCAGTTTCCTGTCGACAAGTTCAAAAGTGTGATGAGCGACCGGAGTGGCTTGGGACAGACCGGAGAGACTTACTTGGTTGGAAGTGATTTTCGCTTTCGCTCCGATACTTTTTTAGATCCACTCAGTTTTTCCATGGAAGCATCCTTTCGGGAATTTCTTGCATTGGATACAGCCCCAGTACGCTCTGGTTTGGGTGGTGAGTCTGGCGTTGGTGTAAGCCGCAACTACCTGAATGAGTATGTGTTAAGTGCCTGGAGTCCCTTTGTTTTTGAGGATCTGAATTGGGTGGTGGTCAGTGAAATGAATGTGAGTGAGGTCCTCAATCCATTGGATGCCGGCGGTGCAGAGTTCTACAAAGACTTTTCAGAGCTTAATGAGTATTACGACCTATTCCTGATCCATCCAGATGGAGAGATTTTCTACACCGCAGCTCGTGAGGCCGATTACCAGACAAACATTCTCAACGGTAGATTCGCTGACAGTAGCTTGGGAAGGGTGATGCGGCAGGCGCTACTAAGTCCAGAAGATGAAGTTTTTGCTGATTTTCAGCCGTATGAGCCAAGTGGAAATGCACCCGCAGCTTTCATCAGCCGGCCAATTCGATACGATTCATCACTTGAGAATAGTACAAACCAAGGACTGAGTTTCGGGATTCAAACCGTAGTTGCTCTTCAGTTGTCAGACAGCACCTTGAATGAAGTGATGCTGCAACGCACTGGTCTCGGAGAGACTGGAGAGTCCTATCTGGTTGGTCCAGACTTCAAGCTCCGCACTAGCACCCTAGATCCCAACCGTAACCTGGCCTCCTCCCTCAGTGGTGATGTCTCTCTCAATGGGGCTGACACCGAACCCGTCCGACTGGCCCTTGAAGGTCAAAGTGATACGGGCCTATATCAAAACTACAACGGAGACTGGGTGCTGGCCTCCTTCTCTCCGATTGAAGTCCATGACCAGACCTGGGCTTTGATCACGGAGATCCAGGCCTCTGAAGTCCTGCGTCCTGTCTGGATTTTGGGTCTGGTGGTGTTAGTCCTCCTGTTGGGTGTCGTAGCCCTGGTGGTTCAACTGGCGCTCTTCTTCTCCCGTAACATCACTCAACCGGTCTCTGAGACGGCCCTGGCTCTGCAGACGATTGCCGAAGAGCAGGACCTGAACATCCAGGTGGGTGTAGAGCAGCAAGATGAGATTGGCCAGATGGCCGAGTCCATGCGCCAGATGGTCTCCCAACTCAACAGCGCTCTGCAACACGTGGAGTGGTCCTCTCGCCAGGTTCAGCAGGAGTCGAGTGTGTTGGAGAGTACCGGCAGGCAGTTGGCCGAGCAGTCCTCATCCCAGGCGGCCTCATTAGAAGAGATCAGCTCATCGATGTTGGAGTTGAACGCCCAGACCAAGCACAACCATGAGTTATCAGCGAGTGCCAGCCGGGAGAGTGAACAGATGAGTCGCCAGGCCCAGTCAAGCAGTGAGCAGGTTCAGCGCTTTTCGCAGATGATGGCAGAGATAGAGTCTTCTACGGAGAACGTGACGCAGATCACCTCGTTGATCAGCGAGATTGCGGCGCAGACGCGGATGCTGGCGATCAATGCTTCGATTGAGGCAGCGCGGGCGGGAGTGCATGGAGCAGGCTTTGCGGTGGTGGCCCAGGAGGTTCAGGAGTTGGCAGCGCAGACAGCGGAGTCAGCTGAAGAGATATCGAAAGTAGTGGGAGCTTCGGTGGAGAAGGTTCAATCAGGGAGGCAGGCTTTGAGTGAGGCGCAGGGATCGTTGGAGGAGATTTTTGGGACGACGGAGTCGGTCGCAGAGATGATGCAGATGATTAGACATGCGGCTGAGGAGCAGTCACAGGGGATTCGTCAGGTGAACCAGGCGTTGGAGGAGTTGAACCAGATGACGATGGAGAATGCGCAGTATTCGGAGGTGAACGCGAAGTCGAGTTCGCAGTTATCGCAGCAGGCGGAGGAGTTGTTGGCGGTGGTCCATCAGTTCCGTTTGTGGGAAGAAGAGGAGGAGGAGGGAGAAGAGACGGAGCACAGTCTGGCTGCCTTGCCTCAACCAGAAGAAAGTGTAGAATTAGAGAATTCTTCTGAAAACGAGAGAGAGAGAGATGTTCATAAATTAATATTTTAGTTCATTATTTTTGTAACCATTGCACCTATACCTACTACCAGCCCTTTTCAGGCAGAATGACGATTCCATCACTCGCTGAGGAACTATTTTATGATCATTCTAAATCAAGATAAAATGACTTCTCATCGTCTAGGCGGCGGGCTAATTCTGTTGCTCCCTCTCCTTACTGCTCTATGGATTCCACAAACTGGTCAAGCGAATACGATCATCCTTGAAGACATGGTGGTCTCGAAGTGCTTCAAGCAGGGGCTCTGTGAGATGGGTTATGCTGCAGGAGTTGCGAATAAGGAAGCACAGCGTTTTGGGTTTTATTTGCCGAAACTGATAGTTCAGCTGAGGGAGTTTGAGGCAAAATCCTTATTGCGGCTGGATCCCAATTGCTTCAAAGATAAGAAGTGGCAGTCCCAGCTTTGGGAAAAAACTGTTGAGCTGATGCAGGACAAAAACATCAAGTTGGTTGGTGAAAAATTTAGGCGTTCCCTGATCACTTATACCTATGTCAACGGCAAATCATTGGGTGAAATTCTGCGTGAACTTCGAGTTCAGATTAGCTGCTGAAATGTCCAATGACGTCACCCCTGATCCCACCTGATTTCTGACCAGAAGCAAAGGCCTTCTAAAAATTGGGGTCTTTGCAACCTTCCCACTGGCATCTGAGGTCACAATCAGTTACTTAGAGGAACACTTGATCCTCAAACCATCGAGCTAGGACCCCCCCGATGCAGTATTCCATTGCGACCGTTTGCCTATCAGGAACACTCCGACAAAAGATTGAGGCCATTGCAAAGGCTGGTTTTCAAGGGATTGAAATTTTTGAGAACGATCTGATCACGCATGATGGGAGCCTGGGAGAGTTACGGCAATTACTAGCTGATTATAGACTGAAAGTATTAGTCTATCAGCCATTTCGAGATTTTGAGGGAATGCCAGAACCGCTGCGAAGCCGTGGATTTGCCCGAGCAGCGCAGAAGTTTGAGTTGATGCGAGAAATTGGTACTGACTTGCTGATGATTTGCAGCAATGTCTCTCCCAAAGCGATAGGAGGCATCCAGCGAGCTGCAGAAGATCTTTTTGAACTCACTGAATTAGCAGCCAAGCAGGGCTTGCGAGTCGCGTATGAGGCGCTGAGTTGGGGTCGGCACGTCAATGACTATCGGGACTCTTGGGAAATTGTCCGTCGAGCCAATCATCCTGCCCTGGGACTCACGCTGGATACCTTTCACATCTTTTCTCGCCAGACGGAGCTGGATAGCATTGTCAACATCCCTGGAGATCGAATTTTCCTGGTTCAGGTGGCGGATGCTCCTCAACTGACCATGGATCCGCTCTCCTGGAGTCGTCACCACCGCTGCTTCCCAGGCCAGGGAGAGCTAGACTTACAGGCCTTCATGGAACGCTTATGCGCGACAGGCTTTGACGGGCCTTTTTCGTTGGAGATCTTCAACGATCAATTCCGGGCCAGTGATCCTTTCCGTCATGCGCGTGATGCTTACCGCTCTCTCGTCTACATGGCCCAGGAGACCGAACCATCGTCCAAGGTGAAAAGTCGGAGCTTGCCAAAGGTTGAACAGCCGACAGGTATGGACTTTATCGAATTTGCTGTCGATGAATCGGAACACCAACAGCTCGCTAGTTTTCTTCAAAAGACAGGATTTACTCACGTTGCCACCCACAAGGTCAAGCAAGTGGAGCTTTGGCAACAGGGCGGCATTCGCTTGGTCATCAATCGCGAGTCTCAGAGTTTTGCGCAGAGATATCACACAGAACATGGACTGTCTGTCTGTGCCTATGGGCTAAGCTGTCCAGATGTCCCTGGATTGCTGGAGCGAGCTACCAAGTTGGGCTATCAAGTTGAATATGCGGATCCAGAGCATGATAATCACGGGATCGCAGCGATTACTGGACCCACAGGAGCCTTGCTCTATCTGGTGGATTCCAACGATCCCTCTCCCCATTGGGAGAGGGAGTTTATTTATCATTCGGTCGATCCAAACTCATATATATCCAGGGTCGATCATGTGGCGACAACTCTGCCTTTAGACCAAGTTTTGGAAGCGACATTGCTCTATCGGGCTCTCTTCCAGATGCAGGCTTCTCCTTCGGTGAGTCTCCCTGATCCCTTGGGTTTGGTCAAAAGCCAGGTGATGGAAGTGGAAGATCGTTCGCTGGCAATGACACTGAACAGTACCTTGGCAGAGAAGACCGTGGTTGGTCAGATTCAATCGCGTTATCGAGGATCTGGGGTAAATCATATTGCGCTGGAAACCAGCGACATCTTTGCCTTGGCAAAATATCTGGAGCAACAGGGAACAGAGGTCATGAAAGTTACCGGGCATTATTACGATGATCTGGCCCCACGTTTCGGTTTGTCTGCAGAACTGATTGCAGAGTTACGGACTTACCACATTCTTTATGATGAAGACGAACATGGACACTTCTATCAACTCTATACCCGCTTGTTTGAGAAACGCTTCTGCTTTGAATTTGTTCAGCGAGCAGGTTATCAGGGGTATGGAGCACCAAATGCTCAGATCAGATTGACGATGCAGGCCCGTGAATTGGAGCAGATGTAATTATTTGAAGGTGTTTTTGGCCACACGAGAATATAAAAATTAAGCATGAGAAATGACTGATGACCCAGGTGATTTCTGGATATACCAAGTTGATTGCGCACATTGGCTGGCCCACAGGGAGCTTTAAGGCTCCGATGATCTTTAACCCTTATTTTGAACAAGAAGGGGTTGACGCCTTGGTTGTGCCAATGGGGTGCAAAGGTGAAGACTATCCGGGGTTTTTCAAATCCTTGTTCCAATTGCAGAATATCACTGGTGCGCTGATCACGATGCCTCACAAGGTAAGTACCGTAGATATGTTGGATGAAGTGAGTACTTCGGTTCAGGTCTGCGGAGCCTGTAACGCAGTCCGGAAAGAAGCAGATGGACGATTGGTTGGAGACATGTTTGACGGGCAAGGTTTTGTTCGGGGCTTGGCACGCAAAGGTCGCCCGGCCAAGGGAGCTTCTGCAATGATTGTTGGCTCTGGTGGTGTTGGTTCAGCGATCGCAGTTGCCATGGCAGAAGCAGAGGTGGGACGCTTGGCGCTCTACGATACACGCTCAGAGGCAACAGAAAAATTAGCTGATCGACTTCAACAATTTTTCCCAAAACTATCCATCCAGGTTGGCAGTAACGATCCAGCTGGGTTCGAAATTGTAGTCAACGCCACCCCAATGGGCATGGAGCCGGGTGATCCACTCCCAGTAGATGTGGAGAGGATATCTAAAGACACCATGGTTGGTGAAGTCGTGATGAAACAAGAAGAAACCCCGTTACTTAGGGCTGCTCAAGCAAAAGGGTGTTTGACCCAGATTGGTACGGATATGTTGTTTGAACAGATCCCTGCCTACTTGGAGTTTTTGAGACTGCCGACGACAAGCGCTGAAAATTTACGTTCTCTCTCTCGCATTCGTTACCAGTGAAAGGTCCCCATGCAACTCCCCTCTAATCCGTTCAAAGCCAACATTCTCAATGGACAACGACAAATCGGCCTTTGGTGCTCCATCAATGATTCCAATATCGCAGAAATGTTAGCGGGCTGTGGATTTGACTGGCTCTTGTTTGATACAGAACACACGCCGATGAGTCCTCTGGAAGTCCTTCCCCTTTTGCAGGCGGTGGCGCCTTATCCTGTTCATCCGATCGTTCGGCCCAGCTCACTGGATCCAGCAGAGATTAAGCGTTTTCTGGATTGTGGAGTCCAGTCGCTGTTAATCCCTTATGTCCAGAATGTTGAAGAAGCTCAACTGGCAGCGGCTTCTATGGCTTATGCTCCCGAAGGCATTCGTGGCTTTGCCGGCATCACTCGGGCGAGTCGATACGGAACAATTCCAGACTATGCGAAGCGAGCCCGTGAAGAAATATGTCTGATGGTGCAGATTGAGACCCAGGAAGCCTTGGAGCAGCTAGAAGCCATCGCTCAGGTACCCGGAGTGGATGCGGTCTTTATCGGTCCAGCAGATCTGGCAGCCAGTATGGGCTTTCCAGGAGAACCAAGCCATCCCAAGGTCAAAAAAGCATGCTTGGAGGGAATGAAGCGGATTCGGGCGGTGGGCAAACCGGCAGGGTTTCTAACGTTGGATCAGGAATTTCTACAAGAGATCATCGAAGCGGGTTGTCTGTTCCCGGCGGTGGACACGGACTATGCACTCCTGCGCCGAGGAGCGGTTGCTCAGTCTACTAAATGGACATCCGTCAGTTGAGTCTTTTCGGTTACTGAGCAGAGATGAGGGGAAGGGTCAGCTAGTTCTGCCGAAGTCGTCATCGAAGCGTTCAATGTCATCTTCTCCAAAGTAGCTGCCGGTTTGGACTTCAATAAAAACCAACTCCTCAGATCCGGTGTTTTCGATCCGATGCTTTGTACGGATTGGAATATCCACGGCATTGCCAGCGCTGAGGATTTTTTCAGACTCATCTAGCGTCACAAGGGCCTCTCCCTTGACGACATACCAGTGCTCTGCACGTTGCTGATGCCGCTGTAGGCTCAGACGCTTACCGGGCTGAACAATAATGCGTTTGACCTTGTGGTCTGCTTCGTCGGCCAAAACGGTATAGTGGCCCCAGGGGCGTTGGTCGGTCAGTGCGGACATGTTTGGTTGACTCTTATTGCGTTCGAGTTGTCAGTGAATCCGGAGAATGGTTGTTTTGGGCGGTGATGGGTAGCAGTGGGCGCTCATCCACAGGTATAGAGATTGTCTCTTTGGATTGATCGGCATAGACCAACTCCAACTCAATCACACCACCCACTTCCAGCGGACTACGTAGCCCAATCAGCATGATATGAATACCTCCCGGATGAAAACTCTGGGTCTCTAGGGCAGGTATCGGCACTTCCTCCAGGCGTTGCTTTCGAAGCATCCCATCTTCATCCTTGGTTGTGTGCAACTCGACCCGCTCTGCTACCTCTGAGTGAACCTCCACCAATTTGCGCAGTTGCTCACTTTCGTTGCGGAGATCCAGGAAGATCGCAGAGTTATTGGCATTGGGAGGTACGGCACGGACCCAAGGATCTTCTATCTGAATGACAGAAGCGGTCGTCTGTTGCAGTTCTTTGGGTTGCCGATCTGGGCTGGCTATTTCAGTGTTTGGCCCAACCTCCATTTCTGGAAATTTGGCTTCGAAGTCTAGTTCCGTCTCAGCTTTTTTCAATTCCTGCCCTGCTTTTGGTAGCGAATTCTCAGCCTTTTGTACGACTTGGTTGGTGTTTTCTGTTTGTTCAATTAATCGATTTCCTTGGTCAGATAAATTTTGTGTTTCTATGAGTTCTGCTGGCTCAGTATATTTGAGATCAAGCTCAGGACTCATAGCCTGGGAATCTTTCTGGATATCAGTGGCTGCTTGTTCTTTCGTAGTTTCAAGCGACTTCGGCGCTTGCGCTGGAATTTTTGATTCTATAGTAGGCGGCTGCTTCACCTTGGAGGAGGAGCAACCCTGTGACAACAGGATTCCAGCACAGATCAGGAGCGTGAAAATTCTCAACATTGTCAGGTGAAAATTCAGGCTGGTTGGAAGAGACGCTTCGAGAACAGCGAAGAGTTTTGGAGACCTGGCAAAATTTTGACTCCTGCCAACAGGCTCAGATCAATCAGCGGTTCGAGGACAATCACACTAAGATAGGTACTGCCGAAGCTGAGCACCTGAAGCATGTTCTCTGCTCCAAATCCCTGCCCGTAGAAAGCCCAGAATGCGACCCAACTGACAATTCCCCCCTGGTAGACGAGCGACAGCTGTAGAACCTGTCCGTAACTCAAATCCTGGTAGGCGGTCTGCCTGGGGATGATCCGCTCTGCGACAGCAGAAACCACAAGGAGAGGCAGCAGCAATGTCGTAACGTTCATTCCATACTGAGGCAGATCCCACGGTGCTAGCAGTACTCCTTGGGCCAGGAGACCAATGGCTAGACCAAGAGCTGTCGGAACCAGACCAAACAGGAGAAAGAGAGTGGAACCAAGAATCAAGTGGACTTCTGAAACTCCAACGGGTGACGATGGTAGAATCTCAAAGAAAGAGAACACCAAGACACTGGTAAAGATTGTCCTGCCTATCAGAGTGTTCAGTCCATGCTGTATCAGAAATTCCCAACACTGACGCAGTATCAGACCAAAGGCGGTGAGGGCAGTACCAAAGCCAAGCAGTAGTTTGGCGCCTTGAACAACTCCAGGTTCGATATGCATGGAAACTCCTTGGCTGAGAGTGGAGGTAGAGATACTAATGATTTGGTCTAGGGTAGCAAAGCAAGCGCCAAAACTAGGCAGCACCGATGGAAGAGTCAAGCAGTTGCAATGAAAGTGAACTCCCGCTTGTGAATGTCCAGCGGTCTGAAGAAACTGCAGCGATTCAGTTCGCATCCATCACCCCACCAGAATAACCCAAACAAAGGAAGCCACGATGATTGAATTGTATGAATTGGCCGCTACAGATGACAAACAGGTCTTCAGTCCCTACTGCTGGCGAATCCGCTTGGCTCTACATCACAAGCAATTGCCCTTTAAGAGCATTCCTTGGCGCATGACCGAGAAGGACCGAATTGCTTTTGCTGATACGGAGCGGGTGCCTGTACTTGTTGATGGAGAGCAAACATTGGCAGATTCTTGGAAGATTCTCGAATACCTCGATAAACGATATCCTGAGCACAGTCTGGAAATGCATCGTGGGGAACTGAGATTTTTGCGGCATTGGACCGAGATGGTTATGTTTCCGGGGATGATTCGGATGATCGTCGATGAGATCCACAAGACGGTTCATGAGAAAGATCGCGACTATTTTCGAGCGACACGAGAAAAGACTTTTGGGATGCCACTGGAGGAATTTGCTGCCAACAAGGAGGCCAAGCTCAAGGAGTTTCGTAAGTCATTGAATCCTCTCCGAGCCACTCTGAAAGCCTTTGACTTTTTGGGAGGATCCCAGCCAAATCTTGCAGACTATCTTGTATTCAGTGGTTTGATGTGGGCTCGCTGTACTAGCCCAATGCCATTATTGGCAGAGGAGGATTCAGTCTTTGCCTGGCGAGAGCGAATGCTGGATCTTTTTGATGGTATGGCTCAATCGATTCCATGCCGAGAGATGAATTAATTTATTAAAAAAGCCGAGGGTTTTTCTTCGGCTTTTTCTGACAACTTATAAGAAATCGCACTTTTTTGTAAAATAAGAGTTTTTCCTAGAGAAAAACTACTCTTGCCAAAGCGAATCACTCATCCGTATGAATAATTAATCTCAAGAAATAATTTTTAATTATCACATTGATGTAGCATAAAAATAGTTGTCAGAATATATCAATTTATGTGCTGAAGTTGACAGCATACTTTCAATCTTGTACACTAGTCTTCAAATGGAATTAATTGTTGCATCTCATTGATGAGATTCTGTACGCACACACATTAGTGAAATAAACTATATATTTTACTGATGTTATTGAAAATATTTCTGAAACTAAGTTTTGGAGAAACACTATTTTTTCCATTGTGGAGGCATTCTTTTTGATCCACAACTAGCCTGCCAGAATTCACTCAATTCCGCTTGAATTCCCCTCTTTGGGAAACTCTTTGGTATCGGCTGTTTCAGAACAACCTGAAATCCAGGAGAAGCTATGTCTTTTCATTCACTTCTGCATGATTTTCATAATAAATTTCAATCAAAAATGCTGCGCGCCGTACTGACCAGTGCCATCACGCTAGGTGGTGCGATGGCACTCGCCGGCACAGCTGCCGCAGGCGGTCACAGCAAATGTGGGAAAGTTAGCCTAGCGGACATGACTTGGGCCTCGGCTTCGCTCATGGCTAATGTAGACGCTTTCATACTCAAGGAAGGATATGGATGCGAAGCAGAGATTGTTCCTGGTGACACTATCCCAACCTTCACTTCGATGAACGAGAAGGGTAATCCGGATGTCGCCAGTGAACTATGGATCAACGCGGTACGCGAGCCATTGTTTAAAGCAATGTCTGAAGGCCGACTGCATTCAGCTGTCAAAGGACCAATTACCGGACTTGGTGAAGGTTGGTGGGTGACTGAAAAGTTTGCCAAGGACCACCCGGATCTAAACACAGTAGAAAAGGTGCTGGCTCGTCCAGACCTGTTCCCTTACGCTGAAGACAAGAGCAAAGGTGCTTTCATGGGCTGCCCAGCTGGTTGGGGTTGTCAGCTAACCAATGCTAATTTGTTCCGGGCCTTTGGGATGGAGAAGAAAGGATGGGTTCTCGTTGATCCAGGTTCATCTGCCGGCTTGGATGGATCGATCGCTAAGGCATCTGAGAGAGGTGAAGCTTGGTTTGGCTACTATTGGTCACCAACTGCCATCATCGGCAAATACAATCTGCAAATGCTACCCTTTGAAGCTCCCTTTGCTGGATCTGACAATTGGGACGGTTGTATGGTCAAGGCAGAGCAGGACTGTGACAATCCAAAGCCAAGTTCTTGGACAGAGTCAGAAGTTCATACAGTCGTGACTGATGAATTTAAGCAAAAGGGTGGCGTTGCACTGGACTATTTGTCCAAGCGAGTGTGGCCTGGGCCCGTGATGAATGGCATGCTAGTTTACATGACTGAGAATCAAGCCACCGGCGAAGACGCTGCAGTCGAATTTTTGGCTACCAAGGAAGACGTCTGGACCAAGTGGGTTCCAGCTGACGTTGCCAAGAAAGTAAAGTCTGCCCTCTAATTCTGAAAGATGGGGCCTACGAAAGGAATGTCCTGCCATGTAGGCCCTATTTCAGGAAAGAGAACAAATGGACCTCTTCGAAGAGATGCCCTCTCTAGGGCGTCGAGACCTGATGAACCTGCGCAAAGGTATTGACGCTGGTTTCCGATCCTTTTCACGCTCCTACGGGGAAGCTCTTGAGAACTTCTTCGATCCACTTCTGCAATTCCTGATTTTTTTTGAAAAACTGCTGATAGCTACTCCCTGGCCGATCATTCTATTGATTGTTGCTGGTCTGACCTGGCTGGGTTCTCGCAGTTGGAAGATTGTTGTTGGCTCACTCCTTTGTTTCATGTTGATTGGCTACTTGGGTATGTGGGAAGACACAATGTCCACGGTTGCCATGATTTCTGTTGCTACTCTGATCTGCATAAGTATTGGGATACCCATCGGAGTGTTGATGTCCCGCTCAGATCGGGTACAAGCCACAATCACTCCAGTTTTGGACGTGATGCAAACGATCCCCAGTTTTGTTTACCTGATTCCAGTTGTGATGCTGTTGGGCATTGGCAAGGTGCCAGGACTGTTGGCTGTCTGTATCTATGCTCTCCCGCCGATCATACGCTTGACCAATCTGGGAATACGTTTGGTGGATAAGCAGGTGTTGGAAGCAGCGGATGCTTTTGGTTCAAGTTATTGGCAGCGCCTCAAGGATGTACAGATCCCATTGGCGCTACCGAATATTTTCGCTGGAGTGAACCAGACGATCATGATGGCATTGGCGATGGTGGTGATTGCTTCAATGATTGGTGTTAAAGGCCTGGGTATCCCTGTTCTGCAGGCGATTTCCAATCAATATCTAGCGCTTGGACTCTTCAACGGGTTGGCAATTGTCGCCTTGGCAATTATCTTTGACCGGGTCACACAGGCGTTTGGAAAACGGTTGCAACGTCATCAAATAGGGGGGCCCAGTGTCTGATTCAGAAGCGCTGATTCGTATTGAGCACCTCTACAAGATCTTTGGTGCGCGACCTCAGACCAAGTTGTCTTTGGTAAAGCAGGGAATCGACAAGCAAGAGTTGTTGGAAGAGCACCAGCATGTGCTGGGTCTTACTGACATCAACTTGGAAATTCCCAAGGGTAGTCTGCAGGTAGTAATGGGCCTCTCTGGATCCGGTAAATCTACGTTGATTCGTCACATCAACCGCCTGATTGAACCAACTGCTGGAGAGATCTTGGTTGGTTCAGACGACGTGTTGAAGATGGACAAGGTGCAGTTACGAGAGTTCCGACGGCATCGAACAGCGATGGTTTTTCAGCGCTTTGCACTGCTGCCGCACCGTACAGTCCTGGAGAATGTATCCTACGGGTTAGACATCCAAGGAATCGCCAAGGGAGAAGCGAACCAGCGAGCAGAACGCTGGATTGAGCGAGTGGGACTGGCCGGATACGAGAATCACTTTCCCGCTAAACTCTCTGGAGGTATGCAACAGCGAGTTGGGTTAGCTCGGGCGCTGGCCACAGACGCAGACATCCTGTTGATGGATGAAGCTTTCAGTGCATTGGATCCACTCATCCGCACCGACATGCAGAACATCCTGCTGGACCTGCAGGAAGAACTGCACAAGACAATTGTCTTCATCACCCACGATCTGGACGAGGCGTTGAAGCTCGGTGACCAGATTGCGATTCTACGGGATGGAGGAATGGTTCAGCAGGGAACAGCCCAACAGATCGTGATGAAACCGGCTGACGACTACATCATGGACTTCGTTCGTGACATCAACCGGGCGCGGGTCTTACGAGTTCGTGGTGTGATGGAAAGAGCAGGCTTGCCCGAAAACGCAGATGGAGCAATTCCAGAAAATATCTCACTGGAGGACGCTCTTCCCCGTTTAGCTTCAGCAGGTCACGAAGCGGTCCCTGTGCAGAACAAACAGGGTCAGATCGTGGGAAGCATCACGGTAGAGTCTGTCATTCAAGCGATGATTCGACCAGATAATGACAACCGCAACTGATCACCCGGGTAAGCTGTCTTGCTGATTCTCTCTTCAATCAACTGCTTCCGCTGGAGAATTTCCTGCTTCAGCGGTTGCTGTTCCTCACACTCTCTCAGCACCCAATCACAAGTCCGGAAGACTAATCCACACTTGGGCTTCTTAGGCAGTCGCTCCAGGTCTAGGTAGCGTTCCAGCATGTAAGCCCTCGGGGTGCTGCCATTCATCGTGATGTGCCAGTATTCACTTCTTCTCGCCAGCTCTGCAGTCGATTCTCCTGTTGCCAAGCGAAAATACTTCACCGCCAGATCAAGCAACTCAACTAAATTAGCCCGAGCTGATTCCATGGAAGTGATCATGGGGACTGCTTGCTCGCGTGGCATTTCAGCAGGCGTCACCGTTGTCTCTGGTTGCTCTGATTCAGGGCAGGTCGTAACCGTATAGACCCATTCCTGTTGCGCACCAAACTCCATCACACGGACAGTGAGTTGACAGGGCCACTTGGTGCCGTCTTTTTGCAGAATGATCTGTCGACTGATAGATGGTTTTTCGTTTTTCCAGCCATCCTGCTGAAAGAAACTAGAGATGGAGCGTTGGAGAGTTTCACTCTGGGGAAATCCAGTACGCTCTCCAAAACTCTTGTTGGCGTAGAGAATTTGATCCGCACTGCTGGTGACTACTAAGGGAGTTTCCACTGTATCAAAGAGGGTGGCCATTCGGTGATGCTCCTGGCGAAGCTCAATTCGTTGTTTTTCAGATTCTTCGAGTGATTTCTGCAACCGGATTTGTTGGATCAGACCTAGTTGACTCTGTACTCGGGAGCGCAACTCCATCGCCACTAGCGGCTTGATCAGGTAGTCATTGGCTCCAAGAGTCAACGACTTGTGCGTGGTGCGCTCCTGTTCATTGGCAGTGACAACCAGAATAGGGAGTTCTTGTGGGCTATATTCGCTGCGGACTTGGCGAATCACGGAATATCCATCCAGATCGGGCATCATCAGGTCGAGGATTAGTAAGTCTGGATCGTCTTCCGTCAAGCGCTCCAGCATACTGTTCCCATCTGCGTAGCTGGTGATCTCGAGATCCAGGAATTCCAAAAAATTATGGATGATCTCCACATTCAGTGGTTCATCGTCCACTACCACGATCCTGGCGCGGCCCTCGAATGAAACCTCCTTCTCAGACTCAGCGACTTCTTGGAAGTCATCGTCTTCCAATCTCTCCTGAGAGGCTTGGGGAGAGGCTTCCTGGCTTGGAAAACCTTCAGCCAAAGGTAGCGTGAATTGAACGCGAGTTCCTGTTCCCAATTGACTGGAGATCTGCAACTCTCCTTGGTGGAGTTCAACGATATGCCGAGACAGGCTCAACCCGAGTCCCATTCCAGAAATTGTCGCGACATTGCTACCTCGGCCATAGTCTTTGAAGATGTTGTTCAATTCGTCTTCAGGAACCCCTACTCCGGTATCTTGCACCTCGACTTGTAGGCTTGATCGAAGCAGCCGAGCTTCCAGCAGAATTTCGCCGCTTTGAGTGTACTTGACGGCATTATTGATCAGGTTGAAAAGCACCTGCTGAATCCGGTTTTCATCCACATCCACTTTTGGCAGATTTTCCGGAATCTTTGTCTTCAGGCTCAGTTTTTTGCGTTCAATACTGGGGGCAACCAAGGGCAGCATGGTCTGAAAGATCTGCACAAAGTTTGCGGGATTGCGCTCCAGCTTCAGCTTGCCATCGCGCATGTTGGTAAAATCAGTGATGTCCCCGATCAGCTGATTCATTCTTCTGCCGCTGTTAACAGCAATCTCCAGCTTGCGTACGAACGCTTCAGCCAAGCCATCTTTTCGCTCCAGGATGCTTTCACAAAGCCCAATCATACCTGCTAGGGGAGTGCGCAGTTCGTGAGAGGTTCTGGCTAGGAAGAGATCCTTGTTGCGATTCTGAATCTCCAATTGATTGGTCAATCTGCGTAGTCGCACCTCTCGATCCTTGTAGATGATGATAGAGAGAAGCAACGGAATGACAGCGCGATAGTCGGCATTCCAGACGTCAAAAATTGGAGGAAGTGTTCCTTCCACAGTCAGGTTTGTCAGGAGGGGAAGGGAGTAGATCATTATGAAAACGATCGCAAATTCATGGAGATGTGGTCTTTTCTTCCAGGAAATGACCAGCACCATCACGCAGTAGAAATAAACAAGAATGAATCCGAGCACATTGAGTTGAAAGGGGTTGCTGAAGAGCTTGAGTAGTGTTTTCTGTTCAAATGCGAGAAATCCGCTCGTGAGGAAGAGGACAACTAAGGCTGTAAGAGAGTGCTGGAGATAATTCTGAAACTTGACGTGGTTGAAGCCAGTTTCTCCGACAATGATGCGGAGATAGGCAATGGAATTAATAGCAAGTTGGGCTGCAAACAATTTGAGATAAACTTCCGATGTGAATGAGAAATCCAGCAAGAGATAGAGCTTTTTCTCCAGTAGCACCCCGAATAGTCCATTGACAATGATAACCAACAACCAAAGCTGGTTCTGGCTCCAACCAACCAGAGCTGTCAAGAGGAAGCTCAGCAGGAACAGTCCGATCACCATCCCAGTCACCAACACCCGCAACAACTGCTGGTCTTCATAAGCCTGGAGGCTCAGCAGCTCGAATCCACGAATGACTCCACCCCATTGCTGTTTGAGCAGAATCAACACACTCCTTCCAGAGGATTCTAACTGGAAAGAATAATTCTGAGAAAAGGACATTTTAGATGGAGTCAGCACTCTAAGTTCACCGTCTTCCTTGATTAGAAATGCTTGAAACTCAATCAGGTTCAGCGTTTGGAATTCAAGGACTCTCGGGATTTTGGTGGAGGGCAAGTCGAGATGGAACCAAACGTTGCCGTGTTTCTGAGCCATCTTGTTGAAATCTTTTCTTGTCCAATCATCGAATGAGTCGAGTTGTTGGAGGATTTCTTGAGGCTGAGAAAGTTGCTCTCGCTCCAGATAGTATTTGGCTGAGAGGGTTGTTGAGTCTTGTTCCCTCAAGTTCTGGCAGGAACCCAGAAAGAGTCCGCTCAGCACTAGGAACAATGGAATGTGCAGCAGTCTAAAAAGCCCAAGTGACATGGTTTCTTTTGAAAAATGTCTGACGATTTTGTGAAACAGCCCCCTAGTTTCTATCAGATGAGTTGTTGTTGCACAACGTTCTCCAAAATTCTCCGTTATTCTCCGTTATTCTCCTTGAGAAAAGTCAGAGTGTTACTAGATTCTGCAATCAGTCAATTATTTTAGATCTGAAAGAGTGATTGTGCTCTATGGATCTTAAGATCTCGAAACGATTGTTTAACAATGTTTGGAGTTGTTGTGTCTCAGACAGACGAGCGTAGATTGGACTTGGAAGACGAGGCAGAGTGGTCTGATCGGAATCCTTTTTGGTATTTGGCGGTAGGTGGCAGTGTACTGGTCGCTGCCTTTCTCCTATGGTTACTGCTCTAGGGTTAGCAGCACCAGAACTTTTTCAACCATTGACAGAAAAATGAAACCAACGAAAAAATTTCTTGTCGTGGATGACAATGAATGGATTCTCGAAACAATGTACGAGTTGCTGATTCCAACTGAGCAGGCTGCTGCACCTAAGTTTGAGGAGATGGCCAGCAGTCTGTTCAACAACCCAGCAGTAACTCAGCTTGCAGCCCAGCGGGAGGATAAGCGGGAAATCACTGGTGCAACAACCGGCGAGGATGCTCTGGAGCAAGCTGAGCGTGCATTAGAATTGGGGGAGCCGTATTTGATCGCTTTTGTTGATTTGAACCTTGAGCGAAACCTGAATGGGGTCGATGTAGCCATTCGTTTACGACAACTGGATCCCAAGATTCAGATTGTCATCATTACGGCGTACTTTGATCGTAGGGATGAAGATCAGCTTCACCGTGAGCTGGGTACCGGAAACTTTCACTTCCTCCGCAAGCCCTTCAAGATGGCAGCAATGAAAAAATTAGTAGATGAACTCTGCCATCATCCGTCTGTTGATGAACATCAGACGCCTCAATCAATAGAGCTCTCCCACCTAGATGCTGTCGTTGAACCGCTAAACCTGACTGAGGAGCTCAATAGAGTCCTCAGTCAGTACGGTATTCGGTCCGTTCGTTTTGTCGTGTCTGATCAACGAATCGTGCAGCAAACACTCACCTATCCAAATCATCAACACAGCCTGGTGACAGATATCCCCTGGGTTGAGGATTGTTCTTTCGGGGATCTAGAGGATGCCCGCAAAGCCTGTCACCAGGTGATTCTGTAGAAGAGTCTGGAGCGCTTGAATAAAAGTCCTGGTACTCAATGGGCGTCCTCTTGATGATTCAACGCTATGAAAGCTCTTCATGAGAAAGCTAGTTCTTGCTTCCCTCTGTTTTCCACTTTTCACAAGTTTAGCCCTCGTCAAGAAGCTTATCTTTGCTAAAGGGCCTGATGGTGGTCTGTTTCGAGTATTTGCATCGGGCATCTCAGCGTGCCTGAACAAGAATCAAGATGAACACACCTTTACCACGCAGCACACGGGTGGAGTTGGGTAAGACAGGCATCGTGACGCCACTGCACAAGGGCGCCGCCTCTTTTTGGAAGAATCAGTAAAGATTTGAAACACGGGATCACTGTTTCAAATCATCTGTAACAGCAACAAATCTCTATCAAAGAATGGATATTCACGAAGTGCGCAGGTGGACCAGTGAACTGAACGTCCTGGTTGTCGAAGATGATGAAGTTTTACGGGAATCTTTCCAGCAGTTGCTCAGCTACCTCTTTGCAGAAGTTGATACCGCCGTTGACGGTCAGGACGCTTTCGATCAATGGGTGAAAAAGCAGCATGACATAGTCGTCACCGATCTAAACATGCCGCGGCTGAGTGGCTTTCGGCTGATCGAAAAGATTCACCAGCAAGCTCCACAGCAGGCGATGGTTGTCATCAGCGCCTATGAAGATGAAATTTTTCAGCAAGCTCTGACAACTCAACAGGTAAATTACCTGATCAAACCGGTCAGCCTGGAGGAATTGCTAAACGTGCTGATTCCCGTTTGTCAAAGTCTTCCTTTAGAGCATCAAGGTTACTGAAGCAGTGAACAAATGGAGGCCAAGACTAAAAAATAAGGCTAAAATTCATTTCATGAAGTCACTAAACTAGGTGCATTCCTCAAATCTTTGTATAGACTGTGCAGAAATACTAAAACCAGTTTGCTCCTACTCCAACGCACTTTATGAAAAAAGAAGATCTGCAACGATTGAAAGATACGGGAAATTGTCCCAGGGGGAATCTCCGTGGGGTAGACCTGGGTGGGGCCAGTTTGTTGGAGGCTGTGCTGAGAGAAACGGATCTGTCTCAAGCGAACTTGCGGAGGACGTTACTTCGGCGAGCAATCCTGGTCAAAGCGAATTTGAGAGAAGCCAACTTACAGGAAGCAGATCTCAAGGGGGCTGACCTGGAAAGTGCAGATCTCTACCGGGCCGATCTGTTCAAGGCGATTCTAGAAGATGTTGATCTTCAGGACGCGAATCTGGATCAGCCAGATCTCCGCAAAGCGATTCTGATCAAAGCCGACCTCCGTGGTGCCAATCTGTTTCGGGCCAGAATGCAAGGCGCTAATCTTTCAGAAGCTGATTGCTACCGAGCCGACCTGGAGAAAAGCGATCTGAGTGATGCCAATCTGTACAAAGCCGATCTACGGGAATCGAACCTCCATGCTGTGAATCTTCAGGGGGCTAACCTTATGGGGGCCGATCTGGAAGGGGCCAACCTCTTTGAAGCCGACCTGACAGAGGCAAACCTGGAAGGGCTGAGCCTGGAACGTACGAACCTGGAATCCGCTAAATTCCTCAAAACTATCATGCCTGACGGGCATTCGCACACTAGGCAATAGCATTCTTCAGATTTTCTGTTTCTCGCTCGGAGAAGTTCGCCTTCAAGCCAGATGTGGGCCCAGGTCTGCACATTCAATTTTCCCCATTTTTTCAGTTCTCACAATTCCCTCATCTACCACGAAGGTGGTCCCCCCTCTCCCAGTTGAGCGAGGTTTTTTAGTAAATTGATTTCATTTGCCAATTCAATTTTTTGGTGAGCAGCAGTCCGCAGTTTTTTTACCTTTTCCTTTGGGGAGAAACTGGCTGAAGGCTGGATGAGGGGTGTGTGTCAACTCTGAAGGTTTCTCCAAATTTTGTCTGATAACCAACCACTCTGTCTCTTCAATTCTCTTCCAACTTCTACCAGCAACGTTTCGAAATTGAGCGAAACTCCAATCCAAGCAACCGGTTTCTTAAAAATTTATCTGCCAAAATGGAATCACTAATTTCAAAAAAGCAGAAAAAATGGAAACCATACCCCGAAATCTAAAGACGCTCTCCTCCAGCTTTTTCTTGTTTGGACCCAGAGGAACCGGCAAATCCACCTGGCTTCGACAGCACTTTCCAGAGGCTCTTTGGATCGATTTGCTGGACCCCCGCGAACAGCGGATCTTCCGGGCGCATCTAGAGCATTTGCTCGAGCGACTGATGGGAGATCCAGAGAGAACGGTGGTGGTGATTGATGAGATTCAGAAAGCTCCAACTTTTTTGGATGTCATCCATTGAGAAGGCTGGACCCTTACAAATCTCCTCCCAAAATACTTGTGTCGTTCTCTCTTCCATTTGGCAAAATCTTTGTAGACAATCCGTCCGTCCGCTTTCATTTTTCCAGTGATTCGATAGTAGTCTTCTGCAAAAATCCCAACTCTTTTTCAGGGCTAACGAAAGCCTAAAATCTTAAATAACAAGATTTTTCTAATTTTTGCTCCGAAATTCTCCACCTTATGTTTTCTGGCCTGGCGGATATTCTCCGAAATGTTCCTACCGACAAGTAAATTTATTCACTATTTTCTCTTGTAAATCATTTTCTTGTAGTAGACGAAAAGATTAGTGAAAGCATAGCCTTCCTGTGATCTTTGATTAGATGGGGAAATTGACATCCCCTTCCCTTTGCGTTTGAAACATTGATTAAGAATTAAAAAGGTTAGGAGAGATATGGATCGTGCGCTGATTTTTGTGGACTCAAAGCATTACCGAGGCAACTGTCGTCGGATCCAAGACCGTTTTGAGGTGAAAGGATCGGTCAAACTGAATTACAACGACCAAGATCAAATGGTCAAATTATCTAATTTGAGCAGGGGTGGATGTCGACTCATCTCAGAGAACCATTGTAGTCCACAAGCTAGTGTCCATCTCACATTTCTAGTACCGTCCAAGATCCATCGGCAGCAATTGCAGGTTCAGTCCCCAATTCTTGCTAGAGTAGTACGCTCGCATCACACGCCACACGACCATTATATCATCAATATTCAGTTTCGGGGTGCACTGTTAAGTGAACATGGGGTAGATAAGCTTATTGAGGAAAACCTCGATAAGAAATTAGCTGATTATCACGTGTAAACAAATTGCGAATTCCTTCAAGTGAACAATGAGTTGTCTATTTGGAATTAAATCTATCCATTTTTAAACAGCTTAAAAAGTAATTTCTAATGAGTATGAGTAAATATGTACGAGATATCTAGAAAGAAAGAGAAAGAGCGTCGTAAAATAGTTTTTCCAGCCCGGCTCCATGTTCGTAACATTACAGAAGATGTAGTAGGTTTAGATCTCGCGCAGATGGGATGTCGAATCAAATCTAAATATCGATTAAACATACTTTCAAAACTAATATTAGAATTTTATATTCCTTCAAAGAAAGAAGAAGGTAAGTATGTTGTCGGAGACCCAATGGGCAACGTAATTGTTCGTTGGTCAAAGCCAAGTAAACAGGAAGGTTATTTCATTCTTGGTCTAGAGTTTGGTGCAGAACCGAGAGAAAATCACGGAGTCACCGAACTACTTGGTGGCCCTAGAAGCCAAACAGCAAAACAATTAAAATGTCAGAATAAATCATTGATCGGTCACTATGTAGAATGTTTTGCATGTGGGCAGAAAAATATCCCACAATATTCGTTAAGAAGTAAGGCAGTTCACGTTCAAAACAACATTTTTGATATTCCTACCTACGGTGAACCTGCACCTGGATTTGACTCAATGGATTATAATCTGCTTTATCTAACTATCTGCCCTAATTGCCATTTTACAGCTCCAGCTGATGAATTTTTTAAATTTAGCGAAGAAGATGAACCCTACCATCATACTTTTCCAGCGAAAAACTTTTCTGAAAGATGGGCGGAAGTTCAAGCCGAATTAAGCGAAGACTATGAAAAGTTAAAAGATGGGATTGAGGGAGAAAAAAGATCAGTTGAACAGGCCTTTTTGAGTTATGAGTTGGCAACTAGAACTTTTCAAACACTTTGTGAAGTCAATCCAACTAACGGAGCGTTTGTAGGGCTCCTCGCTATGACCCGAGCTCGCCATGCTCAACTTTGCATCACCTATCCAGTTGATTCTCCGGAAAAGGGAAAAGAAAAGGCTCAAGAACTGCTGCTAGCAGCTCAGAAAGATCTTGATGACGGCTTCAGTAACCTTGATGAAGTTCCAAGTCTGTTAGCTACTAAATTATTGGTAGCAATATCGATATATTTCAAAGATGTTGATATCACCGGAAAATACATGAAATATCTTGATCGATTTGACGCAATGGAGAAGCCGGTTAAGGGAAGTCAAACTGAAAAAACTCTACTAAATGTCAGAGCAAAAGTGGAGGAATTGTATAGAAAGCGACATGAATATCACAGGGATCAAATGAAAACATTTTTACCAAAGGAGATTTCAGGTGAGCAAAATCAGTGAAACAACTGATATTTCCAAGAAAATACTCCGAATGTATGTGTGAATCATGAAATATACTCTCTTCGCTGTACTCTGCTGGAGTTTGCTGTTAGTAGGTTGTGAGAGTGGTCGCAATCCTGTGGACGGTGTTGTGGTCTATGATTTTGATTTCGACCTAGATCCTGATGTTGATGTAGACGTGGGTGGTGGTGGTAGTGGAGGTAGTGGTGGCGGTGGCGGTGGCGGTTTTGGGGGGAGTCCACCTGGTACACTTCCCCCAGCGGGATCAGTTGCCTGCAATGTTGCGGAGCTTGGCGGTCTACGCCAATTGAGTTTTTTTCGAGATGCTCGACAAAAGAAGTTACTGGAATTGGCAGGATTTGGTGGCTTGTCCTTAGATGGCGCAGCTAACGCTTATGTTGTGGAGACTTCCGCGAACAATGAAAGCAATCTGGTTAAATATGATCGTTTAGGGAAACATGTGTGGCAAAGATCATTAGGTTTTGCAGATGAAAAGCTAAGCGTCGGGACCCATTCAGATCAATTCGGCAGGACTTCTACCTACTTGACTAGGTTTTCCGGGGCCGATGGGTCTGATACAGATGTAGAGATCACAAGTTACGATCATGAGGGCTTAGAAAAATGGAGACGTACGATTGGTTCTCCAATGAATGATGTTGGATTAGTGGCAAATGCAGATACCAACGGCAATATGATAGTAGCTGGGTTCACCGAGGGGACACTAGAAAACTATATTGCAAGCTCTCACAATATATGTGATATCGAGTTTTTGGGAAGTAATAGTCAATGGACACTAAACGAAGACGATGGAGACACCAACCAAAGGCTTTGTAGAAAAAGTACTGATTCAAATTGCAACAACAGCACTTACAGCGTAAAAACTTCTAATAATCAGAGTACTCATGGAAAACCACTACACAAGATAACATTTTTCGAGAATTCCACTTATAAATTTGTTAAGTTTTCATTGTACGCTAACCAGCATGGTGCAGACAATATAACAATTACAAGGACATCAGACAACTGTGAAAAAACGTTTGAGCTAGTAGTCAACAGAAAGAATGACGATCCACTCACAAACAGTGCTCACGACATAAATCGGTTCACAAACGCAGGGGATAATTTTACATGTGACCATGCAAATGACTGTCTAGATACAGTCCTTAATTCAGTTGATGCTGGCTTGGTAGGCAATAACACCCTTACTAATATAAGTTCGGATAATTGGAGTGTTTCTGAAATTGAAAATACTTATTCTGACAACAATACAGTGGTAATCACTCCGAATGGCCGTTGGTGGTTCCAGCCAGATAGGAATTTCAACGGCCGCCAGTACTTCTCCGTAAAAGTTTTTGATAATGATGGTCACAACCAAGATAAAAGAATTTGTGTAGCCTCTGTGACCCATGAGAGCGAAAACAGTACACCCATTTTACGCTGTCAAAACCAACTGGCAAACACAAAGGACAATGTGTTCGCTTACTCCATTAATGAGGGAGATAATCTAACCAAAGCAATTTATGCACATGATCAAAACAATCAGCCGATCGATTTCAGAATATTGGAGGGATTTAACCCCAGCTACGGTTCGATACAAAGTGGAAATCCTACGTCCGTTTTAAATTCAGCTGGGGTAACCTGCTTTGACAATAGCAGTGACATACACTTATACAATTGTGGATCTGCAGAAAGAGTCGATTACCGACCAGACTACCAGCAATACGAAGATTATGGGTACGCCCGGATAAAAGAGCCTGACAATTCTACTGACAATATCACCAAGTGGCAGTATAAGCACTCACTTAATCCAAATGATTACTCTGACTATATAACGAATGATAGCACACATAAATATTATGAATTTAAAGTTCGATTTACTGACCAAACAGGTTTTTACAACGATGCAATAATTCAGGTGAAGGTACAAGCAGTCAATGACACCCCAGTGACTTACGATAATAACACCTTAGCATCAGAACATGTAGAAGAAACAGATATCCCTGCGCCATTAGATATGAGTTACGTCGATTCTAATTGTGGCGACGGATATTGCGACAACTGGAACAACACTGCAAGTGAAAGAAACAAAATAATATTTCAGGGTTCAGATATTGAAGATACGATCGATAATTTAACTTTCTATTTGCATGGAACTTCTGGTTGTACTAAAGCAACTTGCTATATTGATGGAAGCAATGGAAGTACTGGTTTTAGTAATAGAAATAAAAGGCAGCTTGTGATCAATCCATACAATAATTTGAGTTACGCAGTATACACTGATCGACGTCAATTTAAAGTTCATGATGGTGGGAAATATGGTATTTACAATAATAGCGGTAATTTAGCTCAATCTAGTGACATCAAACATTCTAGTGTAAAGCAAATTAGCTTAACTCTTTTTGGGCTAAACGATCAACCCGTTGCAGACAATTTATCAGCAAATGTAAGTGAGGGTGTCCAAAATTCAATTACATTAAGGGGTTCAGACATTGACCGAGACGACAAAATAGAATATTTTACGATTACTACATTGCCCGATCCCAAATTCGGATTACTACGTAAGCAGGACAATACTACCATAAATTTGAATGAAACCGTTGCAGCTACTTCCAATCAAGCAATAATTTACTTCACTACACATGATAATTTGAGTGCTGGAGCAGCAACCGATACATTTACCTATACGGCAACAGACAATTCATCAACGACAAAGAGCGATCTTAGGCAGCCTGATGTAATATACAACGAACCCAAAGAGTCTGACAATGCAACAGTCCAATTGACAATATACGGTGCCAACGATCGTCCAACAGCAGGGGCAGTTTCTGATAATCTAACCGAAGATGTTTCAAAGGGAACAATTCTTTCTTTTTCAGACATCGATGCAAATGATAGTGCATCGTACTACACAATAACTTCACTACCTACTCGTGGAAATATAAATGTCAGTGGCACTACACTAGCTAATAGTAATCTACCCTACAATTTACCAGTTGGAACAAATTCAGTCACGGTCAGTCCGCACCAGTCGCTTGCAAAAAATCAAACCTATTCAGATAGTTTCAACTACACTGTTACAGATAATTCCTCCTCATCTGTTTTGCACCTAGAAACACATGATAACAGAACTTCCGCTGCTAGTACTGTCAGTCTTACAATCACTGGTGCCAATGACGCTCCTGTCGCTAACAATGCAAATCAAGGAAATTTTGGATTCGGTCAAGCAACAAAAAATTTTTCACTAACTTGTTCAGATGTTGATGGTGACAGTACTAGTTACATTCTTAAAAATAATTTAGAGTATACGCCGATTGCTAGTTTTGATAATGCAAGTGGGTCAGTAAGCCTCAGTACCCATAGCTTCACAATCTCTAATGTTGCTTTTAGAGAGAACTTAGTGTTCCAGTGCAAGGATGTGCACAACACCCTGTCAGAAAATGCAACTATAACTTTTGACGCACTTGGGCCAGGTTGTATTGCTAGCACCATGAGCCCTCAGCACAACATGGCGAAAGAACCAGTCAACACCGATGCTTTTCTGGCGAAGTACGATTCAGAAGGTACTCCGCTTTGGGCGCGCCAAGTCGGTTCACCAGCTGAAGACGTGAGTATGGGAACAACAACGGATCTTTTTGGCAATATTCTCCTAACCGGTTATACAAGTGGTGAGCTTACTGAAAAAGCAAATGCAGGTAATCTCGATATTTTCTTGGTCAAATTCAATAGCTCTGGGAGAGAGCTCTGGCGTCGACAATTCGGTTCATTGGGTGATGATGTGGTACTTGCAATTACAACCGATGAATCAGGAAACATATATCTGACGGGTCAGACAGGCGGTAACTTGGATGGGCACCAGAATACTGGGGGCATAGATCTGTTTGTAGTTAAGTATGATACTGGAGGCAGCCTTCAATGGAGTCAACAATGGGGAACAAGCGGACATGATTTGGGGGCAAAAATTTCTGTAGATGTTCAGGGTCGGCTGAATTTGCTGGGCCTGAAAATATCTGAGAATCAAAATACCGAAGTCGAGTACTTCTATTCTCGTTTGGATTCATCGACAGGCAGTAGATTATGGACACTACCGCTCGAAACAGAGGCTGCAGGTGCCTCTGGGTTGGCTTTAGATTACACAGGTAACGCCTTTTTAGCCCAACCACCGTCTTCTTCGGCGCTTACCAATACAATACCTGTTCTAGAGTACCGTCCAAATTAATTTTAGCTAACTAGCGATCGTGACTTCCCTCTGGGCAAAAAATTAGCCTGCTGTTGGATTCCTTATGGAAATTTTGATAACGGTATGATTTTAGGTCGTAGTCTAGGTAGCAAAATACGCCTGCTCACATGCCTGCTCCTCTACCTATCCAACTGTTCATTGATGGGTTTGGAAGATGAGGAAAGCACTGTGGATACAACTCCTCCAGTTCCACTCACCGCACTTCAAGGAACTTGGAATTCAAGCTGTACTAGTGGAAGTCCTTATCAAACAGAAACACTTCAAATCGTTGGATTCGACCTGACATTAGATTCAATTACTTTCGATGACAGTTCTTGCAGTTCTGCCAGATACTCTGTGAGACGGAATTATTCAAATCTTGTTGGTGGTTCATCTCCTCTGATTTTACCCAATGGATCTGTGGGCTACACAATGAACAGTCGATTGAAAGAATTTAGTGTGACTCCCCTGACTAGTGAAGCTAGAGAAACAATGAATAATACGATTTATTGTGGTATTTCTAGTTGGGCAGATAATCAATCATCGAATGTTGCAGGTAGAAACTGCGGCTCTGGAACAAATCCAGTGCTTGATACGTTAGTGAGAGATACGTATAGCTTAGCAGGTACTAGCCTTTACATTGATAGCAGCAAAAAGTCTTACCAGAGACAACCCTAATAATTTTATCGAGATTGACTGAGTTCGCAGCTACTAGTGTTGAGGGCTCTGTCCTTGAATTCATGTTCCCCCGGTTGTTTCTCGAAACCAATTGTTCAACCCTATTTCCTGAGTTGAACTAGGCTCCAGAATAAGCAGCAGATTTTTTCTCAGTAAATAAAACAATTCTGGTGGCAGTAGGTGTGCATCGAACTTTTGGGGTTGTTCGTGCGAAGAATCTTGGTCCGATTTAGGATGGAAAAGCATGGTTTGTAAGTATTGATCACACTTTTTTGCGCACTAGAAAATGAAAGACTGGATTGAAGGCCAGACTCTCATGCTGTCTATTCCGAATAAAACCTGCACCTCCCTCACCTTTCTCTGGCTAGTATTCTCATACCTTTTTAACAGTACGAAATCCAATCGACTCTAACGGTAGAGTGAGCCCATCACAGACAAATTAGAAAAACTGTGCAGGGCAAGTTTTACTCTGAATGCAAGCTACCAACTAGCTCTGATTCAGATTTTCTGAAAAAGAATGAATATATTTTCCTAGTCACTTTAAAATCTGCTGCATTGTTTTGCCAAAACATTGATTGTTTTTAAGATGCAGTAACTCAGCTAAGGCAAATGGATTTGGCTTACCAGGGTATCCGCTACATATTAAGTGGGAAGAAATCCACAATTCTTTTATGGCTCTGGACTTTGAGTGTGACTTTCTCCGCGGTCACTTCAAACGCTCAGGAACCATCAGAGAAAAGAAAGTGGATTGGCTGGGGATCAGCTTATGGATCTTATGAACAAGATGACTTGAAGGCTGAGGAGATGGAGGGAAGTACATTAGAATTGATGACGCTTCACCGTTCTTTCGAAGATACCATGGTACTTGGCCAAGCTCTCCTTGATACTCGTTTTGAGCACCACTTCCTGGATGACCAAGGGCTTTATCATAGCGTTAAAGCTCGCGTAATTCATGGATACTACTCAATCGGCTTTGGCAAATCTTTAGAAGTGTTGGATAGTGTCGAACATGATTTGATTCAAATAGGAGGAAGTTTAGAGCTATTGGGTGGTTTTGGCATTCTTCAATTTGATAAACTTGAGAGAAACGCACTGGGCGAGGTAGTACACTATGGTGAGCGATTTGGAACAGATTTCTTGGTTGGCTACCAACTTTCAATATACGCAGATTTCGACAATGCTTGGACCATTGGAGTAAAATCAGCTTTTTACCGCAATACACTCTACATCGATTACGAAGAAGTAGAGGGCAGACTAAATCATATTTACTCCAATATGTTTTTTATTGGAACAAAACTTGGCGCAGTCGATTGCGTACCAACACGCTATGTGATCTGTAAGTAAAAGAATTGTTCTAGTTTAAGACGCGATTTTCCTATCATATTGAAGATGTAGTGAGGTCCTTGAAGTCCGGTCTTGTTCCAGACGAATTCGCTTTCCTACCAGCCACCAACTTCCTCCACTGGATTGATTCTGAATAAGCCCTTCTTCTTTATTCCCGTCAGCAAGAATTTCTAATCATCCCTTCCTAACTGAGCCACAAAGCACTCAGCCCCTAATCTCATTCTTTCAAAAAATCGTGAAATAATTTTTTACAGTCCCCTTTGTTAGAATTCGTTTTCAGATGTTACGACACAAAAACGAAACATACTAAGAGAAACTGTAATTAATCTAAATTTCCTTGCGCTAGCCCATTCTAATGCCTAAGAAATAAGGCATGGTTATTTCAGATAAGTTAAAATCAATGAATATCCAATAAAATGGGTTCGACTTTGATAATTGAAACACACTGGCGTTCAGAGTTTCTTTGCACGTCAACCCACTTTTTTGAAAGATTTCCTCGGAAGACAACCTCAGTATTTTGCACATTAGAAGCAACATCAAAGTCTCTTGATAATTGAATTTCAACCGACAAACCAGTTAGCCAAAAAGATTGATGAAATTCCAAATTTCCTTCCTTTGTTTACTGTTCCTTTCCTTCTTGTTTGGTTGTAAAGAAGGCACAATCATTTATGAAGACATTGAGTTTCCTCGAGCAGATAGTGATGAGGCACAAGGGGGAGGTGGTGGAGGTGGTGTCTGTCGTGTTCCTGGAGCAACGGGTGCAAGTGGGGTCGCTTTTTTACGTGATGAATCTCAGCAGCTATTGATGTCATTGGCAGGGTTTAACCAATTATCCTTGGATGCAGAAGCCAATACCTACGTGGCTAGGGCTTCAGCTACAAATCCAGGTATAAAGCTAGTCAGGTATGATCGATTGGGAAGGTACCATTGGAGTCGGCAGTTGGGATCGCCGCAGGAAATTGAGTCCTTTGGGGTTTCCACAGGTCCTTATGGCAATGCATACACCCACCTGACACAGTCTACGAATGAGGCTGGCTACAGTGATCTAGATGTGGTACTGGCCAAGTACGATTCGACCGGAGCAGAACGCTGGGCGCGCACGCTTGGTTCTCCGGCAGATGAGATGGTTCTGGGTTCACGAGTGAATCGACAAGGTGATTTATTTGCTACAGGCTTCACTTTTGGGAATTTAGAAAACTTTGTCGCTTCCTCTCATTGTGAACCAACGTTTCCCAGCAATAGTGAATATAACTATGATGCCTCGACAAATACTTTAACCGTACCCGAGGATTTGGATAATGACACTAAAGATCCTGGTAGCGATCAAAGCTTCAAAGTAACACTGGCGAGTGGTGCGAGCTATTCAGCTAGCAGCGCAGATTCAGCACTGGCTACAGTTTCCGCTGTAGACAGCAGCACCGGCGAATTCACGCTAAGTCTGAAAAAGAATCAACATGGGTCCACAACGATCACAGCTTCCAGTAGTTGTGGCGATCAGTCGTTCACGCTAAACGTCACTTCGATTGATGATACGATTGGAAATAGAAAAAATAATCAGGTCTACTTCACGAATGCTGGAGATAACTTTACTTGTGATGCAAAGAGCGCCTGTTTTACCAATGACAATGACACACCGGATGGGGGGTTTGTCTCTGATAATTGGAGTATCAAGACGGCCCCGGTAAATGGTACGGCAGGGATTACACCGAGTGGTGAGTGGTGGTATCAGCCATCTAGTACTTTTAATGGAAGAGAGTACTTCTTAGTCGAGGTATATGACAACGACGGTTTTGTCAATGAGCGTGAAATCTGCGTGGCGTCAGTGGCCGACAGCAGTGATCCTATTCTGCGGTGTCAGGGCCAGATTGGTAGCGCTACGGATAATCTGACGGAACAGAACAAAATGGATGAGGATGGTGGGACAGAGACCAGCACAATCTATTTTCACGACAAGAACAACCAGCCCTTGTCCTATCAAATCATCAACCTGCCAGATAATGGAACCGCTGGATATTACAAAACAACGGACGGCACCGCTTGGTTAACTAACCAGACAGATAACCAGACAGATTGGAACTACCGCCCTGATGAAAACTATTTTGGAACCGAAACATTTGTGATTCAGTTTGCTGATGGCATCGGAAATACAAACCATGTGGAAGTAAAAGTTAAGGTGAAGTCTGTTAATGACAAGCCTATCCCTGCAGACATTTCAGCGACGATCACGGAAGACAACTCCTCTTCTTACTCGGTGAACTTGAGTGCGACTGATATTGAGGATGCAGCGATCACGAATTTCATCAAAAATAGTGACCCATTGTACGGAACAGTCAGCAGCTTTAATTCCCCGACAGGAACCTTCACGTTCACCCCATTCGATAATTTAAGTGTAGGAACCTACACGACAACCCTCACGTATCACGTCAAAGACAGCAACAATGCCCAGTCCGTTACTCCTGCGACAGTCACCCTGACGGTCATTGGGGCCAACGATCAACCAGTAGCGGATAGTAAAACTCCAGGAACGATTACTGAGGGAAGCCCGAGCAACATCAATCTTTCGGCAACAGACATCGACCAGGATGACAGCATCATCCAGTACAACATCACCTCGCTACCTCAACATGGCACGCTGACTGACAACGCAACAGGGACACCTTTGAACATCGGCTCTTCTACAAGCTCCGTTGTGACCTTCACTCCCTTTGACAATCTCAGTGCGAGCTTCTCGCAAGCTACTAGTTTTAACTACGTGGTGACTGACAATTCTTCCGCAGCCAATGACACTTCGGATAACGCAACAGCCTCATTGACAGTAAATGGAAGCAATGACATTCCAATCGCAGGTACGATCGTCAGTAATGTGACCGAGGACAGTCCAGCCACTGTTACACTGACTGCCAGTGATGTTGATACAGGCGATGGTTTGACCTTCACAACAGGGAACTGGAATTCAGAACAAACGGTCACCGTCACCGGTCAATCGGATAGTTCACAGGATGGTGATCAAACAATTGCAGTGACAGCAGCCATCAATACTGGCGCAACAGCAGATACTCAGTACGACGGGGTGAGTCCACAGAATGTTTCGGTCACGATCACAGATGTGGATACGGCGAGTTATACCATTACACAACCAGCCAGTTCGGTTTCGGAAACAGGCACAACCACAACTTTCACTGTGGTGCTGGATCTATTGCCTACGGCAAATGTGATGATTGATTTGGCTTCGAATGACACAGGCGAGGCAACCGTTTCTCCCTCAAGTCTGACCTTCACAACTGGAGACTACAACACCGCAAAGACCGTCACCATCACGGGGGTGGATGATGACGTCGATGACAACAATCAAAATATTAGCGTTAGTGTGGATCCAAACAATGGTAGTGCTGACTCTGCTTATGGAGCGTTGGCAACCCAGCTTGCCTGTGTAACGGTAGCGGATGACGATGATGCTGGCTTTTCTTTAGGTAGTACCGCTGGGTTGAGCGTTAGCGAATCTGGAACGACGGATACTTTCACCGTGGTGCTGGATACAGAACCGACTGCAGATGTTGTTTTTGAGATCACCAGCGAAAATACAGCAGAAGCCACCGTTTCTTCATCTCTTACATTCACATCAGCAAATTGGAATACACCTCAGAGTGTCACGATCACTGGTGTGGACGATCCTCTTGATGACAACGATCAGACGGTTTCCATCACCGTCGCCATCAACACAACCTCAATGTTGGATGTTCTCTATGATGCGTTAGCAAGTCAGAGTACAAATGTGACGGTTGTGGATGACGAAGTGGCCCCGCTAGTGACTTTATCCGCAAGTTCAACAACGGTCACCGAAGATTCGGGAACAATCACACTCACGGCGACACAAACCTTTGCGACAGCCAGTGATACAACGGTGACTCTGACAGGAACAGGAGGAACGGCGGATAACAGCAGCGACTATACAGTTGGGACAATCACCATCTTAGCTGGAGATACAGCGGGCGCGACTTCCTTCACGCCAGATCGTGACAAGGTGGATGAAAACGATGAAACGGTGACAGTTGAAATAACGAGTGTGTCCAGTGCTGCAGGAGCAACGGAAGATGGCACACAATCCGTCACCATTACCATCAACGATGATGACACCGCAGAGCTGAAGTACTCCCATATTGGTGGTTCAACCTCAGTCACAGAAGGTGGTTCAACAGATTCACTGACACTTTATCTGGGGTCTGAGCCCACGGGGAATGTGGTAGTTGAGATCACTTACACAGAACAATCCCAGGTGGAAGTCACAACACCCTCCTCCCTGCAGTTGACCTTCACACCTGCAAATTACATGAACACGCAGGTGATCACGCTGAGAGCGATTGATGATGACTTCATCGATGGGAACCATACCTCAACGGTGACGATCTCAGTCAATGCAGGACTCACAGCAGATTCCAATTACGATGGCTTATCCAGCAAGAACAAAACGGTCTCCATCATTGATGACGATACCTCGGGAATTGCTGACTTTACAATCGATAGTATCGATCGTGACTATGGCAGGCTGGCTCTGAACTGGACAGCACCCTCGGGAATTGTCAATGACGGTGATACCACTTCAGTTGGTGGGAGTGATGACTACTATCGAGTCTATTGGACAACGGTTGCTCCTGGCGCAAGAACCCCGGCAAATCGGGATATTGACCAAACCGATAACGCAACCAGAACAATTGACGCGGACCGCATTCTGTTTGTTCATGGAGGACTGAATTCGGCAACTTACTACTACTATCGTTTAGCAGTCTACGATACGAGCACCGGGACCTGGAAGTTTTCAACAAATGAACTCGGAGCCTCCCCGCTACCCGTTGAGTGTACCTCCACAGGAGGAACTTCGGAGATTACAGATAGTGACCCAGACCTGTTGGTTTGTTATCCGCTAAATAATGATTTACAGGACCATAGTCCACAGCGAACCAGGACGGGCGCAGAAGGTTGGCCCTATCACCTAGCAGAAGCCAGCAGCGACAGCGACATTGATTTTGGGGAAGGATGTGCTTATGGCAATTCAGCTTATATGAGTGGTTCTGGTGCGTATGATGGCACTCGAGGCAATGGAGCTTGGGGAGTCAATAATGATTTCTCAAATGCTGATTTTCCAGCAAATGACGGAAATTGGACGGTTTCGGTGTGGACATCACCCGATGGAGACCTCGAAAAATTTACGAGTATCTTCTCCACTGGTGACAATAACAAAGGTCCAGAGTTGCAATTGGATGTTGATGATAAGTATGAGCCAATTGGTAGAATCCGTCTCTTCAATAAAATGAGTGATAATTTGAAGGGGCAACAGTTACGACAATCTACTTGGTATCACGTGGTAGTGGTTCACCATGCAGACGACTCCGTCGAGTTGTATGTAAACAATGTGTTGAAAGATACGGAAACAAATTGGCCGTATACCTCCGGTGGTAACTTACAGTGGGACAAGATCAAGATTGGTCAAAATCGTTATCGGGACGCCAATTACAAGGGATACATTGATGAGTTTAAAATCTATGGCCGGGCCTTTACTGCCTCAGATGTAGCCAATCTCTATAATTTTACGTTGCCTCCGGCAGTAGAGAACATCAATGTTTCGGGTCAAGGCGGTTCCACTCTTCGACTAACCTGGGATGAAGTTGATGGAGCAATTGACTACACGATCTTTCAAGCAGAGAAATCCAGCAGTGGCCTCACGAATGTGATTACTTTCACCAATCCCAACCTGGATACTTCTACGGATCCAGATTTATCTGCAATCCTAGGCATCACTTCCTGTACATCAGGGTCCTGTTCCTACGATGTGACAGGTTTGACAAACAACAAATACTACTACTATCGGATCGCCGCTCGAAACGGACGGGGAAGCGGGCAAGTCTCACCCAACAGTGAAGTCAGCGCACAATGCTGTTCCCCCTGATTTGAACGCAGACCCTGGCTTTCCTGATGTTTAGACCGTTTCCTAGCGCTCTGAGACTTCAGGATTTTTTTCTCTCTGACATCCTCTCAAATTTCCTGATTCGGGAGGATTGATCTCTCTTAGAATCCTCTCTTCCCGCCTAGTTCTGATCTTAATTCATACCGAAATTTTCCAGAAATTTGCTTGAGAACTTTCTGCTACAGGTGGATGCTTAACCCGTTGTAGTTACCTCTTTAGCTGCTTGGATTGCGCTCTTCGCTGTTTTTTATTTGCTGGAGTATATTCTGATGCCCGTTGTCATCACAGACATTCCGCGTCCACCTGAAGCATTGGTGCAGGCCTATCAGGAGTTGGACGTTGCCACAGTTCACGAAGCTCAAGGTCGCAAGGGTCTGCTGGCGTCCTACCTGCGCCCGATCTACCGTCCTGCCAAGATTGTGGGCACAGCCGTCACCTGTGAGGTGGCCCCTGGAGACAATTGGATGATTCATGTGGCGGTCGAGCAGTGTCAGGCTGGAGACATCCTTGTGGTAGCTCCCACGAGTTCGTGTGAGGATGGCTATTTCGGGGATCTGTTGGCGAACTCGCTACAGGCGCGAGGAGTACTTGGCTTGGTCATTGATGCCGGGGTGCGTGACGCCGCAACCTTGACTGAAATGAAGTTCCCCGTCTGGTCCAAGGCGATCTTCGCCCAGGGCACGGTCAAGGAGACGCTGGGAAACGTCAATACTCCACTGGTTTGTGCTGGTGCGCTGGTGCATCCGGGGGACCTGATCCTCGCAGATGACGACGGCGTGGTCGTGGTCCGACAGGCTGAGGCCTCCGAGGTTCTGCAAAAAGCACAGGCTCGGCTAGCCAATGAAGAAGACAAGCGTGCCCAACTCCAGGCTGGTGTGCTGGGACTAGATCTCTACAAGATGCGCGAACGACTTGCAGAGAAGGGGTTAAAATACGTCAAGTATGCTGAGCAGGGCTGAAATGCAGACCGCAATTCCTGCCTGCCAGATGCGTGGTGGAACCTCCAAGGGCCTGATTTTTCTGGCTGACGATCTGCCGAACGATACCCAACGACGTGACCAGGTGCTGCTTGCTGCCATGGGTTCCCCAGATCTGCGTCAGATTGATGGGGTGGGTGGGGCTCATCCGCTCACTAGCAAGGTGGGGGTGGTCTCCAAGTCTACTCGCTCCGATGCGGATATCGACTATCTCTTCCTGCAAGTCGTCGTCGACAAGGCCGAGGTCAGTGACAGTCAGAACTGCGGCAACATCCTGGCAGCAGTCGGTCCCTTTGCCATTGAGAAAGGACTCGTCAAACCGCAGGGTGATCTCACCGAGATTCGCATCCACATGGTCAATACGGCCAACCTGGCTATTGCCCAGGTTCAGACGCCACAAGGGAAAGTCAACTACGAAGGGACAGCCCGGATCGATGGGGTTCCTGGTACAGCTGCCCCAGTCCTTCTGGATTTTCTGGACACCGCTGGTTCGAGCTGTGGGGCTCTGCTACCGACAGGCAGGGCCTGCGATCAAATTGATGGAGTCCATGTCACCTGCATCGACAACGGCATGCCTGTAGTGCTGATCGCAGCCCAGGATTTGGGCAAGACAGGTTATGAAACTCCGGAAGAATTGGAAGCAGACTCGCAACTGAAGAGCCGGGTTGAATCCATTCGCTTGCAGGCCGGTTCACTGATGAATCTAGGAGATGTCAGCAAGCAGACGGTCCCCAAGATGTCACTATTGGCTCCCGCTCAACAAGGAGGAGTGATCGCCACTCGGACTTTCATCCCACACCGGGTGCATGAAGCGATAGGAGTGCTGGGGGCGGTCAGTGTGGCCTCGGCGTGTGTGCTGCCTGGATCCGTGGCTCAGGCTGTTACTGGACTGCTGCCCGAATGTGGTAGAGTGACTCTGGAAGTGGAACATCCAACAGGATTTTTCACGGTCGGTTTGGAAGTTGAAGTGCAGGGAAGCGAGGTCTTGCTTCATCGTGCGGGTCTCTTACGAACAGCGAGAATGCTGATGCGTGGAGAAGTGATGATCCCCTCGTCAGTGTGGAGTGGCCAGTGAGACCCATTCAGCGCATTTGTTTACTCGGTTTTGGGGAAGTTGGCCGGACCCTGGCCGAGGATCTGCGTAAGCTTTCCGGGCTTCAACTGACTGCCTTTGATCTGCTGTTTGCCGAGAAAGAGACCTCAGCCAGTAAAAATCTGTTGGCTTGTCCTCACGTGGTTGGCTATCAGCAGGCCCAAGAAGCTGTGGTGGAAGCACAGCTCGTGATCAGTGCGGTTACGGCTGCTCAGGACTTGAGAGCTGCCCAGTCGATCACAGAGGCTTTGCCCAAGGACTGCTGGTTCCTCGATCTGAACTCAGTCGCTCCAGAGACCAAGCGCCATGCTGCCCAACTGATCGAGGGGGCTGGAGGTCGATACGTCGAAGCCGCGGTGATGTCTCCGATCCATCCCCTGCGTAGCAAATCCCCGATGCTACTGGGTGGTCCACATGCATTGACATTCGTAGAGATGGGTCAGGCCTTGGGCTTTGCAGGAATGAGTTTCTGTGATGCCAATATTGGCAAGGCTTCGGTGACCAAGATGTGCCGCAGCGTGATGATCAAGGGCTTCGAAGCACTGATCTCAGAGTCACTGCTCTCCGCCCGACACTACGGGGTTGAACAAGAAGTGCTGGATTCGCTCAACAATCTCTTCCCGATGGAGAATTGGCCGCGCCATGCGCATTACATGATCTCACGGACCCTGGAACACGGTGTCCGCCGAGCAGAGGAGATGCGCGAGGTCGCCTTGACGGTGCAGGCTGCTGGTTTGGACCCACAAATGAGCCAGGCAACGGTGGAGAGGCAGGCCTGGGCTCCCCAGTTTGCCAAGGCGCTGGAACAGGATGAGTTGCTCCCACTGCTGGACCAGATGCTGGCTCAACTTCACTCTCAAGCAGAGAAACCCAAATGCTGATCATTGATTGCCACGGACACTACACGACGGCACCTGCGCCCTTGCAGCAATTTCGTGATGCACAGTTGGCTGCCTACAAGGATGCTTCCCAGCCACTTCCGGTACTTGGAGAGATTTCAGATGATCAGATTCGGGAGAGTATCGAGCAGAACCAACTGCGGCTGATTCGGGAACGTGGGGCTGACATGACGATCTTCTCGCCCCGAGCCTCGGCGATGGCCCATCACCTGGGAGATGAAGCGGTCTCTCAAAGCTGGACCCGAGCCTGTAACGACATGATCAAACGAGTGGTTGATCTCTTTCCGGAGACCTTCGTGGGGGTTTGCCAGTTGCCCCAATCACCCGGTGTGCCGATTGCGAATTCGATTGCTGAACTGGAACGCTGCGTCCTGGAATTGGGCTTTGTTGGCTGTAACCTCAACCCGGATCCTTCAGGGGGGCACTGGACTTCCAAGCCGCTGACTGACAAGAGTTGGTATCCCTTCTTTGAAAAGATGGTCGAGCTGGATGTGCCCGCGATGATTCACGTCTCTGGTTCCTGTAACGAAAATTTCCATGCAACTGGAGCACACTACATCAACGCGGACACTACCGCCTTCATGCAGTTCATCCAAGGAGACTTGTTCAGTGATTTTACGAATTTACGGTTTATCATTCCACACGGTGGGGGAGCAGTGCCCTATCACTGGGGACGCTACCGCGGCCTGGCCGATATGCTCAAACAACCGCTGCTGGCTGATCATGTGATGAAGAACGTCTTCTTCGACACCTGCGTCTACCACCAGCCGGGGATTGATCTACTGTTTCGGGTGATTGACATCGACAACATTCTTTTTGGTTCTGAGATGGTTGGGGCTGTACGCGGAATTGATCCGGAAACTGGACAATTCTTTGATGACACCAAGCGGTATGTGGATGCCCTGAATCTCTCGGAAGTGGATCGACAAAAAGTCTTCGAAGGCAACGCCCGTCGAGTCTACCCACGACTTGATACTCGTTTGCAGGAGTTGGGACGATGAGTGCCTTCACGATGGATGCGGATTGGTTGCACTGGCATCAGAACCCATCCAAGTCGAGGTTCCAGCCACCTGCTGGAGCTGTGGACGCACACTGCCATGTCTTTGGCCCGGGGGATCAGTTTCCTTTTGCTCCGGAGCGCAAGTACACCCCTTGTGATGCTTCCAAGGATCAACTCTGGCAACTGCGGGATTTTCTGGGTTTTCGCCGAAACGTGATTGTTCAGGCTACCTGCCATGGAGCGGACAACCGTGCGCTGGTCGATGCCCTGAATCATTCTGGAGGCATGGCCCGGGGGGTTGCCACTGTCAAACGTACCATTGCAGAGCAAGAACTCCAGGATCTGCATCAGGCAGGAGTGCGCGGGGTGCGCTTCAACTTTGTCAAACGCCTGGTGGATGCCCTGCCCTTTGATGCTCTTGGTGAGATTGCCGCGAAGATTCAACCTCTGGGCTGGCACATCGTGATCTACTTTGAGGCTGCCGAGCTTCCTGAGTTGTTCAATTTTTTCACTTCTTTGCCAACCACCGTGGTGGTCGATCACATGGGACGCCCAGATGTAAGTAAATCAGTGGATGGTCCGGAGTTTGGGTTGTTTTTGAAACTGTTGGAGGAACATCCAAATTTCTGGTCAAAGGTTAGCTGTCCGGAGCGACTCTCTCAGCTGGGGCTGCCGAGCTACTCCGACGTGATTCCCTTTGCAAGAAAGGTTGTGGAAACCTTTCCAGATCGCGTTTTGTGGGGAACCGACTGGCCGCATCCGAACATGAAATCACACATGCCGGATGATGGGCATCTGGTTGATGTGATTCCTCATATTGCCCCAACAGCAGAGCTCCAGCACAAACTGTTGATTGACAACCCCATGCGCCTGTATTGGGCTGACTAAAGAGGAAAATGGCACTCGACAAACCCTATCTCGATATTCCTGGAACCATCATTTTCGATGCAGAGCAGTCTCGCAAGGGCTACCATCTCAACCAGTTTTGCATGTCGCTGATGAAGGCAGCGAATCGGGAACGCTTCAAGGCGGATGAGCGAGCCTACCTGGATGAATGGCCAATGACTGAAGAACAGAAACAGGCCGTGCTGGCCCGTGACCTCAACTGGTGCATTCGTACTGGTGGGAATATCTATTTTCTGGCCAAGATCGGTGCCACGGATGGTAAGAGTTTCCAACAGATGGCTGGTAGTATGACCGGCATGACCGAAGAGGAGTATCGAGAGATGATGATCAAGGGGGGGCGTTCTCCCGAGGGCAACCGTTATCTCGGTGAAGACGGTGACGCCCAAGCTCATCGTCAGCCCCAGGGGAATTCTCATCATGCCCAAGCCAAGGAGATGTGACATGGCCTATGTTTCCGCTTCCGTCTATACTTCGCATGTCCCTGCAATTGGTGCTGCCTTGGATCAGGGCAAGACTCAGGAGCCTTACTGGCAGCCACTTTTCAAAGGTTATGAATTTTCCAAGCAGTGGATGCAGGAAGCCAAGCCAGATGTAATCATCCTGGTCTACAACGACCATGCGACAGCTTTCAGTCTTCAGATGATTCCAACCTTTGCGATTGGTACGGCTGCTGAGTTTCGACCCGCCGATGAAGGCTGGGGACCTCGGCCTGTGCCAATGGTTCAGGGTCATCCAGAGTTAGCTTCTCATATCGCACAGTCTGTGATTCTACAGGACTTTGATCTGACAATTGTCAACGAGATGGATGTGGATCATGGCTTGACCGTTCCTCTCTCGTTGATGTGTGGCCAACCAACAGCTTGGCCCTGCCCTGTGATTCCCTTTGCAGTCAATGTGGTTCAGTACCCTGTACCAAGAGGGCAGCGTTGTTTTCAACTGGGGCAAGCAATTCGTCGAGCATTGGATGAGTATGACGAAGACCTAAATGTCCAGATTTGGGGCACGGGCGGCATGACCCACCAGTTGCAAGGACCACGTGCAGGGCTGATCAATAAGCAATGGGACAGCAAGTTTTTGGACAAGTTGATCGATGATCCGGAAGCTGCCGCTGCGATTCCACACATCGAATATGTTCGGGAAGCGGGTAGTGAGGGAATTGAACTGGTGATGTGGTTGATTGCACGGGGAGCAATGAGTGATGTTGCCGGTGGTTCCAAGCCGACTGTGCGTCATCGCTTCTATTATGTGCCAGCTTCCAACACCGCGGTGGGACACTTGATCTTGGAAAATAGTATTTCAGCCTAATTTTCCAAACAACAACTGTGAGCTAAGATAGTGATTGGAGATAGCGAATGAAAATCATTTTGGCGGGACCAGGTGCTTTTGGCAAAAAACATCTGGATGGACTCAAGAATATCGAGGGAGTTGATGTTGTTGCGCTGGTAGGACAACCTTTGGAGCCAACACAAGCTGTTGCAGCGCAGTATGGAATTCCTCATGCGATGACAGATTTAGATCAGGCGCTAGCTCTTCCAGGAGTTGAGGCCGCAATCCTGGCCACCCCTACCCCAATCCATGCTGCTCAGGCGCTGCAGTGTCTGAAAGCCGGTGTGCATGTCGAGGTCGAGATTCCCTTAGCCGATAACTGGTCGGATGCTCAAGCTGTGATGGATCTGCAACAAGAGACTGATTTGGTCTGTATGGTCGGCCACACCCGCCGCTTTAATCCATCGCATCAGTGGGTTTACAAGAAAATTCAGGCTGGTGAGTTGAAGATCCAGCAACTCGATGCGCAGACCTACTTTTTTCGACGCAAGAACATCAACGCAGCTGGAGAACCGAGAACCTGGACGGATCACTTACTCTGGCATCATGCGGCTCACACGATCGATCTCTTTCAATTCCAAACAGGAGAGGAGGTTGTTAGGGCCAATGCGGTTCAGGGACCGATGCATCCAGAATTGGGGATTGCCATGGATATGTCGATCCAGTTGCTTTCTGAATCAGGTTCAGTCTGCACATTGTCTCTCAGTTTCAACAACGATGGTCCACTAGGAACGTTCTTCCGCTACATCTGTGACAACGGCACCTACATCGCACGCTATGACGATCTGGTCACAGCTAAGGATGAAGCAATTGATGTTTCACAGGTGGATGTTTCCATGAACGGGATCGAGTTGCAGGATCGAGAATTTATTGCTTCTATCCGTGAGGGACGTGAACCCCGTGCCAGTGTGGCCAAGGTATTGCCGACGTATCGGGTGATGCACCAACTTGAACAACAACTCAACACACAGCCGACTTTGTCATGAAATTACGAAAAATTGGAAACACAGAGGTCCCAGAAATTGGTCTGGGTTGTATGAACCTGAGCCACGGCTACGGTGGCTATCCCAGTAAGGAAGACTCTTTTGCACTACTGCAGCGAGCTTACGACCTGGGAGTACGACACTACGATACCGCAGCTCTCTACGGTTTTGGTCGCAATGAGGAACTGGTGGGTGAGTGGATGCAGCCTTACCGCAGTGAGATTCACTTGGCCAGTAAGTGTGGGATGCAGGGAATTGATGGGAAACGCGTAATAGACGGTCGAGCTGCTACCCTGAAAGCCACCTTGGAAGATTCTTTGAGAAGGCTCAACACAGATTTCATTGATGTCTACTACCTCCACCGTTGGGACAAGAACAATGTGGCGATTGAAGAGAGTGTGGGGGTGCTGGCTGAGATGGTTCAGGAAGGCAAGATTGGTGGAATTGGCCTGTCAGAGGTTTCTGCAGCGACCTTGCGCAAAGCTCATGCAGTGCACCCGATCACTGCCGTCCAAAATGAGTATTCACTTTGGACCCGTAACCCTGAAATTGGCTTGAGTGCAGCCTGCCAAGAACTTGGGGTGACGTTGGTTGCCTTCTCTCCACTGGGCAGAGGTTTCCTTTGTGCTCCCGAACTGGGTCTTAGTAAGTTTGCAGAAGGTGATATGCGTCTGACGATGCCACGCTTTCAGGAGCCAAATATTTCTCAAAATCGTGAACTCATCAAAAAGCTCAGTCAAGTCTGTGCTGAAATCAATTGTTCTCTCGCACAGATCGCAATTGCATGGCTGCTTGCTCAAGGTGAGCATGTGCTGCCGATTCCGGGGACAGTCAAGATTGATCACTTGGAAGACGATCTTGGAGCTGCTTCCGTAACGCTCTCAGCCGAAATTTTGTCCAAGTTGGATGACCTGTTTCAGCCTGAGAAGATTCATGGTTTTCGTTATCCAGCCCTAGGAATGTCAGAGGTTGATACGGAAAGTTTCGCTTGTGAACAGTAGGATTTAATCTCGGACAGAATTAATGGATGTTGTGTAAAAATGGCATGCCTGCCGGATATTTACTTTCAGACCCGATTCCGCTCTAGCGCTAAAGTTCTTCAATGGCCAAAAGCTTTTGCGATTATCACGGCTTGGCCTACTACGGGCGAGATTTGGTCTGAAGAAGAAATTCAGATTCAGGCAAAGCGTCTACAAGAGGTCTTGGAGCAGCGTAATGTCTGGCGTGTGGAATTAACCGGCTATTCCCCGGCTGACGGACATGCTGAACCTGGCTGGGCAGTGGAACTGAATTTTGATGAGGCCTGCACCTTGGGTCTTTGCTTTCGCCAGCATGCCATCTACTGGATTGTGGCTGATCAGCTGTTCGTCAGCCTCTGTGATTCAGAACGGAAGTGTATTGAAGTGGGAAGCTTTCGGGAGCAACTGGATTAAATACTCGATAGAGTCCCGCCTGGAGCAGAGTTTGACCGCAAAACCGCTACCTAACGTCCGTCATCTAGTTTGCCATGGATAACGAAGAAAAGCTTCGTCGTCTGAGAATTAAGGCTGAAGAAAGGGAAAGGGTCCGCGAAGAAAAGCTCCAAAATGAGGATTCTTTGCAAGCCTTGCGGGAAGTCTACGGCCTGAGTGAGGTGGAACTTCAGAAACTCCAGCAGGAAGTTGAATCAGAGTACGCTGCAGAACAAGCGTCAGGGCAGCAACGAATCCAGCATCGTTATGGCAGTTGGCCATCCATCAAGCAGTTGTTGTTCACTGCCAAAGGGAGACTCTCGCGTGGTGACTTCTGGTTGGCAGAATTGGGTGTTTTCGTTGTTCATTCGCTGATCGCTGCTTCAACTGTCAGCTATCCAGTATTGGGTATACTTGCCCTGATTTGCTGGTTGGCGCACATCAATCTTGCTATCAAGCGTTGCCACGATCGAGGATATTCTGGTTGGTTTCTCCTCCTTGGTATTGTTCCTGTCTTTCAGTTCTGGCCGATGGTGGAACTCTTCTTTCTAGCGGGAGAAAACGGAGAGAATCGGTTTGGTTCGGAGCCTGGAGAATCAGGCTCTACTGACAACCGTGTCTGACTTCTTCCTTGCGCAATTGCTGGTTTCCCTGCAAGGTGAATGCTTCTCACTATTGATTCGAATCCTTACAAAAAAATCTGAATGCAAGACCAAATTCGCATCCTCAAACAACAGGCTTTAAACGATCTTCAGCAAGTGGACAGCACGGAATCCCTACCTGGTTGGTTTCGTGATTATTTGGGGAAGAAGGGAGCGGTGACAGCGCTGCTCAAACAACTCGGAACCGTTGCTGCTGAAGAACGCCCCCAAGTTGGCAAAGCTATCAATGATTTGAAAACAGAATTGCAGGATTCCTTCGATTCTTTACAGGAGCGGTTGCGCCAGCAAAAGATGGAAAAGGAGATCGCTTCGGATTCAATTGATGTCACACTACCTGGACGACCCTTTCCGACCGGACATCTCCATCTGACTACACAGACGTTGCGCAAAATCTATCAAATCTTTGCTGAGATGGGCTTTCAGGTGTACGAGGCTCCGGATGTGGAAACAGATGCCTATAATTTCCAGGCACTCAACATTCCTGAGTACCACCCTGCAAGAGACATGTGGGATACCTTCTGGGTCAATAAGGAAGTGGTTTTGCGAACCCACACCTCTCCAGGCCAGATCCGAGCGATGAAGGAATTTGGACCAGAACCCATTCGGGTGATTCTGCCGGGTAAATGCTATCGATATGAGCAGATCACTCCTCGGTCTGAACATCAGTTCTATCAGGTCGAAGGTTTGGTGTTAGGTTACAAGATTCGGATGACAGATCTGATCGGGGTGATGAATGAGTTTGCGCGCAAGATGTATGGTAGCGAGCGCAAGACGCGGATTCGTGGTAGTTACTTCCCATTCACAGAACCGAGCATTGAGATTGATATGGACTGCATCCTTTGCGCAGGAGAGGGCTGCCGGGTTTGCAAGTACACATCTTGGCTGGAGGTTGCTGGGGCTGGGATGGTTCATCCAGTTGTCTTGAAAAATGGGGGCTACGATCCCGATGTTTGGAGTGGCTTTGCTTTCGGTATGGGAGTGGAGCGTCCAGCGATGCTCAAGCACGGCATCCGTGATATCAGATACTTCTACGGTAACAACCTACAATTTCTGCAGCAGTTCTGAGTTTGGCACTTCTCCGCCTGTTGTTCTGCTAGTGATGATCTCTCCATGACTGCTCTTCTTGGGCTGCGTAACCTGAGCAAACGCTTTGGTTATCGCACAATTCTCCAGGAACTGAATCTGGATATTCAAGCGGGAGAATGTGTTCTCCTGCTAGGTAACAACGGGGCTGGCAAGTCTACGCTGTTACGGCTCTGTGCGACTCTGCTCAAGCCGCAGCAGGGAGAGATCCTGTATGAAGGAATGCCCATTGATGAAGATAAGCATCGCTACCTAAGAGATATGGGAAGCATTGCCCACGAAAGCCGCCTCTACGGAGATCTTACCCCAAGAGAAAACCTTCACCTCTTTGGTGTTCTCTATGAATTGAAGGATTTGCCACAGAGAATTCCTCTAGCACTGCAGGAGGTTCAACTCAGCCACGCCATCGACCTCCCAGTCAAGACCTTCAGCAGTGGAATGACCAAACGGACGGCAATTGCGCGGCTGTTGTTGCAGCAACCGAAGCTCTTATTGCTGGATGAACCCTATACAGGATTGGATCAGAACTCAGTTCGATGGTTTCAGGAATATCTCCTTGATTTTAGGAACCAGGGAGGGACCTTGTTGCTTGTTACCCATCAACTAGAACTTGGATTGGAGTTGGCTACCCGGGTACTTCTACTCAGTCACCGCAAGATTATAAAAGATCAATCCGCCTCAACGATGAATCTCTCCGAATGCCAGCAATGGCTCAGTCAGTCATGATCCAAACTCTCACCCAAATTGATTCTGTAGAGCAACTAGAACAGCTTTCACCCGATTCTGTTTCCGAGGTGATTCTCGCACACAAGCGATTGAGTCGCCTTGGAAAATTGGAAACAGAGCAGTTGCTAGAACTTGCTGAACAGGCTCATAAAAGAGGACTTAGGGTCTATCTGCAGTGGGATCTGCTGGCAACAGAAAATGACTTCCGACGAATGTTGCAGGAGGTACTGGAGCAGATCCCCTTAAGTTCATTTGACGCAATCCGTGTGCAAGATGTCGGCGCCTTGGAGTGGTTAAGGCAACACCCTGCCAAGCCCAAGATCCACTGGATTGCTGAGACAGGCCACCATAATCTTCCCAGCCTACAGCGCTGGGTTGCCTATGTGGGATCAGCTTTAGAACGAATTGTTCTTTCGACAGAATTACCCCTCCTAATTCTAAGCGAGTACTGCAGAGAACTATCTGTCTCTTGTGAGTTGTTGGCTGTGGGGCGCATTCTACTGTTCTATAGTCCTAGAAAACTACTTTCTCCGGTCCTTGGTGCTCCAACTGAGATGACCCTGGCCACAGTGACTTCGACAGATCAGCACCATCACGAATTTCCAGTTTTGGAGCACCATCATGGAACCCTGATGTTCCACCATCGGGATCTTTTCTTACTGGATCGGATTGAAGATCTTCGAACGAGTGGGCTGCGCTATTTGCGTTTTGACATACAACACATGGAACTGCGGATCTGGTTACCTCAGCTACAGCAAGTGGTTCGGGACGGTCTGGACTCAGATGGCAAACAAATCAGATCTAGTTGGCCAAGGCAGACAACGCAGGGATTTTTCAGAGCAAACCGAACCGAACGTCCGATTGAAAAATTGAAAAATCCAAACCTGCGTTATTTGGATGGAGAAGTGGTCGGATATGTTTTGGAAGTGGCGAGTCGAGAATATATGGCGGTTGCCAGTCGGCGTAGTTTTGCGCGAGGTGATGAAATGATTTTGATTACGCCGGAAGGGAAACGAATCCCTTTCGTAGTGGAAGACTTGCGGAATTGGAAGCAGCAGGAGGTAGAAGTAGCAGAGGTAGGAGGCTTATGGCTACTTCCTCACGAGCGTTCAGCCACAGCCCAGTCTTTGCTTTATTTCGCAGAGTTTTTTTCAGATGGAGATTGAGGAGGTATTCGAGTATCTCGCAGCAGATCCGAAACTCCCTTTTCTGACATTCCCATGAAGGCCCCAACGGTGGCTCCCATGATGCCTGCCATCGCTGCACCGATTCCTACACTAGTGCTAACTCCCAGTTTCATTGACTCGTCCATCATGTCCAATGCCGATTCGGCAAGTTGCTGGCTAGCTTCTGCGGCTTCAATCGCGTTTTGAGCAAGCTGCTTGTTGAGCTGTAGGGCCATCGTTGCTGCACTCACTTGAGAGGCTTTTACGCGATGTTTTGGTAGACTGGAGTTGGCAAGCTTTTCAATCTCACTTAGGTTTTCGCTGAAAAGACGTTCGGACAGATCACTCAATGAATCTTCGTCCAATTCACGGATCATCTGATAGAGCAGTTCAATCTCACTACGTCCAAACAGCAAAAATACAGGATTGACGTTAAGGGCTAAGGCAATTCCTGCAATCGTGGAAAGTCTTGGATCAACTTCCCCTCTCTCGATTTGCGCGATGGCGGTGGTCGAATGTCCTGAATCTTCTGCCAGCTGCTCTTGGGTATAGGTGCGTCCGAGAACCTTTGCTTTTGCTTTGCGTGCCGAGATGATGTTCTTCGCAAGAGTAGCACGCAGCTCTTCTTTGATCTTGGAGACGTCTAAGGCTTCTGACACATGACTATTCATTACTTACCCTGCCAGAAGTTAACCCGATTTGATACGATTCCCAATCCTAGTTGCTGATACTGTCGAATTCGTTCGTAGGCATTCCCAATAGCTTTCAATTGTAACTGCTCCAGTGCCTGAGTCGATTGGGATGAAGGCAAGATTGCTCCCCACATTCCAATGGGTAGCCGAGCCAGTGCCTTTTGCCAGGCTTCGATTGTGGCTAGGTTCTCATCAAAATTGCGCTGCAGTACTTGCCAAGCTGGAAACATCAATTCTCCATCGAAAAAGATACGACAAAACCTGAAAATGGAAGGAATACTGTGCCTTCGAGCAGGCATCAAGTTGCTAGCATAATAGTGGGCTTGCTATTAGATTACAAGAATAATTGCTTTTTAAGTAAATGGGAATGATTTAGCGATTTGTAATTGAAAACGGAGGAAAGTGATGAATTTAGGAAGGGGTAGGCATCTTGTTTTGGCAAACAAGATGCCCTTCAATCGTAAGGAAACTCAGGAGCAGCCGCTGGTGTGACCACAGGAAACACACTTTAAACAAGCTCCATTCCGGACCATGGTGAATTGACCACAATTTCCGCAGTTCTCACCTTCGTAGCCCTTGGTACGAGCTTCACGAATTAATTCATTGCGGCTGCGTCCTTCCATGTTCCAGTCACCCAGTAGAGATAGCATTCCATGATTTGTGAGATCGCTATCACTGGTTTCTGGTGCCAAACCGTTTCCGTTGTAGCTGCCTTGCGCAGCTTCCACATCTCCGACAGCAGCCTCTTCATCAGTTGTTCGAGCAAGGTAGGCCTGACTTTCTTCCAAAGTCAGTGTCCGCTCAGAAATAACTTTCTCGTCATGATACTCTGGTGGACTGATTTGCTTACCATAAGAGTGCAGCGAACTGGAGCGTAAGTCTTCTGGAGCGACGTGGGCTAAATCCGTTCGGTCCAGGTAAGTGATGGCTAGTTCGCGGAAGATATAATCAATGATTGAAGTGCTGACCTTGATCGCATCATTACCCTGAACCATGCCGTTTGGTTCAAAGCGAGTGAAGACGAAGGCTTCAACATATTCTTCCAAGGGTACGCCATGCTGCAATCCAAGAGAAACCGCAATTGCAAAGCAGTTCATCATGCTCCGAAATGCAGCTCCTTCCTTATGCATATCCAGGAAGACTTCACCCAGTTGCCCATCTTCATACTCTCCAGTTCGCAGGTAGAGCTTGTGGCCACCGATAGTCGCTTTCTGTGTATAGCCCTTGCGTCTGCCGGGCAGCCTTCTACGTTTGGCAATGTAGCGATGAATGACTTTCTCAGCGATGCGTACTTCGCGGGGTTGTGCAGGAAGTAGCTCTTCATCCAACTCTTCATCAAAATCACCAATATCCTCAACGGCACTCGTATTCAGTGGTTGGCTGAGCTTTGAGCCGTCTCGATAGAGAGCATTGCACTTGAGTCCAAGCTGCCAGGAGTGATGGTAGACGTCTTTGATATCCTCAACAGAGGCTTGACCAGGTAAATTGATGGTTTTTGAAATGGAACCTGAGATAAAAGGCTGTGCAACGGCCATCATGCGTACATGGGATTCGGCAGATAGGTAGCGTTTCCCTTTCTTGCCGCACTTGTTGGCACAATCAAATATATCGTAGTCGGAGCGCTTCAGATGAGGTGCGTCCTCAACAGTCATGGTACCGCAGACGTAGTCGTTGGCGGCATCGATTTCTGATTCTCGGAACCCTAGGTGTTGAAGAATGCTGAATTCTGGATGATTCAGTTGATCTTCACTGATTCCCAAGGTCTTTATGCAGAAATCATCGCCGAGTACCCAGCGGTTAAAGACAAATCGGATGTCAAAGGCTGCGGGCAATTGCCCTTCGATGATTTGTAGCAATTCTTCGGTGAAACCCTTCTGACGAAGCACCTCTGGGTTGATGCAGGGACTGCCACTGAGAGAACCACGTCCTTTGGTATAATTGACGATATCCTGAACCTGCTGCTCGTTATAACCCAATTTGACGAGGGCAGGTGGGATCGATTGGTTGATGATCTTGAAATATCCTCCACCAGCGAGTTTCTTGAACTTGACCAACGCAAAGTCAGGCTCAATTCCGGTAGTGTCACAGTCCATCAGTAATCCGATGGTTCCTGTAGGCGCAATGACGGTCACCTGAGCATTACGGAATCCATGCTGCTCACCGAGTTCTACGGCTCGATCTGCATCAGCCTGCGCTGCTTGCAACAACTCAGGGGGACAATGCTGACTGTCAATAGCCACTGGTTTGATGGTCAGCCCTTCGTATTCACGATCTGAGGCACGGTAAGCGGCTCTACGATGATTTCTCAGAACACGCAGCATTCCATCTTTATTTCTTTCATAGCCTGGGAACGGTCCCAACTCGGACGCCATTTCTGCAGAAGCTGCGTAAGCACTCATGTGCATGATACAGGTGATTGCCCCACAGATTGCTCGGGCCTTCTCTGAATCATAAGGAATGCCATTGACCATCAGGAATGTTCCCAGGTTTGCGTAGCCAAGACCAAGAGTTCGGAATTCGTAAGACAACTCTGCAATGCGTCGACTTGGGAATTGAGCCATCAGGACGCTGATTTCGAGAACAATGGTCCAAAGTCGAACGGCGTGCCGGAAGCGCTCAATGTCCAGTTCTCCATTCTCATTTTGGAAACGAAGGAGATTCAGGGACGCCAGATTACAGGCAGTATCATCCAGAAACATGTATTCACTGCAGGGGTTCGATGCTCGGATGGGACCGTCTACTTCGCAGGTATGCCATTCGTTAATAGTTGAATCGAATTGTAAGCCTGGATCAGCAGAGGCCCATGCCGCATAAGCAATCTGTTCCCAAAGTTCGCTGGCTCTTAATGTCTGGCAGGCTTTCGGGTCACGCTCTTCCTCACGAGACTTGACCAACTCTGTTCTCCAGTACAACGACCAGTCTTGATCTTGCTCAACAGCAGTCATGAAATCGTTGGTGATGCGAACAGAGTTGTTTGCATTCTGCCCAGCCACTGTGCTGTAGGCTTCTGAGTTCCAATCGGTATCGTACTCATCAAATTCGACGCCAGTATATCCCTGTTTAGCGAGGTGAATGATTCGCTCTACATAGTTCAAGGGCATACTGGAAGCACGAATTTGTAGGAGAACCTTGCGCAAGTGCTTGTTTTTCCGACGGTCAAAGCGTTCAGAAATCTCAGGCCAGGAGTGACAGGCCTGGAAAAGCTCATTGATCAGTGATTTAATCTGCTTGGAGCCGGCAACCAGAGCAGCAACCTTTTGCTCTTCTTTCACTTTCCAGTTGACGAACTGCTCAATGTCTGGGTGATCAACATCCAGGCAGACCATTTTTGCAGCTCGACGCGTGGTCCCACCTGATTTGATCGAACCAGCGGCTGTATCTCCGATTCTTAGGAAAGACATCAATCCCGAAGAGACGCCTCCGCCAGACAGGGGCTCTTTGCCACCACGAAGATCCGAGAAGTTGGATCCCGTTCCAGAGCCATATTTGAACAAGCGAGCTTCTCTGACCCAGAGGTCCATAATCCCTCCCTCTTGGACCAGATCGTCCTTGACGGATTGGATGAAGCAGGCATGTGGTTGGGGATGGCTGTAGGCATCTTCAGATTTTTTAATCTCCTGAGACTTTGCATCAACGTAATAATGTCCCTGGGCAGGCCCTGTGATCCCATAGGCCCAGTTCAAGCCGGTGTTAAACCACTGTGGAGAGTTAGGTGCCACCATTTGGTTGGCGAGCATGTAGCGAAGCTCGTCATAGAAAGCTTGGCTCGAAGACTCATCATTGAAGTAGCCATACTTGTGTCCCCAATACGTCCAACATCCAGACAAACGATCAAAGACCTGACGAGCATCATTCTCTGAAACCATTTTCTCATCTGCTGGCAGCTTAGCTTGCTTGGTTTGATCAGGTACTGAGGCCTGTAACCAACTTGGAATACCTTCTTCCGAGCGTTTACGACGATGTTTGGGGATGCCAGCTTTTCGGAAGTACTTTTGGGCCATGATGTCAGAAGCCACCTGGGACCAGGTTTTAGGGACCTGTACGTCTTTCCATTCGGCGACAACCGATCCGTCGGGGTTGCGGATGACCGAGCTGCGGGATTCAAACTCCAGAGAAGCATAGGGGTCTTTTGCAGCTTGAGTGAACAATCGATCAATCTTCATAGCCTTACCTGGGAACAGCGTTGTGGACTCAATGGTGTTTTGCAGACAGAAAGGGAGCGATGCAGGAACGTGCAAATGAGGGATGCGGGGGAGCGTGTAATGAGAAACGTCTCCGGTGCCCCTGGACGGTCACCGTTCTCATCCATGAGATGAAAGCGGATTATTACGGTAGCCAATCTTCCAAGAGAAAGCAACGCCCCAACTGACCTCACAGAGCTAAGTTGGCGATATCGCTAATTAATTTTTTTTATTTAGAGTAAGTTACTGATTTATCTATTGAAAAAATAAATCTTTAGAAAATCGTTAGTGGAAACAAGGATATGCGAAAACTGGGCTGGAATCAAAGATAACCAAAAGTTTCCAAAAACGAAGACCTCCTAGCCCCTGAATCGTCGATACAACACAGGGTTGAGGGTAGCGTCATTATACATTTTCATCTGCCGATAGATCTTCATTTGTTTTCGTCCATGTAGCAAATCCTCCCAAAGTTGGCTGAGAGAATTGCCAAGATCAGAACGCTGCTCCTTGAGCACCAACAGCTTTGCCTGGCATCGTTGTCGGTGATCCTCAGCCGCATCTGCCCTGTTTACCTGTTCCTCCATGTGGAAGATTTTTAGTGCACTGATGGACAGCCGATCAATAATGCTGCCTGGGGTTTCGCTGTTGATGGGTGTATTGGTAGATGGCTTGGCAATTTCCTGTAGATGCCCTAGCAGGTGCTCATCCAACTGTTCAATCAAGTCGTTCCGTTGCTGATTGAGCTTGTCTATGTTTCGTTTCACCTGAGCGATGATACGGTCTGTTGCATCAGGATCTCTAGCGAGGTCTTCTTCGTGCCAAAGCGAGAAATTGGACCAATGCTGACGATCGAGCAAGCTCTTGAAGTCTCTGTCTTCTGAGACTTCGTAAGGGGCTTGGTGCCAACGATCTACAAGGTCAAGTTGCCGTGTAAGAAACTCAGGAACGGGAGGGATCATGATGAATACGTGACATGGATTTGAGTCGAGTTTCTGGTGATTCAATCTGTACGATCCGGGCCCCAACCTTTTCTTCGACAACAACCGTTTGTGCTCTGGCGATCTGACGGTCATTAACCCAAACTTCCAGCGGTTCTTTCGGTTTGGAGTCTAGTTCAATAACGGAGCCTTGCCCCAAGCGCAGTACTTCACTGATATTCATCATGCACTCTCCCAGGATCAACCTTGTCTCTAGTGGGAGATCTAGTAACTGCTCGGTCTGGGGATGTCTAACAGCCGAAAGTTTCCCAATCTTTTGTGTGGAATCGAATTGATTTGCCATGAAGCTTTTTTCAGTTTGCCATGATCGAGTAACCACAATCTACGTAGATCAGTTGCCCCGTGATTCCACTGGCAGCATCACTTAGTAAAAACGCAGCAGTGTTTGCCACTTCGGCTTGGGTAGCTGTTCGTTTCATAGCAGAGTGTTCACCAGCAACTCGGATCATCTCAGAAATATCCTTGATACCTGCTGATGATAGAGTGCGAATCGCACCAGGAGAGAGAGAGTTGATTCGTATGTTTTCGGGACCCAACTCCCTTGCCAGATAACGCGTACAAGATTCAAGAGCTGCTTTGGCAGGCCCCATCACATTGTAATTTGGAACTGCTAGGGTGGAGCCAATGAAACTCATACTGACAATGCTGCCTCCACCACGCTTACGCATCATTGGGATGACTCCCTTCGCAAGAGGGAGCAAAGAGTAAGCACTGATTTCCATTGCCTTGTTAAATCCGTCCCGCAAAGTTTCGGAGAAGGGCTTGCTGAGGTCTTGGGTGTCTGCATAAGCGAGACTGTGTACCAAAAAGTCTAATTCCCCCCACTGCTCATCCACCTGCTTAATTAGCGCCCCAATCGACTCATCAGAGGCTACGTCACACTCTGCTATCAGTGTAGCGCTGGTCTGCTCTCCCAGTTTGCGCACATTGGCTTCAAAACGACTTTTGGGATCGCGCAGAAACGTCAGACCCAACTCTGCACCCTGTTGGTGCAGTCGTTCTACGACAGCCCAAGCGATACTACGCTGGTTGCCAACACCGAGTACCAAACCTCTTTTTCCAGAAAAATCAATCATCTGTTTTCATCCATTCCAGGGGAACGTTTAGATGTGCTAGATGAGCCGGTGCCCAGCAGCAAATGTTTTCAAACGCTAAAGCTCTCGTGCGAAAAATCAAGGAGATTCAGGTGAATGAAAATGTCCAATAGCTTCTCCGAGGCGAACAGTTTGGCCTAGCTCAAGTGAATTCAACTCGACTTGGTCTTTTCGAAACAACAAAATCACAGTTGATCCAAGCTCAAAGCGCCCAAGCTCTTCACCAGCTTTCAAGGGATACGGTGTAGGTAGAGATGCCTTGAGGATTTTAGCACCGGGTTGGTTGGAGTAGGTTGTGTGATATACGGTACGAATCCTTCCGACTACAGTAGCACCAACCTTGACCAGTGCACACTCGCCATGTTCTGTATCAATGTATGAAATCCAACGTTCATTCCGGGCAAAGAGCCTTAGTACAAAAGCTAATCCAAGTGGACTGACAGTCCACAACTCACCTGGTATGTATGCGAATCGACTGACAGATCCGGTGGCCATGATATGAATACGGTGATAGTTATAGGGCGCCAGGTAGATGGTTAGATAGATCCCTCCCTCGTATTCACGGGCAACAAAGGAATCTTGAAGCAGGTCAGTCAGTAGATATTCTTTGCCCTTTGCTTGTAAAAGTGTTTCATGGGTAATTGTTCCAAAGAACCCAATTGCTCCATCAACTGGACAGATCAGAGCGTTTTTGTCTGTTGAGATTGGGCGTGCTTCCGGCTTGAGCGGTCGTGTGAAGAACTCGTTGAAAGTCTGGAAGTCTTCTAACTTCTGAGGACACTCGCTGAGATCAACATTGAAGTAGCGAACGAAGGAGCGGATCAGGATTTGGTGCAGCAGGTGGGAAGGCCAGCGTTGATCAGCAATCCAGCCACAAAATCGGCTAAAGCTTTTTTTGGGAAGCAGCGCCAGGCTCAGGAAGCATAAGTGCTGCCACCAATTCGATTTCATATCGTTTTAGTTCAAGGAAATCTCGACTTTTGGAAGTTGAGGCTTGCCTAACATCTCCATGATGCGGCTTCCCTCAATGGTTTCTTCCTCCAGAAGAGTATGGGCAATCTGATGCAATGTATCGAGGTTGTCTCTGAGTAGCTGGCAAGCTTGCTCGTAATGGGACTTCACCATGTCTCTCATTTCTGTGTCGATCTGCTCCGCTGTGTCTTCGCTGTACTCCCTCTCTTTACCCAGAGCTTGGCCCATAACACTTTGCTGATCATCACTTCCCAGCACGATAGGTCCAAATTTGTTGTTCATGCCCCACCGGCAGATCATGTTGCGAACAGTCTCCGTAGCTTGCTGAATATCGTTGCTGGCTCCTGTCGTCAATTGGTCAAAAATCACTTCCTCAGCTGCCCGTCCACCCATTGCGATCGTGATCCGGTTGCTCAGATATTCGACGTCGTAGGAACGATTATCATTCTCTGGAAGGTAGGCTGTAACTCCCAAAGCCCGTCCACGTGGAATGATCGTCACCTTGTGGATTGGATCTGCATTAGGCAAGAGGGCAGATACTAGAGCGTGCCCTGCTTCATGATAGGCTGTGGTTTTGCGCTCATCTTCCGACATGACCATACTCTTACGCTCAGGACCCATCATTACTTTGTCTCGGGCCCATTCTAATTCAGCCAAGGTAATTTCTTTTCGGTTGGAGCGTGCAGCGAAGAGAGCGGCTTCATTAATCAGATTCCGCAGATCAGCGCCAGAAAAACCTGGTGTCCCTCGGGCAATAATGCGGAGTTCCACATCTGGCGCCATCCGGACTTTCGCTGCATGTACCCCAAGGATTGCTTCCCGACCACGAACGTCAGGTAGAGATACATAGACCTGTCGGTCGAATCTTCCTGGTCTCATTAGGGCAGGATCTAAGACATCAGGCCGATTGGTAGAGGCAATTACGATGATCCCTTCAGTCGCATCAAAGCCATCCATCTCAACGAGGAGTTGGTTCAGAGTCTGTTCTCGTTCATCATTACCGCTTCCCATTCCAGCTCCACGACTTCGCCCGACAGCATCAATCTCGTCGATGAAGAGGATACAGGGTGCATTGCGGCGACCTTCTTCAAACAAATCACGGACTCTACTTGCCCCAACACCGACAAACATTTCTACAAAGTCTGATCCACTGATGCTGTAAAATGGCGCTCCTGCTTCACCTGCTACTGCTTTTGCTAGCAGGGTTTTACCAGTTCCTGGAGGTCCTGACATCAGTACGCCTTTGGGTATCCGTCCACCTAAGCGACGAAACTTGGCGGGATCTTTGAGAAAGTCGATGGTCTCTTTCAATTCTTCCTTTGCTTCATCAGCCCCCGCAACATCTTGAAAAGTCACTTGGTGTTGATCGGGCTCGATTCGCTGTGCTCGACTACGCCCCAGAGAGAAAAGCTTTCCAGCACCTCCTTGCATTCGGCGCATCAGGAAGATCCAGATCGCAAAGATCAGGATGAAAGGCCCCCAGTGAATGAGGACGTTGAGATACCAAGGAGTTTCCGGCTCTGGCAGGTAATTCAGTTGAACATCTTTCTCACGCAGCAGCTCGGTCAAGCCAACATCATTGGGAGGAACAAAGGTGCGATAGGCCATGCCATCGTTGGTGAAACCCTCCACCACAGTATCTCCAATGAATTGAGCGCTAGCGATATCACCCATATTGGCTCGAGCAATGAAATCAGAATAGATCATCTCATTCATGTTCTGCTCACGTCGTGAATCACCGCCAAAGGTGTTCACCATGAAAATCGCCAGGATCAGAATACTGAGAATGATCAGAATGTTTTCGTTCTTCCAGTTCATAGAGAAGGCACCTGAATCAAGGAGTTGAAGGTATTAATTTATATTATGATTTTAGGCTTAAATCGGATGGGAATGCAAGGATTTCTGGGAATCTGCAACGAGTAGGGTGCCCTGTGAGGTGTTCTAGAGAACGATTGGTTGGAAAACTGGACCTGCCAAGGGGGAATTATGCTGATTGATCCAGTTATCGGTCACCTGCATTTTGATCGTAGCAAGTGTGAGAATTCAGGAGGCAAATAAGTTTAAGTATTTCGTAGAGAAATTAGTGAGATTTGGAAAAAGTGTAGTTTCTATGCTTGTTGTGGGGACTCCAAACCACTCACAGATGGTGGCGTTGAGTTGATCTTGGGAAGTAGTTGGGATGATACGACCTTTGTCGGAATAATCATCATTCCCTCCTAGCGTAACATTCGGCACAGTTCCAAATAATTGACCGCCATTGAGATTTCCAGAATTATTGTTGCCATCTCCACCCATCACGATGTGGTGTCCTCCCCAAGCGTGATCAGTTCCATCTCCATTGTTGCTCATGGTACGTCCAAAGTCAGACATCGTGAAAGTCGTCACATTGTTTTCCAATCCCAGTTCCTCAAGAGCTTTCTGAAATTTCCACAGTCCAAGGCTGAGCTCCCTCAAGAGCACAGGATGAACATCTGTTTGACTTCCATGAGTGTCAAATCCTCCGTGTAGGACAAAGAAAATTTGTCGTTTGAAACCGTAGTCTGTTTTCCCCAGATGAATCATTCGTGCAACGGCATCCAACTGTGGAATCAGCTTGCCAGAGAGGGAGTCTTCCAGACCAAGGAAGCTTGTGTCTGATGAGTCCGCATAGGGATAGAACAAACTCTGGTTATAGGGATCGACAGTGCTGAAGAAATTTTCAGCGCTCACACTTTGCCATTTTTGATAGAGCTCATCGATCGTTGTATGAGATTTTTGCAGAATATTCCCATAAAGCTTTTGCCAAGGATTGTCGGTTCGATAAGTAGCAAAGTTTTTCTCATTCGTTGAGCCGGCAAGAGCCTGAAACAGCGCTTTACGGTGAAGATTGCTGTTCAAGCTGTCATTCTGCATTTCGCTGAAGCGGGTGGGCTGCCCTGGGTTGAGAACCAAGGGTGATGTGGTCTCACCAATCAACATTCGGTCATTGCCGAAGTAAGAGATGTTCAACCCGACTGGACTGTTGATGCCCTGCCATTGATCAGCAATTCTGCCAGCCCAACCAGTATCATCCAAGCTATTAGCTTTCCCTGTTTGAAGAATTCTCTGTTGGTGGTTGTGTGAGAAGAGAAACAACGGAAGATTCTGCTGCACCTGCGAAGTGGTGAAGCCACTGATGTCGGCTTTGCTAACGGGTTTTACCAAGGGACCTATGTTTGCGACAACCGAGGCCTTGTTGTTAGCAATCAATCTAGCCAATTCAGGCATCACCGGGTTGACCCCGAGATCGAGTCCTTTTGGCCGGTAAATCCCATCCTGACGATAAGCACTGTCGTTACTGTCAGTTGCATAGGGATTTGTTAGAGTACTGGTCAAATCAGGAATTGGGATGGTTTTCGTGTTATCCACAGCCAGGTTCCCCCGAATCGACCGGTAATCTCCGAATGATGTGTTGTCTGCAGGAATCAGCATGTTGAAACTGTCATTTCCTCCGTACAAGAACACACAAACCATTGCCTTGTAGTCTGTAAAACTCGGAGTCGATGCCATTACCTTAGGAGCCATTGACCAACCGAATGGACTAGCACAGGCCAACCCACCCAGCCCAAGTGTTGCTTTGAGAAGTTGTCTTCTGCAGATTGTTCTTGTCATCTAGCTCTCCTCAGTTTTGGACCATGAAATGGGCAGAAGTCACTAGGAAGCGATAGGAGTCCTTGATCATGTTCAGTACGATTTCTTTTTCACTACCACCAAAGGTATAGTCCCCTAGGAAAGCTTCGAAGGCCTCTCGCATTTCATTGGTCATTGATTCTCCAAGTAACACCCCCTCCAAGTGATCCAGCAGAGCTTTGATGGCCGTTTGTTTCTTGTCGTCACTCCAGTTTGCTAATTTTTCTTTGAGATTCAGCCCTGTCTGTTCAGAAAAATTACCGCTACTTCCATAGATGGCCTTTCGCATCAATTCCAATTCCTTATCGAAATTCAATAGAAGTAAGGGATAATTGGTGCGAGTCTTACTGTTTCCAAAGGCAGTAAGCGTCGAAGACATCTCAATTCGGTTTTGCTCGTAGGAGTGCAGTACATTTTTGGTAAAATTGTTCATGTTGGCAAGTGTTTGATCAGTCTGTACCCGTAGTTCGGGAGCAACCCAGTTGCTAGTGGAAAAGGTGTTGTCACTGGGAACAAAGTCAGGACTGAAAAAATTGAAAACGGATGGAGAACGCATTGGTCCATACCCGAAAAATTTTTCTGGTTTCGGTAGCCAGTACACATCGTTCATGGATACACCTCCGTGACTGGTCCATCCGTCCAGAGGTTCGGTGTCAGTAGCTCTGAGAAGGTGTGTTGCCATCAGCAGGGGTTCTTTGATTTTGCCAAAAGCTGGATCGTTCTTGGCGTCAGTATCTCTGGCTTGCTGGTGAGTAAGTATCGCTCGGACAACGGCTTTCAAATTCCCCTTTGTCCCGTTCCCATCATCGTTAAAGACAGTGGCGACGTCAGCGATGTATTCAGAGGGAGGATTTGAAGTAACGAAGCTCTTGATCAGATGCTTGCTCACATAGGGAGCGATGTTGTCGTGAGCAAATAACACATCGAGAGCTGCATCGAGGCCACTTGCGTTGCCAAGTCGGTCCGTTGCGTTGAGCGCAATGGTCTTTCCAAAAATTGTGACCTTCCCATCTTTATTTGTGTAGTAGTCGTCTGCTTCGTCTTCGTGAAATTCTGGGGAGAACTCCATCGCCTGTGTGAAGTCCCCGTCTGTGTTGACCAAACGCCCATATTCTTTGTTTCCAACAAGATCCCAGCCTGTAAAGACCTTAGCCAGTTCCTCGATATCTTGTTGAGTGTAGGTGGGTAAGAGATTACTGCCACTATCCAGATAGGTGTTGGGATTCCCATCGCGATTGGGAGAACCATCAAGATTCAATTCATACAGTCCGATGGTGAAGAGTTGCATTACCTCACGAGCAAAGTTTTCATCTGGACGGATCCCTTCAGATTGGCTCGCTTTGCGATTCCCCTGGTGAGAAAGGTAAGCCCCCATTGTGGGACTTCAAGCCACATCGCTGAGCAGGTCTCGATAGTTTCCGAAAGCATGCTTGGTGAGCAGGTCGTAGTAGTATGCCAATCCTTCACCACGCCGATTTAAAGGGAAAGCACTGTTGGAAGTCACAAGCAACTGACTTAGCGCATACGCCACTCGCTGACGGAGTTGATCCTGTCCCAAGGCTGGATATTTTGGGTTCCCAAGTACATTGTCCCACCAAGCAGCCATCTGGTAGAGCGTGACTTGGATATCTCCGTTGGCCTCGTTGAAGTATGCTGTACCATCGTCATCTGCATCATACCAACCCACACTTGGTTCAGCTTGCTGAGCAATTTCGATGGTCCGCTCCAGATGAGTTGGCCAATTGTCTGAAGTACTATCGTACGCCGAGCCCATGTTAAGTTGATATTCAATCCAGCTTAAAATTTCTGTTCTTGTAATGATCTCTATTTGTTCTTTATCTGGTCCAAACGTGGCTTGTAGAAGTAAAGTATGATCATTTTTTGAATACTCGTTTGTTTCATAATTCGGTCTATTTCTAGGTGTGTCCGCGGTTATAGTATCTTCTTCAAATAAAGTGCAATTTACCAAAGTAGCTAATGCGACAAAACTGGATAGAAAATAAATTTTAATCTTCATTGACTTTTAGTTAAAAGTGGTATTTAGGCACCCTGATTTTCTAAGATTAGAATCTAAGGTATTTACCTTAGTGCTGTGTCAGAATCAAAAAGCTGAAAATAATGTTTTTTTGATTTATTCTTGTAACCTAAAAAGTGCGATAGGCTTCTTAGAAGTTTAAAGAATAGTAATCTAGAGCAGTTAGCTAATTCGGGCAGCTACAACAGAATAATTGCCGTCAACCGTGTGGGCAGACCAAGTCACAGAATGTAAAGGCGTCAGCATCAAAATCTGAGGCTTCTCAGACTGAAATCAGCGATCTTTCTTCTGAAACGCTGACTTCTTTGCTGCTCGAAACAGCTAGAGTGAGACAGAGGAGAAAATGAGTGGGATGGGGACGTTGCCAAGGGACGCACGAGGGCTTTGAAAACGACCCAGGCAACCGACAGGAGTGTATACAGAAATTGGGGGAAAATTCGGTAGGATCCGCATATTTTATGCGTTCAACTGTCATTCCTATGGAGTGCCATGTTGTCCTGAGCCCTTGCATCCGTCGTGTCGCCAAACTCTCCGGGTGCGGGGCTTTTTACCGTCCTCAAAGTCTTGTACCAATCCAAAAATCTCATTCTCCCAGCTGCTAGCGCTGCTGCTGTCTTTATCTTGTGAGATTTTCGATGCTACCAATTCGGACAATTAATTTGTCTACAAATGATGCAGACTTTTTACCAAACCAAAATATTCTTGTTAGATGTTGTTATGAAAAATTAGAGTAAATAAAATAAGGAAACTAAGCTATATGGATCAATCAATTTATTTTGAAATTACTTTGTTACATTAATTAAAACAGAGCTACAATCTTCAGGAATTACTGCACAGGCGCTTTGGGAAAAGGCTAGAGACAATCAGATGAAAGAGTAAGAAGTAACTGCGCGTTCAGGGTCTCCAATTATCTTTGGGAGACAACCTTCAGGGGCAGTTGAACAAATAAAGAGATTACAATTTTGTTAAGAACTGTATATCGTCATGCCTTCAACTGGCTGCCCACCGATGGGTTGTCTGGTTGTCTTGGACCCCAGTTCTCCCTCGTGTCGCCAAAACTCTCGGGAGGCTGGGGTTTTTTTAATTGATTTACTTTAAATGACTGACAAGAATTCCTTCTCTGGTTGAAAAACTGTTCTTAGGTCCAACTTGTCCTGAAATCCAGGAGAATATCGGAGCATTTTGGAGAAAGACGGAACATTTGCTCATTGAGTCAGTCTAATTGGTTCAGTCTGTCAGTAGACGACCTTCACCGTTTATCAAAAGGTATTGATTCTCCTTTTGAGGAAAAGCACTCGCTTAGTTTTTTTGTGTTTCTTTTGAAAACAAGAAGCTCACCCGTCTTCCCTCCTACCTCAATCAATTGGTTGCCACAGAGAAAGCCAGGTTCTGTGTTCCGTCCACTCCACCAAGAGCAGACTTCGCCAATCAATTTTTATGTTGGAGGGCTCAGGTGTTTTAAGTCGAGGAAACCCGAAGATCGACTTGGCTGCCACAGGCTTTGGGAGATTGCTTGTGGAGCCAGTATAGGTCATTGAGCAGAGCGCTCAGCGCAAGAGAGGAGTCCATTCCTGTCTAATAAAATACCAAAGTTGGTATGGATCAAAATTATTAAACTTTTTAAATAAGTTTTTACCTAATCAAACTGAAATATCTATGTCAATATTTACTAAATAATTGATTCCTATTGCAAGGAAAAAAGACGGAAAATCCTATTTGATTTCAATTATATGATAATATTTATCTAGTCAAATATTTACTTACGTTTTGCTAATGAAAGAATTACGAAACAAATGCCCATCAAACTCAATAAAAATAACAATTATATTGATTAATCATTACTATAAAATTGATCAATTCTTCGGAATCAAAAATTTTAAGAAACATTGATGAAACAATAGTTCTAGTTGACCGAATGGGAGACATCAAAAAAAATCTAGGGCCTGTCATCAAATAAACACTTGATCGTTTGGGGGACATCGTTCTTCTTGGAGGAAAAACCCTTTTTCCTTTCCCAATTGAAGAGAAGTCCCATGACCACCAGACGCTACGCTCTCCGTGATGATCAGTGGTGACGGATTGAGCAT
>JACLAD010002858.1_pt1 | contig 62317 bp, 65 predicted proteins | sample 8027901 | NCBI WGS metagenome assembly JACLAD01 (sample SAMN15725071, study PRJNA655200) | protist metagenome | isolation source: fluorescence activated cell sorting (FACS) single amplified genomes of... | place: Spain: Blaines Bay Microbial Observatory, Mediterranean Sea | collected 2016-07-05 | reverse complement strand
AACTCCTGAAGCAGTTCGACTGCTAACATGAACTAAACAATGGACCAGTAATCTCGGGCGTAGAGCAAACTCTTCAGTGAACGAAGAGTTGAGATTTGCCATCAGGCAATCTGAATTCGAAACCCTCGACAAGAGATTCATATGTCCTTTAAATGGTTCGTGGCAACCCTCGCCTTGACTCTGGGAACTTCCGGTGCTGTCCAAGCAGCTAAAAATTTCAACAGAATTTCATCCTTTCCGACTTACCTCAACATGGCAACTGGTGAGGACACCAAACAAGAAAGTTCTGCTGAGATCATTTCGGCTTCAGCTGATGGAAATATTCTTGTCTACACTGATAGCCCGCTTGGGGTCATTGGGATGATTGATATTCAAGATCCACTTGACCCAAAGGCTTTGGGCAATCTCAAAATGCAGGGAGAACCTACTGCCGTCTCAGTGATTGGGAATACTGCTTTCGTGGCAGTTAACACTTCTGAGAGCTTCAAGAATCCCTCTGGTAATGTTCATGTGATTGACTTGAAATCCCAAAAAGAGATCAATCGATGTGAACTGGGCGGTCAACCTGACAGCACTGCTTCCGCCCGTGATGGATCATTCATCTCAATAGCCATCGAAAATGAAAGAGATGAGGACCTGGGGGATGGAAGAATTCCTCAGATGCCGGCGGGTGATCTAGTGATGATCTCTGTTCGTGATGGTAACCTCGTTTGTGGTTCCATGAAGCGGGTTAACTTGACAGGCTTGGCAAGTATTGGAGCGGAAGATCCTGAACCGGAATTTGTAGACATCAACGATCTCGGTGAAACCGTGTTGACCCTTCAAGAAAACAATCATATCGCCGTGGTGGATCGAGATGGGAAAATCATCTCACATTTCAGCGCAGGAGCTACGGGCCTTGAAAAGATTGATGTTCTGGATGAACGGGGTGCTCTTATTTTCAATGGCTCGCAGAAAAATAGACTTCGAGAACCTGATGGTATACATTGGCTAAACAATGACTTTTTCGCGATCGCCAACGAAGGTGATATGGATGGGGGCAGTCGTGGATTCACAGTCTTCAAGAGGGATGGGACACTCGTTTATGAAAGTGGAGCTAAGTTTGAGCAAGCTTTGATTGAGATTGGCCACTATCCAGACAAACGTTCAGATGCTAAGGGAGTAGAGCCGGAAGGGATGGAATTCGCCTTTTTTGATGGTACTCCTTTCATGTTCCTGCTCTCTGAAAGAGGTTCGGTAGTCGGGGTTTACGACATGAGCGTGCCGAGCAATCCTGTGCTGAAACAGCTGCTTCCCTCAGGACTTTCTCCTGAAGGGGCGATTGCCCTTCCAAAGAGAAATCTTTTTGCAACAGCCAACGAAGTTGATTTGGTTGAAGATGGCGGGGTGAGAGCGCATGTGATGATCTATGAGTATCAGGACGCTCCAGCTACCTACCCTACCTTGACATCCGCTGGTGCTTCAGAGCTGATCGGTTGGGGTGCCATTTCTGGAATGGTTGCCAAATCTGACGGGATGATCTATGCCGTAAACGACAGTTTTTATGGTTATCAACCCACCATATTCGTGATTGATCCAAGCTCAAAGCCAGCACGGATTGTTAAGCGAATCCCCATCACTCGTGCTGGATATCCGGCCCAAAAACTAGATCTTGAGGGTATAACAACTGATGGCAAAGATGGGTTTTGGGTAGCATCGGAAGGTAGAACAGATCGCATGATTCCTCATGGCCTTTACCATGTAAATGCGAAAGGCGAGATCAAAAAGGAAGTCTCTCTGCCTCCTCAATTGCTGAATGTAGAAAAACGCTTTGGGTTTGAAGGAATTACCCGTGTTGGTAACACACTGTGGATGGTCACTCAGCGCGAATGGCAAGATGATCCAAAAGATCATGTGAAGTTAGTGTCTTACAACACGGATTCTGGGGAATGGGGGGCTGTTTACTACAAAAAGGCCAAGCCAAGCAAAGGCTGGGTGGGCATGTCTGAGATTGTTGCCCATGGAGATTTTTTCTACGTGATCGAACGTGATAACCAGATTGGGGATGCCGCAATCACGAAAAAAATCTATCGGATTCCTGCCAGTGAGATGGTCCCACAACTACTAAACAGCTCAAAGTTACCGGTCGTCTCCAAAGAATTAGTGAAAGACTTGATCCCTGATTTAAAGCAGTTTGGAGGATTTGTTGTGGATAAGATTGAGGGACTTGCCATCAATGAGGGTGGAGAGATGTTTGTTTCTACTGATAATGACGGGGTAGACGATAGTTCGGGAGAAACATTCTTCTGGTCAATCGGCAAGATTCATTAAGTAGGCGATTTAAACGAAATTTGGAGAGGACCCAATGAGAGAACTTTTGGTTCCTCTCCAATTCATTTCATCAAAAATCGCTGTCAGGAGGGCTGTCAGGATCGAATCCTTCGATATCCGTTCCCAACGAAAGATTCATCTGAATGAGGATTGCTTTGATTTCATTCAATGATTTTCGACCAAAGTTCTTCATTTGAAGCAGTTCATTTTCATTTCGTTGAACCAATTCTCCGATGAAGTCAATCTTGGCATTTTGAAGGCAATTGATCGAGCGCACTGAAAGCTCCAACTCACTCACAGGACGATACAAGTCTGGAGACAGTGGCACTGGCTCTTCTGTGACATGGCGATTCATGGGGATTGCGGAAATGTTTTCATCAAAATGGATGAAAAGCCCCAACTGTTTTCTTAAGACCCAAGCCGCCCTAGCCAGACTATCCTGGGGGCTGATTGTCCCAGAAGTCCAGATTTCAAAGATTAGGCGATCGTAATCAGTCCTCTGATCTACGCGGGCGTTTTCAACCTCGTATCGAATCTCTCGAATTGGAGAATGGTAAGAATCTAGATACAGCGTTCCTTTGGGCAATTTCAGCTTCTCATTCTCTTCAGCGATTACATATCCTCGGCCTTTCTTGACATACAATTTCAATTGTAGGCCAACCCCCTTTTCCAGTTGGATAATTTCTTTATTTGGATTGCGGACTTTGATTTCACCATTTGCAGCCAGGTCACTCCCTACCAATTTACCACCTGGAGCAATTGTGAGATCAAGCTCAATCATCCCATCATCCTGATGGTTGACCTCAACTTCCTTTAAATTCAATAGTAAATTCATCAATCCACCTTGAACCCCCTTAAGTTCATCTGTGGACTTTTTCACTCCATCAATCTTCACAGCCACAATTGCACTCCCATTCATGGAAACAAGTAGGGTTTTGCGCAGTGAATGGCCCAGAGTGACAGCATACCCTTGCTCTAGTGGTTCAATCGTGAATCTTCCATAGGAAGAAGTGAGAGTTCGGTGATCAACCCGCATTCTGCTTGGCATCGCAAGGTTGGTCCAATTCTGAACATATATTTCAGGTGCTTGATGGCTCTGGGGCAGGCTGACCTCAGACAAAAGCTTGAGGTTGCTCATATTTCTCCGTAAGGCAAGGGCGGAAAGAAAATGAAGCCGATTCATTGCAAAACTTGGTTGGGGCGCCAGTTCGGTGTAAAAAAGCTTTGCATTGAGTTCAGCTTTCGTGATGAAAGCGAGTTTACCTCCGTAAGGGATTTAACGGAATGTGTGGGAAGATAAACATTACAATATAAATTCATTTATTTAGTCTGTCAAGAAGATGAAAAACTGACAGAAAGTCTATCCAATCTGAAAAACTCTCTTCAAGGAGGAAGTCCATGCCAATCGAATCAGCAAGGGTAGCATACAGTGCTGGCTCAACAGTAATGAAGAGCTTTATTTCAAAACCAGAAAAGGCAGAATTTTCCTTTCCAGGAGTAATGGTTTTCCCTGAATGGTGGGGTCTCACGGAATATCTTGAACTCAGAACCAAACAATTGGCTGAGCTTGGTTATGTGGCAATGGCTGTTGATATGTATGGGGAAGGTAAAATCGCATCCGATCCAGCAGAGGCTGGTTCATTGATGAATGGAGTCCTCAGCAAAATGGAGGATGGTGAAGCAAGAGTACTTGCCGCATTGGACTTTCTGAAAAGTCAGTCTGAAGTAGATGCTAACCGATTAGGGGCAATCGGGTATTGTTTCGGAGGAGCAATAGTCTTACATGCAGCCAGAAAAGGTTGGCCACTTCGTGCAGTCGCAAGTTTCCATGGCGCTTTGGGGGCCAATCATCAGGCGGAATCAGGAGATGTTCATACAAAAATTCTGGTTTGTCACGGGGAAGCGGATGCAATGGTAACTTCTGAAAATGTTCAGGAATTTAGCAGAGAAATGGATCGTCTCGGTGCTGATTATGTAATCAAAACCTACCCTGATGCACTTCATGGTTTCACAAATCCAGCTACTACAGCGCTAGGACAAAAATATGGGATTCCCGTTGGTTACAATGAATCAGCTGACCGACAGTCATGGGAGGAACTCAAAGATTTTCTGAGCGAGCACTTATAAACGTGTTTTATGAACGGGCCACTTAAGGTTTTACTTGCATGGTGGCCCGATGGTTTCTCTTTCAATCAGAAGTGTTTCTAAGACTTTGCTTTGATCATTCTTTGAGTTCATTTCACCAAGAACCCCCATAATCATCTCACAGGCAATTTTTCCTGCCTCGGTAGTTTCATTCGATACACTGGTTAACGGAGGATTTGTGAAAGGGGAAATTGAGTTGTCACATCCAACGATACTGAAAGAGTCTGGCACTGCCAAGGACCGTGAATCCAATTCAGTCATAATTCCGTGAGCAATCAGGTCATTGAACGCAATTGCTCCCGTTACTCCGCTGCTTATCATCTGATCCACCACGGCTTGACCCGATTCCAATGACGGTTTTTCAGTAGGAATGATGACGAGCCGTAACCCTAGCTCATTTGTCACCTCAGAAATTGCTGCCTGCCTTTGCTTATTGGTCCATGTCACAGGTGGCCCAGTCAAGTAAGCGATTTCTTGATGACCCTGATGGGCTAACAACCTTACCGCTTGCTTCAAACTTGACCCAGCATCAATCAATACCCTTGGAATACCAGAAACATTACGGTTTACCAGAACTATTGGGATTTTTTCTGCTAACCCTTCCAAACGCTCTTCTGGCATTCGCGAGGAAATTAAAATGACCCCCTCCACTTTCCCGGCAAATCTTTCGATCAGTTTTTCTTCCTTCACTCCGCTTTCTTCAAAATCAGCCAAGAATACGCAGTAATCCAAATTTTCTGCTGCTAATTGTGCGGATCGAATCATCGGTGGAAAATAGGGGTTTGACACATCCGGCACCAAGAAAGCAATGTTCCCTGTTTTTCCTGTACTCAATGCTCTTGCACTGGAATTTGGAACGTAACCTAGTTCTTCCGCAACTCTTTTGATCCGTAAAACAGTCGTTGAACTCAAGAGCTCAGGCCGGGTGAATGCACGGGAAACGCTAGAGCGGGCGACACCAGCTCGTTCAGCAATTTGAGAAATTGTAGGGACCCTAGACTTTGTAGACATCTGTCCTTTGATTTGGGGCAAAATTTCCCCCCCATAATATTTCTCTTCTTTCGCAAGTCAAACTGTTGACATGCAACCGGTTGCAGGGTATGGTTCGACGCTTTCTAGATATCTCCGTCTCAATTTTTCAGTTAATTGGCATTTGATGGCAAACAAACAAAAGGTTGGTCTGATCGGCTTGGGTGACATGGGAAGCGGGATGGCCAAGAATCTGATCCAGAATGGTTTCCAAACCTTTGGCTATGATCTGAGCGTCCAGCGTTTGGAAGCTTTTAAAGCGCTTGGTGGAAATGCCGTCGCTGATCCCCATGAAATGGGTTCTTCAGTGGATGCAGTCTTCATCATGGTGATGAACGGTGGGCAGGTGGAAGATGTGATCTTTGGAGAACGAGGTCTGATTCATTCCATGAAACCTGGCTCAGGGATCATCGTTACAGCCACCATCAAGGCTTCTGAAATTCGTGCACTCGCAAGGCAATTAGAAGGAAGCAAAATCCACTTGATTGATTCTCCTGTCAGTGGAGGATTCCCCGGGGCACAGAGCGGGACCTTGACTATGATGGCCGCAGGTTCAGAAGATTCATTAAATCAATTTGCTCCGGTTATGGAAGCTGTCAGCAAAACGATACACCGGGTAGGTTCCGAAGCTGGAATGGGACAGACCGTCAAGGCCTGTCTGCAATCCCTGATTGGATCTGCCTTTAGCGCAACATTTGAAGCTGCGGCTCTGGCAGCAAAAGCTGGGGTGGATGGTGAAGTGCTGCACAAGGTCCTCAGTACATCAGGGGCAGGTTGTGGCGTTGTCAATACAGCTTTGGAAAATATCATTGATCGCAAATTTGAAGGAACCGGCAGTCACATCAATACCATGTACAAGGACCTGACAATTGTAATGGACATGGCCAGAGAGTTGGGAGTTCCTCTGCACACCGCAGGTTGTGCCATGCAGCTTTTCCAGGCTGGAAAGACGAAATACCCTAACGGAGATAATTGGATTGTGACCAAGGTGATCGAAGAAATTGTTGGGGCAGAGTTGCACAGAAAATCTTCAATAAAGTGAGTTTATGAAAACTGGTGTCATTACGGATGGAATTAGCCGTGATTTTGAACATGCGCTGAACGTGATGGATGAGTTTGGGCTCCAATACGCTGAACTTCAGTTCGTCTGGGACAAGGAAGTGGGGTTTCTGGAGGATGCTGAGGTAAAAAAGGTCAACGAATTATTGGATCTGCATCAGATTAAGGTTTCCAACATCTGTCATCATATTTTTGCTGGAATGCCGATGACGACGAAACCGGGTGAGCCATTGCATATTCAGCACTTGGATCGGTTAAAACGTTGTATGGAGATCGCTCATGCTGTCAGATCTCCAAATGTGCGGATACTCTCGCCAAAAAAAGAGCAAATCCTCTTTGGGGCTAATGGCGCTGAAAAGTGGAATGTTGCCAAGGGTGCGTGGGATGCCTTACTCCCAATCATTGCGCCAGCACTGGCAATTGCTAAAGATGCAGGCAAGCAACTCGTTGTGGAAACAGGCAACGGAACCATGGTGAATTCATCATGGACAGCAAGAAAATTGATTGATGATCTTGATGCCAAGGAAACACTGAAAGTGCTCTGGGATCCAGCAAATAACTGTTGGTGCCATGAAACAGCCTATCCTGATGGATATGAACTATTAAAAAATGGTTACATTGCCCACATCCATATCAAGGATGTCTATGCGGATACCCCAAGAGCATATCTGGAGGTCCGTGAGATGGGAAAAGGCCAACTGGCTGATCAATTCAAGCCGATGGCAGAAGCACTCCATGGGGACAACTACGAGGGTGTGATTTCTTTTGAAAGCGTCTATCACCCTGGCGATGGGGACTTTGAAGCAGGGTTCCGAAAAAATATTCCAACCTTCCTTGAATACTTTGGATGAGTTTGGACAAAAATAATAGATCCGCTCAACTGGAAGCCCTTGCGGGTAAGCTTGCCGCTGCCTGGCTAAATCAATCATTGATTGAGGATTTAGTCGAAGATGAACTGCCCCAGAATCAAACGGAAGCATATCTGGCTCAAGACCTGATGAGTAAGCAGATCGGTCAATCGATCTCCGGTTGGAAAGTCGGCGCTACCAGTGCCAAAATGCGAGAACTGGATGGGCATACGGATGTGATTCCTGGTCGGATTTTTAAGTCGGTTACTTATCACGGCAGGCAAATCACGTTGCCAATGGAAAGGTTCCCAAGTGCTCGTGTGGAGACAGAGTTTGCGTTCAGGCTTCTTAACGACTGCACAGTTGACCAAGCACCTTGGTCTGCTGAAGATTTGACTGAGCGGGTGGTCCTGCATCCCGCAATTGAGATCATCGGAAATCGTTATGTTTTGCCTCATGGCAACAAAGAGCAAATGTCATTGATGACCATTGCGGATAATGGTGGAGGGATAGGTTTTGTCTTTGGCGAAGCTTATGAGAACTGGCAAGACCTAGATTTTCAAAATCATCATATTCAACTTTCTGTAGATGGTAGCGAGCCAGCTGAGAATTTTCTTGGAGAGCTTCGTGGTGCGCCACTCAAAGCATTGGCAGACCTGCTGAACCATCTAGCTCAGCGGGGCTTTTCACTGCATGTTGGTGATTATGTCTCGACGGGTGCCGCAACAGTCCCGCAGCCCTTTCAAAAAGGTTCGGTTGTGAATGCTGACTTTGGAACCGTTGGCTCGATTACACTTCAATTTGGTTAATGGATGTCTCTGAAAGCAGATGTTTTGATTGTTGGAGCAGGTGGAATGGGAGCTTTGTTCGGCTCTATTCTGCAGGCAGGAGGGCTAAAGGTTGTTCTTCAAGATACCAATCTCGAACATGTTGAAGCAATTCACCGAGACGGATTACAGATCAAAGGCTATGGTGGAGATCGAAAGGTTCAAATTACAGCGATCAGTGATCCAGGCAGAATTCAATCAGCTGATTTGCTGCTTTTTCAGTGCAAAGGGAATGCATCCAAAGAGGCTGCTCAGCGGGTCAAACATCTGACCAATCAAGGGGCGGTCTGTATCAGCTTTCAGAATGGTTTGGGCAACGAGGAGGTCATCGCAGCACAAGTTGGCACAAAGAATGTGTTAGGGGGCTTAACTACGATGGCAGGATTTATGACAGGACCCGGCCAGATCCATGATTTTTCTAGAGTCCCATCTTACATTGGCGAGATGGAGGGTGAAATCTCAGAAAGATCAAAGCTCATCGCAGAGAAGCTTTCCAAAGCAGGCTTAGAAACGCATGCTGTTCCCAACATTCAACTGGAAATTTGGAAAAAACTTTTGGGTAACATCTCCATGAGTGCTCTGTCGGGACTGACCAATCTAAAAGTTGCGCCCTTGATGGCAATTCCAGAGTTGCGAGACATCAGTTTTCAGGCGATGGAAGAAGCGCTCTCAGTTGGTTTGGCGCTAGGGTTACCCCTTGAAAGAGATGCTGTGATAAAGGGCATGGAAATGATCTCTCAGCCTGGAGGAACTGGTGATAATAAGTCCTCCTTATGCGTTGATTTGCTGAATCAAAGGCGCTCAGAAGTTGATTTTATCTATGGGAAAGTGATTGAAATTGGGGAAAGTAAAGGGATTCCAACTCCCACGTTAAAGACACTTCACGCGCTTGTGAAAGGCGTGGAATCGCATTTTGGTTAATCATTTATGAAAAAGCTTTCAGGCAAAAACGCATTTATTTCAGGAAGTTCTCGTGGAATTGGTCTGGCTTGCGCCAAGGCTATCGCTGAACAGGGGGCGAATGTTTTCCTTGTTGCAACGAATGAAGTCTTACTAAAAGAGGTGACGTCAGCAATTCAGCAACGATCAGCTGTTCAAGTTGGTTTTCACGCAGTTGATCTGAGAACTCTTGAAGGGTGTCAGCAAGCAAGCCATGCGTTTCTTGAACGGTTTGGGCAAGCAGACATTTTGGTTAACTCAGCTGGCGCTACCAAAGGTGGAATTTTTCCGGAACAGTCAGATGAAGAAATGATAGATGGTTTCGCTCTTAAATTTCATGGTGCTGTTCGACTTTGTCGTCAGTTGTGGCCCTCTCTGAAACAATCAAATGGCACGGTCATTAACATCGTTGGGGGAGCAGCCCGCTCTCCTTCCGGGGACTTTATGGTGGGAGGTTCCGTCAATGCAGCTCTAGCAAACTTTTCCAAAGCCCTTGCTGCTCAAGGCTTGGTGGACGATGTAAATGTCAACTGGGTTCTCCCTGGAATGACTGAAACTGAGCGCATGGAACGACTGCTGGAAGGCAAAGCAAAGATGCAAAACAAGAGTAAGGACGAGGTACGCGCAGATTCCATCCGCAATGAAGGAATCCGCAGACTGGGACTACCTGAAGACGTTGCGGAATTGGTTGTGTTCTTGTGTTCCCCAGCAGCTCGCCACATTCAGGGCGCAGGAATTCCAGTAGATGGTGGAGCTGGGAAGGGCTATTACTGATGAGTCATCAAAATTTTCAATGAAAGTGCAATTCCTCCCAGCCATAGAGGCGATTGAACTCATCCCTGATGAAGCCACTGTTGGTCTGATTGGAGGAGGAGGAGGACTAGTGGAAGCTACTCTCCTCCACCACCATGTGGAAAAAAGATTTTTGGCTACAGGTCACCCGAAAAAATTAACCTGCCTGCATGCACTTGGAATTGGAGATCGAAAAGAACGAGGCTTGAATCGTTTTGCCCACGAGGGGCTCGTTCAAAGGGTAATCGGAGGACATTGGGTTTGGTCACCCAGGATGCAGCAATTAGCGAAGGACAACAAAATTGAAGCCTATGTGTTGCCCGGCGGTGTGATCATGCAGTTAATGAGAGAAGTGGCTGCTAAGCGACCGGGATTGATTACCCATGTAGGATTAGGGACATTTGTTGATCCAACTCTGGGTGGTGGGAAAATGAACCAGGCTGCACAAGAAGATCTGGTTGAGCGAATTGAAATTGATGGCAAAACGTATCTCCGTTATCTGCCGATTCCCGTGGATGTCGCCTTATTAAAAGGCTCGAAAGCCGACGAGGAAGGCAACATCTCACTCGATGAGGAGCCTGCAAATGTCGATATCTACGCAATGGCAGCGGCAGCCCATAACTCAGGGGGAAAGGTAATCTTTCAGGTTCGGGAGAAAGTTTGCAAAGGAGAATTGGGAGCAAGACAAGTCAGGATTCCTTCTGCTTTGGTAGATGTGGTTGTAGTTGATCCTGAACAACGGCAGGGCTATGAACTAATCTACGATCCGTCGATTTCGGGAGAACAACAGGATGCAAAGTATCAGAGTGAAAAACCTGCATTTTCTGTAAGGTTAGCAATTGCTCGCCGAGCACGTCTTGAACTCTTCAAGGGTGCCGTGATCAATTTTGGATTTGGTATTCCAGACCAAGTTGCAGCGCTCATCCCCCAATCTGGAGAGTCTCAAGAATACTATCAGACCATTGAACACGGAACTTATGGTGGGAATTTATTGACGGGGAATCTCTTTGGTTACGCGAAGAATCCGACCTGTATGATCGATGGCCCATCGCAGTTTGATTTTTATTCAGGAGGTGGACTTGATGTCGCCTTTTTGGGATTTGGGCAAATCGATCAAGAAGGGAACGTCAATGTTTCTAAATTGGATGGTGTGACCGTTGGACCAGGCGGATTCATTGATATCGCTCAAAACGCAAAAAAAGTTATTTTTTGCGGCACCTTCGACACTAAAAGATCTAAACTGAGAACGGGCGCTGGAGAACTGATTGTCGAAAAACCCGGTGAAATTAGGAAATTAGTTCAGCAAGTTGATCAGATCACATTCTCTGGGAAGCAAGCGCTCAAGCAAAAACAGGAGGTGATCTACGCTACTGAAAGAGCATTATTCCGGTTAACAGAAGCAGGGCTTGTATTGGAGGAGTTGGCTCCTGGGGTTGAATTAGAAAAAGATGTCCTTCAACAAATGGATTTCGTTCCGATCATCCCAAAGCAACTAAAGAGAATGGATTCAAGTCTCTTCATGGAGCAATAGTGACGGCTGTCAAACTGGCAATAGTCGGGATGGGGATGATTGGGAAGCGTCATCTCCAAGCCATGACAACAATTAAGAAAGCTGCACTAATTGCTGTCGTTGATCCGGCTGAACAAGCCAAAGCAATTGCGCTCAATGAAGGTGTTCAATGGTTTGGCAAGATTGAAGAGATGCTTGCTGATGTGCTACCTGAAGGTGTGATTGTATGTACACCGACAGAAATTCACCTTGCGCCCACTATAAGTGCTTTAGAGGCGGGATGCCATGTACTTGTCGAAAAACCGATTGCAGGCAATCTGGAGGAAGCCAGAGAGATTCAGCTAGTAGCAGAACGAGTGAACCGAAATGTCATGGTTGGCCACCATCGTCGCTACTATGGATTGATGGAAGAGGCACGAAAAATTGTCTCGTCTGAAAAGCTTGGTAGATTGCTCGCTGTGCATGGTCAGTGGACCAGCCGCAAGGCAGATGATTACTTCATTCCGCAATGGAGGCAGCAATCTTCATCAGGCCCTGTGTTGATCAATCTGATTCACGAAATGGATATCCTTAGATTCATTTGTGGTGAAATTGAATCAGTTACAGCTCAGCTTCAAACCAATTTTCGAGGTCATCCTAAAGAAGAAACGGCAGCAATCATTGTGAGGTTTAAGAGTGGAGTGCTCGGAACATTTCTACTCTCGGATGCTACCCCCTCACCATGGAATTGGGAGCATGCGACAGGCGAAAATGTCAATTTCCCCCATACAGGCCAAAACTCGTATTGCTTTATGGGCACGGATGCCTGTCTGGAATTTCCAAACCTTAGGATTTGGCAATCGCAGGGAAAACCCGATTGGAATCACTTAATGAAGATGGAGGAAACGCCTGTCCCACTTGAAGATGCCTATATCGCCCAATGTCGTCATTTTTGTGGGGTTATAAGAGGTGAGGAAATGCCGCACATCACTGCGGAAGACGCCTCTAAAACACTCGCTGCAACTCTTGCGGTCTTTGACTCTGCGAAGCAACAGCAGACGATTTTGTTGTGACCTATCAATTCATTGATGTTGTCTACACGAACGATGTAATGGAAGTTTCCATTCAGCGTCCCAAGTTGCTGAATGCGTTGAATATTCAGGCTCATGCAGAATTGGCTGATGTCTTCGATAAATTTGCAAATGCTTCATCGATGAATATTGCGGTAATCAGAGGATCTGGAGAGAGAGCCTTTTGTGTGGGCTCTGACTTGAAAGAAAGAGCAGAGGTAGGGTCAGATATGATGCCTCCCAGCGGTTTTGCAGGCCTCACAGAGCGTTTTGATTTAGATAAACCGGTGATAGCATTGGTCAATGGAGATGCGATTGGAGGAGGCTTAGAAATTATACTGGCTTGTGATCTTGCGATAGCTGTGGATACTGCGCGTTTTGGCTTGCCAGAGCCGAAAGTTGGTTTGGCGGCCAGCGGAGGTTTGCATCGGCTTGCCCGCCAGCTTCCTTTAAAACGGGCTATGGAGATTTCTTTGATGGGAAAGCTCTTCGATGCTACAACAGCTTTAGACCTCGGCCTCATTAATGAGGTTGTACCCAGAAAGAGTCTTGAAAAAACGAAAGAGAGATATCTTTCAGATTTAAGGGAATGTTCCCCCCTAGCCCTAAGAGCTTCCAAACAAATGATGCTACAAGGGCTAGCACAAGGATCCTTAGAAAATGCTTTCAGAGCCAACTATTCTAGCTTTCAACGGATGCTTGCGAGTGAAGATGCCAAAGAGGGTGTTCAGGCATTTGCCGAGAAAAGAAAGCCTGTTTGGAAGTGTAGATAATTTAATAAAGTTATTAGATTTGAGGATCTATCCATGCCAGTTTGCAACAGATGTGAGAAGACATTCGATGTGGAAACAGCCCCAGGAGCCTTGATGTTTGGGCACCCGTCTACTGTTACTGAGGCGGTACCCGTTTGGAAAGCTCATATTTGCCAGGAGTGTGAGACAGAGATGGTTGCTGAATTCAAGCGCAAGCCATTGATGAAGGATCCTGAAAAAACATGACAACCCCTTTCTACGTTGAGGTCGGTCAAACTTCGACTTTCTCAAAAACTGTTTCAGAGAGTGATGTTTATCTCTTTGCTGGGATCACAGGAGATTTTTCTCCAAACCATGTGAACAAGCAGTACATGGAGAAATCCTCGTATGGAAAGTTGATGGCTCATGGTGCGCTACTGGTCGGCTTCATGTCCACTGTTTCAACTTTAGCGATTGCGAATACCAGAGAGGCTGAGGAAACCCCTGTTTCCGTTGGATACGATCGAGTTCGATTTCTTAAACCAGTTTTCTTGGGAGATACCGTTACTCTGACTTATCGAATTGCTGAGATAGATCACTCTCGGAAGCGATCATATGCTGATATTGAAGTAGTGAACCAAGAACAAGAACTAGTCGGAGTAGGTAGACATATCCTCCAATGGGTACCGAATTCTTCAACAAATGGGGAAACCCAGTGAGTTTCGATCTGGAAGGACAGCGCTTCGTGATTACAGGTGCTGGAAGAGGAATCGGCAAAGCAATTGGGGAAAGATTCGCCGAATTGGGTGCAAGAGTCTCTGCATGGGACTTAAATTTAGCAGAAATCGCCTCAGATCCTGCTTTTGAACATAGTGTACAAGTGGACGTAACCGATGAAGCATCGGTTACCAAGGGAATTGAAGCAAGCTTGGGATCACTTGGGGGCTTGGAAGGATTGATTGCAAGCGCTGGAATTAACGGGCCAACTAAGCCCACCTGGGAATATTCTCTTTCGGATTGGCAGCAAGTTCTAGATGTTGATTTAACCGGAGTTTTCCTGTCTGTAAAATCAGTACTTCCCCATTTGCGTACTACTGGTTACGGCAGACTCGTCATAATTGCATCTGTGGCCGCAAAAGATGGGAATCCGGGGGCGGTCGCCTATGGTGCAGCGAAGGCAGGAGTAGTTGGGTTTGCGAAGGGACTGGCTAGAGAACTCCAACCCTCTCAAATCACTGTCAATTGCATAACGCCTGCGATTACTGAAACAGATCTGCTGAAGGGAATGTCTGAGGACTACATCAAAGAGAAAAAAGCTCTGATCCCAATGGGACGATTTTGTTCGGTTCAGGAAATTGCTGACATGACTGCTTGGGTTGCCAGTCCGAGATGTTCATTTACTACGGGGCAACTATTTGATACCACAGGTGGACGAGCCAAACATTGATAAGTAGAGTACTCACACTGGATGATCTGAATATTCATCAGGTTTGTGTTTCTAAGCAGTGTGATTTTCTCGAATCCCTTGATTGCTTTGCTCGACATGGAGTCTTCCGAACAGCGATTTGGAAGCCAATGTTGGATGATGTGGGAGTAAAAAAGGCCAAAAGTTCACTTCGAGATTCAGGTGTACGAGCTGAAGCGCTCTGTGCCCTCGTTTTGATTGATTCTCATAGTGGAGAAGATCGGATCTCACAGAGATTGAAAAATCAGCAACTCCTTGAAATTGCAGCTGAGTTGGAGGTTTCTTCGGTCGTAGTCATCACGGGAGGGCTACCATCTGATTCGAAGGATATTCGGCTTCAAAAGGAAGCAGCCCTGGCAGAACTGGGACTCCTACTGCCCACTGCTGAGAAACTGGGAATATGCCTATCTCTAGAGCCTCTTCACCCAATGGTTTGTGGCTGGAGATCGGTGATCTCCAGCCTCAGAGATGCGGTTGAAATTTTGGATGATCTCTCTCATCCGAATTTGACAATTGCGCTCGACAGCTACGCTCTTTGGTGGGATCAAGGACTGGAAGAACAAATTCATCAAGCAGGAACACGAATTCAGCACCTGCATGTTTCTGATTGGCTGCCCCAAACAAAAGATTTGCGGCTAGATCGCGGGATGCCCGGGGATGGCTGCATCGATAATCGTAAAATCAGGACTTGGATGGAGAGGGAAGGATTTAAAGGCCCTGTTGAAGTCGAGATCTTCTCAGCCTTTGACTGGTGGCTGAGGCCCGCAGATGAGATGGTCAAAACAATCTGTGATCGCTTGGAATTTCTTTGAATAACCTCGTTAGTTCAAAAAATAGGGAGACTGTGTTTTGTTAAATATCAAGGAGGTTCACTCAGGATATGGCAAACTCAAAATCCTTCGTGGGATCAACCTCAATGTTCCCCAAGGAGGTGTGGTTGCACTCTTGGGAGGCAATGGAACGGGCAAATCCACCTTACTGAAAACCATTTCAGGGCTGGTACCTGTGATGGAGGGAAGTATCGAGTTTAATGGGCAAAGCATCTCTGGTAAGAAACCCCACGAAATTGTGCGAAGCGGACTTGTGCAGGTTACGCAGTCCAAAGAGGCTTATCCTGCGATGACAGTAGAAGAGAACTTGATGCTGGGAGCATACACCCGAAGCGATAGTAGTGTGGTACGAGCTGATTTGGAGAGAGTGTATGAGTTCTTTCCAGTACTGAGACAAAGAAGGAAAGTGCTCTCCGGAACCTTGAGCGGTGGCGAGGTCCAGATGCTCGTCATTGGTAGAGGTTTGATGGCCAAGCCCAAGATGTTGATGCTAGACGAGCCCAGTGCTGCACTGGCTCCAAAAGTCGTTTTAGAAATTTTTTCGAATATATATAAAATCAGCCAGACTGGTGTTACTATTCTCATCGTGGAGCAAAACGTAAGGATGGCGCTACTATTAGCTCAATATGCCTACATCATTCGTGATGGAGTAATTATGATCGAAGGTTCAGCAGAAGATTTGATCAATGATCCCTCGGTAAAAGATTCTTTCTTGGGCGGCACAGTCGCGAACACAAAAAAATCACTCAATTCCTAACCAATAAATCAGCCTCATGGACTTTGATTTTGGATCTTTACTAGCGTTTATCATTTTTGGAGTGACCATCGGGGTCGTTTACGGAATTGTGGCCTTAGGAATCTCTCTAATCTATTCAGGCTTGGACATCGTTCATTTCGCCCACGGTGAAATCTATATGTTTGGGGCATTTCTGGGCCTTGTTCTCTCTCAACAGATAGGGATCCCTTATCCTGGAGCAATGATTGGAGCAATGATTCTAGCCGCCTTGCTCGGTATGTTCATTGAGCGGGTTTTCTACAGGCGTCTCACGAGATCAGGCGGTGGGTACACAGTCTCTGGAATGGGGATGATTATCTGTGGTTTTGGAATGTCTGTCGCCCTAATGAATGTAGCTTTCCTGATTTGGGGAGCCGATGCAGAACCCTTCCCTGTTGATTTTGGTATAGAGCCTCTGGAGATCAACGACATATCAATACCACCGAGTTACCTGCTGACTGCGGTGGTGTCTTTGTGTCTGATGGGAATCCTGAACTACTTCTTACGCTATACTAAAATTGGTCTTGCAGTTAGGGCAGTAGCACATAATAAGGATATCGCTTTTTTGATGGGTATCAATGTCCCATTGTTCATTTCGCTGATTTTCGGACTGGCCTGTGCTTTGGCCGCAGCGGCTGGAGTGTTAGTAGGCCCGATGCAATCGGTGCAAGTAGAAATGGGCTACCTGATGTTGATGAAAGCATTTGCAGCTGCTGTCGTAGGTGGGTTTGGCAGCTTGCCAGGTGCTTTGATCGGAGGAATACTTGTCGGAATTTTTGAAAATCTTGGTGCGGCATACATTTCTGCAAGTCACAAAGATATTTACGCATTTTTGTTACTGATCCTGGTATTAATGTACCGGCCTGCTGGTCTTTTCGGGATCGTGGCAAAAGTAAAGGCATGAAAGAATTCATGCCATTTTTCCAACTAGGCTCAAAAAGGAGGAAGCCATGAGAAACTGGACTAAATTCCTTGCTGGATTAGCTGCAGGAGGATTTGTTCTCTCAGCAACAGCGGCACTAGCTGATGAAATTCGTGTTGGTATCACAATGCGGATGGTTAGTGAGAATGGTCAGAAATACGGTCAGATGGTCATGGATGAGATCGGACTCATCAATGAGGCTGGCGGTATCAACGGCCACCAAATCAAAGCAACGCTGATGAATGACGAGTGTAAGTCAGACAAAGGTGTTGCCAATGCTAACAAGTTAATTTTTCAGGAAAAAGTTCACTTGTTGATTGGTTCAACATGCTCTTCAGTTTCTTTACCGATTGTGGATGTAACTGCAAAAGCTCAGGTTCCCCAAATCATCCCGCATTCCACAAATTCCCAGATCACTCAAAAAGGGAGTGCCTGGGTGTTTAGAGTCCCTGTATCCGGTCGTTTTTACGCAGGTGTGAATGCGAAATACGTGGGTGAAAATATTGGCAAAAAGATCGCCTATATTTGTGCGGCAGATGCAGCTTCTCAAAATGACTGCGATGCGATGCAAGCACAGATGAAGAGCCAGCACGGTGCTGATCCAGCATATGTTGCTCAGGTTCAAGAGAAGGAAGTCGATTTCCGAACGCACATGCAGAAAATCAAATCAGCAGGTGTGGATGGAATTATGGTAGCTGCTTTGGCAGAGACAATGAGCCGTGCTCTGATTCAATCGTACGAAGCTGGTATTGGAACTGATGTGCGTCGAATTGGATCGTCTTCGGCATCAAATGCACCTGTGCCCAAGATCTCCGGGGATGCGGTAAAAGGTGTTTTCTATGCTGCTGCCTACTCAAACGCAGATACTCGCCCAATTGCAAAGCTCTTTAACCAGATGGTTAAGGATCGCTACGGAATTCACGCTCCTGATCATGACTTTTCCCAAGCTTATGATCTAATCAGGATCGTTGAAATTGCCCTGAACAATTCAGACCTCAAGCTGACCAATAGCTCATTGGCAGCTGATCGAACTGCGATTCGGGATGCGATTGCCAACGTTAAGAACTATCAAGGTCTTGCCTCTGGACCAATCAGCTTCTGTGCTGCCGCGACACCACAGTGTCGTGACGGGAACAAGACTCCTGTTCTGATTGCTTATAAAAAGGGTGGAGAAGCCTTCGAGACAGAGGTTCTAGCCCGTGTGAATATGCCGGAAGACTTCGGTCTCTGATCAACGATCGGGGAAACTCTAGGGTTTCCCCGACGCTGTTCCTTCCCAGGTTGACTTCCCATGATTTCATTCATCACCAACTTTGCTTCAGCAATTGAATCCCTTGCGAAGATTCATCGCCTCCTCCCTTGGGTGATTGCTTATATTTTGCTGCTTTTTTTACCAAATCTGGTTACGGCTACTTTCGGTGAATATTATGTAGATTTAGCCAACAGATGCTGCTTATTCATTTTGCTGGCAGTGGGGCTAAATATTGTGAAAGGCTTTTGTGGCCAAGTAACCGTGGGCCACATTGGCTTATATGCCATTGGTGCAGTGACGTCTGCTCTCTTGGCTCAGAATTATGGGTTACCTTTTTGGTTGAGTGCACCTTTCGCCATCTTAGTCACTTGTTGCGCTGGCCTGGTTGTGGGTCTTCCTTCAGTACGATTAGAAGGCGCCTACCTCGCTCTAGCAACCCTAGGACTAGGCGAGTCTGTTCGAATTATGATAGCTGTTACACCTGCTCTCGGATCAAGTACAGGTATCATGATGATCCCAGCTCCCACAATTGGAGACTATGTCATTGAGAGCTTCGATCATTACTTCTACCTTGTGATGACAGCGGCAATTATCGGAATCTATTTCTCCTTCGTCATCCTCAATTCCTCCACAGGTCGGGCTTTCAAGGCTATTCGTGAAGATGTCATCGCGGCCTCTGTCTCAGGAATCAATGTGCCATTTTATAAGTTGCTGGCTTTTGTGATCAGCGCCATCTACGCAGGTTTAGCAGGAGCACTCTTCGCTCATATGCCACCTGGTTACCTTCATCACAATAATTTCACTGTGATTGAAATGGTAACCTTGTTGTTGATGGTTGTCCTTGGTGGAATCGGAAATATTTGGGGTGGTGTGGTTGGAGCGATCGTCGTGACCGTCATCTATGATCAAACCAAGGATTATTACTTCTATCAACCCTTAATCTTTGGCATCACGATGGTGTTTTTGGTCGTCTTTATGCCCCGAGGAATTGGTGGAGTGATTGAGCAAGCGATTGTTAAAAGGAAATTCATCGAAAAACACGAGGAACAGAACCTTGGCACTTCTTGAAACTAGAGGACTTAGTAAGAGCTTCGGAGGGCTAAAAGCGGTCTCAGGAGTTGATCTAAAAGTTCAACCTGGGACGGTACATGGCTTAATTGGCCCCAATGGCTCCGGCAAATCGACTTTCTTCAACCTAGTAACAGGGGTCTATCAACCAGACCCTGGCAGTCACATTGAGTTTGATGGTCATGACATTACCAATCTGCAAGCTCATGGTATTGCTGCCCTAGGTATGGCCAGAACCTTCCAACTTCTGAGGTTGTTTTCAGAGATGACCGTACTGGAAAACGTGATGGTCGGAAATCATTGCAAAACTAGCTATGGAATCGTTGAATCTTTACTTGGTACCTCTCGGGTTCGGCAAGCAGATCAGAATATGAAAGAAGAGATGTTGGATCTGCTCGAATTTATTGGGCTTGCAAACTTTGCCGATATTCCTGCAGGAGAGCTTTCAGGTGGGCAGCGAAGGCTGTTGGCGTTGGGCAGAGCAATTGCGATGAAGCCCAAGCTGCTCCTGCTCGATGAACCAGGTGCAGGATTGTCCCCCGTGAATGTTGATAAATTGATGGAGACGATTCTCGGATTGAAAGAGCGCTATGAGTTGACGGTAGTAGTTGTAGAGCACATTTTGAAGGTGGTCATGAGCACTTGTGAAACGATATCGGTTTTGGATCATGGTCAGAAGATAGCGGAAGGGCCTCCAGAGATGATCAAGAATGATCATGCTGTTATTGAGGCCTATTTAGGTCGTGAATTGCCTGACGATGAGATCCGTAACGCTATCAGAGGTCAATGACCGGAATTACAAATTTTGAGATTGAAGTTCCAAGTATACGATTTGAAAACCTAAACACACATTAGGAGGTTCCAAAGAATTAATCCTTAAAAGAAATTTGAGGAATTTTGTCTTTAGAAATTTAATATATATTTAATCAAATCCTCATTTTTCTGAATGAACCCTTAATGAATCTCGCCAAAGACCCAATCCCTCTTCTCGTCCGTCGAATCGCATTCCCCGCAAGTGTAGGCTGGTTTTTTAACACCATGTTCAACGTGGTAGACACCTTTTGGGCTGGTCAACTTTCTGCTCAGGCGATTGCTGCGCTCTCGTTGTCGATGATTCCTTTTCTGGGCTTGTTATCTATGGGAATCGGTCTTGGACAAGGAACAAACGCACTGGTTTCCAATGCAATGGGAGCCCAACAAGAGGAGCGCGCTGTTCGATTGATCGCTCAAGCGCTGCTACTGGCATTGGTTGCCTCCGGATTAGTGATGCTCTTGGGTCAAGCTTTCACTCCCATGCTTTATCGTCATATGGGCGCAGAGGAGTCATATTTGGAGATGGCCCTAAGCTACATCGACTGGCTTATCTATGGGTGCGCCACTTTCATCATCAATTTAACCGCAAATGCAGGACTCAATGCGCAGGGCGATACCAAGACTTATCGTAATGCGCTGATTTGCGGTTTCATGGCGAATATTATCCTTGACCCGTCGTTGATGTTTGGCTGGGGGCCATTTCCCCAAATGGGAGTGGAAGGAATTGCGATCGCCACCATCCTGATTCAGTTGGGGATTGTCCTTTATATAATTACGAAGGTTCGACAATCTTCTTTGGGACAGCAATTGAGGTTCGAATACTTCAAACCTCAACAAGACCTACTGCGCGATCTGATTCGTCAGGGATTTCCCTCAACGATCAGCATGATGTTCATCGCATTGAATTTTTGTGTGATTTTATTTTTTGTCTCAGATTACGGCAAAAGTGCGGTGGCGGCCTTTGGTGTATCTACGAGAATTGTTCAGGTTATGTTATTGCCGACGATAGGCCTAAATGTGGCTGCTTTGTCGTTAACGGGCTTTAACTTTGGCGCTGGTGATCTTGATAGAGTCAAAGAGGTCTGGCGAACCTGTATGAGAATAGCCCTACTGATGATGTGTATTGGTGCAGTCGTTCTGTTCGCAGTTCCAAGGCTTTGGTTTGGTCTTTTTACGGAGAGTTCAGAAATTCTCGATGTTGGAGAGAGCTTGTTGAGAGTAGAAGCTGTTCTGCTGCCAGCCTACACAACTTTATTTCTGGGGGTGTCTGTTTTACAGGGACTAAAAAAACCAATGTTTGGAATGATTTTAGGGGGCTATCGTTTGATCGTAGCCCCAATAATTCTCTTTTGGCTTTTCTCTGAGCTATTGGGCTACGGCTTAAATGGAATTTGGGTAGGAATCTTTCTGACAACCTTCAGTGGAGCGGTCATTACCTGGATTTTTGTGAAGTATACATTTTTGAAAATCACACCTCAGTCAGTATAGACTTTCGATCAATTGATCTCGGCTGGATCAGGGAAAAACCGAAACAAGGTTCGCAGTTGTTAAAGATTTTTCTCCTGACCAGCTATAGGCAAACAATGGCCCACCATGTCCCGCCCTGAGATCCAGGCAGCAGAGTTTGGGTTGCAACACCATCTCAAATTGCGCGTAGGGTCCAAAGAAAATCTGCTTGTCGGAAGCATAAAGATACTGTTGTTGTTCGTTGAATTGGATCTCTGAGAATGGACCTTCAGAACCATCCTTGCCCAAGGCAACCAGTTCCCCAAAGTTTTTTGGTTCTGGATTCCACCATTTCAATCTACCGTGCTTGCGCTTATAGCCTTGCTTGTCGGTGTAGGCTTCCCTTCCCTAAAAACAACTCTGGCCCCTTGATCAAAATCTCCAATGCTCTGAATGGATTCATCTGATCATCAGAATCATGTTCCTCCACGAAGACTTCCCAATCATCGGTGATGATCTGACCCTGTGGATCTGTCAGCCCATGATCAAAAAGAAATTCTCGGGCAGGTTCATACCAACAGGCATGGATAGCCCGTACATCAGGATCCTCACACCAGATCGGCAAACTTCGGAACCAGGATATTGTCTCTTCTAGTTAAGCTGAATCAGTTTGGTATTCAAGCAGGAAAGATTCGTGTTGGGTCTTGTTTTTATCGATGTGCGGTCTTAGGTAATCGTTACCCGATGAAGAAAGGTTATGATAGCAGATTGCATTGAATTCATGATTTCCCACCAAGGCAATAGCCTGCCCTGTTTCTGTCATGCTACGAACGATTTCGATCACCCTCCGATTCTGTGGACCACGGTCAATGTAATCCCCTAGAAAAACCACTTTTCGTTCTTGATCTGAGGCAACATATGAATTTCCCACAGACTGGTAGCCCAGTTTCAGTAGGATTCTCTCCAGTAATTGAGCATGGCCATGGATGTCTCCAATAAAGTCATACTTCATCAGGACCCATGAAGTCGATAAAGTTGGATCGCGTTATTGTACATTGCTTTCTTTTGGAAAATCTCACTTCGTTTTGACAATACCTCTCGATAAGCAGCAACCCACTGGTGCAACGGAGCTCCAAACAGACAAACAGGCCAGTCTCCACCAAAAATTAACCGCTCCTCACCAAAACTATCTAAACAGTGGTTGATAGTTGGCGCTAGAGTTTCAGCATTCCATCCTTCATGAGCCCTAGCAACAATTCCTGAAATCTTGCAAAAGGCGTTCGGTAAGGCCCCCAGAGCAGCAATGTCCTCTTTCCAGCCCTTAGCTGTGTGCCAAAAAGGAGATCCATCGTGTGCATCTCCGAGGTCTTTTTCTCCGTTGACTATGTGAGGATCAGCATTCCCACAATGATCAATCACAAAAGTCGTCTCAGGACAGGTGGCAACGAGCTTGGTTGCATCAGAAAGTTCTGAAGGGCGGATACAGATGTCAAACAGCAGTTCTCGCCGACCCATCTCTTGTATTCCTTTAATAAATCCAGCTTGTAAGCAATGTCCGGGTTTGGTTTCAGGAATATGAAGCACCCACCGCAAACCTCTTACAAATTGATTTTGAGTATGTTTATTCAGAAAGCTCTCAAATTCAGGCGATGAAGGATTTCCAGCGATCACCATCTTCCTTATCGGCGTCTGACTCGAGGCACAGTGGTCGCTCATCTGCTGGATCTCATCCTCAACGCATTCAGGATTGACGTTCACTTCCATATAAACGGTTTGCTCAATGCCAGTCCCTTTGGAGGCCTCCAAATAATCGGACATGAGGTAACTGTGGTCCATGACCTTGTCACCTTTGACCCAATTCAGAGAGAGGGACTTCAGATCCCAAAGATGTTGGTGTGTGTCGATAATCGGTATCATGATTCTCCTTTACATACGAAAATCAATTATTTAACTATTTTAGAAGAAAGAATTGGCGGCAACGTGCTTAATTCTTTTTGCGGATTTAGGTTGTTTGAAATTCTGAAAGGTTGAACACAGAGAAAGGAATTTTAGCTGGGATCATGATAAAACACCTCCTCCATCATGGACCAATGTTCACCCTCCTTACGGGTCTCCAAGGGAGCTTGACAGGGCTTACAGACAGCCCACCACTTCTTGGTAATCGGATCATCGGCCATCTTCTGCATGTCGGCTGCAAAGTCATCTCCGTGATACTCCCAATAACCAAAGAGCCGCTGTTCTCCCTCATGCAACCAGATACTGTAGTTGCGGATGTTGCTCTCTTCGATTCCCTTGAGAATCTCCGGCCAGCAGTTGGCGTGAAGCTCCTTGTACTCAGCAATCTTTTCCGGCTTGATCCCGATCACCATTCCCATCCGTTGCATAGCTCTCCTCAGATTTGAAAATTCAGCTTAGAAAGTTCTCTCACCTTCTCAAGATCCCACTCAATCCCGATCCCCGGAGTGTTCGGTGCCTGGGCCATCCCATCGATTATCTGCAAGCGACTGCTGGTTAGATCATCCAGTTGGGGAATATATTCGAGCCACCGTGAGTTGGGGACAGCACAACAAAGACTCACATGCAGCTCCATCAGAAAGTGTGGACATACTGGCAAATGAAAGGTCTCAGCAGTATGAGCCGTCTTGAGCCAGGGGGTGATTCCACCAATGCGGGCGACATCCACCTGGATAATGTTGCAGGCTCCCCGTTGCATGTATTCACGAAAGTGAGCGGGGTGATACATCGATTCACCCACGGCAATGGGAATCGAGGTGGAACGATTCAACTCGATGTGTCCTCCCAGGTCCTCTGCAGGCAGAGGCTCTTCGAACCAGGCGATATCAATCGGCTCAAAATGCCGGGCCCGACGAATGGCTTCATCCTGGGTGAAGGCCTGATTGGCATCAGTCATGATCTCAAAGGTGGGTCCCACCGCTTGACGGACCGCTTGCAGTCGTTCAACATCCTCTGCGACATGAGCAGAGCCGACCTTGATCTTGCAGCCCCCAAAGCCTTCAGCTTTACGAGCAAGAGCGTCTTGCACAAGATCAGCAGTTGGGATGTGGAGCCAACCGCCTTCTGTGCTGTAGACTGGAATTTCAGGTTTAGCACCTCCAGCAAGTTTCCAGAGAGGCAGTTCAGCCCGTTTACAGCGTAGATCCCAAAGGGCAGTGTCAATGGCAGAGAGTGCAAGGCTGGTGATGGCACCAACGGCAGTAGCGTGGGTGTGGAAGTGGAGATCTTTCCAGATACTCTCAATGTCCTCGGCGTCTCTTCCAATCAGTTGAGGCAGCAGATGGTCTTTGAGCAGGTAGAAGACAGAACTGCCTCCTGTACCAATAGTGTAGGTGTAGCCGATGCCTGTATGTCCATCTTCATCGATGATTGAGACAATCGGGGTCTCCTGGGTAACGAAGGACTGGATCGCATCAGTACGCTTGACCTTCGGATCAAGGTTGACCAATTGAAGTTGAATCTTTTGAATGTTCGCCATGCTTGCGCTCAAAAATGAAATTGTGTTTGCTGAATTGAGCTCGATTAGGGTTCAATCCAATTTCAGCAAAATGAAAGATTGATTAGCTTGCAGATTACTGGTGAATTCCAGAATTTGACCAATTTGTCGAATCAAAAAATAACAACAGAATTGGTTGCAAAAGCTGTTTCATGAGTTGAATTCAAATTTATAGGACAAACGATGTTTCCAATTTCAGAGTTCGATCAGAACGGATTCGCCTTTCCGATCCCAGTCATAAACTCCACTCAGGCTGCCAGTTTGGCAGAGCAAATCATGAAATTTCAGCATGAAGATCCTGATAAAGCCGCAAGAGCCTTTGGAACCAATACTCACCTCCTGTTTCCAAGCCTTTGTGAAGTGATTCAAAGAGAACAAATTCTGGATGCTGTTGAGCAGGTTTTGGGAAAAAATCTTCTACTTTGGTCAGCTAGTTTTTTTATTAAGGGTCCTAAGACAAGTTCATTCGTCTCATGGCATCAGGATAGTACCTATTGGGGCTTGGAGCCACCTGAGATTGTCACCGCTTGGTTAGCCCTTACGCCCAGCAATCTGGAGAATGGCTGCATGGAAGTTGTGCCCGGAAGCCACCTCAGAGGCCAAGTGTCTCATCACGATACTTTTGGCGATGATAATATGCTCAGCCGTGGGCAAGAGGTTGCGGTGGATATTTCTCGCGAAAAAACAGAGGCAATAGAATTGGAAGCTGGCCAAATGAGCCTCCATCATGTCCGCATCTTTCATGGTTCCAAAACCAACCCAACAAACACTCCAAGAATTGGTTTTGCCATGCGTTTCATCCCGACTCATGTCAAGCAAAACGGGGGACGTACCTTTGCCTTGCTGGTTCGGGGTCACGATGAATTCAATCACTTTGACAGGCCAAACTTACCCGAAACTGAACTAGGCGTGGCTGAATGGAAGATGCATCAGGATTCACTAAAGCGGATGAATTCCGTTTTGTTCAAGAATTCAGCGCAAGCGACGAAGGTGAAGGGCCATCAAAGCCTGAAAACAGACGAGAAGTTTTCTTAGAAAAACCAAAAAACCTGAGGAGTCATGAAACTTGCCTATCAATGGGATTTGCCAAGTGACCCTCGCCCGATTGTTCTGATTGGCGCAGGGGGCATTGTCAATGACGCTCACTTGCCAGCCTATCAAATCGCTAAATTCCCTGTGCTGGGAATTTACGATATCAACTCTGAGAATTTGCAAAACACCGCCAGAAAGTGGGACTTAGAATCATACAAAAATATCAATGACTTGATTGATATCGCAGCGGATTCCGACGCAGTCTATGATCTGGCAACCCCACCCTCTGTCATTGCTGAAATCTTAGAATCCTTGCCAGATCGGGCAACAGTAATGATTCAAAAACCCATGGGCAGTAACTTGGGTGAAGCTTCACGGATTCTTGAAATTTGCCAAAGAAAGGAATTAACCGCAGCAGTCAACTTCCAACTCCGCTTCAGCCCAATGATGTTGTCTGTGCGTGCTGCTCTGCGGCAGGGGATCATTGAAAACATCCTTGACCTCGAAGTTCATCTCAATTTGGAAACACCTTGGCACCTGTTTCCATTTCTCAAGCAAATGGATCGTGTCGAGATTGCGATGCACTCGATCCACTATCTCAATTTGATCCGATCGTTTCTGGGTACTCCAAAAGCGGTTTGGGCGCAAACACTGGCCCACCCAGCTTCTACTGAATTTGCTCAAACTCGGACGACAGCCATTTTGAATTATGGCCCTTCAGTAAGGTGTGCTCTTTCGATTAACCATAATTATTCAAAGGGGCTGCGCCATCAGGCTGCAGAGATCCGATTTGATTGTGAAAAGGGTGCAGCTTGGGTCAAGCTGGGACTCCTGCTCGACTATCCAAAAGGAGAAGCTGATGAGGTTTGGATTTATCCAGAAGCGGGTTCAGACTGGGAAAAAGCAGAATTTGCAGGGTGCTGGTTCCCAGAAGCATTCATCGGCACAATGAGCAACCTTCAACGCTTCTCAAAGGGCGAGGATGACAGTTTGCTGACTTCTGTGGAAGACGCCTTTCAAACCATGAAATTGGTGGAAGCTTGCTACCGTTCGAGTGAAGAGGGAGGAACATTGCTCTAGGAATTAGTAATGTTCGGATGTCTTTTGATGAAATTAGATTGGAGGTGATGGGCTTATCGTTTTGAAGGACACATTTCAGAATTCCTGAATGGGGGCCTCATTTTTCTAAGGAGTGAAATTAGATGGCAAATTCCACGAGCATGCAAATCTTCATGGTCTCTCTAGTTGTAGATGACTATGACTCTGCGATCGAGCACTACACAAAAGATTGGGGCTTTGAACTCTTGGAAGATAGTCTCATGGATGGAGGGAAGCGCTGGGTCAGAGTTGCTCCTCCGGGTAGTTCATGCTGCTTATTGTTGGCACAAGCCAGGGACTCTACCCAAAGAGCCGTCATTGGCCAACAAGCAGGTGGACGGGTTTTCTTATTTATGCATGTCTCTGATTTACAAAAGCAGGTTCAGCACCTTGTCGGACGAGGTGTCAAGATGGAAGGTCCGATTCGACACGAGGATTTTGGAAAAGTTTGTGTCGCAGTCGATAAATTCGGCAATCGTTGGGACTTGATTGAACCAAACACTTGATTCGGTGCCAATCAATCAACAGGAGAGCCTTGAGTTGGAATGAAATGAGGCTTTGAAAAGGTTACAGAATCGGCAAAGCCAGCCAGTAATCAGAATGAAGAAGACGAACAACTGATTCAATCAGTGATTGATTGGGTCGGTAACTGTGAACCGGGTGAAGAGTGGCAGATGCCACAAGATTGGCTTCCAGATTCAGATGAACTTCGCGAAGCTGCGGATTCTTGTGTTCGTCAATGGCACCCCAACCTAATAATCTGGCGAACAGGGAAAGATAGGCTAGTTTGTAGAGTATGGTTTGGTGCGGAGTCATCACCTTATCGGTTACCACAGAAAACTACGCGACGTTTCCGTGGAACAGATTCAAAGCGTATTCAAACTATGTGGAGTGAAGATAAGCAGAGTTGGTGTCGTTGGGATGCAGTCATTGGAGATTACGTTGCGGCACCAGAACTGAACTCAGAGAGCTGATCTAACAGATAAATACTAATTGTCATGGATAATAGTATCTGCTAGGTCACGCACTGTTGCAGCCACCAGTGCCTATCTGGGCATCGAGCAAGCCAAGGCACTCGACATCGCCAAGAATCACAAAATGTTTTGAAAAGCGCATTCAATCATTAATTTCAGCAACCAAGGCGGCGTAACGGTCGCAGGCACTGACAGTCCACCCATCCTGACCAAGCACCCGCCCAACTATAACGGGGACTCCGGCAGCCATTTTAAGTTCGATGGCACCCGTGGCTCTGGTGGGCACCTGAAACTTTAGTTGGGAAGTGATTTGGAGAATGAAAGAAATGGTTGCAGTGGGTGATCTGAGGAAGAGCATCGTGAGTCCTGCACGAACTGTATTGATTAGCCATGCCATCAGGAGCTGATTCCTGCCACCCAACTTGCAAAGGAAACCTGCCGCAGCAGGTATGGATTAGAGATGGGTTGACTCTTCCCCAGAGTCGTTAGAGGGAAAGCCGTACCAATGTGTTTGGCACGGCACTAGAGATGACTGAGGTGATTAGCGGAGTTTAAGATAGAATGAGGGCCCTGGCATTGGGTAACCCATACTATCAAAATTCGGAGGCCCCTCATCGTACAGATATACTTCTCCATTCTGACTAGGGATTAGTCCACCACCTACAGATTCTTCCCACAGTTTCGTGCCATCACTGCTTTATTTTGCCAATACAGTCTGACCAAAGTGATTTTCATCTCCAGGTGTTGATGCTGATTTATAACCATGAATATGCGAGTGTACAAAAACATTTCCACTGGCATCGATGATGGGATGACTCCAAGAATGCATATAATCATATTCTGAGGCATCAACCGTTACATCCATTCCATCTAACTTCCATTGTTCAACGCCATTGCTGCTGCTGTACTTGGCTAAATGTGATCGAAATGTTTTTGTCCCGTTGTCATGCGACTCTTCGACGTCTCGGAAAAGATAAACGTTTCCATTACCATCGAGATTTACCGAGGAATGCCCGAAAACAAATTCGGGATCGCTATCAAACTCCTCAGTCCATAGTAATGAACCAGCACTACTGTACTTGGTGATTGTACGATAGCCTCCACTCAAGTAAACACTGCCATCTTGGGCCAGTCTAATTTCCACATGTGAATAGGGGACAGAAAAATTCCACAGTTCCACTCCTGCATGAGAGTATTTGAGCAAGTTGTATCCATCCGAGTTGCTCCCGTCGGTAAAATATACATTGTCCTCAATAACAGTTAAAGAATGTATACTTTCTGAAGGCACAGACTTGCTCCATTGCTCAACACCATCGTTGTTGTATTTAACGATTTTGTGTTCTGTGTCGATAAGCATACTATCATTGTCATAAACGTCTTCCTGAGTTCTCATGTAGAATCCATCGCTGTTTTCAAAAACCACAATTCCTGGATGGTGATAGTAGGTATTATCGCTCACAAATTCCTTACTCCACAGTTTCTCGCCGGTACTGCTGCTGTACTTGTTAATGGTAGTTCCCTGAAACCAATTATGAGAAGAAGTATCGTTGTCATAGACTTTGAATTCTCTCCGCCTTGACGTATAAAAATTCCCACTGCTGTCAACAAATGCTTCAAGTGGATAATAGCTATGTGATTGTGATCCAGCCAATATTGTGTATGTATCCTCCACACGCCACTGCTTGACTCCGGTACTACTGTACTTGAACAGAGTTCTCTTAATGGTTTGGTTATCGGAAGAGGGCCCATAATGATGATTCTCAGAAGCGATTCCGTATATATTTCCCTGGGTATCGACAATTAATCTGTTTGAATCCCCAAAACCCAAAATTTCGAAATCACTAGAAAGTTCCTGGCTCCACTGTTCTGAACCATTATTATTCAATTTGACAATCTTGGTATTGGTCGTTCCTGATAATGATCCTGATTCATTCTTCATAAAATAGAAATTACCGTTTTCATCTGTCGTATCGGCAGACACCCACCCATCTCCGTCACAGTTCGTTACGTTGCGACTCCACACGGCATGCTCACTGAAGGCACTCCTTGTTGGTGATTCAACACCACTATCGCAGTCCATGTAAACAGTTGGTCCGTTGCTATTATTTCCGGAGGGTGCCGGGGAAGTTGTGCCACCACCACCAGCATCGCTAGAGACTTGTTCTCCTTCCAACACGGAGCATCCAACAGATAACGAAGCTGCGATAATTTCGGCAAGTATAGCTTTCTTGCGATTCCTTTTTGCTGGGTCGACGTACCTGCTGCTAATGAGCAGTGATTCATGTTTGCGATTTAAATGTTTTAAATGAAACATAAATGAAACAAAGTGATGAAATATAAATCAACCAAACAAACTTGGGGAGGATGACTGGGGGAGGAATTCTGATTGTGGGTGGTAGAGTCCGCTTACGCTCTCTTTGTTTAAGGTTTTTTTAATGGCTCTAGGCCAGTAAATTAGTCGCTTGACAATCCATCTGGAGCTATCACAAGCAGCGCCTTTCCTTTTCCCTTTCGTAACGCGCCTGCCGCTTATACTTCCGCTCCATCTCTTCCTTCGTAGGCATCACCGGATCTGGAACATCCAAGAGCCAGCGGAGCTCCGCAAAAGCCACAATGACCACCGGATGATTCTTGGTACTCAGGAAGCGCCGCCAGCGATTACGTTCGCGTTCCGGCCAGGTCATCAATTGCAGGCTACTGTCACCACTGTCATTAATGACATTAGCGAGAAATAACACCATCACGGCAGACTTGGGTACGGGTTTGGGTACGGGTACCTGATCGTTTTCCCAGCGCACCACGGTATTGCGAGAAACCCCACAAGCATCGGCCAACTGGGCCTGTGTCCAAGATAGAGCCAAGCGATATTCACGAAGCCACTGGCTGCGCGATGGACTACAGAAGAAGTCTGGATCTAGATCGACCAACGAAACTGGAGCGGGCATCGAGGCGTCTCCTACTCAGGGCGAAAGCAAGGTGGGTGGGGCACAAAATCAAGGTGCAGCGAACGTAGGTATATCCGGTTCCCACTCACGGGGGGAAATTGCTATGGGCCGCAGGCTGCGACAGTGTAGGTTATTTTTGGCGGGGGAGAGATATCTTCCAAGGCGAAACCAACAAAGTTGTCCCGCGCGCAGTGCTGCCGGTGAAGCAACCTGAATTTAAAGTCTTTGGAAGAAATGTTGGTGATCGAGTGACGGCCGTGGCCCAGAGGGATACGAGGGTGGCTTTGCACCACTCCCGCAGAGACTGAATGAGAGTTTTTCTAGTGCTTTGGTTTATTATTCGTGTTGGGTGATTACACTAGGAAAATTTATTAATGCTGCATCAGAAACAGGAGTGAAAGTACCGGTTTCGACTTTAACGCCAGCATCAATTCGCCTCTGAGTCAGTTCTTCATCAGCCTGGAATTTCCTGAGATGTTCCATGGATTCAAAGTGTAGGACACCGTGCAATTTGGTTTCGTCATCGGCTTGAGGTCCTACGCAGATCATGGTCATTCCGTATTCCTTCATTTTTCCACCACTTTCTTTGACCATATCTTTCCAGACTTGGAAACCTTTTGTGATTTCAATCGTAGTAAAAACGAGCATGGGTGCCTTTCAGTAGATAGTTCATTAGGTTAACTGTCACCTAGCCGAGGAGTGTTCTGGACCTAATTTAAATGTTTGGTGGGACAGTAGGTGGGGCAGTAAAAAGTGCTGAACAGAAACTGGCTGGGAAAGCTTTGAATTGAATGGTTTTTCTCGTGGCGGGGTCGACGGGGCTCGAACCCGCGACCTCTGGCGTGACAGGCCAGCGTTCTGACCAACTGAACTACGACCCCGTAACGGAAGGGAGCTTTTTTCATTGGGAGTGGTGGGCGCTACAAGGATCGAACTTGTGACCTACGGTTTGTAAGACCGTCGCTCTCCCAGCTGAGCTAAGCGCCCAACGAAAAAGAAGAAGAATATGATCTGTTTTTTTGGAGTGCAAGCTTTTTCTATACTTTAGCAGATCGGACCGATACCAAGGAAGAAGCAATAAAACAGACAACCCCAAAGCTGATAAAGATGTCAGCAAAGTTATTGACAAAAAAACTAACCTCAAACCAACGGAAGTGGAAAAAGTCCGTAACGTGCCCGAACCAACCTCTATCTACAAGATTGCCCATCGCTCCAGGTAAAATCCAAGTTAGCCCCTGCTTGGTCCATTCATCCAGTTCAAGCCAATAGCGCAGTTGATAAATGATCATCCCAGCAATTGCGAGGACAGATATTCCAATGAGCAGAGGGAGCCGGATCGAATCGTCTAAATCTGAGAGAAAACTAAAACTGACTCCACGATTCTGCACGTGGGTCAGGTCAATCAAATTAGGGATTAAGGTTGTCAATTCATATAGGGGGACGTTTGCTCTGATCCAAATTTTCGAGACGAGATCGATTGCCAGCAAAACGGCAATGATGACCGCGGAATGCCATAGTCTCATCAGTCTTTTCCCATCCAGGGGAGGTTTGTAATTTTTGATAGCGAGTAGGCTTTCTGTTCTCGATTATGCAGGTCTCGGATCACGACTTCATCTCTGTTGAGTTCATCTGGAAAACAAAACATGGCAAAAGCTACTCCCAGGTTGTTGGCTTGTTGCAGGGCTTTTTGCATTTTCATTGGCCCGAATTGGGTCTGAACTTTGAGTCCAACATCTCTCAGCTGATAGGCAACGCGCATCGCCATTTCATCATGTTGGGAATCGAGAGCAAAGATCACCAGATCCAGTTCTTGTTTCAAGTCCGGGAGTTTCTTGGTTTCCTCCAGAATCTCCAAAATGACAACATCTCCAAAACCAAAACCAACAGCGGGAATGGCTGGTCCTCCGAAGGCGGAGAGGAGGGAGTCATAGCGACCTCCCCCACTGATCGCACGTGAAGATTTTGTGGGAGTGTTGACCTCAAAGACGGTACCTGTGTAGTAGGATAAGCCTCTGACAATCGAGATATCGAACTGTAGGTAAGCTCCTAATCCCATTTTCTGAAACTGATCTAAAATGTTTTTCAGTTCATTGAGAACAGCTTGATTTTCCAGTCGCTCAGCCACAGCTTCAAAATCAGGTAATTCAAGGAATTGGATAAGTTGAGAAGCTTGATGGTCGCTAAGTCCCTGATTCGAGAGTTCAGAGCGCAGAGCTTCAACCGGCAATTTGTCCCTTTTGTCTAGGACAACGAGCACGGAGTTTTGTAGATCCTGAGGTACCTTCAACTGTTCCAGCATGGCGTTCAGTATGCGCCGATCATTGATGAATATTCGAAAATCCTCTGAATCAAGTCCTAGTTCCTTCAAGGATCGAATGAGGGTGCTCATGATTTCTAATTCAGCGAGAATCGTGGGTTCTCCAATGATGTCCAAATTCCATTGGTAGTGCTCACGTTTTCTACCTCGAGTCATCCTTTCGTAGCGAAAGCATTGGGGGATTGAGAACCAGCGTACTGGGTAACTCAGAGATTTTTGCTTCTGTAGAATCATTCTTGCCAACGATGGCGTCATCTCTGGGCGCAGGCTCAACCTGCGAGCGCTGTTGTCTTCGAAGTTGTACAGTTGCTGGCTGATCTCATCCCCTGCTTTCCGAATATATAAGGCTTCGTGCTCTAAAACACAGGCATCATATTCTTCAAAACCAGCTTGCTGTGCAGACTTACGCCATGTGTTGAAAAGCCAATTGCGGAGTCGTAACTGTGGAGGGTGAAAATCGCGAGTACCTTTGACCGGTTGGAGATCAATCATGCTCAGTTAGTCAATGAGGGAAAGCGTATTCGGAAATTTTCTGAAAATCTTGCCAGGCCTCAGTCATTGCGTTGGGATTTCTGAGTAAGTAGGAGGGGTGGAAAGTTGGCAGGATATTCCAATCACGATATTTTTTTAGGCTTCCTCGTGATTTTGTGATTCCAGGACTGCCAGGCAGCAGAGCTTGGGTGGGGACATTGCCGAGAGTAACGATCAACTTGGGGTTCACCAACTCTATCTGACGTTCTAGAATCCCCATACAATGGGCGATTTCATCAGACGTAGGATTTCTATTATTTGGGGGTCTGCACTTCACAACATTAGTCACATAAACATCTTCACGATCCAACCCAATCACATCAATCATTCGATCCAAAAGTTTGCCGGCTTTTCCCACGAATGGAAGACCAAGCCTGTCTTCATCTGCTCCAGGGCCTTCCCCTACGAACAGCAGTAAACTTCCTTCATTACCTGAACCAAAAACGAACTGATTTCTTGTTGGTCCAAGTGTGCAACGTTGACACTCCGAATTTTGCTGACAGAGCCCAGAGAGTGTTTCGACTTTTGAGTGACCCCGAAGCTCATTTTGAAAACTCTTGATCGATTCGGGTTCCCTGAAGACTGGTACTTTAGAGGAAGGTGGGCAGAACTCTAAGTCACTGGTGTTAGTCACTTCTTCGCGCGCTTGTGCACATGAGATCGCTAATTGCTGCTTCAAATTTTGCAAACTGACGGCATTTTTTTCCGATCCCCTGAGCTCCGCAAAATTTAGTTCTTTTCCCGAATCACCAGCATTATGGGGAACTAGCTCATATAGCCCGTCGATCAGTTCACTTAGTTCAACTTTTGGAAGCGACTCCTGGTTCAGGTAGTGACAATCTTTTTTCTGCAGCCACTTCAGCTGATTTTCTAGATAAAGTAGCAGGGTAGGGTAATCCACAGAAAAAGCTTTGTGGGTGAGAATTTAGTTAAGTAGTGAGAAGTCAAACAGAAGTTTCATTTTGATTCAAAACCGAATCTTATTGATCAATCATGATGCCATGTCCGGGATGCTTTGCAAGAAATGAATCTAAAGAATGTAACGACTAAGGTCTTGATTTTTCAATAAACTTGAAACTCTACCTTGTATGTATTCGGGAGTGATTTTAATGGTCTGACCACTCAGTTTAGGGGCTTCAAAACTTACTTCTTCAAGTAATTGCTCCATAACCGTGTGAAGTCTTCGGGCACCAATATTTTCAGATTCTTCATTGATCACGAAGGCAATCCGTGCGATTTCGCGAATTGAATCTTCCGAAAATTCTAGCTCGACCTCTTCGGTTTGCATTAGCATGGTGTATTGCTTGATCAAAGCGTTCCGAGGTTCTGTGAGTATTTTTACAAAATCTTTTTCGCTGAGTGCCTTAAGTTCCACACGGATTGGGAATCTACCTTGTAGTTCAGGAATCAAGTCTGATGGTTTTGCCAAGTGAAAAGCCCCAGCGGCAATGAACAGAATGTGTTCAGTACGAACAGGGCCATACTTCGTATTAATGGTGGAACCTTCAACGATAGGCAAAAGATCTCTTTGAACCCCCTCGCGGGAGACATCGGGCCCTTGAGTAGCCCCTCTTCTACTTGCGACTTTGTCAATTTCATCAAGAAAAACGATGCCAGTTTGTTCCACCCTAGTAACCGCCTCTCTTGAAACCTCATCCATATCAATCAATTTACTAACTTCTTCTTGCTGAAGAATAGTTTTGGCCTCAGCAATTTTGGTTTTTCTACGCTTCTTTCGCTTGGGCATGAAATTCGAGAGCATATCCCGGATATTCATGTCCATATTGTCGTTCATTGAAACGGGCATGAACTCAAGCATTGGAGTGTTGCCCCGCTCCGCAACTTCTAAATCTATCTGTTTATCGTCCAGCAGACCATCTCGAAGTTTTTGACGAAATTTCTCTCTTGTTCCCTGATTTCCTGGTACGCCTTGCTCATCTTTTTGAGGATTCGGTAGTAAAAGATCCAGCAAGCGATCCTCCGTAAGCAGCGCTGCCTCTTCAGTTTTTCGGTGCATGTGTTCTTGCTTAACCATACCAATTGCGGCCTCTGTTAAATCTCTTATCATCGATTCTACATCTCTACCTACATAGCCAACTTCAGTAAATTTTGAGGCTTCTACTTTTAGGAAAGGAGCATTGACGAGCTTGGCAATCCTTCTTGCGATCTCAGTCTTACCAACACCAGTCGCACCAATCATGATTATATTTTTTGGTAGGATTTCGTCCTTAATATCTTCAGGAAGCTGCATCCTACGCCATCGGTTTCTGAGGGCTACTGCAACGGCTTTTTTAGCGTCAGATTGACCAATGATGTATGAATCTAGGGCCTCAACGATTTCGTGTGGTGTCTGATTGTGTTCTGGTAGTTGAATTTCCATGAAAACTATTGGGGTTTGGTGGTTAAATCTCAATTTCTTCAAATTGAATTTGGCTATTGGTATAGATGCAAATATCAGCAGCGATCTGCATAGATTTCTCTGTGATTTCCCTTGCCTCCATTTCTGAGTCGATGAGTGCCCTTGCTGCAGATAGTGCGTACATTCCCCCTGAGCCAATTCCGATCAAGCCATCGTCAGGCTCGATTACATCTCCATTCCCTGAAATAATCAAAGATGCCTCTTCACTACAAACTGCGAGCAACGCTTCAAGACTTCTTAGCATTTTATTAGTGCGCCACTCCTTCGCCAATTCGACGGCAGATCTTATGAGGCGCCCGTTGTATTGCTCCAGCTTCTCATCAAATTTTTCAAAAAGCGTAAACGCGTCGGCGGTAGAGCCAGCAAATCCTGCGATGACTTTGCCATCAAAGGTTCTGCGAATTTTTCTCGCTGAGGCCTTGGTAACAGTATTTCCCATTGAAACCTGGCCATCTCCAGCCATCACGACACGATTGTTTTTCCTAACAGAAAGTATGGTGGTCATAAATCAATTTAAAAGAATTACCAAAAAACGGACTAATTTGATTCGAAGTAAAACTCACGAAAGTATTGCCAGCCTGTCCAAAGAGTCACACCCGTAGAAAACCAAAGTAAAACTATACCAATCTCATGGCAGGGAAGCCACATTGTTGGATAGTGAATCATCAGAAATCCCACTGCGAACATTTGGGAAAATGTTTTCAATTTTCCTCCAGAGTTGGCTGAGATGACTCTCCCCTCAGCCGCTGCAACCGACCTTAGACCTGTGATAGCAAGCTCTCTCATTAAAATCAAAGTGACCAGAGCACCTGGTGCCCGATCCACTTCGACAAGGGCAATCATGAGTGAAGCCAACAAAATTTTATCAGCTACCGGATCTAGGAGTTTTCCTAAACGACTGGTATTGTTTTGATATCGAGCCAGAACTCCGTCCCAATAGTCTGTCAGGCAAGCTAAGACATAAAGAACCCAGGTTGCGAACAAGATCCAATGGTCTTCTCGATAGACATAGATCAATCCGTAGAGGATTGGGACAATAAAAATTCTTAGCAGAGTCAATTGATTAGGAGTCACCCAACGTGAGAAGAACGATAATAATTTGGATGACATCCTGCTTGCTGTCTATGTTGAGATTAGGTTATATTGCAAAACTAATCTTAAAATTTATTCTATTCGATCCGTCATGTCTATCCTCAATTCAGGATAGACCATCGCGGTTAAGTTTTTTGTAGATCATTTTGAAAATTTAGGAAGCAGCTTGGAAGTTGGAGTTTTGGGATGGAGTTACAAAAAAACCTCAGTTGAGTTGAGGGACAAAATTGCCCTTTCAACTGTTGAGCAAGCCGAACTAGCTGATCGACTAAAAAACTCGTTGCCAATCGAAGAATTAACGATCCTATCAACCTGCAATCGTACAGAATTCTATTTTTCTGCGAGAGAAATCAAACCGATTTCCAGTGAACTATTAGGATTTTTGGTAAAACGTTGGGACTTAGAAGAATTAAAAGATCAAGCCTACCAAATACAAAATGTTGAGACGGCTCGGCACCTATTCAGGGTAGCATCCAGCCTCGATTCGATGGTCTTGGGTGAACCGCAAATACTGGGTCAACTTAAAGAAGCATTCCAAAGATTTCAGGATCTAGGGTGGGTTGGTGGGAGATTCAATTATCTGTTCCCGAATGCATTTCATACTGCAAAAAGAGTTCGAACAGAGACAGGGATTTCAAACTATGCTGTTTCCATAAGCTTTGCTGCGGTAGAACTTGCCAAAAGAATTTTTAGCGATTTGAGTCAGCAGCGAGTTCTCATTATTGGTGCTGGAGAAATGGCAGAATTGGCACTTCAGAATCTGAAGAGCCACGGTGTTGCAGATGTAATGGTAACGAACCGCACCTATACAAATGCTGAAAATTTGGCTGAAAAGTTTGCAGGTACAGCCATACAGTTTGAACAGCTTGAGAATCGGCTGTGTGAAGCCGATATCATTATTTCTTCCACAGGGGCAAGGCACTTTGTATTAACTCAGTCGATGGTTCGGAAATGCCTAAAAAACCGAAGAGGAAGGGCCATGTTTTTCATCGACATTGCGGTACCACGAGACATTGAGCCAGAAATAAACGACCTGCCTGGAGCGTACTGTTATGATATTGACGACTTACAGAATGTTGTTCAGAAAAACCAAGAAGAAAGGATAAGACAAGCCGAACAAGCTAATAGAATTTTAGAAGATGAGATTGCTAGGGTTCAAGATTGGTTTTTGACAAGATCTGCTGTCCCTACGATTCGTAAAATACGCAATGAATTTGAACATATTAGTCAGGCAGAATTAGAAAAAACTCTCCTCCGCTTATCACATTTGAGCGATAAAGACAGAGAATTGGTAACCAGTCTCGTCCATAGAATTACGCAAAAAATCCTTCACAAGCCCACAATTAATATGAAAGTCTTGTCTAAAGAAGAAGACAGGTCGCTTCAGCTTCAAGTTTTGCTAGATGTTTTTTCCGAAAAGGAAGGCAATAACAAATTGTTGGATGAGAAAAAACCGAATCTGAAGTTGGTGAGAGGGGCAAAATCCTGATGATATTACGGATTGCCACTAGAGAAAGTCGACTGGCTCTTTGGCAAGCGAACTGGGTTCGAGAAAAGATTCTAGCAGAATTCCCCGAGCTCGATGTTCAATTAGTTCCCATGACAACTGAGGGAGATCAGAGGCTTGATCGTTCACTTGCCGATATAGGGGGGAAGGGCCTTTTTATCAAGGAATTGGAGCAAGCTCTCTTAGATCACAGAGCAGATCTTGCCGTTCATAGCATGAAAGATCTAACCACGGAGTTCCCACAGTTTTTGGAACTTTCAGTGATCACAGAGAGGGACGACCCAAATGATGCGCTGGTTTCAAACAAGTTTTCTAACCTAATTCAGCTGCCAGATGGGGCTGTGATTGGCACGAGTTCATTGAGAAGAAAGTCTCAATTGCGACATTTTTACCCAAATCTGAAGATAAAAAATTTACGGGGAAATTTGGATACGCGACTTAGAAAATTAGATAATGGAGAGTATGATGCAATTATTCTTGCTGTCGCAGGCTTAAAGCGATTAGGCCTGAAAGAAAGAATCGCTCAAGTGATCCCTCACTCTGTAATGCTTCCGGCTATTGCTCAGGGAGCTATTGGAATAGAAACGCGTTCAGGTGATCAAGATACACTTCAATGGATAAAGCAGTTGAAGCACACAAAAACGGAGAGAGAATTGATCTGTGAACGTACGGTCCTCTCCGGCTTAAGCGGCAATTGCCATGTTCCCATTTCAGGATTTTGCGTTGAAAAGAAAGGAGAACTCTATCTTGAAGCAAGAATCGGAGATCCTGATGGCATTGAATTGCTAGTGGCTAGTGGAACTGGACTACTCGAAGAACCTGAAAAACTTGGTAAGGAGGTGACTAATCAATTAATCAAACAGGGAGCCGATAAGATACTTAAATTATTTAGAAGTTAACAGTGGACCTGCCTCTGAACGTCTATGCCCTTCAAGACTTTACCCTTCAAAATTTTGCCAAAAGAAAATGTCTCTCTGATAAAAGTGCCTCTCTAACGTTCGAAGAACTTTGGAACCTTGTTGATATCAAAAGTAAAGATTTTCGTCATAAAAGTCCAAAAGCCCCAATCGCAATATTCGCTGAAAATTCAATCTCCACTCTCATCAATTTCTTCGCAATTTGGAAAGCTGGTAGAGTCGTTGTTCCGCTGAATCCAAAGCTCTCCAGCTCCCAGAAAGATAAACTTTTAGAGCAAATTCGTCCAGAAAGAGTAATTCAATCCAAAGAAAATCAAATAAGCGGTTATGAGAAATCTGATTTTCTCCCAGATGAAGTAGACTTATTAATCGCGACTTCTGGGAGTACAGGACTCCCAAAGTTGGTTGCGCTCACCATTGCCAATTTCATTTGGAGCGCTCATGGTTCGTCTGAAAATATAGCTGTTGACCCAAATGACACCTGGCTGATCAGCCTCCCCTTATTTCATGTGGGAGGGATGTCCATTATTTTCAGGACTATGCTAGCAGGCGCAAATGCGATCATTTCTCCTAAGATTCTGGATGGGGATTTCATTGATCAGCATAGAATTACACATTTTTCATTGGTAGCTACTCTACTGGATCACTTTATTCAAACTGAAGTTTCTTTGAATAAAGATACAAAGGCCATCCTCGTAGGTGGATCGAAAATACCCCAGGCCCTCATTCAAAAATCTATTGATTTGAATCTACCGATTCATACCAGTTACGGATGTTCCGAAATGGCTTCTCAGGTTTGTACTACATCTAAAGAAGCAACCATTGATGAACTGATGACAGCTGGAAAAGTATTGGCCGGCCGTCAGGTGAAAATTAACCAAAATGGGAGGATTCAACTCAATGGAAAAACAAGGTTCCTAGGATATTGGCAGAATCAAAAACTTTTGAGACCATTTGATCATAATGGTTGGTTTACCACCAATGATCTAGGCGTGATTGACAAAAATGGATTTTTGAAAGTAATTGGAAGGACAGATCGGATGTTTATTTCAGGTGGTGAGAATATTCACCCTGAACAAATTGAGCAGGCTTTAATTAATGTCGAAGGCATCATGAAAGCCCTAGTTATTGATATGCCCAGTGAAACTTATGGATCCCGTCCGGTGGCTTTTTTGCAAGGACAGAAAAATTATAGTGACGCAGAACTAAGAGAATTACTTAGTGAAAACCTGATGCCTTTCCAGATTCCTGATGTTTTTCTTGATTGGCCCTCTCAGGAATTTTCTCTAAAACCTAGTCTAGACCAGTTCCGGCGAATTGCCCAAAAAAGAATTTCCTTACGTAACTGAAATGCAGAGAAAAAAATTATTTTCTTCAATCTTATTTATCTTTCTTCCCTTCACAATCTGGTCTTCTGAGAGGACTAGCCGACCTGTTCAGTTACAACTAGTCAATTTTAGCGGAGTGGCATTGGGATATCACGTCTCAGATTCGATTTTTATTGGATACACCTATGTCTCTTCAATGGATCTGACATTGGAACCTCAGAATCCAAGCACACTTTATGGTCAAGACTACGTTGAAAAGGTGAATGTAGAAGAAAAGCAGGACCAAGCTCTTGAATTACGGATAAGTCCCTTTGAAAACGGGCTATATTTTTCTATCGGGGCTCTTTCAACTGGAAGCAAATATCAAGAAGTCACCTTTGAAAAAAGAAATCGTGTTTTACCTAACGAGACTCAACTTTCCAAAACTGAAATTACTGTGGTAACTAAGCTAGAGCCCTGGAGTGGAGTGGGCCTAGGATTGGGATATACGGCCATTTGGGATTTTGGTCTTTCGATTGGGCTTGGACTGATTTTTTCCCCTGTTCAATTGGAACCTGAGGTGACTGTGACGTCTAATCCGGATATGTCCGCAGCAGATAAACAATCTTTGAAAGAGCGAGTTGAAAAAGATCTTGGGAAGCCGAATCCATCCCTTGGTTATTTAACTATTGGATACAATTTTTAGGGATTAGCTATGAAGTTATCTCTGGTTCTCTTTTTAAGCTTTTTTGTTTTATTCGGGTGTACTCGGTCGGATAACTTTCGGCTTCGGGCATTAGCTCCCATGCAAGAACAATCCAGTGCTGATAATCTAGTTTCCTCTGAAAAATTTGGTGGAGTGATTACGTCGTCTGGCATTAGAACAACTGGTAGATCTTACTCTGTGGTTTTCAGCGGGCTTTCAGTCGGATTTACAGAGATCAGTACAGACCGTTCTATTCGAAGTAAGGTAGGCAATGATGTGATTTTGGATGAGTTCTTTACCACTAACGCAAAATATAATGAACTTGGGGTAATGTTTGGTGATGAATTAACATTAACGTTGGGGGTCGGTGGGCTTGTATCTGGTTCTGCAGAGTTAAAACTGGATTACGGATCATCCCTGAATGCTGTTGTGAACGAAGAAATTATCAGATCAACTAGCCCCTCGGGAAACTCTGCTTTTTTTACTTTCGGTTATGATCTACAACCCTTCGAAATACTTGCAGGTTGGCGATGGAATAACTTCAAAGCCAGTTTAAGTTCTTCCAACACAAGTCTTGAAGCTCTTTCAGATGGAGGAAGTTTAAGTTACCCTTCAAAATCCTTCTCTAGACAGACTACCCAAGTGACAGCGGGTTTAGGCATGTCTTTCTAAATTAATGGCGCCTGTCTTGGAACTGGATTGGGATAAAGAAATATTATTGTTTGGCATTAAGAAGTTCATTTACTTCACAGGATTGACAGCTAAGATTAGTTGGGTTGGAAAAGAGATTATTGATGAATTGATGGAGAAGAGTCAGCCATTTATAATTTGTGCGTGGCATCATGATATTTACTTCAGTAGTTGGCTTCTCAAAGACTTTGAACTAACTGCTTTGATCAGTTCGTCAAAGGATGGTGAGTACATCAATCAAATATTGAGTGGCTTTGGATTTAGGGCTGTAAGAGGCTCAAGCACTAGGGGGGGAATTGGTGCAATGAAACAGCTTGTCCGCTGCCTTAAAGACGGGAATGCGGTTGCGATTACTCCCGACGGTCCTCAGGGGCCAATCCACAAAATTCAAGAAGGGATCGTTGCCCTTGCTAAAATGACAGGAGTCCCGATTATCCCATGGAGATATGAAGCAAGTTCTTGCTGGAAGCTAAATAGTTGGGATAGTCATAAAATCCCAAAGCCAACTACAAAGATCAGAAGTGTTTTCGGCCAACCTCTTTATGTCCCGAAATCAGCTTCTAGTTCTGAATTTGGGAAGTATTGTCAGCAATTAGAGATGTTGATGAATGATCTAGTACCTAAGTTCAAATAACAGAGCTAATCTGGTTAACGACAATTTCAAGAGCAACTAAGGCCATCACTATGGACATGGTCTTGCCAATTCGTCTCCTCCAAATTTCATCAGAAATTTGAAAAAGAGAGGTGGAAGCAACCAAAACGACGAGGATATACCAAACCGCATCGATGACCCCCACCATGACAGCCAACCCCACCCAGTTAAGCCATCCAGATATAGTCCCAAGACTTGGACTAAAAATAGCTAGAAAAAAAATTGTAATCTTTGGATTGAAAAGAACAATTAAGGGTCCCGTCCAAACGGAGGTCTTGTCTACCTGATCTTGTGAGTTATGAGATGATTTTTTAGGCCAGCTTTGAAGCGCTAGCAAACAGAGTAAGCCAGCACCACCAATTTCTAAGATGCTTTCAATGAAAGAATAACTTTGTAGAGCCAGGCTTGTAGTAGTCACCACGAGAAGTGCGTAGCTTCCGACACCTAATCCATGTAGTAAGGAAGTGTAGATTCCAGTTGACTTACCCCCCGACAGTGTATTGTTTAAGATCACTGCTAAGCTGGGACCTGGGCTCATCGCTCCCAAAGCACACAATAAAGCGATTTTAAGCCATTGTTCTATTTCCAAATGAAATTAAGTTCTATACTTTCAAAGGCTAGATTGCTGAAATGTCTGTTCAGGTTCATATAAATTTCACCATCGGTTGAGATTTTGAGACCCAAAAAATGACTATGCTAAGATTTTCCTCAAAGTAAAAATTGTTTACTCAGATTGCTTCCGAAATGCTTTGCAGGGATCTTCCATGTCCTGTCTAGGGGTAAACCAAAGATAGTCAAAATCCTGTCTGAAAGCTCTGCCATTAATTTCAAACTCAGGCAAATAACTCTCAATTGATGAAGGTTCTTGACTAATTTCCATCATCGAGAAATTGATCTGTTTGGTTTCAGGGCGAAGATATGCAACGCGCTCTGGAATCCCCATACTGTGCCTCAGGTGCCCAAATCCGATGATCATCACCACTGGGTTTTGAGGGTTTGCCTCGAGGGTGTTGACGATAGATTGAGCCATTGCGTCGTTGCGAGCGATCCATGCCTGGTACATTCTTCGATACATCTCCTCATTTCTATAGCCACAGTGGGCGTTTGTAAATTCCTCCAACATTAACTCCTCATAATCAGAGTCGTTTAAACCAGTGTCCACTAAAAGTGACAATTCTGTTGGATGAAGATTCTCGACCCCAACTCGGGTTATACGAGATGATAACCCCCAAGGAATGTCTGTGGCGAATGTAGGGAGTTGATTTTTGCGGGCCAGCTCAATCAACTTGAAGTAAAAACTCCATTCTTCATCTGAGCGATGATCCCAACTTAGAGCTTGGCGAAGAACTGACTCAGGATTGTGGTCGTTCGACTTCATGTTCATTATTGGTGCAGAGGGTTGGGTGAAATCCATCAACAAACTTGTCTGTCCAGTTGTGAAAAATTCAAAACCTATCGAAGGGCGTTTCCCTTTGCTGATCAAGGCTTCAAGTATCTGTAATTGTATTTCATGTTGACGCGCGTTGTCATGCTTTTCCCCTAGATAAATCACTTCTGCGCCAAGAAAATGCTCAATAAGTTCTTCCTGTTCGATAACTTTTCTGGACTGAATATTCCAAATTGTTTCCAAGAGCGGATCTTCTGAGGCTTGACTAGAAGTAAGACCAAAAAGATAGAATATGAAACTGAAGAGGCAGAATTTGGGAACTAGTGAATTCATGAATCGGGTTTCAGATAAGGTTGAAAACACAATTAAACTCAAAAAAAATCTTAAAAATGTCTCAAGAAATCCCAATTGAAGATTTATCTCAAGGTCTTTCTGCTATTGAAGTCAAAAGATATAGCAGACATCTCAGTCTTTCTGAAGTTGGGCCAGAAGGGCAGCAAAAGCTCAAGAAAAGTAAGATTCTGATCGTTGGTGCTGGAGGTCTGGGATGCCCTGTAGGACTTTATTTGGCTGCAGCAGGTATAGGTCAATTGGGGATAATTGATCATGATGTCGTCGAAATTTCTAATCTGCAAAGGCAGATTGGCCATTCCGAAAAAAATATTGGGTTACCGAAAACTAAATCTTTGGCTGAGACTTTAACCAATATTAACCCTCAATTGAGAGTGGAACAGATTTCGGAAAAGTTGCAGCACAACAATGCTCTTCAAATTGTTCAAAGGTACGATGTCATCGTGGACTGTTCTGATAATTTCCCCACTCGATATTTGGTTAATGATGCGGCGTTCTTCGCCAACAAGCCTTTGGTCTCTGCATCAGTACAGAAATTTCAGGGGCAACTCACTGTATTTTGGCACAAATCAAAGGGAGGGTGTTATCGTTGTCTCTACCCTGTAACTTTACCTGAATCAATGGCTCCTACCTGAACGGAATCAGGAGTCCTGGGCGTGCTCCCAGGCACAATGGGTCTACTGCAGTCAACTGAGGTGCTGAAGTTGGTTTTAGGGATTGGGAGTGAGATGGTAGGTCAACTTTTGCTGTATGATGCCTTGGAAGTAGATTTTCGAAAGATACATGTTCCCAAAGAGAAAACTTGCCAGCTTTGTGGCGTAAATCCAACAATCAAAGCATGGTCGGATGCTGGGGAAGTCCCTGTGATTGAGGAAGTTGGATCTGACGAGAGAAAAAATAATTCTGATCAAGTTTCTGCCCATTGGTTGAGTGATGCACTACGAATTGGGAAGCAAATCAGGTTGGTTGATGTTCGAGAGCCTCATGAATGGGATATTTGCCGATTGAAGGGAGCCGAGCATCATCCGGTAAGCAAAATTCAAACAGATAAATTTTCTAAAGACTTAAAGACAATAATCGTCTTCTATTGCCATAGAGGTGTTCGATCTGAGAGGACTTTAAGGATTTTCCAAGAACTTGGCTATGAAAATTGTCGAAGTCTAATTGGAGGCATTGACGCTTGGGCTGAAGCAATTGAATCAGAAATGCCCCGCTACTGAAGGATTCTTCAAGACTATCTGTATGGAACTTCCCAATGCGGCATCATAGGTTCTAAGCCGGCATTCAAACCATCAATTTGCTCAATAATAGAAGTTAGTACCTCAGAAGCAAGCACACCATCTGGATAAACAAGCAACAACGGGAAATGTTCAGTTTGTCCAAAGTTCCTTTTGATCTCCTTGTTGAGGCGATCGACTCTCAATAAATAGGATATGAAAACAGGGTTTTCCCCCTTTACTTCCCTGAGTAAATCCTCTAAGGCAATCCTTTCTTCTCTATTGGAGAAAAGGTTGTAATACTCTATATAGTCGCCAAGACATTTGATGTAGATAGGTTCTACATACTCTGGCGCACCAATCCATTCAAACTCAACCTGACGCTTTTCAATTATCTCATCGGGAGTAAAGCGGCTTATTATCAAAAAACTGATTGATAGGAATGCTAATACTCCCATTGTGCTCAGCAGAACACTGAGAAACGGAAAGAGTGGAACTGAAGGATTTGGTGCTCTCCTTCGCATTATACTTCGGGTTTGTTGAGGCTGAAATCTCGCTGCTTCGAATCTGATGGTATTTCTGCAGATTTTTCAGAAATTTTTATTCCAAGTTCCATATCATTTGATGAAATCAGATCAATTTCAACTTCAGATGTTTCAACTTCAGATTCCAAGGCTTCTGGTAAATCTGATTCGTTATCAGGTTCTGAGGGTGATTTATGAATTAATTCATCACTATAATCTCTGAGCAGAGGTTGCATGCCCTGAATTTGAGCCTGAAGTACTTCTGAGTTTTCTGAAACTGAGGTCAAAACTGGGGCGATTCTTTTAAGCCAGTTTTCTGTGAAATCATTAAGTGTTGAAAGATGTTCATTCGTTCTATCTTTCAGTTCTTCATCACCAGGATTAACATGAAGATTTGGTAATAATTCATCTAAACAATACTCTTCAACTTTAAGCAGAAGATCCTCCTGACTTTTTCGCAGTAGAGAAGAAAGAAGCATAATTGGAATAACGCTTACAAGAGCCAGAAATGTGGTATTGAAAGCGATAGAGAGACCACTTGTTACCCCACCCAGAGCGGATCTCATCTGGCCACCAATTGCAGCTGTATCCATACTGCGAACAAAGGTTGAAAACTCTCCCACTGACTGCCCAATACCAAAGACAGTTCCTATGAATCCAAGAATGGGAATTGCCCAAATGAGGACATTGATTAGAGTATATCCGTTCTGAAGCCTGTTGAAATCGATTTCTGCTTGGTAATTCAAGATTTGATGCAACTCTTCTTTTTTGGGAACAACCCTCAGATAGTGAAGAATTCTGCGGACTCTTATGAAAAGAACGCTTACTTGAAAGCGCTTGATCCGTTCTTTTGCTAGATAAGTTCCGATCTGCTCAATCCTACTATCAACATCTTTGACAAATATTCCCTCAGATAGGGAATCAGTTAATTCTTTCTGGCGAAAGGCTAAGTAAGTTTTGAGTTGGAGCCGATGATGTCTCCATTTGAAGAAAACCAGAAATATGGCCCAGCAACTCAGGCCGAAAATTAGTTCTGATATACGACCATCTAGAAGTTCATGAATGTAGTCGCTTTTGATCTGAGGAAGAGGAAAAACTAGATAGAAAACTGAGGTGAAAATTAGTGCTAGCACTAGTGATCTTAGAAGATCTATCAGATCTGAGGAGGAGCGTTCGGCTAGATAAGTCCCACAAATTTGGCAGTAGATCGCTTCATCAGGGTTGTTCCGGGAACAATTCAAACATTTCATCCAGTTCCTTTATTTTTCAATTGCTGCAGATATTCCTCCCATTCCAGTGGAAGTAAATAGCTTTTCTGGGTATTGCAGCTTTTGCAACTAGGAACGAGATTTGACTTGGTGGTGAATCCTCCACGAGCTAGTGGAATAAGGTGGTCCATCGTTAACTCCTTTGCTGGAAAGGATTGCTCACAATAGTAGCATTTGTTTGATGCACGACGATTTTTCCACCACTGTGATTTTCGAATTTCCTGAGCTTTTCTTCTTTCCTTTTGAATATGTTCTTCATCCGCAGGCTCAAACCAAATCTCTAATTTTTTCAAGATCCTCCCTCCAAGACCCTTCGACTCCAAGAGGCCCCTGTCTCTTCAAATCCTCTAGGAGTAGTTGTCAGTCGCCTCACCCCTGTTCCGTCAACAAACATCACATATAACTTAAAGGCACCGGTACGGTCTGCTGCAAAGACTATTTGTCGGCCATCCGGAGACCACGTTGGTTTTTCTGAGTCGTATCTTCCAAAGGTTAGCTGTTGGTAATCATCACCAAATGGATCCATCAGAAATATTTGATTTCTACCATTTATACTTCGAGAGAAGACAATGCGCGTACCATCCGGAGACCAGACGGGGTCACTATTGCTGTAGCCATCAAAAGTCAGGCGGTAAATCGATCCAGATTCCATATCTCTCATGTAAATCTGTTCTCTACCAGTTCGGTCAGAAACAAAAACAAGGTTTCGGTTATCAGGGGAAAGCGTAGGGGCTGTATCAATGCTGCTGTGCCGTGTGAGACGTTGGGTTTTGCCTGATTCGATATCAATGTCGTAAAGATCTACATTGGCATTCACACTGATGGTTGCGACGACCCGGTTCCCATTGCTATACCAGGTACCACCACTCGTTACACCATCATCACCTCTTCTAAGTTCATCCGCTTTATTGTTGAGCACATTGTGCATCCAGATGGTTGTACCTCTGTTTCCAACCGTTGTGTAAAGCAACTTGGTACTGTCAGGAGACCATCTGGGCAATAAACTGATATCCTTGTTGTTGGTCAGACTCCTCAACCCCATTCCATGAGTGTTCGTCAGTGCAATAATTTTTTTTCGACCAGGTTGTTTGAGAGTAAAAGCGATGGACGTCCCGAGGATCCCCTCCACTCCGGTCAATCTTTCGGTAATCTGGTTTACACCACGAATGATATCATCCTCACTAATTTCATTTTCCTTGATCAGTAGCATCTCTCCCAATAAAACATTCCCTTGCAGATCTGCCACAGCGAATTCCAGCCCATTTTCACGTTGATTAAGCTGGATTTGCATTTCAGCTTCACGTTTGGCGTGACAATAATCATAAGTTGAATTTATAAGGGTAAAGACACCACTCCAGCAAAAGTTCCTCTCAATATTTCTGGCCCATCTTTTCGCAAGAGTTGTATCGAGGTTTGGATCTACATTTAGCTCTGCAGAAAATCTGGAAAAGTCTATACCGCTGACGACGACTTCCTCACTGGAATAGGTCTGCGCAAGTGTCGGGGAGAGTGATCCCAAAAAGATTAGGATCGAAAACATCCAATGTTTCATCTCTTTCCTTCCTCAGGGTTGAATTCTGATAATCACGATGTAAGGTGGATTTTCACCTAATTTTTGGGGGAGTCGCGGAAACTTGATAGCCTTCATACCGGTCATCACAACCAAATCGAATTGTTTAGATCCGCTACTTTCCTTGATTCGGTAAGCACTCACTCTTCCATCCAATTCAATTTGGATCTCAATTGCAACTGAGAGTTTTTTGTCAAACTGTGGACCTGCATTGATCTGTCCACGTAACTGCTCATAAAGCAAAGAATTGTACTGTCGCTCTACCAATCTGCGTTTGTTTTCTTGTTCCTTAAGTTTCCTTAATAGTAGTGTATCCTGAACTTGAATTCCTATGATTGCTGTTTCAGTGAGTGTGGGTGGTGGATTTTTTGGGTCAAAAATCGAAGGTTGATCGTTGACAGATGGTCCATTGGTGACACCAGCAAATAAGTTGTCAGTCGGCGGTGCTGGAGGTGGCGGTGCTGGAGGTGGCGTATTTCTTAGCTTTTTTGGGTTCAGTTCAATTGCTTTAGGTCCATCGTTGGGAGTGCCAGGCACAATAGCAGGTGGAATAGGACTTTCTTCAGGAGTAGGTAACTTGTTATTTGAATTTTTAGGTTCAGGTGGTAGATCCACAACTTCTGATTTAGTAGGCAGATTGGGTGTTGGCACTGTTAGATCCTGCGTAACCCGATCAGGCAAAATCGGCTTCTGATCACGTTCCAGTTTAGCTACTGATTGGCGGAGCACAGGAATTTCTATCTCCTCAGGTTTAGCCCGGTATTCCGCAATAGGTGCAGTGACGGCATGGAAGTCACTTTGAGGTATCTCAATTTTGGAGGTATCTCTTAAATCCTGTTCTAATCGAGGGCTAGTCAGTACTTGAGGTGAGTTTTGGTCTGCCAGATTGACTTTGAGTTCGGGTAATCTTTGATTTAATTCTGGGATTGATTGTTGAGTTTCTAAGCGTTTTTGCTGGGGGGCTTCAACCCTGGCTAGATTTGTTCTAGGTAGAGAATTAACGGGCTTTTTTGCATTAATTCGAGGCAGCGAATCTTGTACGCTTTCTTTAACAATTGGAAGTTTTGGGGAGTCTATCTGACTTTTTGGTAATTTTAGCTTGGGAACTGAAATCTTCGGATCTGGCAGAGTCGGAACTTCTGATACTTTTTTGGGACGCTGTACCTTAACCTCAGGAATTGCCGCAGTCTTGGAAATTTGTGGAGCATTCAACGAAGGTATTTTAGGTACATTGATTTTCGGCTCCAGGCTAGGTTTTTCAGGCTTTTGAGAGGTGATTGTTGGTACTTTGACTTCAGGTGCTAAAGGTATTGGGCGCTCAGTGATCGTTGGTCTTTCTGGTAAATCGTTGATCGACGTAGGGGGACGTGGTGGATCGAGGGGGTTGAGTGCAGCTTGTAAAGAAATCGGTTCAATAGAAGGTGGCAAGATGGGTTTTGGGGGAGGTGGAGGTACTGCCCGAACCAGTTGAATACTAACACGCGCAGGTTCTTGTTTGGCTTTAGGCTTTTTTTCAAGTTGTTCTACCATCGCTAAGCCAAAAACTGCTGTTGCATGGGCGACACACATCAAAACAAACCAATTAGTGAAAGCTTTATCTGAATTTTCCATAAATTGTAATGATTAAAAAAGATAATTAAATATTTAATAAATAATTAATATTTTTTTCAAAAAATGATGCTTAATTTTGAAATTTTAAGTGAAAAACCAGATTTTACTTTTTCAAAAATTCCTAGATAAAGAAGGACGTTCCTCTTAGGGGGCATCTGATTTGCAACCAACAATATTCTTGTTCAGATAGCAGTCACAGTGACTGTTTGACTCCTCAACACCACGATAGGATATCAAAATGACTAAATCGGATTTGATCGATAAGATTGCAGAAAAAGCTGGACGTTCTAAATCAGATGCTGAGCAATTTTTGAATGCTACTCTTTCAACAATCCAGGATACTTTGAGTTCTGGTGAGTCAATTCCACTGGTAGGTTTCGGGACTTTCTCTGTTGCATCACGTGCAGCTAGAACAGGAAAAAATCCCCAGACTGGAGCGGCTATTCAAATTCCTGCTTCCAAGACAGTTAAATTTAAAGTTGGTAGCAAGCTTAAAGATGCCGTAAATAATTAATCTGTATTGAGGAGGATCCCATCATACTGGGATCCTTCATTGCCAACCAGCATTGGTCAGGCTCCTGTCCAAAAAAAGCCCTTCCTTCACAACTCCAATTTGTTTTCCGCCTCAGATGCAGCGAGACGCTGCTGTGAATCACACAGATTATGAATTAAATTGTCCGTTGCAGGTTCTGTCCCAACCCGATAGTGCTCATAAAATGTTTGTTCTGGCGGGTCACAGGGTGCCGCCCGTCTCCCTGATTCATGAACTTTAACAGTAATTACCCCTGGGGGTTGAGAAAATTGCTCTGTAGCAAGATTTGCAACTGCATTCTTCATAAAGTCAACCCAGATCGGTGCGGCAGCTCGGGAGCCAGTCTCAGTACCTCCCATTGATTTGGGGTTGTCATAACCAACATATACCCCTGTCAACAACTGAGGGATGAAACCAATGTACCAAGCATCTTTACTATCGTTTGTGGTTCCAGTTTTGCCCGCTGAAGGTCTGCCAATAGCTTTTGCTCGAACTCCAGTTCCATGATCAACGACATCTCTCATAGCATCAGTTATCAAGAATGCGGTTTCCTCTGATATTATTTTTTCAGTAGGATTGCCATTTTCTTCTAGTATGTTGCCGTGGACATCCTCAATTTTGATTACAAAAACCGGATCTACTCTTTGACCCCGATTAGCCAAAACCCCAAAGGCTTCGACCATCTCTTCCAAAGTTACGGAGAAGGAGCCAAGACCAATGGTAAGGTTCTTATCCATGCTTGCTGAAATTCCCAATTTTCTGGAATAACTAATTAGACGCTGCGGGCCCAGGTCTTCTACCAGGCCAATAGTGGGTAAATTCAGACTTTTCACTAACGCGCTTCTGAGTGTGACACTACCCTCAAGTTTATTCCCATAATTCTTGGGTTTCCAAATTTCTTGTTCTCCAAAAATACGGTTGTCAGTTTTATATGCCCTTGGTGAGTCAACAAGTCTACTGTTCAGTGTGTAGCCGGTATCAAGAGCTGCCGCATAGACAATTGGTTTGAAGGCTGAACCAGGTTGTCTGACAGCTTGGGTACTGCGATTAAATTCGCTGGCAGTGTAGTCGTAACCACCTGACATCGCGTAAACGTGGCCGTTAATGGGATTCAGGGCGATAATCCCACCGTTCACTTTTGGTACTTGATGGAGTTTCAAACGAAACAGACCTTCAGAACTAGCATAATCTTGAAGTTCCACCTCAATCACATCCCCAACAGCGAGCATATCGCTCATTGATTGAACCCAAGTATAGTTTTGTGTTTCAGATTGCCATGTCCGTTGCCATTCCTTCAGATGTTCCCATTCAAGCAACCCAAATTGCTCCCCACGTAGTTGAATTTGAGCAATTTCTTTTTCTGCATCAACCTTTCTGACAACCCCACGGACGACCGTTCCGATTGAAAGTGGAACATCACCTATATATTCAGCCATTTCAGTTTGGGCTAGTTGACCATCTTCTTGAGGAAGAATTGATTTGATTGGGCCTTGATATCCCTGACGGTGGGTTAGATCTTCAAGACCACGTCTTAATGCCTCTTGAGCATATAGCTGATAGTCGAGATCCATTGCCAAATGGACCTTCAAGCCCCCGGTATAAAGAGTGTCATAACCATATTTCTCAATTAAATATCTGCGAACATGTTCAACGTAGTGCGCTGTTGCATCTGAGGTTGAATCGCTCATTCTCGAAAGGTTTAATGGTTCTGCTTGCGCTTCAATCATTTCTTCATGACTGATGAAACGCTCTTCAGCCATTCTGAATAAAACCTGATTTCTACGGTGTATTGCGAGTTCCGGATTTTTATTGGGATTGTAGCGAGAGGGTGCTGGAAGAAGGCCTACCAAGAGTGCGCTTTCGGAAAGTGTCAATTCTTCGGTATGCTTGCCAAAGTAACCCTGTGTTGAAGCTTCTACTCCTTCAGCATTACCAAAAAAGACTTTGTTCAAATACAGGGTAATGATTTGTTGTTTGTCAAACTTACTTTCCATTTTCAGCGAAAGCAAAATTTCTCTAATTTTCCTAACCAGCTTTTTTTCTTGGGTCAGAAGAAAAAGACGTGCTGTTTGCTGGGTAAGAGTACTGGCTCCCTGAACAAAATCTCCTGCTTCAAAATTAACGATTGCTGCCTTCAACATCCGGATCGGATCGATTCCAAAGTGGGAGAAGTAACGTGAGTCTTCGCTGGCCAATAATGCTTGGATCAGATGCGGAGGAAAAGACTCATAGGGAATTACAACTCTTCGCTGCAGAAAAAGTTCACCAATTTGCTTGCCATCACGATCAAATAGATCAGTGGGTAAGACGTCATTCCTTTTATCCAGTTCAATATCAATATTCTCAGGAAGACCTTGGCTGAGATGCCAAAGATATGAGCCAATGGCGATCCCAGTTACCAGACTCACTACTATTCCACTAAAAAAAAACCACTTGAGGGTCTTAAGAAAAATATTCATCGATCAGCAGAAGTGGGTTGGTCTTTTGTAGCAATCACGCCAATATTTTGCTCAGTTGACTGTATTGCTTGATTAATTATAGGTTCCATTTTTTCAGCAAACTTTGAATGGGCGTTTTCAACAAAAAGGTGGGAAATGATTTCAGATGATTTCAATGGATTGTCAGGCATTTTAACCATGAGAAGTCCCTTCTTCAATAACTTAGCTTCTTCCAAAGAAATTGTCCCGAAAACATTATGATCATGAGTCTCATTGGAAAGTTCTTCCTGGAAAAGGGTATCTGAAGAATATTGGATTGCCTTGATTCTAAAATTGCATTTATCGGGTAATCCAATTTCTTCCAAGGATTTGTATCGAAATTGCTGACCAAATCGAACTCCATCAAAAGCGAGGTGCTCGATGGGAGTGTTGTAGTCAAGAAAAACTTGAACCTCTTGACCAGAAATCTTGTTGACCACCTTACTTACTATGGGTGGCTTCTTAAAAAAGCCTCGTCGACGTAATCTCAGTAACCAATAGATCAAGCCGATAATGACAATTAAAATTGAAAGATTAAGCATCCAGCTGAGAGTGTTAAAAGTCTCTGATATTAAAGAATTTGTTTTTCAGGAAAGTTTAACCAAATTCGTGCAGATTCCGTTCCGTGCATTATTTATCTGTAAAGTAATCCTAGTCATTTTGATTGGACTGATCTTCCCTCAGTTTGGTTTTTTTGTAACAGAGGCCAAGGCGCAAATGGAAGGTAATTATTCTCAACCAGCATGCCAGGAATTTTTGGAACCAACAAATCCTGCTGAATTGAAACTGTTGAGAGAGTGTGCAAAACAACAGCGAGACACAAGAGTTAAAAAGAGAAAGGAGGAAATAAGATTGCTTAGAACGGCTTCAGCTTCGTTTTTGAGCGAATCTCTGGGAGGCCCTTCTGGAGAGATAATGCCAGTGGCTAAACCAGATGACGCTAATGCTACAGCAGCCAGTCAGTGATAAAGAGGTATGAATCAGCAACTCAAAAGCGTACTTGAAGAAGTTATCTTTGGACCACTTTTTTTTTCCATTCTTATCTTCATTCCCTACATCTTTTTGAGAAAGCAGAAGCAAATCTCAGATCCAAGATGGTGGGGACTCACGATGCCATTATTGTTGTTGATATTTAGTAGCGATTTGTTTTATCAAGTCTTCTCAGCACCATTAAAATGGATCACGCCGGTCAGTGAGAAAAAAAAAGCGGAGGCTATTATTGTTGCTTCAGCAGGTGTTCATCCTTCGGGGGCGCCAACTCATTCTTCAGCAATTAGGGCTCATGCAGCAGGACTCCTCTACTTGGAAGATTGGGCGCCTGAGATTTTAGTGGCGGGAGGAGTCATGGAGCCATATGATCCACCACTAGAGATCAAAGGCATACGGCTAGTTTTGAGAGGCATGGGTATTCCCGACAAAGCAATTTTAGTAGAAACAAAATCAAAGAACACTCATGAGAATGGATTTGCAATATCTGAAATTCTCTCTGAAAAAAATATAAAGCGGGTATTGGTTGTTTCTCACGATTACCATCTTTTTCGGCTTGTATCCGTTCTCCAGAGATACAACCTAGAAGTTATACCTTTCAAAGCAAATCGTACTTACCCCCATGAACCAAATGATTGGTGGCATCAATTCGAGTGGGAAAATTTCAATAGATTGAAAACCGTAGCACATGAATATGTTGGAATCTTAATTTACAAACTTACAAACAAAATTTAGGTAATGGAATTGAGTGGTGTTAGGTTGTTGGCAGACCGTCTACTAAATGAGCATGAGTTATTTGAAAAGGGTTGGAGTTTTAGTTTTGACAGAGCAAAAAGAAGAGCAGGTTCCTGCAAATTTTCTAAGAAAGAAATTACCTTAGCAAGAGCTTATGCTGAACAAGAAGACTTTAAGGAAATCAAAAATACAATTCTTCATGAGATCGCGCACGCTTTAGTTGGGCCAAAACATGGCCATAACGAAATTTGGAGGCAGAAAGCACTTGAAATTGGCTGCGATGCCGAACGGTGTCATTATGTTGTATTTTCAAAGCCAAAATATAAATTGACTTGTATAAACAGGTGCTTTGAGGTTGCTCGATATCGAGTAAATCAAAATTTTTTACACTCAAGAATTTGTTCTAAATGTAAAGGTATACTACTAATTTTTGATATTTGAATTAGAATTACGAATGATCAGTATCAACCGAAGATTCATTAATTTTCCTGTGAGTCAACTGGTTCTTTTATTTATTTTATTTTCATTAATGATTATTGTTATGATCCGTCAATTTTGGTGGAAACCATTAGAACGTGAGATTAAATTTTTAGAGAAGAAAATATCAAGTAATCAATCAGAATTAAATAATTTACTCCCAGAAAGATTTTCTAAAGATTTGATTCAATACTAGACCAGCCCTGAATCCCCAGCAAAATCTTTACAAGCACTTCAAGAATCAAACAAAAATTTTGAAATTCAAATACTCCAACAAAAATTGAATTCAATCAATGATTCACGAAAAAACGATGGGTTTGAAATTATCTTATCACTCAAAGCAACTTACCAAAATTTAACAAAATGGCTTGAGAGGTTGGATTCACAAAAAAATATCCTGCATATACCAAGGATAAATGTAAAATATTTGGATACTTCTGAAATTTCTCCAAAAATTCAACTTGATTTGACTGTCAATGGATTTCAAATTCCAAAAAAATGACCAAAAACTTCTTCATTATGTCTCTATGTTATCATCTTTAACTCTTTGTTAGTTTTTGGAAATAACCCATTTTCAACGAAATTGACCTCCAATCAAAAGAAAGTTGAATTAGCTGAAAAAAAATTGGATTTCGACAGAGCTAAATCACTTGGCAGTGAGCAAACAACTTCAGATGTTGCTCCTGGAAATTTAAACTTTAGGCTAGTGGGATTGTTTCGAATAATGGGGAATGTTCAATACTCATCCAGAGTCAAAATTCGTATGAATGGGTTGAATCAGGTAACTCTTGGAAGGATTGGAAATTTGATTCTTGCGAAGAATCTCTTGCCTTGTTTTCTAATGGAGATCAACCAAAAAGGCTAAGTCTGGGCCAAGCCTCGATCGAAGTCAAAAGCAGCAAAACGTTTGCAAAATGAACTCTGAGGCAGATGCCACACCAATTTTTTTGGCGAAACATTAGATAAAGTAAAATTAATGAAATCCCAATTCCAACAACTAATATAAGGGTTAGGATTTTATAAAAAAAAACTGGTTCTTTTAGAAGAAATAAGCTTAAGCAAAATATTGAGAGAAAATAGATACTCCCAACAATTGGTAATAAAGATTTCTTCTTAAGATTTAGCGCAATGCTGATGGAACTCTGTAAGCCTAACAAGCTTCCCCCCCAAACAAGCCAAACTAAACTTCCTAATTCAATTTCTGGCATTTCACAGGCAATAGATATAGGCTAATTGAAGAATAGTTAATGACAGATCAAATTAATCTAACTGATTAGATGTATCTGTCAAAATTCGATTAGCTGCTAAAAGGTTTTGGATCCTCTTATGACAAAGACGAATATAGATGTAGCCATCATAGGTACAGGTACAGCAGGGATGACTGCATATCGTGCAGTCCGAAAATATACCAACAAGATTGCATTAATCGAGGGTAATAAATATGGAACTACCTGTGCGAGAGTAGGGTGTATGCCCAGCAAGCTTTTGATTGCCGCTGCAGAAGCATCCCACTCAATTCAGAAAAGCTCCAAGTTTGGTGTATATGCCAGTGAAACTCCCGTCATTAATGGCAAAGAGGTAATGCAGCGTGTTCGTGACGAACGTGATCGATTTGTCGGTTTTGTTTTAGAATCAGTTGCCGAATTTGAAGCTGAACACAAAATTTGGGGCATGGCGAAATTTGTTGATGATAATACGTTGGCTGTTGATGACAAATTAATTCATGCCAAAACCTTTGTAATTGCGACGGGTTCTTCTCCCAAAATCATGCCTCAATTCTTTGGTTTGGGAGATAAATTAATTATTAATGATGATATTTTTGAATGGGTTGATCTTCCCAAATCAGTTGCTGTTTTTGGTTCTGGTGTAATCGGGTTGGAATTGGGTCAAGCTCTTCACCGCCTTGGAGTGAAGGTCAAAGTTTTTGGACGTCCCGGTAGAATAAGACCAATTTCAGATCCTGAAATTGTCTCTTACGCAAAGAAAACATTTCAATGTGAATTTTATCTGGATTCAGAATCAACGATTGAAAAGATCTGGCGAGATGGTAACGAAGTCGTTGTCCAGTATCTTACCAACGGTGAGCAAAATATTGAAAGATTTGAATATCTATTGGCTGCGACAGGACGAAAACCAAATATTGAAAATCTAGATTTATCCAGAACTTCATTGCAATTGGATTCCAATGGTATTCCTGTTTTTGACCGTTTGACGATGCAGTGCGGCAACAGCCATTTCTTCATTGCAGGAGATATTAATAATGATCTCACTTTGCTGCATGAGGCCTCAGATGAAGGAAAAATTGCAGGTGAAAATGCTGCAACCTTTCCAAATGTAAGTCGAGGAATCCGCCGTTCAATGTTGAGTGTTGTTTTTACTGATCCCCAAATAGCAGTATTGGGGGAAACTTGGGAGGATCTACACAATTTCAAACCTTTTATTACAGGCAGAGTTTCGTTTGAAAGTCAGGGTCGCAGTAGAGTTATGTTAAAGAATAAAGGACTAATGCATGTCTACGCGGATCCTCTTACAAAAAGACTTCTTGGTGCAGAAATTTTTGGACCTGATGCCGAGCACCTGGGCCATTTATTGGCGTGGTCACACCAGCAAGCCATGACGATTCCACAAATTCTTGAAATGCCTTTTTATCATCCAGTAGTGGAAGAGGGTCTTAGAACAGCTCTTCGTGATGCTGATTTTCAACTAAAGAATAATTAGATCTTGGTAAATCACATCAACACTAAAGCAAGAGTTGTTCGAGAGATTCTTGAGCAAAATGATTTATCAATCACTGACGAGCAATGGCAGCGTTTAGAAACTTGGGTCGATCGTTTGGTTGAGATCAATAAAAGAATTAATTTGATTTCACGTAAGCAAACGGAAGTAGTTTGGTTACATCACATTCTTCACTCAATTACCCCACTCGTTTTAATTGATTTTCCAAAAAATATTGAGCTCTGCGATTTTGGTACAGGCGGAGGATTGCCTGGGGTTCCACTAGCTATTTTGAGACCTGATTGGCAAGTTTTTTTGTTGGATTCGCGTCAAAAAAAGATTTCAGCTATCAAGGAAACCACAGATGGACTCGGTTGTGTTAATTTAAATTTTATTGTGGGACGTGGGGAAGAAGTCGGTCTGGATCCAATGTACGATAGTAGATTTCAATGGCTGACTGCGAGAGCAGTATCAGCTATTGGGAACCTTGAAAGATGGACAAGAGATTTGCGTAATAAAGAAGCTACTTTAATCGCATTTAAAGGGGGTAGTTTGGAGAATGAAGAAGTTACCCCTAATCAACTTCAAAATGTTGCTAATTTAATTGAACACCCAATTAAATTAAATGGATATTCTGATTTTTACTTTGGCGAAAAGAAATTAGTGGAAATTAAATTCATTAATCAACTATTCCGGTAAAAAAGTATTAAGTTTTTCTTTGTGGTAAATATCACGATTTTGATAGATTTCTTTAACCTTTGCTCTAACTTGGGTCAAAATCTTTGCAGTTTGACTTCCTTCTTCAGGTTTGTTGGATGTATCAAAATTATCAATAAATTTCATATATTTTCCAAGTGTATCTATATCACCAAAATATACTGAAATTGCTACCAGTAGCTGGGCTCCCATCAATCCCTGAATTTCATTTAACGTTTCGAAGTTGTCATCTAAAATTAGCTTGGCTTCCTTCAACAAATTTTCAGATTTTTCCCTTGTAAATTCAGCACTTTTCCCAAGATTTGTCATGCATAATTGAGCATGTCTTGCTTTGTTCATTGATTCAAGCCTTACGAAAACTCCATTCTCAGGGTTCATCTCACGCAAAATCTTGAATCCAAGAGCAGCAAATTCATAGCTCAGATTAGCCTGTTCGATATTTCTTGATTCCTCACCAATCCCCTCTTTATTTTGATTGTATTTAGCAGATAAATCAGCTTTTTCTGTGTTCCATTTCTCTGAGAACTTTGAAACATCAAATGATGGCTCATCTTCTTGACTAAACTTGAAAAACTCCTCCCCGGGAGCAGTAAAATTACAATTTGGGCAAATGGTCAAATAAAGTAAATTATAGTCAATTGGGTCTTTACCATCAACAGGTTCTCCAAAGGTAGGAATCCCAAAAATATTGTTCTTTATATGTACGGACTTACTTCGAAGCGAATATTGGTGCACTTTATCTTGTCCACAAACAAAACATTCAACGTAATGTCCTAAAAGTGAGGAGTTTTGGCAGACCAATTTGTCAACAATATTACTCTGATCACTCTGAAGAAGGTGATTAATCCCATGGTTTTCTCCTGGCCTTGTACTAAATTGTAGACCAATAATAAAGTACCCGTGCTGTTTACTAGGTTTTGCCCATCGAACAACCACACTGCCAATTGGATCACAAACCGTGTATTCTCCTTTTTTCGAAGAGGATGGAATGTAAATCTGGAGCAAAACTTTTGAAAAAATATTGACAGGTCGCTTGCATCTGATCCGACAACCTCCCTCTGAAAGATCAAGACCAACTACATTTTCGATATGGTTATGAACATGTAAACGAGCAGGAAACACAATTCTGCGACGTTCGTGGACTCGAATTTCTGACATATCTGACATGACTGCCTTTGCTTTGAGAGTTTTCTGGTATTTTTTTAGTTGCTGATAGTAGTTCGCTAAGAATTGTACTTCCAGTCGAAATCTTGTGTTTGCTCAATTATTCAAGATTTGCATAATAAGACTTTTTAATGATGGGAGATCATAAACTGGAGCATGGCATAATTGTCCTTGGCATACATGAATCAATAATTTCTCATCTGAAGATGCTCTGCCCTCTGCAATTGGAACCTGTTGGCTAACAGGATCTGGATCATCGGAAGGAATAAATGCCACGACAACTTCAGGTAAAAAAGTCTGTCTCAACCACTGAAGAACCTCCTTCGTTTCTGAATTTGATTCTTCGCCAGAAACAACTACCTCAATACCACCTTTTCGAGCCCAAATCAGGGCGCTCAACATAGCTGAAAAATTTACCCCTGCTTGGTGCAGATGAGGTGAAAAGCTATGAAGGATTCTCTCTGCGTCGCTCAGAAGCCCTAATCCCTTTCCAAAGCTAGCTAATTTTAGAAAAAGCAATGCTGTTGAGGTATTGCCTGAAGGTTCGACTCCATCATGTCCATCAGCTTTCCTGACTAGAACTTCTTCTGCATCAAACCCCGTTTCATAGTAAGCCCCGTCAGGATTTAAGAAGAGTCGATTGATTTCATTAGCCCAGTGATGAGCCTTTAATATATACTGGGGTTCATAATTCCAAGCGTAGATATCCAAACACGCTAACCCAAGTTGCGCGTAGTCACTTAGATAAGCAGGAAAATTTGCGTCCCCATCTCTGTAGCGGCGCAATAGGCGCCCATCTTCAGTAATGAGATTTTCTTCAATGAAAGCCAAGGCGTTGGTTGCTGTTATTCCATATTCATCATGGTCCAGAATTCTTGCAGCTTGTGCAAACGAGCTGATCATCAAAGCATTCCAAGAGACTAGGACTTTATCATCTTTTAAAGGGCGAATTCGTTGAGCTCGTACATCAAGTAATTTTCTACGTGCTTTAATGATTATCGATTGCCATTCATTTTCATCCAGTCCCAATTGTTCGCTAAAAGCGTTTGATGGTTGGGAAACATTCAGAATATTTTT